>Ga0308167_1004403_pt1 | contig 10226 bp, 11 predicted proteins | sample PhyCR1_2_FD_202138 | JGI IMG/M metagenome (GOLD analysis project Ga0308167, IMG submission 202138) | Phyllosphere microbial communities from UC Gill Tract Community Farm, Albany, California, United States - DLSLRC.R1 | ecosystem: Host-associated > Plants > Phyllosphere > Unclassified | place... | reverse complement strand
GGACACCTTCGTCGTGCCGCGGTCGACCCAGCCGGGCGCCGACGGGTCCTTCGGGGCGAAGAAGCCCGAGCCGATGCCCTTGAGCGCCTCGGTCAGCTCGCTCGGGATGATCCAGAGCTTGTTCGCTGACCCCTCGGCGAGCTTCGGCAGCGTCTGGAGGTACTGGTAGGCGAGCAACTTCGGGTCGGGGTCGCCGAGGTGGATGGCGTTGAAGACGGTCTCGATCGCCTCGGCCTCGCCCTGTGCACGGAGCACCTGGGCCCGGGCGTCGCCCTCGGCCCGGAGGATCGCCGACTGGCGGGATCCCTCGGCCTCGAGGATCTGCGACTGCTTCGTGCCCTCGGCAGTGAGGATCGCGGCACGACGGTTTCGCTCGGCGCGCATCTGCTGCTCCATCGAGTCCTGGATGGACAGGGGCGGGTCGATCGCCTTGAGCTCGACGCGTCCGACGCGGATGCCCCACTTGCCGGTGGCCTCGTCGAGGACGATGCGGAGCTGGCCGTTGATGTTGTCGCGGCTCGTCAGGGCCTCTTCGAGGTTGAGCCCGCCGACGACGTTGCGGAGGGTCGTCGTGGTCAGCTGCTCGACCGCCCCGAGGTAGTTGGCGATCTCGTAGGTCGCCGCCCGGGCGTCCGTCACCTGGAAGTAGACGACCGTGTCGATCGAGACCACCAGGTTGTCCTCGGTGATGACCGGCTGCGGCGGGAACGACACGACCTGCTCGCGCATGTCGATCAGCGGCCGGACCCGGTCGATGAACGGGACGAGCAGGTTCAGCCCCGGCATGAGGGTCTTGTGGTACTTGCCGAGCCGCTCGACGACGCCCGCGCTGGCCTGCGGGATGATCCGCACGGCTCGGAACAGCACGACGAGCACGAAGACGACGACGATCGCGACGACGGCGACGGTCACGATGGTGGTGGGGTCCATGGTCAGTCCCTTCAGGCGGGGACGACCAGGGCGGTCGACCCCTCGATGGCGGTGACGACGACCGGCGCACCGGTGTCGAGGACGATCCCGGCCGACGCCGGGGGAGAGGGGAGGAGGCGCGCGGTCCACGTCTCGCCGTTCGCGAGCTTGACCTGGCCGCCGTCGACGCCGATCGGCACGACGACCGTGCCGCGGATCCCCATGAGCGCCGCCAGGTTGCTCGGCGTCGGGTCTCCGCCCTTGCCGAGCGCCCGCAGCAGGGGAGGCCGGACGGTGAAGAGCAACAGGACGGCGATCAGCCCGGCGACGAGGATCTGCAGCCACCAAGGCGCGCCGAACAGACCGGCCAGCAGGCCGCCTGCGCTGCCGATCGCCAGCATGAGGAAGGTCAGCTCGAGGGTCGTGACCTCGACCACGACGAAGACGAGGAGCAGCCCGATCCAGATCAGCCACGCCCACTGGGTCACGACGTCCACGTCAGCCTCCTTCGCCTCGCGTGCGCTCGACTCGCTGTGTCGCGGACGCACCGTGTTCTCGACGGTATCAGGGGCGACCGACAGCCGGACGGGGACCGATAGTCTCGAGGCGGTCCGTCGCGACCCGCCGCACGCCCCCACGACAGTCTGGAGCCCACCGTGTCCAACCCCCTCGCCGCAGGATCCCTCACCGGCAAGCGCGCCCTCGTCACCGGCTCGTCCCGGGGCATCGGCGCCGACACGGTCGGCTACCTCGCCGAGGCCGGCGCCCGCGTGGTCGTCAACTACCGCAACAAGGAGAAGCGAGCGCTCCAGCTCGTCGGCAAGATCGAGGCCGCGGGCGGCGAGGCGATCGCCGTCGGCGCCGACCTCACCGACTCCGAGAGCCTCGACGCCATGTTCGCGCAGGTGCGCGACGCGTTCGGCGGCCTCGACGTGCTCGTCATGAACGCCTCCGGCGGCATGGAGTCCGGCATGGCCGAGGACTACGCGCTGAAGCTCAACCGCGACGCGCAGGTCGCGCTCCTCTCGGCCGCCCTGCCGCTGATGGCGCCCGGCTCCCGCGTCGTGTTCGTCACGAGCCACCAGGCGCACTTCATCCGCACGACCGAGACGATGCCCGAGTACCTGCCCGTCGCCCTCAGCAAGCGCGCGGGGGAGGACGCCCTGCGCGAGATGCTGCCGCAGCTCGAGGCCGCCGGCGTCGAGTTCGTCGTCGTGTCGGGCGACATGATCGAGGGCACGATCACCGCGACGCTGCTCGAGCGCTCGAACCCGGGCGCGATCTCGTCGCGCAAGGAGAGCGCCGGCAAGCTCTACAACGTCGCCGAGTTCGCCGCCGAGGTGGCCTCTGCTGCGGTCGACCCGATCCCGGCCGACCACACGCGCTACGTGGGCGACACGAGCGACTTCGCCCCGCTGGTCTGAGACGCGGCACCTCGTGACCGAGCGCGTCGTCCGACCCACCTCCCGCCTCCTCGTCCTCGACGAGGGCGACCGTCTGCTGCTGATGCGGACGAAGGCGCCTGACACGAGCGGGTCCTCCCGCTGGATCACGCCCGGCGGGGGAGTCGACCCGGGCGAGGACCACCCGCAGGCCGCGGTGCGGGAGCTGCTCGAGGAGACCGGTCAGGTCGTCGCCGACGTCGGGCCCGTCGTGCGGGTCGACGACTTCGAGGTGCCGTGGGACGACGCGGACCACACGCACGGCCACGCCGAGTTCTTCGTCGTGCGGCTGCCGCACTTCGAGGTCGTCGACTCGGGCTGGACCGACGACGAGCGCGTCGACATCCTCGACTCGCGCTGGTGGTCTCTCGACGAGCTCGACGCGACCACCGAGCCGGTCGAGCCGGCCGACCTGACGTCGCTGCTGCGCGACGTGCTCTCCCGAGGCTGAGGAGCACCCCTCTCGGGCTGCGCCGCATCCGCTGATAATGCACATTATGTCAGCTTGCTTGTCCGGACCACTCCCCGTCCGGCTCCCTGTCCGCCCGCCTCGTCGCCGGTCCGTACCCCCTCCTCCCTGCCGTCCGACAGCCTCCCGGTGTTCAGTCGCCCCATGCCCGACAACGAGACCCCTGACGACGCCCACCTCCGACCCGACGGCGTCGACGACGCGACGGTCGCAGCCCTGGGCAAGCTCTCCGAGGCGCTCGAGGTCGTCGAGCACGCTCGTGGCCTGCTCTACGGCTTCCACCGGCTCACCGGCAAGGCCGACCTGGCACTCGGGGAGGCGGTCGACCTGCTCCGCGAGGCCGGCCACGACCAGCACGCCGATGCCCTCGAGCGCGACCTGGTCGGGCGCAACGTCGTCGAGGGCCGCTGGACGTTCCAGATCGTCGAGGACTACGACGACACGTACTGGTCGGAGTTCCGGCGCAGCGAGAAGACCATGCGCGACGCCCTCGCGGGCGGCAGGCGGCACGTCTTCGAGTCCGAGATGAAGGAGGAGCGGCGCAGCCCCGGCCGGCGACACCACGAGGCGCGCCCCGCCGAGCAGCACGGCTCCCCCGGCGACGACTCCCGCTGACCTCCGGGCCTCGTGGCCCCCGACCGGCGTCGTCCCTCGGGGCCTGCTGAGAAGTGCCCACGCCACGCGGGGCCCGACGTGCCCACCTGGCAGGATGGCGAGATGACCCCGCCTCCCGTCGACCGGCCCCGCATCGAGGCGGCCGTCACCGAGATCCTCGCGGCCATCGGCGAGGACGGCACCCGTGAGGGGCTCCTCTCGACGCCCCGACGCGTCGCCGAGGCGTACGCCGAGTTCTTCGCCGGCCTCGAGGTCGACGCCGCCGAGCTCGTGCGCTCCTCGGCCGTCGCCTCCGACCCCGAGAAGCTCGGCGAGCTCGTGGTCGTCCGCGGCATCGCGCTCCGGTCCGTCTGCGAGCACCACCTCCTGCCCTTCGTGGGCCAGGCGCACGTGGCCTACGTGCCGGGCGACCGGATCGTCGGCCTCGGCACCGTGCCCCGCGTGGTCGACGCCCTGGCCTCGCGGCCCCAGCTGCAGGAGCGCCTCGGCGAGGAGATCGCCGACGCCTTCGTCGAGGGCCTCTCCCCCGACGGGGTCCTCGTCGTCCTCGACGCCGTGCACGGCTGCGTCACGACGCGCGGCCCGCGACAGGTCGGCAGCTCGACGGTCACCGTCGCGAGCCGCGGAGCCCTCGCCGAGCCCGCGGCCCGGGCCGAGGCGGTCGCGCTCATCACCGCGGGCGGCGACCGTGCCTGAGACCTCTCTCCCGGTCTTCATCGCTCCCCCGCTGCGCCTGCCGGTGCGCACGATCGGACGCCGCACCTTCGACTTCTCCCGCCAGGTGGCCGTGATGGCCGTCGTCAACCGCACCCCCGACTCCTTCTTCGACCAGGGCCGCACCTTCGCCCTGGACGCGGCCGTGCAGGCAGCCGTCGACGCGGCCGAGGCGGGGGCCGACTGGGTCGACATCGGGGGCGTCCCCTTCGCGCCGGGCCCCGAGCTGTCGGCGGCCGACGAGCTCGACAGGGTGCTGCCGGTCGTGCAGGCCCTCGCCGCCGTGTCCGACGTGGTCATCTCGGTCGACACGTTCCGGCCAGAGGTGGCCGCCGCGGTGATCGAGGCCGGGGCAGGGGTCGTCAACGACACCACCGGGCTGCACGACCCGCGCCTCGCCGACGTCGTGGCCGACAGCGGTGCGACACTGGTCGTCACGCACAGCCTCGCCGCCCCGCGTCGTCCGCACCCGCGGCCGCACTACGACGACGTCGCCCGCGAGGTGGCCGACCTGCTCGCCCGACGCGTCGACGTCGCCCTCGCCCACGGCGTGCGGGAGGACCAGATCATCGTCGACCCCGGCCACGACCTCAACAAGACGACCGTGCACACCCTCGAGCTGACCCGTCGTCTCGGCGAGGTCGCGGCCCTCGGGCACCCCGTGCTCGCGGCGGTCTCGAACAAGGACTTCGTCGGCGAGTCCCTCGACCGCGCCAAGCCCGACCGACTCGCCGGCTCGCTGGCGGCCGCCGTCGCCAGCGTGTTCCTCGGCGCCCGCATCGTGCGGATGCACGACGCCCGCGCGGCCGTCGACGCCGCCCGCATGGTCGAGGCGATCCTCGGCTGGCGACGACCCGTGCACGCCGTGCACAACGTCTCGTGACCGGCTCGCGCGTCGTCCGCGTGGTCCCCAGCGGCCACGAGGAGGCGCCCCTCACCGATGCGGACCTGCTGGCGACGCTCTCCCCCCGCGACCGCAGCCGCCCGTGCCTCCGGGTCAACTTCGTGACGACCCTCGACGGCGCGTCCACCTCGGACGGCGTCTCGGGCTCGCTCGGCGGGCCGGCCGACGGCCGGGTCTTCGACCTCCTCCGGCGCGTCACGGACGTCGTGGTCGTCGGCGCCGGCACCGTGCGCGACGAGGGCTACGGCGCGATGCGGCTGAGCGAGCACGCGGCGACCTGGCGTGAGCAGGCCGGTCTCGCTCCGCAGCCCGTCTTCGCCCTCGTCTCGGGGTCGCTCCGGCTCGACCCCGAGTCCACCGTCTTCACCGAGGCGCCGGTGCGGCCGCTCGTCCTGACCACCGACCGGGCCGACCCCGGAGCACGTCGGGCGCTCGAGCGCGTCGCCGACGTCGTGGCCTGCGGCGAGGAGCGGGTCGACCCGCACCTCCTGCGCGACGCCCTGGTCGAGCGCGGACTGCCCCAGATGCACTGCGAGGGCGGTCCTCGTCTCTTCGGCGACCTGGTCCGGGCCGACGCCGTCGACGAGCTGTTCCTCACCCTCGCGCCGCTGCTCGAGGGCGGCCACGGCCTGCGCGTCAGCCAGGGTGCCGACGGCGACGACTCGAGCCCGCTGCGGCGCATGAGGCTCGCCCACGTGCTGCAGGACGGCGACGAGCTGCTCACCTGGTACGTGCGCGACCGGGCGCAGACCGCCTGACACGAGGGGGGAACGGCGCCGAGATCGGCCCCGCTCCCCCGCCCGACGTGCGTCGTGCGTCGTGCCTCCTCGCGTCAGCCCCGCGGGGCCTCCACGCCTTCGCCGAACCCGCCCTCGATCAGCTCGACGAGGTCGTCGACCGCCTGCTGGGCGTCCGGCCCGGTGGCCATGAGCGACACGGTCGAGCCGATGCCGAGCCCCAGGCCCATGATGCGGAGCAGGCTCTTCGCGTCCACGCCGTTCACCGTGACGTCGGCCTGGAACCGGGACGCGTGGGTCACGAGCTCCGCGGCCGGACGGGCGTGCAGGCCCGACGCGTTCACGAGCACCGCGGAGCGCTCGACGGCGTCGCCACCGCGCAGCTCCCGTTCGTCGGCGTGCGGATCGGCGACGCCGGTCGCGCTGCGGGCCGCCTCGGCGACCTGCGCCAGCGATCCCCCGGTCTCGGCCGCGACGGCTGCGGCGACCGCGCCCTCGACGATCGGCGCGTCCACGATGACGACGCGCTCGCGATCCGCGTCGTCGAGGAAGTCGACCGCCGTCTCCGAGGTGAGCACCGCGGAGCCGAGGTCGCAGAGCACCACGACTCCCCCGCCGCCGTCGGCGGTGCCGAGCGCGGCGGAGACGGCGTCGAAGCTGGTGCCGATGCCGCCCTCGTCGGTGCCGCCCGCGGCGACCAGGGTCGTGGTGGGCGCCATCTGTCGGGCGAGCTCGACCGTGCCCTCGGCGATCTTCGAGCTGTGGGAGACGACGACGATGCCGACGGAGGCCATGGTCACGCCTCCCCGGAGGTCGTGGTCGCGGCTGCCGCGACGTCGTCGGCGGCGTCCGCGGCGGCGGCCAGGATCAGCGCGGACGACTGCGCGCCCGGGTCCCGGTGGCCGATCGCGCGTTCGCCGAGGTAGCTCGCTCGTCCCTTGCGGGCGACGAGCGGCTCGGTCGACTCGGCACCGGCCGCTGCGGCGTCGGCCGCCGCGCGCAGCACGGCGGCGGGCTCGCTGCCCCCGTCGGCGGCCGCCCTGGCCGCGTCCGTCGCGGGGGTCCAGGCGTCGACCATGGTCTTGTCGCCGACCTCGGCCTTGCCGCGGAGCACCGCGCCGTCCCGAGCCGCGGCCACGAAGGCCGCAACGCCGACGGAGTCGATCTCGGTCGCGTCGCCGAGAGCACCTGCGCCCTTGAGGAAAGCGGTGCCGAGCAGGGGCCCGGAGGCGCCTCCCACGGTCGAGATGAGGGTCGTCGCGACCATCTTGAGCAGAGCGCCGGGCGTGGCGTCGTCCGGCTGCGTGGCCAGCTTGGCGCGGACCGCCGAGAAGCCCCGCTCGAGGTTCTCGCCGTGGTCGCCGTCGCCGATCTCGCGGTCGAGCTCGACGAGCGCCGACCGGTTCTCGCTGACGGTGTCGGCCGCGCGCTCGACGAAGCGGCGGGCCCAGGTGGAGTCCAGTGTCATGTCGTCCTTCTCTCGGGTGTCTGGTCTGCTCGGGTGTCCGGTGGCGGCCGGCGGGTCAGCGGCCGCGCCGCAGGGCCGCGGTCTCGACGGGCGCGTCCCACAGCTCGGTGAGCTCGTCGTCCAGCCTCGTCACGGTGATCGACATGCCCTGCATCTCGAGCGACGTGACGTAGTTGCCGACGAGGGTCCGCGTGACCTCCACGCCCTTCTCGGCCAGCACCTCCGCGGCACGCCGGAACGCGACGTAGAGCTCGACGAGCGGCGTCCCGCCCATCCCGTTGACGAACAGCAGGACGCGATCGCCGGAGGCGGTGCCCAGGTCGTCGAGGACCGCGTCCAGCAGGCGGTCCACGATCCGGTCCACCGGTTCGAGCGGCACGCGCTCGCGACCGGGCTCGCCGTGGATGCCGATGCCGATCTCGACCTCGTCGTCGGCCAGCGTGAAGCTCGGCTCACCCGCGTGCGGGACGACGCCGGCGGCGAGGGCGACGCCCATCGTCCTGGTCGCGGCGTTCGTCCGCCGGGCCACCTCGGCCACCTGCTCGAGCGAGTCGCCGCGCTCGGCCGCGGCACCTGCGGTCTTCTCGACCACGACCGTGCCCGCGACGCCGCGTCGACCGGCCGTGTAGAGGGAGTCCTTCACGGCGACGTCGTCATCGACGAGCACGGACGCCACGGTGATGCCCTCGGCCTCGGCCAGGTCGGCCGCGGTCTCGAAGTTGAGGACGTCGCCGGTGTAGTTCTTGACGATGTAGAGCACGCCCGCTCCCCCGTCGACGGCCTGCGTGGCGGCGACGATCGGGTCGGGCGTGGGCGACGTGAAGACGGGGCCCGGCACGGCCGCGCTCAGCATGCCGTGGCCGACGAAGCCGGCGTGCAGGGGCTCGTGTCCGCTGCCGCCGCCGCTGACGATCGCCACCTTGCCGGCGACGGGTGCGTCGGCGCGGCGCACGAACGTGGGGTCGTGCGAGACGACCAGCAGGTCGGGGTGCGCGGCGCCGATGCCGGCCACCGCCTCCTCGACGACGTCCTTCGGATCGTTGATGAGCTTCTTCATCGAAGTCCTTCCCTCGGTGCGGGCGCGGTGCACGGACGGCACCGTCGCGCCTCGAAGCTACTCCGGGCGAGGCCGGTGCAGGCAGGGTGCGCGACACCGTGCCTGCACATATGTGCATCCGTGGTGATTCGGGTGGCGGCCAGGGTGCGGCCCGGGTCTATGGTGATGCCACACGCTCACCGCGGAGGTGCACAGTCGCCCTCCGCCCGACGACTAAGGAAGGTCGACGTGGACCTGGGAACGATATTTCTCTCTGAGCTGGTGGGCACCGCCATGCTCCTCACCCTCGGTGGCGGCGTGGTCGCCAACGTGGCCCTCACGAAGTCGAAGGGCTTCAACGGCGGCACCCTGATGGTGAACTTCGGCTGGGGCCTCGCGGTCTTCGCCGGCATCGCGGTCTCGTACAAGTCGGGCGCGCACCTCAACCCCGCGGTCAGCATCGCGCAGCTGATCCTCGGCAACATCGACTTCCCGCAGTTCCTCGTCTACGTCGCGGCGCAGATGGTCGGAGCGATCATCGGTGCGGTCATCGTCTGGCTGGCGTACAAGAACCACTTCGACGAGGAGCCCGACCCGGCCTCCAAGCTCGGCGTGTTCTCGACCGGCCCGGCCATCCGCAACTACGGCTGGAACCTCGTCACCGAGATCATCGGCACCTTCGTGCTCGTGTTCGTCATCATCGCCTTCACCAACGGCAGCGCGGCCCCGGTCGACCTCGGCGGCCTCGGCGGCCTGGCAGTCGGCCTCCTCGTGGTCGGCATCGGCGCCTCGCTCGGCGGCCCGACCGGCTACGCCATCAACCCGGCCCGTGACCTCGGACCGCGCATCGCGCACGCCATCCTGCCCATCAAGGGCAAGGGCTCGAGCGACTGGTCCTACGCCTGGGTGCCCGTGGTGGGCCCCCTGGTCGGCGGCTCGCTCGCGGCGCTGCTGTCGTACCCGCTCCTCCCCCTCATCAACGGCTAGCAGACCGGCCACACCCGTTCCACGACTGCACCGCGGGGACACCCGGGACACGCTCCGGCCACGGCCGGGGCGTGTCCTCCCTGCCCGGTGCACACCATCAACGACGAAGGAGAACCACCCGTGAGCGACGACTACATCCTGGCGATCGACCAGGGCACCACCAGCACCCGCGCCATCATCTTCGACCACTCCGGCTCGATCGTCTCGACCGGCCAGAAGGAGCACGAGCAGATCTTCCCGCGCGCCGGCTGGGTCGAGCACGACCCCGCCGAGATCTGGGAGAACACCCGCGAGGTCATCGGCCAGGCACTCTCGCGCGCCGACATCACGCGCCACAACATCAAGGCCGTCGGCATCACCAACCAGCGCGAGACCGCCGTCGTCTGGGACAAGACCACCGGCAAGGCCGTCTACAACGCCATCGTCTGGCAGGACACCCGCACCCAGTCGATCGTCGACCGCCTCGCGGCCGACGGCGGCGTCGAGCGCTTCAAGCCCGTCGTGGGCCTGCCGCTCGCCACCTACTTCTCGGGCACGAAGGTCGTCTGGATCCTCGAGAACGTCGAGGGCGCCCGCGAGAAGGCCGAGGCCGGCGACCTGCTCTTCGGCACGACCGACACCTGGGTCCTCTGGAACCTGACCGGCGGCACCGACGGCGGCGTGCACGTCACCGACGTCACCAACGCCTCGCGGACCCTGTTCATGGACCTCGAGACGCTCGAGTGGCGCGACGACATCCTCGAGGCCTTCGACGTGCCCCGCTCGATGCTGCCCGAGATCAAGAGCTCGTCCGAGGTCTACGGCACCGTCGAGGCCTCCAGCCTCCTCCGCGAGGTCCCGATCGCCGGCATCCTGGGCGACCAGCAGGCCGCGACCTTCGGCCAGGCGGCGTTCGACCAGGGCGAGTCCAAGAACACCTACGGCACCGGCAACTTCCTCATCTTC
>Ga0308167_1004402_pt1 | contig 10228 bp, 7 predicted proteins | sample PhyCR1_2_FD_202138 | JGI IMG/M metagenome (GOLD analysis project Ga0308167, IMG submission 202138) | Phyllosphere microbial communities from UC Gill Tract Community Farm, Albany, California, United States - DLSLRC.R1 | ecosystem: Host-associated > Plants > Phyllosphere > Unclassified | place... | reverse complement strand
CTCGCTCCCACAGAAGACGTGGTTATCGGTCGATTGTTCTCAGCTCCTCGATACTGATCTCGCGCATCCTGAATTTCTGGATCTTGCCCGTCACCGTCATCGGAAACGCCTCAACGAACTTGAAGTAACGCGGTGTCTTGAAGTGGGCGATGCGTTCCTTGCACCAGGTTTGCAGCTCCAGCTCCGAGGCACTATGGCCGGGGTGGAATTTGATCCAGGCGACGATTTCCTCACCGTAGCGCGAGCACGGAATGCCGACCACCTGCACGTCCGCCACCGCCGGATGAGTGAAGAAAAACTCCTCCAGCTCACGCGGATAAACGTTCTCGCCGCCACGAATGATCATGTCCTTGTTACGCCCGGCGATGTTGACGTAACCCTCCTCGTTCATGCTCGCCAGATCGCCGGTGTGCATCCATCCCGCCTCGTCGATGGCTTCGGCGGTGGCCTGCGGATTGTTCCAGTAACCGAGCATCACGCTGTAACCGCGCGTGCACAATTCGCCGATGGTGCCGCGCGGCACAAGGTGGCCAGCAGAGTCGATGATCTTGCTTTCCAGTTGCGGCTGGGTGCGCCCGACCGTGGTGACACGCAATTCCAGCTCATCCGCTGGCCCAGTCTGCAGCGACACCGGGCTAGTTTCGGTCATGCCGTAGGCGATCTGCACTTCGCTCATGTGCATTTCGTTGATCACCCGGCGCATGACCTCGATCGGACAGGTGGCGCCGGCCATGATCCCGGTGCGCAGGCTCGACAGGTCGAAGGTCTGCCGCTGCGGCTGATCGAGCATGGCGATGAACATGGTCGGCACACCGTACAGCGCCGTGGCTTTTTCCTCGGCCACCGCTTGCAGGGTCAGCGCCGGATCGAAAGCGTCGTTGGGGTAAATCATCGTGCTGCCATGGGTGACGCAACCGAGGTTGCCCATGACCATGCCGAAGCAGTGATACAGCGGCACCGGAATCACCAGACGATCGGCAGCCGTCAGGCCGAGGCTTTCGCCGACCATGTAGCCGTTGTTGAGAATGTTGTAGTGACTGAGGGTCGCGCCCTTGGGAAAACCGGTAGTGCCGGAGGTGTACTGGATGTTCACCGGTTGATCGAAATGCAGGCTGGTGCTGCGTTCGCGCAGCTGTTCGGACGAGACGCTGGCGGCCAGATCGCTGAGCTGCGACCACGGCAGAAAACCGGGCGGCGGATTGGCATCGAGGCTGATCACGCCGCGCAGCTCCGGCAGACGCTCGCTGCGCAGCTGACCGATGGCGTGCTCGGTCAATTCTGGCGCCAGGCTCTGGAGCATTGCGTGGTAATTCGAGGTCTTGAACGCTCCGGCGCAGACCAGCCACTGGCAGCCGGATTGCTTGAGCACGTACTCGAGTTCGGAGCTGCGGTAGGCCGGATTGATGTTGACCAGGATCACGCCGATCTTCGCCGTGGCGAACTGGGTAATGCACCACTGCGCGCAATTCGGCGCCCAGATGCCGAGGCGATCGCCGGTCTGCAAGCCCAGCGCGAGCAAGGCCCTGGCCTGCTCATCCACCGCCTCGGCCAGTTGCCGCCACGAATACCGCAGCCGTTGATGGCGCACCACCAACGCCTCGCCGTCCGGGTGTTGCGCGACAGTCTGATCGAAGCGCTGACCGATGGTCATCGCCAGCAGGGCTTGGTCCTGAGAGCCACGGCTGTAGCTGCGCTGCGGGTTTGCACTGGGTTGATCCATGACGACCCCTATTGTCTTTATTAGTGGGTTTTCCCGGCTTTGAATCCCTGTGGGAGCGAGCCTGCTCGCGAATACGCTGCGTCATTCACCCTTTAGGGCGACTGATACAGCGCTTTCGCGAGCAGGCTCGCTCCCACCAGAAACAAACCGATATCTGATCCTGAACTGCCCTTACTCTCGCCCAAGTTGACGCTTACGTAAAGCCGATTGACAGTCGATCTATGGAAGCTTTACGTTAACGTAAAGCTGAACGCCGATTCGTCGTGCGCTCCACCCGATAAAAAAGCCAAAAGGTGCCACATGAGCTATCCATCCCTGAATTTCGCCCTCGGTGAAACCATCGACATGCTGCGCGATCAGGTGCAGTCCTTCGTCGCCGATCAGATCGCCCCGCGTGCCGCGCAGATCGATCACGACAACCTGTTCCCCGCCGACATGTGGCGCAAATTCGGTGACATGGGCCTGCTCGGCATCACCGTGCCGGAAGAGTACGGCGGCGCGGGTCTGGGTTATCTGGCGCATGTGGTGGCGATGGAAGAAATCAGCCGTGGCTCGGCGTCGGTGGCGTTGTCCTATGGCGCGCACTCCAACCTTTGCGTCAACCAGATCAACCGCAACGGCAATCACGAACAGAAAAGCAAATACCTGCCGAAGCTGATCAGCGGCGAGCACGTCGGCGCCCTGGCGATGAGCGAGCCCAACGCCGGTTCCGACGTGGTATCGATGAAACTGCGCGCCGACAAACGCGGCGATCGCTTCGTACTCAACGGCAGCAAAACATGGATCACCAACGGCCCTGACGCCAATACGTACGTGATCTACGCCAAGACCGATCTGGAAAAAGGCCCGCACGGCATTACTGCGTTCATCGTCGAGCGTGACTGGAAAGGCTTCAGCCGCAGCAACAAGTTCGACAAGCTTGGCATGCGTGGCTCCAACACCTGCGAGCTGTTTTTCGATGACGTCGAAGTACCGGAAGAGAACATCCTTGGTGTGCTCAACGGTGGCGTGAAAGTGCTGATGAGCGGCCTCGATTACGAACGCGTGGTGCTCTCCGGTGGCCCGACCGGGATCATGCAGTCGTGCATGGACCTGATCGTGCCGTACATCCACGACCGCAAGCAGTTCGGCCAGAGCATCGGCGAATTCCAGCTGATCCAGGGCAAAGTCGCCGACATGTACACCCAGCTCAACGCCAGCCGCGCTTATCTGTACGCGGTGGCCCAGGCCTGCGAGCGCGGCGAGACCACCCGTAAGGACGCTGCCGGGGTGATCCTCTACACCGCCGAACGCGCCACGCAAATGGCCCTCGACGCGATCCAGATTCTCGGCGGCAACGGCTACATCAACGAATTCCCCGCCGGCCGCCTGCTGCGCGACGCCAAGCTCTACGAAATCGGCGCCGGCACCAGCGAGATCCGCCGCATGCTGATCGGCCGCGAACTGTTCAACGAGACGAAATGAATTTCGTCAGCTGCAAGCCGCAAGCTACACGCTGCAAGAGATCCACGCTCTTGCCCCGACTTGCAGCTTGCCGCTTGTAGCTAGAAGCTGCTTACGGAGTAAGCCCCATGATTCTGCACACTCAGCTCAACCCGCGCTCGGCGGAGTTCGCCGCCAACAGTGCGGCGATGCTCAAACAGGTCGACGCGCTGCACACCTTGCTCGCTCAAGTGGCGCAGGGTGGCGGTGTCAAAGCTCAGGAACGCCACACCTCGCGGGGTAAATTGCTGCCGCGCGAGCGCATCAATCGCTTGCTCGACCCCGGCTCGCCGTTTCTCGAAATCAGCCAACTTGCCGCCCATGCGGTTTACGGCGAAGACGTGCCGGCTGCCGGGGTGATCGCCGGCATCGGTCGCGTTGAAGGCGTTGAATGCATGATCGTCGCCAACGATGCGACGGTAAAAGGTGGCTCGTATTACCCGCTCACCGTGAAAAAACACCTGCGCGCGCAGACCATCGCCCAGCAGAATCGCCTGCCGTGCATTTATCTGGTGGATTCCGGTGGCGCCAACCTGCCGCGTCAGGACGAAGTGTTTCCGGATCGCGAGCACTTCGGGCGGATCTTTTTCAATCAGGCCAACATGAGCGCCATGGGCATCCCGCAGATCGCCGTGGTCATGGGCTCGTGCACCGCCGGCGGCGCGTATGTGCCGGCGATGGCGGACGAAGCGATCATGGTGCGCAACCAGGCGACGATTTTCCTCGCCGGCCCGCCGCTGGTGAAAGCCGCGACCGGTGAAGTGGTCAGCGCCGAAGACCTCGGCGGCGCCGATGTGCACTGCAAGACTTCTGGTGTGGCCGACCATTACGCCGAGAATGATGAACACGCCCTCGCCCTCGCCCGCCGCAGCGTTGCCAACCTCAACTGGCGCAAGCTCGGCGAGGTGCAGCAGCGCACGCCGATCGCGCCGCTGTACCCCAGCGACGAGTTGTACGGCGTGGTTCCGGCCGACGCCAAGCAGCCATTCGATGTGCGCGAAGTGATTGCGCGGCTGGTCGACGGCTCGGTGTTCGATGAATTCAAAGCGCTGTTCGGCACCACGCTGGTCTGCGGTTTAGCTCACCTGCATGGCTACCCGATCGCGATTCTGGCGAACAACGGCATCCTCTTCGCCGAAGCCGCGCAGAAAGGCGCGCACTTCATCGAACTGGCCTGCCAGCGCGGCATCCCGCTGTTGTTTCTGCAGAACATCACCGGTTTCATGGTCGGCCAGAAATACGAGGCCGGCGGCATCGCCAAACACGGCGCGAAACTGGTGACCGCGGTGGCCTGCGCCAAAGTGCCGAAATTCACCGTGATCATTGGCGGCAGTTTCGGTGCCGGCAACTACGGCATGTGTGGTCGTGCTTACGATCCGCGTTTTCTGTGGATGTGGCCGAACGCGCGAATTGGCGTGATGGGTGCCGAACAGGCCGCCGGTGTGCTGGTGCAGGTCAAACGCGAACAGGCCGAACGCAGCGGTCAGGCGTTCAGCGCCGAGCAGGAAAGCGAGATCAAGCAGCCGATTCTCGATCAGTACGAAGAACAGGGTCACCCCTACTACTCCAGCGCGCGGTTGTGGGACGACGGCGTTATCGACCCGGCGCAGACCCGCGATGTGCTGGCCCTGGCCTTGTCCGCGTCGCTGAACGCGCCAATCGAACCGAGCCGCTTCGGCGTGTTCCGGATGTGATGGGGAGAATCTGATGAACGACTTCAATACCCTCGAACTGCAAACCGATCCACGCGGTTTCGCGACGCTGTGGCTCAACCGCGCCGAGAAAAACAACGCCTTCAATGCCGAGATGATCCGTGAGCTGATCTTGGCCATCGACAAGGTCGCCAGCGACTCGAGCCTGCGTTTCCTGCTGCTGCGCGGGCGTGGCAAGCATTTCAGCGCCGGCGCAGACCTGGCGTGGATGCAGCAATCGGCGGAACTCGATTACCACACCAACCTCGATGACGCCCGCGAACTCGCCGAGCTGATGTACAACCTCGCCAAACTGAAAATCCCCACGCTGGCCGTGGTTCAGGGCGCGGCGTTCGGTGGTGCGCTGGGCCTGATCAGTTGCTGTGACATGGCGATCGGCGCCGATGACGCGCAGTTCTGCCTGTCGGAAGTGCGCATCGGCCTGGCGCCGGCGGTGATCAGCCCGTTCGTGGTGCAGGCAATCGGTGAAAGGGCGGCGCGGCGTTATGCACTGACGGCCGAGCGCTTCGGCGGCCAGCGGGCGCGGGAGATCGGTTTATTGTCGGAAAGCTATCCCGCCACTGAACTGGAGCAACAGGTCGAACAGTGGATCGACAACCTGTTGCTCAACAGCCCCGCCGCCATGCGCGCCAGCAAAGATCTGCTGCGTGAAGTCGGCAACGGCGCGCTGACCCCGGCCCTGCGCCGTTACACCGAAAATGCCATCGCGCGGATTCGCGTCAGCCCTGAAGGCCAGGAAGGCTTGCGCGCCTTTCTGCAAAAACGCCCACCGAACTGGCAAGCCGCACCCACCAAGGAGTCGCGTTGATGAGCGCACCTGTGATTACCACTGTGCTGGTGGCCAACCGCGGCGAAATCGCTTGCCGGGTGATGCGCACCGCCAAGGCCTTGGGCCTGACTACCGTCGCCGTGCACAGCGCCACTGACCGCGATGCGCGGCACAGCCGTGAAGCCGATATCCGTGTTGATCTGGGCGGCAGCAAGGCCGCTGAGAGTTATCTGCAAATCGACAAGTTGATCGCCGCCGCCAAGGCCAGCGGTGCCCAGGCGATTCATCCCGGCTACGGCTTTCTCTCGGAAAACGCTGGATTCGCCCGCGCCATCGAAGCCGCCGGACTGATCTTCCTCGGCCCGCCCGCCTCGGCCATCGATGCGATGGGCAGCAAATCCGCCGCCAAGGCGCTGATGGAAAAGGCTGGCGTGCCACTGGTGCCGGGTTATCACGGCGAAGCGCAGGATCTCGATACCTTCCGCGAAGCCTGCGAACGCATCGGTTATCCGGTGCTGCTCAAGGCCACAGCCGGCGGCGGTGGTAAAGGCATGAAAGTGGTCGAGGATGTCAGCCAATTGGCCGAAGCCCTCGCCTCGGCGCAGCGCGAAGCGCAATCGTCGTTTGGCGACTCGCGGATGCTGGTGGAAAAGTATTTGCTCAAGCCACGTCATGTGGAGATTCAGGTGTTCGCCGATCAGCACGGCAACTGCCTGTACCTCAACGAGCGCGACTGCTCGATTCAGCGTCGGCACCAGAAAGTCGTCGAAGAAGCCCCGGCGCCGGGCCTGACGCCCGAGTTGCGCCGGGCAATGGGCGAAGCGGCTGTGCGTTCGGCGCAGGCGATCGGTTATGTCGGCGCCGGCACCGTGGAGTTTTTGCTGGATGCGCGCGGCGAGTTTTTCTTCATGGAGATGAACACGCGGCTGCAAGTCGAGCACCCGGTGACAGAAGCAATCACCGGGCTCGATCTGGTCGCCTGGCAGATCCGCGTCGCCCGTGGGGAAGCGCTGCCGATTACCCAGGCGCAGGTGCCGCTCAACGGTCATGCGATTGAAGTGCGCTTGTATGCCGAGGACCCGGCGAATGATTTCCTCCCGGCCACCGGGCGTCTGCACTTGTACCGCGAATCGGCGCAAGGGCCAGGGCGGCGGGTCGACAGCGGCGTTGAGGAAGGTGACGAGATATCGCCGTTCTACGACCCGATGCTCGGCAAAGTGATTGCCTGGGGCGAAGATCGCGAACAGGCACGCTTGCGTCTGTTGAGCATGCTCGACGAGTTTGCTATTGGCGGGCTGAAGACCAACATCAATTTCCTGCGCCGGATCATCGCGCATCCGGCATTTGCGGCGGCAGAGCTGGATACCGGGTTTATCCCGCGCTATCAGGAGCAATTGCTGCCTGCACCAGGCACATTGAGCGATGAGTTCTGGCGGGCGGCGGCGCAGGCGTTTGCGCAGAGTTTGCCCAAGCGTGCGCGGGCAGATGATCCCGCCTCACCATGGTCTTGCGGCAGTGGTCTGCGGGCAGGCTTGCCGGCAGAAATCACTTTACATCTGAGTTGCGAGGGGCAGGATCGCGCACTGACATTGGGAGCGGCGGCCCACGCCAGACTGCTGGGCGAAGCGCTGGTCGTCGAGCATGACGGCGTGCGCCGCACATTGCGGGCGATTCATCAGGGTGGCGCGTTGTACCTGGAATGGGAAGGCGAGTTGCGGCGCATCGAAGCGTTCGATCCGATCAGTGCCGTTGAAGCCAGCCACAGCCATCAGGGCGGTCTGACCGCACCAATGAACGGCAGCATCGTGCGTGTGTTGGTCGAAGTGGGCCAATCGGTCGAGGCCGGGGCGCAACTGGTGGTGCTCGAAGCCATGAAGATGGAACACAGTATCCGCGCGCCGCACGCCGGGGTGATCAAAGCGCTGTATTGCCAGGAAGGCGATATGGTCAGTGAAGGCAGCGCTTTGGTGGAGCTGGAAGAAGAGTGAAATGAAAGGATCGATCCTGGCCTTGAGCGAGGATCGATCCGTTCAATAACGCGCCGTCGCCTGAACCACCACGCCGATAATCCGGCATTCATCGGTGAGCAGGGTTTTCGGCCAGGTTGGATTGAGCGGCACCAGGTAACGCTGGCCGGCCTGCTCGTCGAGTTTGCGGAAAATCGCTTCTTCGCTGTCCGGCCACTGGGCGATCACCAGTTTGCCAGGCACCGCCTCCAGCTCCGGGTCGACCAGAATCAGCATGCCCTCGGCAATGCTATGGCCGCTGGGCGCAGTCATCGAATCCCCCGTCACCGTCAGCCAGAACGCCGCACCGCCACGAGCGTGGTAATCCGTCAGTTCGAAGCGCTGCTTCGCTGATGCTCCGGGATAGCTCGCCGCAGCGTCGCGCACTTCGCACGGTGCACGCCAATCGCAAACCGGGTAACGGAAGTACGGGTTGTACTTCTGCGCCAGCGGCATTTCGTCTTCCGGCGTCGGCTGCGGTTCGCGAATCACCAGCACGACTTCGAGGAAGTCCATTCCCAGCGCCTTGAGCACGCGATTCATTTCGGTAACACCGGGTTCGCGACGCTTGTTCAGCCAATGACCGATCCCGCCCTGGGACATGCCGACGCGCTCTCCGAGCTCTGTTTGAGTGACTTTGAGTTCACTCATCTTGGCCTTGACCAACTCAATCCATTTATCCATGTGCCGCACCTTACGCGGACGTCTTCGACCAGCAAAACACATATTGTAGTATTTAAATTCTCGTCACAAATACAGGTGGTACTATTCTAGGGAAACGGACTTTCAAATGAACATGGAGTGCCTTCTCATGATGAACATCAGCAGCAAAGACCTGCCCGATCTGCAAATCGACACCAGCTTCACCTCGCCTCAAGGTAACGCCGCGGCACAGCGAGCGCTGGACTACTACTTGAAACCGACTGTTTCGAAATCCGAGACGGACGAACGTTTTTTCGATGTCAAAAACCATCTCAGTGGCGAGGAAGCACTGGTGCACGCCTCGGACTTGTTGCGATGTGCAGCCGCCACAGCGTTCAAGGCGGCAGAAAACCTGCAAGGCACGAATCGCGACCTGGCCTTCTCGGTGGTACACATGGTGGATATGGCGCGGGCGATGGTCGACCATTCGATCGACAACGACGAAGTCACGGCGGACAAGGTACGGGCGGACAGGAAAGAATTTTCCCATCGCGCAGATAAAAACGTTTGACTTGCAAATGATAATGATTATTATTGCAAGCAGCTGGTCGCGAGATCAGTCGATGGACCAGAGACCTTAGGTCGGTCTTCTGGACTATCTCCTCATCAGGCTAATCACGGTTTTTGACCCGGCTTTTTGCCGGGTCTTTTTTTGCCCGTTTTTCGGGCTTGTGTCTTCAGGCTAATGAAGTCTTTGGGTGCTGCAAATTCGATGGCGCGGATAATATCAAATGAATATCGATTGGCAAGCCAGACCAGGCTCCATCGGGCCTAACTAATGGCGATCAGCACTTGAGAATCAATCGCACAGCCTCTAAGCTGCTGGCGCGTCACGGAAGACGCCCCCCGCTCCACCCGCAATTCCCCTCGGTTTCACCCCAGCCTGCGTGTAAAGTACCGGTCATAAAAATCCTGCTCAGGAAGCGATTATGACCGTGGCCAAATCTTCGTTCGACATCAGCGCCAATTTCGACAGCGGCAACATCCAAGTCATCGACATCAGCAACCCGCTCAATCCGGTTCTGGCCATCCGTCCGGACACCCGCAGCGCTCATTTTCAGTGGTTCCACTTCAAAGCCAGCGGCCTGCATGTGCATCAGGAGCACTGGTTTCGCCTGGTCAATGCCAGCCAGTCCTCCTACAACAAAGCCTGGACCGGTTATCAGGCAGTCGCTTCCTACGACCACGTCAACTGGTTCCGTATCCCTACCAGCTTCGAAGGCGACAGCCTGCGCTTCTGCCTCGAAGCCGAACAGACTCACGCCTGGTTCGCCTACTTCGAACCCTACAGCCGCGGCCGTCACGACTGGCTCATCGAGCAGGCGCTGAGCAAGGCTGGCACCGAATTGCTGGCGACCGGCAAAAGTGTCGAAGGCCGTGACATTCAATTGCTGCGCAAAGGCAGTGGCGCCGAAGGCCAGCGCAAGATCTGGATCATTGCCCAGCAGCACCCGGGCGAGCACATGGCGGAATGGTTCATGGAAGGCGTGATCGAGCGTCTGGAACGCCATGACGACCCGATTCTGAACAAACTGCTGGCCAGCGCCGATCTGTATCTGGTACCGAACATGAATCCGGACGGCGCCTTCCACGGCCACCTGCGCACCAACGCCATGGGCCAGGACTTGAATCGCGCCTGGCAGAACGCCAGTCAGGACATCAGCCCCGAAGTGCTGTTCGTCCAGCAGCAGATGGAAAAGTATGGCGTCGATGCGTTTATCGACGTACACGGCGACGAGGAAATCCCCCACGTCTTCACCGCCGGCTGTGAAGGCAATCCCGGCTTCACACCGCGCATCGAAAAGCTTGAAGAGCATTTCCGCAGCCACCTCAAGCA
>Ga0308167_1004398_pt1 | contig 10234 bp, 8 predicted proteins | sample PhyCR1_2_FD_202138 | JGI IMG/M metagenome (GOLD analysis project Ga0308167, IMG submission 202138) | Phyllosphere microbial communities from UC Gill Tract Community Farm, Albany, California, United States - DLSLRC.R1 | ecosystem: Host-associated > Plants > Phyllosphere > Unclassified | place... | reverse complement strand
AGAATACATGGCGGAATATTCTTATACACATAGTGTTTTAAACTGGTTGTAATAGTAGATACGATCTAAACATCTAATAAAAGGTAAAATGTCGATCTTATATTTTATTAAATGCCTGCTTTTGTAGCATAAAATACTATTGCAGATCCATTTGCTAGATCCTTTGACCAGAAATAGATGAAAAGTCGATCTTTTAGATCGCTAGTTGCCATTTTGTCGGATAAATCGACTGTTCAAAAAAAGAGTAAGAAACGTGATTTACATCACAATATGAGCGGCATGACTGTTACAAGACATTGTTGTGAATGGATATATTTTCAATTATTAATATTCACATACAGAAAGCATGGCTTTTATTGAGGGGGGATTTAAGCGCAGGATAGGTGGGCGTTGACGGCACCGCGTCGGGTGGCCTAACGGGTAAAATGAAGAAATAATGACACCAAATCAGATCTTCACGATCCATTGGTTGCAAGACAACGAAAATACGGTAAGATTTACGCACTCTGCGCTGAATTTTAGGCTAATTTACCCTTAAACTGCGCGGAAATTGGATTTAAACGGGGAACGGTCATCGACCGGACTTCGTGATGGGATAGGGCATATCCTTAAATGCTCAGGGAAAAAGGCTCCAAACACCGGGCCTTGAATGCAAAAATCCCCCGAAATCTGTTATCAACTTGGCGGAAGAATCAGATATCAGGGGATCACAAAGCAGGCGCTGGCCTGTGAGAGATTATAACTCATGCGATTCAGAAAACAATACCCGAAGACCGCCATAAGTGTCGGCGGGTGTGAATAATGTAAGTCCACTCCAAAATCTCAAAGAAGATAGGCGTCACCGAGGAGAACATTCCACGGTGTGTAAATGCCCATCACCCTTATATGTGCGTCCCGCACACTATAAACCACTGAGTAAGCAACATGGCCGCGCTCTGCGTAACCTGATGAGCCGGGATAAAACCACCGGCGAATGGGTGATACGACGTCGTGTATCTGCCGATCCCTTATTTACCTATTTACGTCCTTTCTGCGACCGCAAGCGGGCGTTTCGTGAAGTCCGTCGACGTCTGCTGGATGCGCTTTTTGTGCTATTGATAAATAAAGCTGACTTGGCCACCGGTATAGTCACCATCAATATCACGCGCTTGGCCGAAGAACTGAGCCCGCATGATGATGAGGGAAATATCATTGCCGAGAAGGCGGTGACGACTTCACGCGTCTCTCGTCTTATCGATGAGTTGACCAAGTTTAATATTATCCTGTCGCCAGAAACCGAATGGGATTTTGTTAACGGTTGTCGTTTTCCCAAACATGTCATCATTACCGATATTGGCTGGCAGCTGACGGGCGTTGACATGGATAAGCTGCGTGCCGAACGTGACGAGCGTCTACGAGCTATTAACGATGGCGTGTTACAAGCCGGAGAGTTTCTAACGGTGAGGGAAGCGCGAAAGCGCTGGTATGAACGCTGCCGCCAACAAACTCTTCTCAGCCGCCGAACACGTGCGATTGAGGGTAAACAGCGCCGTCAGCTGGAAGACCTGCCGTTTGATGAACGCAAACGCCAAGTCGCAGAGCAGATATTCCGCTCAATGAAAGGTCAGACACAGAACCTGACGCCACAACAATTCGAGAAAATGGTCTGGACGAAGCTTTACCAACTGGAGCTGGTGAACCTCCAGCCTCCGGGGTCGCCACTGCCACATTAACCCTGCCTACTTTTAAACCATCCGCTTCCTGCGGAGGCTTCGCCACACCCGCCGTTTACTTCTGGTGAAAAAAACAACACCCGCTGTCACTAAAAGGCGGCATCGGTTATCAAACAGTGTCGACAAAGCCAGTCTTATCATTTTATCCACACTTATCTGCAAAGAGTCAGAGAGGTTTACTTGCAACCGACCAAAAGAAACCTGCAATACATTCAGGGTTTCACCCTTACGTATTCTCTTTAATAAATACGTTATTATTCGCTGGATAAAATTTGTGGATAACCGGGATAAAGTAAAAACACAATAATGCCTTCGCTTGCTCCGGCCATGCCGTGCCGCTCAGAAGTCGATTAAGTCCCTCCCACCGCAAGCGGCGGGCCCCAATCGAGACAGCTCGAAACACACACTAAATCTTAGCTAAGTGGCGGGATGGATTTAGTACATGCGCGTAAGCGGCTCTACGACCCGCTAACGCGGAGATACACCCCGACTGCGGCAAAGCCTTGTCGTGGTCACTCCGACCGCATAATGACACTTCTGCATAGCTTTAAGCGGATTTAGCTTAACAGGGATGGGATGGGGATTGGTGATGCCTATCAGAACAGAGCGGCTACGCCGCGCTACCGGCGCCATTAACGTACAGAGGTATATTTAACAATAGCTGGCGCCTGCATGCCGCAAAGCGGCATTCAAAGACCGGCTGCGCACTGCTCGCCAGTCTAAACTGTACATGGGGCTGAAACTCAATCGTACTAAGAGGAACATAAACGTCTGAAAAATCAATAAGTTTTTTGATTAAAAAATGCTATTTTCAGGGCATTTTCATGTGTCCATTGTGTTCGATATATCAGAGAGTTACTTCACTATCGCATAGTCCGTTTTTTTTTGGCCATTTTTTTGGGCGTGATGTGTGGTACAGCATGAGAGTGAAACGTGCGGACACAGGTATAATTAAATTTTGCGATGAGAAAATAAGTATTAATGGATAAACCGACCCAAGAACTGGGGCATTTAGCGTGGTGTTTGCTGGCAGCGTTGCAGTTGGCTAAGCAGGACGGCAAAGCCCAGACTCCGATGAATCAACACCTGTTTATCATGCAGTGGCTGGCGGGCGCTCAAAAGCAAAAGCGATTCCCCAAGTCGGTAGCTATCGATATTCAGTGGCTACTCAATCAGGGAAAAACCTACGGATTTGGTGCCAAGCTCAAAGAGAAAGTCGACTATCTGTACCGCTCATGTACTGGGGTACTCAAAGACCAATCTGACCTGTTTCGGCTGACTTATGCGCTGGAAGTGGTGAAGGCGACCGGGTGGAAATATATCTTGCTCAGTGACAAACTCTGGAAAGATATGGCAGGGTGCTCGCTGGCGGTTGCCGCTGTATATATGCAACAAAGCGAACTGGATACCTGTTTTAACGATGATGGTTATCAGATTTCGCCTCTGGTGATGCGTTTTTTGGGGAATGCCGTGGCGCTGACCAACGTGTTTGCCGAATGTGAGTTGAGGCTGCAGTTGCATGACGAGACGATAGCGGGACTTCAGGTCGCGGTACTTCAAGTCGGTAATAATGAAGGCAAAGAGTAGCCAATGGCCGACGAACGTAAAACGCTGACGCTTAAATGCCCTTTAGCCAAAAACGGATACGAGGGGGAATCGCTGCTGCAGGATATCGAGGTACGAAAGATTGCACTATCAAATAAGGCGACCCGTCGTTGTCTGCACGCCTTCTCCCACACAGTTAGAGTATTTGTCGCTGATGGTTGCAGGTAGACCGCGCTATGGTCTGAGTGGCGAGGTTAAGGATAGCGTAACCAAAGACGAACAGGCGTATGTGTTTGAGAAAATGTCTGCCATTTGGCAGTCGCGTGTGAAAACGATAATGTCGAACGGAGAAGTTCCATGAGTCATATAGAAGAGCGCTCAGCAGGGCTGAGTGAATATGAGCAATATGTGTTGGACGCGCTGTATTGCAAGGAAACCCAGACGTTAGGCCGTGAACTCACCTTGGGCGAGCGTCGAAACATCCGCACAGAATATGTTGAAGCCTTGCGCAGGGCAGCGCTGGCTAAAAAGCGGGGATATAAACGAACGGCCAAAGCGGATGAAATAAAGGATTTTGAGTGGAAACCGTCTGTTTCATCGCGAAAAATTCGGTCATACGAGTCAAAATAGGTGTTATGAAAACATTAGCGCAAGAAATTTTAGAAAAAAATGTGGTGACGCAAGTGCATCTCGATGGGATGGTTATTTACGCGAGGTCCGCACTGCCCAGCTATCAATTATCCGTGATGCGTCATGGGTGCCAAATCACATTACGCGGAAATGAGCTCGTGCTTTCTCGCGTGCGGCATTTAAGCGGTGAAGCGTTTCGTCTCTTCGTACTGGATACAGAGCACTATGGTTGTGCTGTCTATATTGCGACGCTGTATGTGACTGCCGACGAGGCGCAGTGTTTGCAAGTAGAGTTGGGATTAACGCTGCAGGATGGCATTGGCGAACCCGTAGAATTGGATGATATCAGAATGACGGAACAGCGCCGGCTATTAGGTGTAAAGCATACAGTTTGAGTTGAGGCCATTGTGATCGTTTCTTTCGTTGGTCATTCATAGAACAGGGGTATCTTGTCTAATCGGATAACTTAAATGCGATACTGTTAAGGCGATAATTTAAAAGCGATAGCCACAAGATCTAAATCAATCCCTTACGGCTTGGGGTGGTTAAATAATATGCTAAACGTACAATGATTTCTGATATCCAAACTGACCCCAAACCCATTAAAATATCTCTGCGAGATTCTGGCGGGTTTTCGATGAGGTAAACGTGTGTTTTGTGGTTCATGGCGTAAAACCGCGCTGAGTGTGTCTGAGGTTGTAGTAGCTAAATTGAGATATCATCTGTGCCGGACATATGACTATAATTTTATTATGGTTTATTGGTTTTAATTGCTAACCCCTTACTTATTAATTTTTCGAGAAAACAAATGATTAACTTGTTATCACTATCTAAAAAAAATGATCGACACGTTGCAATGGCTATTTTTATTGGGATTATCGCCGGTATATTCTCAGCTTTAGTAAAATCAGGATTTGAAGATCTTATTCCACCAAGAACCATGGAAACGACACCTCCCCCAGTTGTTCTGTTGGAAAAACTGGGTGTAAACGTAGATCTCATGACTTATCACTGGATGGGATACACCATTAACTGGGGAGGCAATGGTGTTCATATTCTTTTTTCTATAGCTATAGCAATAATTTATTGTGTGGCTGTTGAATACTTGCCTCGTGTTCGTTTATTGCATGGCGTTGCATTTGGTATTGGGGTTTCTGTACTTGCCCATGGTTTTGTTGTGCCTATGCTTGGCCTGTCTAGCTGGCTATGGGTTGCTGGGTATCAAGCTATTATTTCTGAGTTTGTAGGCACTGCATTTTGGATTTGGTCCATAGAAGCAGTTCGTCAAAACATCCGCGCTATATGGGTTTCTAGATAAATAAGTGCCTAATACCCCGTGGTGGGGATATAAAAACCACGGGGAGCGTAGCGACCTTCGTCTAGCTCTTTTCTTGTGTATCTTACCTTGCAAAGGTTTGATTGTGTGGGCGCTGTGCTGACGTCTGAGAGTCACATTTCGCCGCTTACTGTTGCCTTTTTCGCTCATTTTATCAGATGCTTGTTATCGTACAGCGAGACGGGATAGCGCTTAACTCTTTCGCGGTTAAGTTACGTATTCACTAATTTGCCTGTTTATCCGGTTCTGTCGAGTTAAGGGAGCGTCGGGTAACATGCTGTTTTTTAGGGTGTTACCTGACCGTGTCTTTGATCCGAAATGCCTTCCAGCGGCTGCATTATCCCGTCGATATTATTGCCCAGTGTGTTCGCTAGTATTTGGCTTATACCCTGAGCCCGCGCAATCTCGAAGAGATGATGGCGGAGCGCGGCATCCATGTTGACCATTCCACGCTTCACCGTTGGGTTATCCGTTTAGTGCCACTGCTGGAAGGCCTTTCGCCGACATAAACGGGCGGTTGGACGTCGATGGCGTATGGATGAAACCTACATCAAAATCAAAGGTCAGTGGAAGTATCTGTACCGCGCCGTGGATACCGACGGCCAGACTATCGACTTTCTGCTGACCGCCAAGCGGGACGCTGCAGCCGCATTGCGCTTCTTTCGCAAGGCCATTCGTCATCACGGCGAACCCAAGGTTGTAACAATCGATAAAGGCGGAGCCAATACTGCGGCTCTAGCCACACTCAATACCGACAGACCTGAGGAAGAAGCCATTACCATCAGGCAAAGCAAGTATCTGAATAACCTGATTGAACAAGATCACGGTAATATCAAACGGCGGATAAAGCTTATGATAGGTTTTAAATCGTTTCGACGGGTGCAGACGTTCCTAGCGGGTATCGAACTGCCCCGCATGATACGAAAAGGGCAATATCAACATCCACAAGATGAAGGGTTATCACCCGCGGAACCATTCTACTTGCTAGCTGCCTAAATAACCGACAATGCATATTTTGCCAACTTCATGTCACTAACGCGACAGAGCCACCTCTGTTGCTGACGTCGTCAGGTTGTTACTTAACACCTATATTAAATGCATGTTAAGTTTAACACCACTAAGCACTAACACATTTTATAGGGTTAATAAATATAGGTTGATTTGCTTTTATCTCTATTTATTAAACAATAGGAAAATAAATTACAGTTGTATTTTTTTTCGTTATCTTTAAATGTTAATTAAACAATGAAGCTGAAATTCTAAAATCACTATATCATACCTAAATAAGCGTGGTTAACATTGGTGATTAGTGGGTAAGTACGTGTTAAAGATAATTATTTGGTGTTTTATTCTGTTTTTTTCTTTTTTATCGAATGTTTGATCAAAGATATCGTTAAAACAGTATAATAAACTAAGTGACTGCGTAGTGTTATGGGCTTCGATGTCTTCCATATGTATTCTAGTATACGCTTATATTTTTGCGCATTTTGCGTATTTTATTTCTGAGAAAAAGGTTGGTCGCTTGTAATAACGATAGCTAGTATCCATTAGATATCATTTATGCACCTAAGCCAGACTTTAGGCGGCCAACCATTGCTTGCTGCATTACAACTTATTATTCCCTTAAACATGTATTTGATTTTCATTGTGACTCAGAATTTATGAATTTGCATACGTTTCATGTTTTTAAAATATCTCATTCACTCAGTGCTCACATCATATTACAACTCTAACCTGAATCATTATCCAGACCGAATATTTACCATCCTCGTGAACAAATCACCTAAGTTATTAGAGATTTTAATGAACAATAAGACGTTTCTTTTTAATGGAAAAGAGCATCGACCTAAAAACTATCTGCGCGCTATTGCACACATGAATATTGGTCTGCAAGTTGCCTTTCCTTTAGCTGTATCTTTTACCCCCGTTATGGTTGCGCGTGCAGAGACGGAGGAAAAAAAACATTCGGTCATCATTAGTTCACCTAAAACCGATATATATATACTCCAACCGGGTGATTCGCCTAAGTTGATTGCTGAAAAATATCAGATTTCCATCGCAGAGCTTAAAATACTTAATCAATATCGCACGTTTGCCCACGGTTTTGAATCAGTGAGTGCTGGGGATGAGATCGACGTTCCCGCTTTAACCAAAAGTATTGCCTCCGACGCTGCCAGTGATGAACGCGCTGAGCTAGCTCAACGCGTCCAGCAGGCTGGTCATTTTCTGAAAAACAACCCTAGCGCAGACAGTGCGAAAGATTTAGCACGCGGCCAAGCGTTAGGGGCAGCTAATAGCAAAGCGAACCAAGAAGTGGCCAGTTGGCTGAACGGTAAGGGAAAAGCGCGAATAAAACTCGATGCTGACCGTGATTTTTCATTGAAGAATTCTGAGCTGGATGTGTTATATCCGCTGTGGGAAAACAGTGCCCACCAGATTTTTACTCAGGGTTCCGTACACCATACCGATAGCCGAAATCAGTCTAACTTAGGGCTGGGATATCGTTATTTTGACGGCACCTACATGTTGGGGGCGAATACCTTTTTTGACCACGACTGGTCGCGTAGCCACTCGCGTTTGGGTCTTGGCGCAGAATATCAGCGCGATTTCCTCAAAGTGGCCGCTAACGCTTACATGCGGCTGACCAATTGGAAAAATTCACCGGATTTTGACAACTATGAAGAGCGCCCAGCTAACGGATGGGATATTCGAACAGAAGGCTATTTACCTGCCTATCCGGGCATCGGCGGCAAACTGGTGTATGAGCAGTATTATGGCGATCGGGTTGGACTGTTTGGCAAAGATAATCAGCAAAAAGATCCGGTAGCATTAACAGCAGGTGTCAACTATTCACCTTTCCCGCTGATGAAGTTCAGTCTCGATCACCGCATGGGTAACAGCAATCAAAATGATACCCGCTTTGGCATCGATCTGAACTATGTCCTTGGTGCGCCGCTCAGTCAGCAGTTGGATAGCAGCATGCTGGCCGCGAGTCGTAGTCTGGCGGCTAATCGCTATGACTTCGTCGATCGTAATAACAACATCGTGTTGGAATATCGCAAAAAAGACACTATCAGTCTTAAGCTAGTCTCACAAATCAGCGGCTACAGCGGTGAAAGTAAATCGCTGGGCGTATCTGTGAATAGTACCAACGGGGTTGAACGCATTGAGTGGACAGCCCCCGAACTGCTGAGTCAGGGAGGACAGATTGTTCAGATTTCTGAGCAGCAGTTCAACGTCATTATTCCTGAATACCAATATGGCAGCGATGCGAACAACAGCTATGTGGTAAGCGGTGTTGCCTATGACAAATCGGGTAATGCATCGCCAAAAGCAGAAAGCTTGGTGGTTGTTTCCTCGGCTGCGGTGAGCACCATTAACAGCACGCTGACACCGATGGAGCTACAGCTACCTAACGACGGACGTTCAACGGCTGAGCTGACGCTGGTCTTGCGTGACGCTAATAGCCACCCGATTAGTGGCGTAGCGAGTGATATTAAAGCCACGGTTAGCCAAGCTGGTCGTGCACAGTCCGATGTTACAGTAAGTGCATTTACCGAAGATGTAAATCGCTTAGGAGCCTATAGAGCCACCGTGACGGCGGGTCAGAATATGGGTGAATACAAACTCACGCCTGAAATCCAGAATATGAAACTCGCACCAGCAACACTGTATGTTGGCAGAGCGCCGATGATCAGTGATTTGACCATCAGCGGGAAACTGGCGGTGGGTGAGCAACTGTCAGGTCATTATCAATTCGATAGCAATAATGGCAATGCGCAAGACTCTTCCCTCTATCAGTGGGGCAATAAAGGGCAGACTGCAGCACTGAATAATGCTGAGACTATCATCACTTCAGGTAGTGTACCGAGTTATACGTTAGTTGCCAGCGATGTTGGGCAGGTAAAAGAGCTGTCGGTTCAAGCACGCAATGGTGTGGAGACCTTAGGGAATACGCTGACCGTGACCACGGCGCCAGAAGATAGTGGTAACAATACCGAGGGCGGTAACAACGGCACCATCACCAATGAAGCGGCAGCGCCTAAAATCAGCGACCTGAAAATTGAAGGAAAGCTGGCGGTGGGCCAGACGCTGAGCGGGACTTACACCTTTGATGCGTTGACCGGGAACCCGACGGATGCGTCTTTAGCACAGTGGGGTGAAAAAGGCAGCACCGCCGGCAGCGTGGCCACACAGGGCCTGGCAACGGACAACGGCAAACTGCCGGGTTACACCCTTAAGGAAACCGATGCAGGTAACGTATTGGAAGTCTCGGTACTGGCGAAGAACGGGGCCGGCGTGACCGGGAATACCGAGACGGTAACCACCGCGCAGCAAGGCGGGGGCAACAATACCGAGGGCGGTAACAACGGCACCATCACCAATGAAGCGGCAGCACCTAAAATCAGCAACGTGGCCATCAGCGGTAAGCTGGCGGTGGGGGAAGCGCTGAGCGGGACTTACCGCTTTGATGCCCTGACAGGTAATCCTACCGACGCATCGGAATACCAGTGGGGCGTGCAAGGTTCAACGGCCGAGAAGGTGGCAAACGGCAAAGGTGACCATATTCGCCAAAGCGGTGTGGTGCAAAGCTACACCCTTACTGACAGCGATGCGGGGCAGGTGCTGGAGCTATCGGTACTGGCGAAGAACGGGGCCGGCGTGACCGGGAATACCGAGACGGTGACCACCGCGCAGCAAGGCGGGGGTAACAATACCGAGGGCGGCAACAACGGCACCATCACCAATGAAGCGACAGCGCCTAAAATCAGCAACGTGGCCATCAGCGGTAAGCTGGCGGTGGGTGAGGCGCTGAGCGGGACTTACCGCTTTGATGCGTTGACCGGGAACCCGACGGATGCGTCTTTGGCACGGTGGGGTGATAAAGGCAGCACCGCCGGCAGCGTGGCCACACAGGGCCAGGCAACGGACAACGGTAAACTGCCGGCTTACACCCTTAAGGAAACCGATGCCGGTAACGTATTGGAAGTCTCGGTACTGGCGAAGAACG
>Ga0308167_1004392_pt1 | contig 10243 bp, 10 predicted proteins | sample PhyCR1_2_FD_202138 | JGI IMG/M metagenome (GOLD analysis project Ga0308167, IMG submission 202138) | Phyllosphere microbial communities from UC Gill Tract Community Farm, Albany, California, United States - DLSLRC.R1 | ecosystem: Host-associated > Plants > Phyllosphere > Unclassified | place... | reverse complement strand
AATCCGGCTTACTTCACCCAGAGCTTGGGAGAGACTCACCTTTTTTTGTGCATAGCCGCCTGCATAGGTAAACAGGCAGAAAAGCAGCACGAGTAATCGTGGTTTCATAAGTATTGATTAATGTTAGTTAGTTAGTTAATTAGTTAGTTAGTTAGGTTTTATTATTATTTGTTTGTTTTTTACGACGATATCGACGTTCATGGTATGTTTGATCACAAAGAGTACATCATCAATTCCTTTTAATGGAATTATTCCGGTGAAACGCTTATTCAAAAGACTTGGATCTTCGACAATGACTTGATAACCATAATTATCTTCTAGCACACTGACGATATGAGCCAGGTTGCTGTGTTCTATATTGAGCTCACCACGGGTCCATGATGATACTTTAGATGGATTGGTGTTGGGAACAATTTCATTAGCTTTTGACTGTTCGTCATAAATAAATGTCTCTCCGGGCTTGAGCAATCTATCCACCCCATTTTTTCCATAGATTTTGACGCTTCCTTCAAAAAGGGTGACTTCGATACGGCCACGGCGATCTTTCACATTAAACTTGGTCCCGAGCACAGTTAAAGACAGCTCGCCTACATGTACAACAAATAGATCATTCTCGCGCAAACGGTTTTTGATAGCTGTATGCTTTACCTCAAACATACCTTCCCCTTCGAACCAGACTTCCCGAGGTTTGTCTGTTTTCCAGTTTCTGATATAAGACAACTTCGAGTTGCTATTTAGGTTAATCAGGGAAGCATCTGGTAATAATACCTCGGTCCGTTGACCATATGCAGTATGGGTTGATTTCGTTCCGAATTGACTGATATCATGAACGATAAAAATAAAAGTAATGATTGCGGCAGCACGCGCAGTCCATCTGACTATTTTCCGAATCAATCGTTGTTGACTTTGTTTCCGCGAATAGGTAGGAATTGCATGTTGGATATTTTCCCAACGTTGATCACTCGTCAGCTGGCTTTTAGCAACTGGTTGCTCCTTGATTAATGTCATCCATATATCAGCGATTTCCATCTGAACGGCAAGTTCACGATCATGTGCTCCCAATCTATCCCAAAAATCTTTTTCACTTCCGATCTGACCCAACTTAGATTGAACAAAGTCTTCATCAGCGAAAAAATCTGCTGCTTTATAATTTTTGTATTTTAAAAATTGAGGATCCATAACCTTTTTTATATAGATACACCTCTTTTGAAAATTTTACCCCAATAAATTTTATTTTTTTTAAAAAAATTATAAAATGATTAGCAAATACCCAACTTAAGGGGTTATTTATTACTAACAACGTAGGAATCGTCGTTTATTTCTCACATCAAGTGTTGAGTACTTGATTTATAACTTGACTTGGTTTAACAGATGCAAAAGCACCAAAACGCCAAATTTTCCAAAGTGTTTCTTCAGATTATCCAATGCTCGATAATACAGTTTATAGGTATCCTTGGTCGATAATCCCATAATACTTGCAATTTCAGCATATGTGAGTTCTTCAAAAAAACGAAGATGAATGATTTCGCGTTGACGATCGGTCATATTGGACAACGCCTGATCCAGTTTATCCTTGATCTCCAGCACACGCTCCTTGCGAATCATGCTGACATCATGGGGCAGTTCTATGGTAAAAGGAAGATGTTCGATAGCTGAGTTGGTCACGTGAGCACGCTTTATGTTTTGCTCAATATTTTTAATCAAAATACGACGAAATGATTTATACAGATAGTTTTTAACAGATACGTCGGTATTTAAATTTTCTTTATTGCTCCACAACTTGACAAATAATTCTTGTATACTATCTTCAATGACAGCATTATCCTGCGTAAATTTGAATCCATAGTTATACAAAGGTTGGTTGTATCGTTCAAAGAGAACTTTAAACGATGCTTCATGTCCAACCTGGAACAGCTGCCATATTTGTAAATCGGAATCCATAAGTAAATGCAAGATTTTTCAAGATGAGCTATGATGATGAAAATCTTCCTTTTCAAATGTATAAAAAATGTTTAAAAGTTTCTAAAGCACCGAACATTTAAAATACGGATGAATCCTAGCGATTGAAATGAATCTAAAATGATCAAAAATAAAGAATAGGCACCATTATTTTCGATCAATTCAGATCAATATATTCTTCATAAATTACATCTAAAAGCTGTGTTACGGTCCATTTCCCTTTTTGAAACACACGCTTAGCACCATTTTGATACATTTCATCAACTAATGGCCCTTCATGGAAAGAACTATATCCAAAAATTAGTAATTCTGGATATTGAACTTTCAAAATTCTAGCAGTTTCGATACCGTTATATTTAGGCATCATAATATCCAGCAAACAAACACTTAGCGAAGACCTCTTTTCCTTGATATTGGAAATTAATTCAGATCCGTTCTCAAAAACACCAACTAATATAAAACGTTCATCTTTCTCTATGAGTAATGATAGCATTTGTCTAATAATAGGAGAATCATCTGCCACTGCAATACTTATTTTTCTTTTATTAATTAATCCTGTAACCATTGCCCAAAATTAACATCAACAAAAAAGAGAAGATGCCCAAAAATGTGCAAAAAATATCGCTTATATTATTTCAAAATCAATGAAAGGAATTCATCCATTCCGTTATTTAAGGGTATTAATGTTATGCTTTATCTAAATATGGGTCATCACTTTTTTGAAGGTGTTGCGATGTATGCCCAAATATGATGCAATATAACTGTATGGGAATAGTTGAAATATTTGAGGAAAATAATCTTTTAGTAATTTTATTTTATCAGTTGCAGTTTTAGCTTGTAGTATTCTTACATTTTTTAACGCGATCACAAAATTCGGTTCCATAATCATAAGTTCCAATTGATAAAATCTTGGAAATTTTTCATACAAACGTTTTACAGCCGCAATATCTAAAAGTAGAAGTAAAACATCTTCATAAGCTCTATAGATCTTCTGGGAGGGCATATTTTGTAAATAATCTTCATAATTGAAAACAATTTCCAATAAGGAAGAGGGGTAATGAAAGCTCGTAATCCGCACGACTCCATCAACATCTAAAATGCTGGAATAAGCTGAACCTTCCACAATCAGCGCAATGGTATTAACACGTTCACCATCAAAAAACAAGATTTCTTTTCGAGGAAATTTTTTGAAAGTCAAAATTTTAGATAGTTCGTACATTTCTTCCTCATTGAGATTAAAATGTGCAAATTTTTGGGTGATGTAGGGATAAAGCATTGAAATATTCATCTGTAAAGGGTACTTGCAAAATTGAAATAATATAGATACTTTTTTAATACGTTAATATGATCAAACAACCGACTGAAATGTTGTATTACCTATCATTTTCACGAACAGCTTGATTGCTGAACGTATTTTTCCAGAGGATAGAGGACTTCGGTATTCATGCAGCTATCGAGTTTTGAAAAACCAAAAAAGTTCAGGAGTCAATAATGCTGAATACCTACATAAAAAAAGCATCATATAGAGATCTGCTATAATCAACGTGTTTGCTTTAACTTTATTCCAATTGGCTCACTTTCACGGATCGTACCACTGGTTTCCACCCATGCATAAAAGATGAAGGCCAGGCTGCAAATTCACTATCTACATCGTTTTTGATTTCTGATAATCAATTCATATTTTCTATTTAATAGTAAAGCCGTTCACATACTATGTAAACGGCTATCTGATTTATGTATTTTTAGGTTTTGAAAAAAAACTTTGCAGAATCACGGACAGCAGCACAAAACTACATCCAATATAAAAGGAATAATTTACTTCTTTTCCTTCATTAAAAAATATAAACGCTAATATGATAGCATAAATGGGTTCTAAATTGAAACTCAAATTGACGGTAAATGCTGGAATTACCTTCAAAACCTCTGTGAATAAAACATATAGGGTAACTGTACAAATAGCTGATAATAACAGCAGATAGAAAAAATCTGTCGATGAAGGGATCCAAGTTTCTACAGGGAAAAATTGGAGATAAACGGGCAGCAATAAGCCCAATCCGATCGTTCCTCCTAGCATTTGATAATAATTGATCACAATACTGTCGTGCTTTTTTACCAATCGCTCATTAAATACCGTATAGAGTGCCGCAAATGCAGAAGATATGACCCCAAGTACTATACCCAGTTGGTAGGATGAATCAAAATGAAAAATAAGACTGATACCTAACAACGTCAAAGCGCTTAATGAAAGCTGTGCTATAGAAAATCGCTTTTTATTAATCAGCGGTTCAAAAATGGCTGTAAATAGACTGGTCAGACAGTAACAGACAACTCCTATCGAGATATTGGAGTATTTAATGCTCGCGTAAAAAAAGATCCAATGGGTAGTAATCAATAAACCTACATAGGCTATATTAAATTTTTCTGCAGTGGATTGCTTAACATCTTTTTTAAAGATTTTTAAAACAAAGAATAATATAATTGCGGAAAACAAAACTCGATACCATACTAATAATCCCTCGTTTAGCGATATCAGTTTACCAAAAACTCCTGTAAATCCAGCGAGTATTACTGCTATATGTAATAGCAAATATGATTTTTTCATGAAAAATTACCTTATTTAATTCTAATAATGAATATCTAAAAATTAGACATGACAGATCCTATACAAATTGTTAAGCCGTAGTCATGTCTATCTATTTGAATAGTACATTAAAGGATTGGAGGAGGAAGGCAACTTTTTCTGTTCATATTTTTTCTTTTAAAAGTAGTTATTTTTTTATTTAATTACAATTCAAAATTAAGAATCATTTTGGATAATCGACGATAATAAGTTTTGATAAAAAATCATATCCAACGATATATGTAAAAAGCCACTTTAAATAAGTGGCTTCTACTAACATGGATTATTAAAACAACAATACTCTTATTTACAAATGAATCGAACAGCTTGGCCATTTAAAACTTGCTCTTCATAACCGATTAAACGGATCCAGTTTATTTAAAGGCATTCCATACTTTTGTTGGTCTACCGTTATTGTCAAATGCACCAAGGGTATATCCATTCCACCCGGCATAAGCCAAAGGTTCCCAATAGAATATCCCCAATACTTTTTGATTCGGAATCCCATTTGCCGCTTTCAACAATTCCTTCAACCATCGTTCTGCAACCTCTTCTTCATCCCAGCTCATCCCCACCTCACAGATCATCACTTCCGATTGATAACGGCTGATCATATCGTTGATATTGTTGATACAAGCCGTATTATACGCTTCCCAGTTTTCTTTATTGGGATATAACGACATTCCGATCACATCCCACTTACCACCATTATTTTTTAACCCGTCAAAAAGCCAACGGAACAAACTGTTATCCTGACCATTTTGCAGATGTACAATCACTTTGCTATTGGGCAAAATCGCTTTCACCGCATCATATCCTGCATTATTCAACGCAGCATAGTTAGCCATGTTGACCGAAGCTTTTCCATCCTCCCAGAGCATCCCATTTCCGGTTTCATTCCCTACCTGTACCCATTCTGGTTGGATACCATTATCTTTCAACAATTGCAGTACAGATTTCGTATGGGATGCTACAGCAGCCTTTAATTCACTAAAAGATAATGTGGACCAAGCAGCTGGTTTGTTCTGCTGTCCGGGATCTGCCCAAGTATCACTATAATGAAAGTCGATCAGTAAGCGCATCCCCAGATGCTTTGCGCGTCGTGCTTTTATCAAAAGATCATCTTGATTGCACCATCCATTTTGAGGATTTACCCATACCCGCAATCGGACCGCATCGACCCCCAACGACTGGACGAGCTTCATACCATCCACTGAAGTTCCCCCCGTATTGTAAAACTGTACACCCGAAGCTTCCATTTCTGTGATCCAACTGACATCAGCACCTTGAGCTAAATGGCCCGTTTGTTGTATCGGCTGTGCCACCCCTTCATCGCTGCAGCTATATAAGCTGAAGCATAAACAAATCAAGTAAAATCGTAAATCTATTATTAAGTTTTTCATCTCATTCTTTTTAAAACCGACCTATTATTCTTTCCCTTACCCAAAAACAGCAACCTATTGCACCCAGTACTTAAATGCTTTTGGATCGCTCAGATCGAGTACAAGCGTATATGTTCCAATCTTGTCATAAACAAAACCACTGGCGTCTGCCGTATATAGATGACAGGTTCCTGCTTCCTCTGCAGCTCCAAAAAACCACGTCCAGCTGCCATTGATCAAGACCTTGATCCCCCATTGCTCCGCAACTGTATTCGTAATCGTTGCTTTCCACAATTTCTCCGTTTTATCGTAAGTCATGGGTGTAGCAGACGCACTCCATCCATTGAAATCACCGGTGACGGACAAGGATTCGACGACCGTCTCTTTCCAGCTTAATTTATTGACATCGGCAGTCAGGTACAGGTATCCCCCATTGCTGGTCCAACTATTCCAACGATCATCTCCACTATACAGAATATATTGGCTACCTTCCAATGGATAAGAACCATAGATCACAGACGCATTGGCGCTTTCCTCATTGGTCAGGTAGAAGTTAAACCATTGGTCTACCTGTACAAATCCGTCATAGAAACCATCTTCCTTACGCGAGCATATCTTCCATGGAAATTGTGTCAGTTCCTTATTGGCCATATAGAGGTAATGGGCATCAACAATAGGTTCATAAGCCGTCACCGCTATGGCGATCACATTACTATATACGACATCAACATTACGTGCTAGACGTGTCGAAACACGTGCATATAAAGTTTTCTTTTTCCCAGGTTCAAAGCCCATAGCGGTTACTAAACTATTCAATTGTTCGTGGGTATAACTCAAGGATGGCGCCACTTGTTCGCTCTTTTTAGCAATCACGGCAAATGTCGCTTCTGCGGCAAATTCAACGGTATGCTGAAGCGTAGACGGAACGATTGGCTGTGCACTAGTCAAATTAGACTCATCCCATACCAGTTGCAATGCCAGACTTTTACGATCAGTAGATGTCAACAGAACATCTGTTGTGCTGCTATGGAACACTGCTGCCTCAAAACCTGTCAGGACGGGCTCACCGCCTTCCTTTTTACAAGAAAATAAAAGAAAGGCCAACGTGCAAATAATCAATTTTTTCATAATCGGTGTAATTGGATAATAAATAGCTTATTTAGTAACCTGTATTTTGTATTAAATTGGGATTGGCAGTCATATCAGTAGTCGGTATCGGATACAGATTGAACTTTGCATCTACACTACTTCCATTGACAGTCCCACCTTTCCATTGCCACAAATACGTATTACCTGTAAAGCGTCCAAAGCGGATCAGATCGGTCCGTCTTGTACATTCCCAAAAAAGCTCTCTTCCACGTTCGTCAAGGATAAAATCTAACGTAAGCTGTGCCTGTGTAATAGCGCCAGCGGAACCTTTATAAGCGCGTTGACGAATCTGATTCACCAGATTGAGCGCCTCTTGGATATTGCCGCCACCACCACGTAGAACGGACTCGGCATACATCAAATAACTATCAGCCAAACGAATCATCGGAAAATCGGTACTCACTAGACCTTCATCTGTTTTGTAAGTGCCGTCATCATTTAAATTGGTAAATTTTACCATACCATATCCCTGACTAGAAGAAGCCGGATCATCGACATCCAAAGATTGCCCTTTAGTCCAAAAATCGCCTCGCTTATCGTTAGCATTAAATATAGAAACAAATTCACGCAGGGTACGGAAACTGTTCCATCCAGAGATCACGCCGTAATCTGCAGCCTGCATGCTTCCCACGATAGGACCATTAACCAAATAAGTTGTTGCACCCCAACTTGTCGTATGGGCTACATCAGCTTGAATTTGAAAAATAATTTCATTCAAACGTTTATCATTATCAGCGTTAAACAGCTGTTTATAGTCATTATGCAGCGTATGTCCACTATCGATCACCTTTTTACTATACAGCAGACAGTCGGCGTAGCGTGCTGTGCCGGTATAGATCTGCGCATTCAAATAGTTTTTAGCAAGTAAAGCCCAAGCGGCAGCTCGACTGACATGACCATACTGATTTTGACGTGCCTCGGGCAACAGGTCTGCAACAGCGATTAGATCTTGTTCGATATAGTTAAAAAGATCAGCTCTTGCTATACGAGGAGGAAAAAATGCAGCAACAGGATCTTTCTCTGTTACAAAAGGAACATGGCCGTACAGATCCATGGCATGGCTATACGTTAAAGCGCGTAGAAAACGAGCCTCGGCAGCAAAACGCTCAATCTCGGCGCGTTCTGCAGGATCAAAAGCGGCTAATTTTTCTGTCGTCACATTTCTTAAAAACTCATTGCATAATGCAATTGAATAGTAGATACGGTAGTACATGGCATTCACCCAAGTGTCGGATGCGCCCCATTTTACGTACTGTATATCCTCCATGTTATCACCACCGGCCCAAGTATAAATAACCTCATCTGTGGGCACCTCTTGCAAATTAAAGAAAACGCGCAGGTAACCCCATGAAGCTGTTGCTCCTGCCATATCTGGATCGGCATCTCCACGACCATTTCCGGCGACAGCAAAAGAAGCATATAATTTTGCCAGTACCGAACGATAACCAGCTACTGAAGTATATACGGCTTCAGATGTGGTCTGTACTGTAGGATATTGATCGAGATCCTTGGTGCATGAAAACAGCATTAGAAAGATCGATAGTATGCTACAGCTATATATTTTCAAGTTTTTCATCAGTATATCATTACGTTGTGAGCTCGTAAGCTCGATTTATATATTCACAAGTTGATTGTTTCTTTAGGCATGCTGCCCGCAGTGTTTTTATCGTTGATGAAGCGATCATGAGCCCTATTCATCGCTGTATGTAAACAGGTATTCATGAGGATTTCATCGGACATGAACTTGGTTTTTAAAAGGGTTAAAAATCTAAATTTAAGCTTAAAGAATATGTGCGGGAACGCGGATAGAAGGAACTATCAAAGCCACTAGGGACCTCCGGATCATTACCGCTATAGTTACTGATCACAAATACATTTTGTACGATAGCACCCACTCGAAGATTGGACACTTTTCCGATCTTCCCAAAATTATAGCCTAGCGAAAAGTTTTCCATCCGTAAGAACGAAGCATTTTCAACATAATAATCTGAATAATATTGTCTGCTTTGAAATCCAGTATTGAAATAATCGCGATGCAGATTATTAAGTGCTGGGTCTACGTACTGTACAGTCTCCCAAGCGCTGAGATTCATTTTCGTATTGTTGAACACATAATTACCTAGATTAGCTCTCAAAGTCGTAGCCGCTGTCCATTTCTTGTAAGACAATTGCGTATTGAAACCAAATAACCACTTCGCAGCAGGTGATTCATACCGGTATAGATCCTTTTCATCTATAGCTCCATCGCCATTTAGGTCAGCATAGATACCTTCTAATGGTTTTCCAGCATCATCATATAACTGCTTATAGACATAAAACATATACGGTTGGTATCCTGTGGTCAATATCTGTATACCCCGCCCACTGACTACCGGTCCTACATAAGTTCCTACGGATGAAGCGTCCTGTACCAGAGCAATATTGGTCACCTGAGTATGTTGATTGGTGGCATTGATATTTACTTCCCATCGTAGATTATCGGTCTGAATAGGCACCGTATTTAACTGAAACTCCCAACCTCTGCTTTCCACATTGCCCACATTGATGGTCGCATTTTGATCAAAATTTGTCCCTGCAGCAACAGGTACATTGGCAAGTAGATCATGTGTTTTGCGGGTATAATATTCGACAGAACCAGAAACTCGTGCTTTCCATAATGAAAAATCCAAGCCGTAGTTAAAGGCTTTAGTCGTTTCCCACCTTAGATCTCTGTTGTAGACCGATGGACGGTACACCAGATGGTATTGATCGCCAAAACGATATTGGGCATAGGGAGTACCTTGGGTATACACGGGCAGATATTCGTAATTACCGATCCCTTCTTGCTGCCCTGTGATCCCATAACTACCACGAAGTTTAAGATCATCCAAAAAAGATACATCTTTTAAAAAAGATTCTTCCGAAAGTCTCCAAGCCAGGGCAAGCGATGGAAATGTTCCCCAACGATTTTCTGGACTAAATCTGGAAGTACCGTCTTTTCTGATCGTGGCAGTCAACAGATAGCGGCTATCGTAATTATAATTAAGTCGGCCATACCAAGAAATCAAGGTGTGTCTTTCGTCCGAAGCGATCCCTGTAGAACGCAAATCTCCGGCTTCATTAAAATAACTAATGGCAGGTCTTGTTGAGCTCC
>Ga0308167_1004390_pt1 | contig 10244 bp, 10 predicted proteins | sample PhyCR1_2_FD_202138 | JGI IMG/M metagenome (GOLD analysis project Ga0308167, IMG submission 202138) | Phyllosphere microbial communities from UC Gill Tract Community Farm, Albany, California, United States - DLSLRC.R1 | ecosystem: Host-associated > Plants > Phyllosphere > Unclassified | place... | reverse complement strand
GGAACCTCTACCCCGGTGGGCGATGTGAAAGAGCTGGGTGCGATTCGTGAAGTGTTTGGCGATAACACGCCACACATCTCAGCTACCAAAGCGATGACCGGCCACTCGCTGGGTGCCGCGGGTGTGCAGGAAGCGATTTACTCGCTGCTGATGCTGGAGCATGGCTTTATCGCGCCAAGCATCAACATCACCTCGCTGGACGCTGCCGCAACCGGTATGAACATCGTCACTGCGCCGATGGAAAAAGAGCTGACCACCGTGATGTCTAACAGCTTTGGTTTTGGCGGCACCAATGCCACGCTGACCATGCGTAAATATCAGGCGTAATCATTACGTCAGCACTCTGAAGGGCCGGCTTGCCGGCCCTTTTTGTTTTTACAGCCCATCTGCGTTACCGCATTTACCCCTCGGTATTAACTTTCCCGCTGCAGCAGCCGCAGCAACTTAAACTTTCCACATCGCGGGATGGACGCCACCACGACGGCCCGGCTTGACCGCAGCAAAGTGTATGTCACTTATTGTGACGGTATTGGCTGTAACGGCTCGACGAAAGCGGCCCTGAAGCTGGCATCGCTGGGGTTTCAGGTGAAGGAATTAATTGGCGGGCTGGATTTCTGGAAACGTGACGGTCATCCGCTGACCTGGGGTGATGCACCGGGCGAATGGCCCCTCGCCGCGCCCAAAGCATCCTGTGGCTGTTAACTCAGAGTACCAGCCAAAGTATCAGGGTGATGGCAACCAGAACGATAAAGAAACCCAGCAGGGGACGCTGTGCCAGAGGCTGAACTGCAGGCGGCAGTGACGCGACAAACGGCGACCAGATCGGCTGCGGTCTGATCTCGCTGGGCGCCAGCGGCTGCTCGAGAATTTTTTCTGCCCGATCAGCGCGACGACTGAACAGGAAGTTCAGCAGATCCTGGGTCTGAGTCACCGTCAGCACCGTCTGGGGTGTAGCCTGGAAACGCTGCTGACTGTAATCCTCCAGCTGCTGCCGCTCCTGCTGATCAAGTGGCTGTTTCAGCGAGGCTTCGAGCAAATGGAGCGTCGGAGCGCTGTGCTGACTCAGCGTCTGGCGCACCTGAAGATACTGGGTCAGCAGCGGGAAGTGGCGCGACGGGATCGGATCGCCGCTGGTCAGATTCACCAGTTTCAGCGCAGCCGTCCAGAGCTTACCGGTGGACTCGCCGGTAGCCGCGGCAAGGCGGACCACCTGCTGATTCAGCGTATGGTGCTCGGCAGGCAACAGCGTGCGGTCACTGACGCGGATCTGCTGCGGCTGAGGAATCGTCATTTGCCCGTTCTGCAGCATTGTCAGCACCTGGCGCAGCTGATCCTGGCTCAGCGCGCTCAGTACGGTCTGACCAAACTGCTGACGGATGAAATCACTGACGGCCTGTCGGTTATTGCCTTTTGGCAGCAAATCGGTGAGCTGGGTCATCAGCTGGCGTGTTGCATGTCCGTTCTGCGTCTGCGTGAGGCGATTATTCAGATACTGTTCTGCTGCCGGAAAATGGCGCGACTGCAGCTCCGCTTCACTTTTTACGCCTACTTCATGACGGACGCCCGCCCACAATTCAGGTGCCTTAAGATTGCTGAGCGACGAAATGCGCACGATCAGACGTTCTAACGTCGTGCGCTGCGCAGGAGAAAGCGGCTGTTCACCAGCCACAGAACCCTGGCGCGTGACGCCGGTTTGTGGATTGACAGATGAACGATCGACCGGCGCACCGGGGCCGCTGAGAGGTTGCATGGCGGATTCCTTGGGAAAACAGAACAGCGTGGGGTGCGCCGGAAAAAGAATAGGCCATGATAGCAAAAGCCCCCGGGAAATCCCACGGGGGCGTACGCGTTTCGGCAGGAGAATTACGCCTCTGTCCGCTTCAGTTGATGACGACGCCAGCGCTTCCAGACCGGCGGCACCAGCAGGACGCCAATCGCCAGCACCAGCAGGATTTTACAGATCAGACTTTCCCACAGAATCACCATGTTCCCGTTGCTGATCGACAGCGCACGACGGAGGTTCTGCTCCAGCATTTCACCCAGCACAAACCCCAGAATTAACGGCGACATCGGAAAATCCATTTTACGCAGGATATAGCCGAAGATCCCCAGCCCGACCATCAGCAGCAAATCGAAGGTGGTGCTGTGTACCGCGTAAACACCCACGGCCGAGATGGCGGCGATAGCCGGTACCAGAAACCACAATGGAATAGTTAACATGCGGGCGAAGACGTTAATCATCGGGATATTCATGATCAACAGCATCACGTTGCCAATCAGCAATGCGGCAATCAATCCCCAGACAATATCCGGCTGTTCAACAAACATCGCCGGCCCTGGCGTGATGTTATAGAGCGTTAAGGCACCGACCATCACTGCCGTCGTCCCTGAGCCGGGAATACCCAGCGTCAGCATCGGGATAAACGAGCCGCAGGCAGAGGCGTTGTTCGCCGCTTCCGGCGCAGCTACACCGCGAATATCACCTTTACCGAACTGATCGCTGCCGCTGATCTTTTTCTCAGTCATGTAGGCGATGGCACTGGCGATCGTTGCGCCTGCGCCCGGTAACACACCCACGAAGAAACCGATAAACGAGGATCGCAGCGTTGCGCCGGTTACCATGGAGGCTTCTTTCATATTGAACATCATGCGACCGCTGGCACGGACCGCTTTCTGTCCGGTACGGGTGGACTCCAGCATGAGCAGAATTTCACTGACTGAGAACAGACCAATCACCACCACCACAAACTGAATACCATCGGAAAGGTGTACGCTGTCAAAGGTAAAGCGGTACACCCCGGTATTGGCATCGACGCCCACCGTGGCCATGCCAAGGCCTATCAGCGCCGCGAGGAATGACTTCAGGGGATTGTGGCTCATCATGCTGCCAAGACAGGCGATGGCGAATACCATCAGCGCAAAATACTCCGCCGGGCCAAACGCCAGCGACCAGCTGGCCAGCAGCGGAGCGAACAGAATAATGCCAAGGATAGCGATGGTCGAACCGATAAATGAACTGACGGCTGAAACAGACAGGGCAACACCCGCCTTTCCCTGCTGTGCCATCGGATAACCATCCAGCGCGGTCATGATCGCCCCGGCATCACCTGGCACGTTAAGCAGAATCGAGGAGATTCGCCCGCCATATTCACAGCCGATATAAACCGTTGCCAGCAGAATCAGCGCGGACTCTGCCGGTAAGTGCAAGGCAAAGGCCAGCGGCATCAGAATCGCCACACCGTTAATCGGCCCCAGCCCCGGTAGCAAGCCGACGATAGTACCGATAAAACAGCCAATCAGGGCAATCAGCAGATTCTCTGGCGTCATGGCGACGGCAAAGCCCTGCATTAAAAAGGACCAGGTATCCATGATGCTCTCCTTAACTCAGCCAGCTGCCGACCGGAAGGGTCACTTCCAGCAGACGATCAAAGGCATAAAAAAGTGTGGTGCCCATTACCACGCCGGACAGGGCCGCTGCCCACCAGCGCGCACCAAACAGCAAGCCAATGCCAAATGTCAGCAGTGTTGTACTGATGGCAAAGCCCAGCGTTTCAAACAGCCAGCCATAGAGCAGCATCATCGTCGCCAGCGCCACCAGACGTTTCAGCGTGCTGGGGGACGGCCAGTGAATGGTGTCGGGTTTACGAAACAGCATCAGCAGGGCACAAACGGCCATCAGGCCAAGGATCGCCATCGGGAAAGGCCGGGGTCCCACCGGTTCGTAGCTGTATTCGCTCTGAATTTGCCAGGCTACCACCATGCCGCCGAGACACAGTGCCAGCCACAGGCCAGCAAAAATACGATCGCTCATGATGCGCTCCGCTTATTTGGCCAGGCCAAAGGATTTCGCTTTCTCACGATAATCCGCCACCTGCTTTTTCACGTAGCTATCGAGTTCCTGTCCGAACAGGTTAAATTCGAACAGACCACGCATATCACGTTGCTTTTTAAACTCCGGGGTATCCACCATCTTTTTAAACGCCTGCTCCCACCATTGATAATCGGCATCGCTGACTTTGGGACCGAGGTAGTAGCCGCGAATGACAGGCCAGACAATGTTAAAACCTTGTTCTTTGGCAGTGGGGACCTTAGCCAACGGACCGGGAAGACGCTGATCGGACATCACCGCCAGCACCCGCATTTTTCCACCCTGCAGGTGTGGCACCATCTCACTCATGTCGCCGGAGACAACCTGAATGTGATTGCCGAGCAGGGCCGTTACCGGTTCACCACCGCCTTCAAAGGCGACATAACGCATCTTGCGGGGATCGATGCCCGCTTCGCGCGCCAGCAAGGCGGTTTTCATCCAGTCCTGACTGCCGATTGAGGCACCGGCACCGACAACCACTTTGGTCGGATCTTCTTTCATTGCTGCCATCAGTTCGCCCAGGGTTTTCCACGGTGCATCTTCTCGTACGGCGACCATGCCGTAATCAGTGCCCACCGCTGCCAGCCACTTCACATCGTCGACCGAATAGCGGCCAAATTTGCCCTGCGACAGATTCAGCAGCGATCCGCCAGAAAAGGCGACCACCGTGCCCGCTTCCGCCGGACGCTGGGCAATGATGGCGTTATAGGCCACCGCACCCACGCCGCCCGGCATATAGGTCACACGCATTGGGGTTTCAATTTGTTTCGTTTCCTGCAGCGAGACCTGCAACAGCTTACAGGTAAGATCGAATCCGCCGCCCGGTTTGGCTGGAGCAATACATTCGGTACGGCCAGGGCCTTCAGCGGCATTCGCAGCGGGCATCATCAGAGCCAGCAAAGCAGAGGTAAAGGCGGTATGGATTATTTTTTTCATCGTGCGCTCCATTCATTCTTCCAGAGTGTGATTACAGCCGTAATATCGGCGTTACTGAATTGTTAAAACAGTTACCTTTCATTTACCTTTCACTGCCCGGATTTAATGACAGGATGTGATATGCGTCTCTTACTGGTGGAAGATACGGTTGAGCTGGCACGCTGGCTGCAAAAAGCGCTGACTCAAAAGGGGTTCGCCGTTGACTGGGTTGCGGATGGGATTGCCGCCGATCACGCGTTGCAATGTGAAGCCTATGCGCTGGTCGTGCTGGACGTTTCGCTGCCACGCATCGATGGACTGGAAGTGCTGACGCGGTTGCGGCGGCGAGGACAGGGTGTGCCCGTGTTGCTATTAACGGCGCGCAGTGCGCTGGATGATCGGGTGCGCGGCCTCAATCTCGGGGCGGATGATTACCTGACCAAGCCGTTTGAACTGGATGAACTGGAAGCGCGATTACGGGCGCTGTTGCGGCGTAGTCAGAATCAGGCCGCGCAAAGTCAGTCACTGGGCCAGCTGGTGCTGGATGGCGAAGGTTATTTTCTGCTGGCAGAACGGCCGCTGGCGCTGACGCCGCGCGAATCAAGTATCCTCACCACTCTGATGCAACGTCACGGCCGGCCTGTTTCCCGTCAGCATCTCTATGAACAGACCTTTACCCTGGCGGATGAGGCCAGCCCGGAGAGCATTGAATTGTATGTACATCGGGTGCGTAAAAAACTGGCGGGCAGCGACGTGGCTATTGTGACGCTGCGCGGACTGGGCTACAGCCTGGAAACGCTGTCGTGCGGCTGATTCATTCGCTGCGCGGCGAGTTGCTGGCGTGGCTGGGTCTGCCACTGTTATTGCTGTGGGCGCTGTCGGTGTATACCCATTATCAGAGCGGGCTGGCGGCAGCCAACCAGGCATACGACCGCTCACTGCTGGCCTCGGCGCGTACCGTGGCAGAACGGCTGGTGGTACGCCAGCAACATCTGGAGGTGGATGTTCCCTGGGTGGTGCTCGACAGCTTTGAACGCAATATGAATGATCAGCTGTTTTATCAGGTGATTTCTCCACAGGGAAAAACCCTTTCCGGTTACGACGATCTGCCGCCGATTCCGCCCGCCAGTAAAATGTCGACTGCCTATCCGGCGCTGGTGCACTTTTATGATGGCCGCTATCACCAGCATCGCATTCGCGTTGCGGCACTCTGGCAACCGGTGAGCGAGGCGGGTGTCGAAGGGATGGCGCTGGTCCTGGTGGCTGAGACGATTAATTCTCGTCAGGAGTTCGCCAGCGGACTGATGCGCACCGCACTAATCAGTCAGAGCGGGCTGGTCCTGATGACGCTCCTGCTGGCCAGTCTGATGCTGCGCCGGGTATTACGACCCCTGCGCCGACTGTCACGTATTGTCTTACAGCGCGACGGGGGGGAATTAACGCCACTGCCATCGTTACCCTGGTCAGAGCTTCAGCCGTTAATCATCGCGTTTAACCGTTATCTGGAACGCCTGCGCGGGCTGCTGGCACGTCAGGATCGCTTCAGTGCCGACGCGGCACACCAGCTTCGTACCCCGCTGACCATTCTGAAAACCCAGGTCAGCGTGGCACTCAGCAGCGATCGTCCGGAACAGTGGCAGGAGAGCCTGCTCGGCATGCGCCATACGCTGGATGAGACCATTTTACTCACCGATCGTCTGCTACAGCTGGCCCGCATCAAGGCGCGGCATGGTGAAGATAAGCCGATGGCGCGTGTCGATCTGGCAGCCATTGTGCGTGAAGCCTGTTTCAGCCGCTACCCGGCGGCGCGAACCCGGCTGATTGACCTCGGTTATGAGGGCGAAGAGTGTCATCAGGTGGTGGGTGACGGGGTGCTGCTGGGGGAGTTATGCGCCAACCTGCTGGATAACGCGATTAAATATACGCCTCACAATGGCGTGGTGACGGCGCGTGTGACAGCAGGAAAACTGGAAATTGAGGATAGCGGTCCGGGCATTGAGGATGCCAGCCAGGCTAAAGCGCTGCAGCCTTTTCAGCGGCTGGACAATGTGGGCATGCAGCCTGGAGCGGGTATTGGTCTGGCGCTGGTTCAGGATATTTGTGCCTGGCATGGCGCCACGATGGAGCTGGATCGCAGCCCGCAGCTCGGCGGGCTGCGGGTAACCGTTCTGTTTACCTCTGTCGCAGGCTGACCGCTTTACGACGGGATAATGGTGTACGTAACCGTTGCGCCAGAATGACACCGGCCAGCGTCAGGCCGCCGCCAATCCAGTGGTAACTGTGCAGTTGCTCATGCAAAAACAGCACCGCAATCACCGCGGTAAATACCGGGGTCAGATTCATAAAGATGCTGGTGGTGCTGGCTCCCAGACGCTGCACACCGTGGATCCACAAAAAGGGAGCGATGATGGAGGCGAACAGTCCGGCAAACGCGACCAGTGGCAGATTGTGCCGGTTGAGCGCGACGTCGGGTGCCAGTAAAAAGCCGGGCAGTAACAGCAGCACGCCGAATAAAATCTGCACATAGAGGCTTTGCCAGATCGGCAGTGGCAGCCCCCAGCGTTTGGTCAGAACGCCATACAGTGCGTAAGAGGTGGAGGCGGCCAGCATCATCAGCTCCCCTTTGCCCATTCCATGATTCAACAGCTGCATCACGTTGCCCTCACTGACCAGCCACACCAGGCCGCCAAAGGAGATGATGCTCCCCAGCAGGATACCGCGCGTCGGCGCAATCCGCAGGATCACCACGCTCAGCAGCACGGTAAGCAGCGGGATCAGGGCGCCGATAATGCCCATAAACAGTGCGCTGACGCTGTGAGCCGCGTAATAGGCCAGGCTCTGATAGAGCACCATGCCGAGCAGGCCAAGGATCGCCAGACGCCAGAGGTGCGGTTTAATGACCTGACGCGCGCGCCACGCGCCCGGCAGTACAAAGGGCGTCAGCACCAGCAGCGCCAGCAGCCAGCGATAGAATGAGATCGCCGCGGGATCAATTGCACTGGCCGAGAGTTTGCTGACAATTGAATTGATCGACCAGATCATTACCGCAAAGAGCGGATACAGGAAAAACATGCTGACTCTCCACACGCCATTAATGAGGCGCAGTGTACGCTTGTCCGGATTTATCCAGATAGTTAATATCGGACAAAATGAGTCGTTGAGCGGACAGAATGACCCTGAAAGTGACCTACCAGCCGCCGGTGGATGCGCCGCAGTTACGCTACTTTATGCGTGACGAACAGGCCAATGCCCGTACCGAATATCTGCCGCATGCCCATGCCTGGGGCCAGCTGATCATGGTGAAAAGTCACGTACTGGAGATGCAGGTCGAGGGTGAACGATTGCTTACCCCGGCAGATATTCCGGTCTGGGTCCCGCCCGGTCAGCTTCACAGTAGCTATAACCATCGTCAGGCACAGTTCCGGACCTTTAATCTGGCAGCCCCGTTATGCGCCGACTTACCCCGGCGCGCCTGCCTGCTGCGGGTCGATCCGATCGCTCACGCCATCATGGATGCGTTTGCTGAGCAGCAGATCGAGCAACCGGAAACGGATGCGCAGTGGCGGCTGTGCGAGGTGCTGCGCGATCGCCTGCAGCTGGCGCAGGTGCAGGAAAGCTATCTGCCCACCTCTGACGATAAGTTTCTGGCGCCGGTGTTGCATGCGCTGGAAGCGCATCCAGGCGACAACACCACGCTCGCGGGCTGGGCGGCGCGGGTCTTTACGACCGAAAGGACGCTGGCGCGGCGCTGCCAGCAGCAGCTTCATATGACCTTTGGCGAGTGGCGGCAGCGGCTGCGGTTTCTGCGTGCCATCGTGCTGCTGGAGCAGGGGGAAAGCGTGCAGAGCATTGCCCATGAGCTGGGATACAGTTCCGCTTCGGCGCTGATTGTGATGTTCCAGCAACAGGCGGGAACGACGCCCGAACGCTACCGTGCACGGTTAGGCTAACGCGTCGCTTTGTGCCAGAATAATCGCCTGATAGGTAACTGACAGGAAAGCCGCAGTGAAAATTCTGGTCGATGAAAATATGCCTTATGCCCGTGAGTTATTCAGCCGGACTGGCGACGTGGTCGCGGTGCCGGGACGTCCACTGCCGGTGACTGAACTCGCCGATGCCGATGGCCTGATGGTGCGCTCAGTCACCCAGGTGAATGAGGCGCTGCTGGCAGGAAAACCAGTGAAATTTGTCGGAACCGCTACGGCGGGCACCGATCATATCGACGAACACTGGCTGCAGCAGGCGGGCATTGCGTTCTCTGCCGCACCTGGCTGCAACGCCATTGCGGTGGTGGAATATGTTTTCTCTGCGCTGCTGCTCCTGGCGGAACGCGATGGTTTTACGCTGCGTGACCGCACGGTCGGCATTGTCGGCGTCGGTAATGTTGGCGGCCGGCTGCAAAAGCGGCTGGAAGCCTGGGGCATCAAAACCCTGCTGTGCGATCCGCCGCGCGCCGATCGCGGTGACGAGGGGGATTTCCTGTCGCTGGAAGCCGTGACAGAGCAGGCTGATATTCTGACGTTCCATACTCCGCTGTTTAAAGACGGTCCCTATAAAAGCTGGCATCTGGCGGATGCGGCGCTGCTGATGGCGCTGAAACCCAACACCATTCTGATTAACGCCTGTCGCGGCCCGGTGGTGGACAATAGCGCGCTGCTGGAGGTGCTGAAAATGCGCCACGATCTCAGTGTCGTGCTGGATGTGTGGGAGCCGGAGCCGGATCTCTCGCTGGCGCTGCTCGATAAGGTCGACATCGCCACACCACACATCGCGGGCTACACGCTGGAAGGCAAAGCACGCGGCACGACTCAGGTGTTTGAAGCCTGGTCTGACTTTATCGGTCAGCCGCAGCAGGTGCCGCTCAGCAGCTTGCTGCCGGTGCCGGAATTCAGTGAAATCACCCTGAATGGCCCGCTGGATCAGCCAACGCTGAAACGCCTGGCGCATCTGGTGTATGATGTGCGCCGCGATGATGCCCCCCTGCGTAAAGTGGCGGCCAAACCCGGCGAGTTTGATCGCCTGCGCAAGCAGTATCTGGAGCGTCGCGAATGGTCGTCGCTGCAGGTGACATGTGATGACGCCACAACGGCTGAGATGCTGAACAAGCTGGGCTTTAACGCAATCATCTCCCCGAAATAACGGGCGCTGCCGGTCAGTCGTCCCGGCGCGGTTTCCCGCACTGAATCATTCAGTGAACGGAAGACGCGCAAGGCTGGCATGTCTGCATGACGGCGGTTTCTGGGGGGATATACCCATTGGATTTCGGGTTGCATTGAGGCGGCGAAAGAACGAATCCCGATGAGCTTACTCAGGTAAGTGATTCCGGTGAGTGAATGCAGCCAACAAAGATGCAACGTGAAAGACGACGGGGATAAATCTGAATCCCTGGGCGGTGAATATCACCGCCTTCTGTTTTTATGTCATTGTCTGGAGTAAACCAACATGTCTGACGGCTGGAATA
>Ga0308167_1004387_pt1 | contig 10247 bp, 5 predicted proteins | sample PhyCR1_2_FD_202138 | JGI IMG/M metagenome (GOLD analysis project Ga0308167, IMG submission 202138) | Phyllosphere microbial communities from UC Gill Tract Community Farm, Albany, California, United States - DLSLRC.R1 | ecosystem: Host-associated > Plants > Phyllosphere > Unclassified | place... | reverse complement strand
ACCTACGGTGATGCCTATCACTATGCTGATAACTACCTGACCCAGGGCAGCGCGTATGACCGCAACCCGGCGCCGGAGTCCGGGGCGTTTTATGCCCGCATTCGTCATGAGCGTTATCTGAATGGCCAGACGCAGACTCATGCCATCACCAGCTGCCCGACTCTCTCTCCGGGTCAGGTACTGAAAGTCACCGGCGGGTACGAAGTGGCAGATGTGTTTGCTCAGGGCGTAGTCGTCACAGCGATGCACAGCCATGCGCGCCGTGATGAAGACTTTGGCGTCAACTTCGACGGCATCCCGGACAGCACGGATTTTAGTTTCCGTCCTGAGCCTGGGTTACGCCCCGTGATGGCTGGCACCTTGCCTGCCCGAGTCACGAGCACCACCGAGAACGATACCTACGGCCACATCGATAAAGACGGCCGCTATCGCGTCAACATGTTGTTTGACCGTGATAACTGGGAGACCGGGTTCGAGAGCCTGTGGGTACGCCAGTCCCGCCCGTATGCCGGCGACACTTACGGCCTGCACCTGCCGCTGCTGGCGGGGACTGAGGTCGCGATTGGATTCGAAGACGGCAACCCGGACCGGCCGTACATCTCAGGCGTGCTGCACGACTCGGCGCACGGTGACCACGTCACTATCCGCAACTACAAACGCAACGTACTGCGCACTCCAAAAAACAACAAAATCCGCCTGGATGACTCGGAAAATCAGGAGCATATCAAGATTTCGACCGAGTACGGCGGCAAGAGTCAGATCTCGCTCGGACATATTGTGGACAGTGAAAGAAAGCAGCGAGGCGAAGGTTTTGAGCTCAGAACTGACAGTTGGGGTGCCATCCGCGCCCAGAAAGGGATGTTTATCACTGCGGATGGTCAGGCAAAAGCACAGGGCCAGGTGCTGGAGATGGAGCCAGCACTTGCGCGGCTGTCAGCGGCATTAGTGGAGATGGAATCACTGGCAGCAAGTGCACAACAAGCCCAAGCACTGGCTGCCGATGTCAGCCGTCAGCAAAAACTCCTCAAGCAGAAAATCGAACAGCTGCATGAAGAGGTCATCTTGGGCAGTGCGCCGAAAGGGATGGTGCTGGTGAGTGGTGAAGATATGCAGCTATCGGCCAGTGAGAATCTGATGCTGACAGCGGGTAAGCAACTGGATATCGGGGCCCAGAAGGATTTCACTCTGGCTGCTGGTAAACAACTCAGTCTATACAGCCGTGAGGGTGCAAAACTATTCAGCTCGAACAACGATATTGATATTCAGGCACAGGGCGGGAATATCACCACTTGGTCCACGCAGGACACGCATATTTCGAGCGGAAAGAAACTGGTTGTTACGGCACAGGATGAGCTGACGCTAATATGCGGTGGAAGTTATATCAAAATCAAGGGTGGAAATGTCGAGATTGGCGGGCCTGGCAAACTGCTTATTAAAAATACTGGTATCAAGAAGGCTGGCTCCGGCAGTATGCAAAGTGCGATGAAATCATTTGAACCTGAAAGTTTTGATGAAAAATTCATAATCAGAAATGCATTAACCCAAGAACCGCTGCCAGGAAAAGCCTATAAAATAACTATGCCTAACGGGACAGTTGTAACTGGTATAACTGACGCCTTGGGGGCGACATCACTTAACTCTTCAGATTTAATAGATGACATGATAATAACACTTACTGGCCGTTAAGTAATTTTGAGGATGTGCATATGTTAGGATTGGTGCTCTTTATAATATTTTTATATTCCCTTGCGGCTGGAAGCATCTTGTATCTATTAGTTTGGTTTCTGCACAAATCTACTGACGGAGGATGGAAAAAAACAGGTAAGTGGTTTATGTGTGTAATCTTCTCATATGTCATTATATATATCCTCCAATCAAATGGTGTCCCAATAATAAGATAAAGACGGTTGATCTAATAGATAACGAAAAGGATGCTACTAATGAATAAAGAAACAGATACAACAAGGGCTTTAGAACTGAAGTATGATGATAATGGCCGACCTTCATGGCGTTCAAGCCCTTCACATAAAAATATTAAAGTCCGCGGAGGATGCGATTTGCCTCCTCATCTCCCAGGCTTAATAATACTTGTTCATGGTGTTAACTCAACGGGGGAGTGGTATCAAAATGCGGAGGAATCCCTCTGCGATGGATTAAATGTTAGGTTAGGGCTCAAGGGTACTCCATTCGAGTTGAAGCCGAACAAATACAGTACTGATTCTGTTGGGGAAGGCAATTCATCACCATCACCTTTAACTCGCAGAGAACTTATTGAAAATGATGAGCGGTCTCCAATCATTCGATTCTATTGGGGATATTCTTCTGTAGAAGGTGAAGAGGGTAAATATGTTATTCCGTTAGCGAATGTGGATGGTGAAGACTATCACCAAATGAAAAAAATAGGTGTAAAAGCAGATGAGATTCGGAGAAAAGGTCCATATATATGGGGGGGAGGGCCATTTCAAAATGGTACAAATAACTTACATTCGCTTTGGAGTAACTATGGATTCGATGAGAACTTAGCAGGGATTCCGGGAGCGAAACTTCAGTATCTTAATGAAGATAAAGATAGACTTCTAACAAATTCCCCGCCAAGAAAATACTATTCACATGCTGCTAAGCGACTAGCAGATCTTTTAGATATTCTCCGAGATAAATACCCTAATGATACAGTTAGCATTATCTCTCACAGCCAAGGGACAATGATTTCACTAGCCGCGGTAACATTAGCAAAAAAAGGACCAGATGCTCTTTTTATATTAAACTCCCCTTACGCAATGCATAATAGCCAACTTAATGAGTTTTCAATTCCTCAGCAAGAGAGAATTTCTCCTAACGGGCGCGAGAGTACTTTGTCATCAATAATTGAAAAAATTTCAAAGCAAACTTCGCATCTTTCCGCTGGCGGTTATGAAGGGTTGTGTGTAGGTAAATTTACAGATAAATCGAATTGGAAGCCTGAAGGTGAGAATGTAATAGAAGGTGGAAAAATACAGGAGCGTGATAATCATGGTAGAATGTATATTTACTTCTGCCCTCATGACCGAGTTATGGGGTCATTACCGCTTCGCTCAATAGGTTGGCAAGGACTGCCGAATGATAAAAATGGAAACCCACATCCATTAATTCTGAAATTCAAAAATAATTTATACCAAAGAATGTTGGCTAGAAATACACCATGTGGGTCTGATCCTGATAAGCATACACCATTTGGTTCATTGCCTGATGGGAAACCATTTTGGGATGATGAAGGTGATAAATATCAAAGTAGTAGCAATACATATCCTAACCCTCCCAAATGGCAAACTGTGTTTGTAAATGCAGAAAGAGTTCCTGCACCTATTAATTCCGATGAGTTGGCCGGATTTGACCAATCCCGGGTAGGTAAAGAGCATGGCTCAAAACAACAGGATGGATGGGGTGAAGTGAACCCTAACACTGGCGAGAAAAATGACAATACATATGATAATTATATCAATTTATATCCAAATCAAGATGTTGTAATCGGCTATAAAGAGCTTCCAAGTGGTTATGTGCAAGAGATAACAAGGAAGGAAACTTTCGACGAAAAAAATAAGAGATTGCGGACTTATGTTTCGCAACCAACAGATCACAGTACACTACCGGGAAGCGAAAAGTTTATGTCCAGAGTAGTAGCTTATGATTTACCAATAGGCTACTGCGATGCTACATGGGATAAAGAGTTCCTTTCTAAACTTCGATATCTTGCAGATTGGACTACTGGTTCTGATCCATATATGAATACAGGAATTGTTGAAAGTATTAGTGAGCCTTCAATGATAAGCCGGGAAACGGGCATCGAGGAAATGATTCGGGAAAAGGCAAAGGAGTACGGTTATTAAATGGGTAGATACGTCGTTGTTTTAGGGGATGCCACTACACATGGCGGTAAAGTCACATCAGCCTCATCCAGTTTCGATATTTCAGGGAAGAATGCTGCTCTTTTAAACGATACAGTATCTTGCCCTGAGCACGGCACAAATAAAATTATTGAGTGCGATGTTTCTGCGTATGAAGAAAATGGCCGAGGGATCGTTTTGCATAACTGTAAAACACAGTGCGGGGCGAGCGTTATCGCAAGCATGCAGGATATGGAGGTTGGCTGATGGGATGGTCTCTGCCGGAGGTGACTGAAAAAGAACAGGCACCGGTCTGGTCGCCGTGGGTTTGTCTGCTGATTATTATCCTGGGTCTTTTCATTGGGTTGCTTGTAGCAGTGTTGAAATCACCATCAACAGGGTTACCTTCGTTGAGCAGCGGGTACTGGTTACCACTGACGGCTAGGACATTTGCAGGCATTTTTGCAGCTATTGCTATCTACAGCTTCTGGTGGGAAACGCTGGCAATTGGTGTCTGGAACTGGAATGAATGGTGCCGTAACACACGTCTGAAGTGGCGCTTACGTGCGCACCAACATCACGTCATTCTTAGCCATGTTTTTATCGCTGCCGATACGGGCTTGTTGTCTCGCCTTGCACATACACAGGGAGGAGATAGCGCGGACACGCCGCCTTTAACGTTGTTGCCGGATGCCGCCATCACGCCCGGCATTTCACGTTTTGAGCAGCTACTTCGTCATCTTATTGCTCAGATAACACCTTCGATTCGGCGGCGATATCCTTCTGGCCTGCTCCAGATTATTGTTCAGACCAATGGCAGCGACAAAGATCGTGAATCTCAGTCTTTCCATCGTATCTGGACAGCAGGATCCCACCCCTGGAAAGTCGAGATTCATTTTCAGGACGCAGACTCATCCTTTGATGAATGGAATAAATTTGTCGGGTCCTCAAAGAGAGCAATACTAGTTCTAGCGATGCACTACCGCCAGCCCGACGATGTTCTGCAGGAATTTGCCACTGCGTTATTTTTGATTCCCCCGTCAATGCTGAATCCTGGTGAACAAAAAAGTACCTTACGGTTATTCCGGGCAATGCCGCTGAATACCAGTGCGCTCACAGCTGAACTCTGTGAGTTGCGCGATATGGCTGACCTTCCTGCAGGTAAAAAACATCTTGTCTGGTACAGCGGGTTGTCAGATGCACCGCGGCAGTCAATGAACAGAGTACTAAACGACCTTTCGATCTCACTTTATGACGGTATTGGCACTGGTGGCGTCATTGATTATGACACTGCATGCGCCCGCTATGGCTGTCTTGCCAGTTGGGCCATGGTGGGGGCTGCTGCTGAAATGGCCGAATATGGACCCGCCTGCCAGTGGTTGTTGCTGGAAGACGAACATGATGCATGGGCTGTTACGCTTGGAAATGCCGCTCCCGTGGTTGGGCAAGATCATTTCGTTATCCCGCCCCCCTTTCCCGGGGGCTCTATTCTGATGGCATTGCTGCTTAATATCGGACTGTACAGCCAGATAAGTCGCTATTTCCCTTCAATGGCATTTTCTTGGTCGGGGATCACTCTCTTGTTGTTGTCACTGGTTGTAACATTACCCGGGATCGCCTTTTTGCTGCGACGTGTTACAGCCCGTCTCCAGCGCCCCTTATTTATTAGGGCTGCACGACAGTCCGGAAAGGAATAACCGGCATGAAAAAGTCCTCAAATCTCCTAGGGGTGGGACTCCTGATCCTGCTCGTTCTGCTTCTGGTGCTCTTTGCTCTGGCACAGACAACGCAGTCACCATCCGGAGGCGATGAAAATATGTTCTGGTACGTGGTGGCATTCTTTGTAGCCCTGACAGCGCTGTTGTGCACCCTTATCTTCTTTACGTTGTCCCGACAAAAAAATCCGTCTCCTATCACGCCTGACGACGAGATCAACAAAAATGAAGAGCAAACGACGGATCCATATGATTTTTCAGCGCTTAATAAATATCTCAGAAGACGTTACTCTCTGTTCTGGCGACGTAAGGTGCAGTTGTTGCTGGTCAGCGGTGAAGATGCGGCGATCGAACAGCTGGTTCCTGGTCTGCAACAGCAGCAGTGGCTTGAAGGAAACCGTACCATACTTATCTACGGCGGCAACTTGAATGCAGAGCCTGACCGTGGAAAATACGCCGCCCTGCGTAAACTGCGTCGTGGACGTCCACTCGACGGGATTGTCCGTGTCATGCCACAGTCACTTAACCTCACACCTCAGATTAGTGATAACGATTTACGCGGACTCGAAAAAATCAGCGAACAGCTCCGTTATTCCGCACCGGTGTGGCTGTGGCAACTGTGCGACAGCGACTGGTCGCAGGCAAAGCGCCCTGAGCAAACCGTGGGCGCAAGCTTTCCACTGCGCGCAAAAGAAGATGATGTTATCCGCCAACTAGAACTGATGCTGCCGACCCTGCGGACGCAGGGGGTGAGTCAGGTCGCGGAAAACAACAGTCACGACTTTCTGCTGCGCCTGGGCCAGCACCTGAAAGATGGCGGTATCGCCCGCTGGACGCAGCAACTGGTACCATGGCTGTCTGTCTCACAGCAACGCGTTCCGCTGCGAGGCCTGATGTTCAGCCTGCCGGAGAATCAACCCGCCGCTATCGCAGGAGAAACAGCCGGTGCTGCACCTGCCGACGCTGAGAAATATATCCCCGAACCACAACGCCATGCGCTGACCCTGCCGGTAACCTGGCAGGGTATTGTAGATGACTGCACCCATATTCGTGGCCGCCGTGTTGGTATGGCGTGGGAACAGACCCTAGCCTGGACCCTGATGGCCATTATCGGTGTCTGGGGCGCGGGAATACTGCTGTCGTTCGCGGTCAACCGCCTGCAGATAGTCTCTGTTGCGCAGCAGGCGCATGCCCTGGTGGAGCATCCTTCCGTATCGGATTATCAGTTGACGGCCCTGCATACCCTGCGAAATGATGCCGGTCGCCTGCAGCACCGTATTCAGGAAGGTGCGCCTTGGTATCAGCGCTTCGGTCTGAACCATAACCAGCAACTGCTCGACGCCATACTGCCCTGGTATGGTGTGGCGAACAACCGCCTGATACGCGACCCGGCGAATGAGGCGCTTGTACAAAAACTTAGCGTCCTGGCGAATTCTGCCCCCAACAGTGACCAGCGTGCTGCGCTGGCCAAACCCGGTTATGACCAGCTGAAAGCCTGGATGATGATGTCCCGCCCCGATAAGGTAGATGGGGCATTTTATGCCGCCACCATGAAGACGGTTCAGCCAACCCGTCAGGGCATTTCAACCGGCCTGTGGCAGAGCCTGGCCCCGGACCTGTGGGCATTCTATCTCTACGAACTGCCAGAACAGCCACAGTGGAAAATTACTCCGGATGCGCAACTGGTTAGCCAGAGCCGCCAGGTGCTGCTACAGCAGATTGGCCGCCGCAATGCGGAAAGCACCCTCTATGAGAACATGCTAAAATCCGTGCGTCGTAACTTTGCCGATGTGTCTCTGGAAGACATGACCAGCGGTACCGATGCGCGGCGACTGTTCACCACGGAGGAGGTGGTGCCGGGCATGTTCACCCGCCAGGCCTGGGAAGGGGGCATTCAGCAGGCTATCGAAAAGGCCGCAAATTCCCGCCGCGATGAAATCGACTGGGTGCTGAGTGATTCCCGCAAGGCTGTATCGGCTGACCTGTCGCCGGAAGCCCTGAAAGCCCGTCTCACCCAGCGTTACTTCACCGACTTTGCCGGTAGCTGGCTGAGCTTCCTCAACAGCCTGCGACTTAATCCGGCAAACAACATTGCTGACGTTACCGACCAGCTGACGCTGATGAGTGATGTCCGTCAGTCGCCACTGATTGCCCTGATGAACACCATCGCCTGGCAGGGGCAGACCGGCCAGCAAAGCGAAGGCCTGTCGGATTCCATCATCAAATCGGCTAAAGACCTGGTAGGCGGGAAAGACAAACCTGCGATTGACCAGTCTGCGTCAGGGCCGCAGGGGCCGCTCGATGAAACCTTTGGCCCGTTGCTTCAGCTTTTGGGTAAAAACACAGGCAGCAATATGATGTCGGCAGACAACTCGCTGAGTCTGCAGACGTATCTGACCCGCATCACCCGCGTGCGTCTGCGTCTGCAACAGGTAGCCAGCGCCTCAGACCCGCAGGCGATGATGCAGACGCTGGCGCAGACCGTATTCCAGGGTAAAAGCGTGGATCTGACCGACACCCAGCAGTACGGCAGCCTGATTTCGGCAAGCCTTGGCGAAGAGTGGAGCGGTTTTGGCAGCACGATGTTTGTTCAGCCACTGACTCAGGCTTGGGAGACCGTGCTTCAGCCGTCGGCGGCGAGCCTGAATGACAAATGGAACCGCTCGGTGGTGGCGAACTGGCACACCGCCTTTGACGGGCGTTTCCCGTTTGTGGCGAGCAAAAGCGATGCCTCCCTGCCGATGCTCGCAGAGTTTGTGCGCAAGGACAGCGGGCGTATTGAGCGTTTTTTGACGACAGAGCTCAGCGGTGTGCTGCACAAAGAGGGCAGCCAGTGGGTGCCGGATAAGGTCAACAGCCAGGGACTGAGTTTTAACCCGGCTTTCCTGCGGGCGATTAATCAGCTGAGCCAGCTGTCAGACATTCTGTTCACCGATGGAAGCCAGGGCATCAGCTTTGAGCTGCAGGCTCGCCCTGTACCGCAGGTGGTGGAGACGCAGCTCACTGTTGATGGACAAAAGCTGCACTACTTCAACCAGATGGCTGACTGGCAGAGCTTCCGCTGGCCGGGAGACACTTACAAACCGGGAGCCATGCTGACCTGGACCACCGTCAACGCCGGTGCACGTCTGTTTGGCGATTACAGCGGCACCTGGGGCTTTATTCGCTGGCTGGACCAGGGCAAGCGCCAGCAGCTGGACCGCAGCCAGTGGATGATGAGCTTCACCGCCCCGGACGGTCGAACCCTGCAGTGGGTATTGCGATCACAACTAGGAAAAGGTCCGCTGGCGCTGCTGGATCTGCGCGGTTTCACGCTGCCGGATCAGATATTCAGTGTCGACAGCGCGGCCACCGCCCAGGCGCTGATGGCCAGTGCCGGAAACGGTGACATGGATGGTGTCGAATAATGAGCACTTTGCAGAATCTGGTCGCGGCCTGTCACACTGACGACTCGCAGCTGCGGCAACAGGCGCAGACACGCACGCAAAACTGGCAGCCCTGGCTTGCACCGGTAAGTGACGCCCGTCCGACCGGAGAAGATCCCGGCTATGACGATGATTTTCAGCGTATCCGCGAAGAGGTCAATAAACTTTCCGGCATCGATACCGGGCTGATCTGCACGCTTGCCGAAAAACTGCTGACCACCACGGCCAAAGATATCCGGATTGCCACCTATTACTGCTGGGCGCGTCTTCACCAGGACGGGGAAACTGGCTTTGCCGAAGGGCTTGAACTGCTGGCGGGATTGATTCAGCGCTATGGAACGCAGCTTCATCCTCAACGTGATCGGAGCCGTAAACCGGCGCTGGAGTGGCTCGCAGGCTCCCGCGTGCTGGACAGCCTGTCACTCTGGCCAGAAGTGGTACGCAACGATGCACTGCGCACTGCCGGTGCGCTGTTGCTCATCCGCGACAGTCTGGAAACCGAGCCGGAGGCGTCACGGCCAGAGCTGAATGCCCTGTACAGCGCGCTGGAATCTCGCCTGATGAAGGCCGGTGGCGTGGATGCTGTTGTACCGCAGAACGCCGGTAATAAGGCACAGTCACATACTTCCACGCATACAACCGAGTCAGACGCGCCAGTTCTGAACCGCATTACCTCCGGCCAGGATTTGCTGGCCCAGGCCCGTACACTGACCGGATATCTGCGTGAGCAATCCGATGGCTGGCTTGCCGCACACCGGCTGATGAAAAGCCTGCGTCATGACACGTTACACAGTATTCCTGCCCCGGATACACAGGGAAAAACGCGCATCGAACCGCCCCGTGCAGACCAGCGAGCGATGCTTAAACGCCTGTATCTGCAGCAGAGCTGGTCCGAAATTATTGAGCAGGCAGACAGCGTCTTTTCGCGTGGCGCCAACCACCTCTGGCTGGATTTGCAATGGTATATCCATCAGGCCCTGGTAAAGTCGGGGCAGAATGTGCTGGCTGACATCATCACCGCCGACCTGAAAGGGCTGCTGCGCCGCCTTACCGGGCTTGAAACTCTGGCCTTTAATGACGGTACGCCGTTTGCCGATGAGGTCACGTTGAACTGGATAAACCAGAGCGTGCTGGACGATATATCAGGCTGGAGGGATGAGCCGGTCAGTGCTGTCAGTGAGACGGATAACGATATCCTGGCCCTCGAGCCTGAAGCGCTGGAGAAAGCGGACACTGACGGTCTGGAT
>Ga0308167_1004386_pt1 | contig 10250 bp, 12 predicted proteins | sample PhyCR1_2_FD_202138 | JGI IMG/M metagenome (GOLD analysis project Ga0308167, IMG submission 202138) | Phyllosphere microbial communities from UC Gill Tract Community Farm, Albany, California, United States - DLSLRC.R1 | ecosystem: Host-associated > Plants > Phyllosphere > Unclassified | place... | reverse complement strand
AGAGTAATGAAGATCTGTATGGTTTATTTCATGCGATGCTGTCGGGCAATGCTGGCGAGGCGTTGTGTCCGGCAGTAAATGGCAAACAGGATGAAAGCCTGCCCGTTAAGTATCCAGCGAGCACCAGCCAAAGCAACCAATGCCAGAAGCAGCCACAGGCCCGAGTGGCTACCCGTAAGAACGCTGTAACTTAATAGTAAAACGGTCGATATAAGCAACATCGCACAGGCGTAAGCCAGCCCCGCCACACCGGCTGTTTGGCCTCGTGCAAGCAGGTAACTGGTCGTCAGTATCGCGCCAATAATGACGATTGAGGGAACAAAAAACTCAACGCATCTACCTGTGGACTGAGCGGAGGTTAAGTTTGCAGAATGTCAGCAAATTAAATGTAAAGGCGATCAACAATAGCAATCCTGTAACAGGGAAACTGCTTTAACGGAGAAGCACCGCTGGAAATAAATCAAACACGCTTCAGCTTTAGTGTGTATCGGACAGGACAATACAGAATCCTTCTGACATACTATTTACTTTTTCTTTTCAAGAATATTTAGCAGCGTTTTAAATTATCACCAATCAGAATCGAGGCCTTTTGACCGCCAGAGCTATAGAATTGCGCTGTATAAAATCACCGCAGCCTGGTTTATAATAATAAGGAAGATCATAACGCAGTTTTATTACAACTTTTTCATCGGGACATGCAGAAGTCAGTTATTTTTACCAGCGCATGAAGTTTAATTCACTTAGCCAATAATGTATTTTGAGAACATTCACCCTTAAGCACTAGGTTATTAGTTTCATTTAACAACCCAATCTTAATTCTTTCTATGCTTTTAAAATAAAAAAGGTGAGCCACAACCTTTTTTATTTAAAAAAATTAATTTTTTAATTTTTTATATAAATATGAAGCATTGATTAACTCATCTATGAGTACATCCTCACCAGGCCAATCAATAATGAACCGAGGATAACCCGGCATATAAATCCTTGGGTTCATTATTCTTATCATTTCGCCCAACTCTTTCTTGACTTGAGCTAATGTCTCAATGGAAAGAGGGGCTTTCTCATTACGCTCATGTTTTTTAATAGCGTCATCAACTTTCTTGATAAGCTCATTCAGAAGTGACTCAAAAGAAGAAATCATAATAAAGTCCCATATTTCCAAGGCTGTAAAACAAAAATTTGTTCTTCACCACCACTAAAATGCGATCCATATTCAAATTGTGGTGCTGCTCTACCCCTAATTATCGTAGAATTAGGTTTTATTTGCCACTGCTTGATTCCGGTCATTCTATTCCACTCATAAGGTAACGCGAGCCCTGATCTATTCGTTAAAGGAGTAAATGTCTCAAACACATATTGCCCTAAAGGCCAAGCTGATTTCCCGTTATCATGGAAACGTGTCCCGAACTGATTTTTACCAGCTTTTTCTACGGAAATAGTCCCTCTTTCAAATGAATCAATTATCTGTTTCCTCGTTGCTCTATCAATTCCCTTAGAACGGAGATACGCTGATGCTTCTTTCGTGCCATTGTATGGGTCTGGACGCTTATTACTTGAACACCTACTTAACCCCCAAGGATCCACCCATCCCAGCGCATTCGGCGCATACTGGTAAAGGTTAATGCCGCCCGCCAGCCCTATCGGGTCCTGCTGGGTAAACCGGCCGCTGTCCGGGTCATAATAACGGAACAAATTATAGTGCAGCCCGGTTTCCCGGTCCAGGTACTGGCCCTGCATACGCAGGTTCTGCTCCACCACCGGAATTCGCTGGTTAGACTCGCACAGCAGTTTGCCCCATGGGCTGTTCACACCTTCCCAGGTTTTCTGCCCTTCACCGTCAGTCAGCCGTTCCGGCGTGCCGTTTGCCGCGCAGTGGAACCAGAATATCTCCTGGCTTTCCACGCCATCAATACGGGCCAGCGGCTCATAGCTCTGGCTGTCGTTGTACACATAGGTAAACGGAGTATCGTCATGTATTTCCTGCAGCGGGCGGAAGGTTTGAGAGAAAAGTGGATGGTATGACGAGTGTTGCGGAATTGATGTTCCGCGATAAGAGTAATGAAGATCTATGTGGTTTATTTCATTCGACGCTGCTGGGCAATGCTGGCGAGGCGTTGTGTCCGGCAGTAAATGGCAAACAGGATGAAAGCCTGCCCGTTAAGTATCCAGCGAGCACCAGCCAAAGCAACCAATGCCAGAAGCAGCCACAGGCCCGAGTGGCTACCCGTAAGAACGCTGTAACTTAATAGTAAAACGGTCGATATAAGCAACATCGCACAGGCGTAAGCCAGCCCCGCCACACCGGCTGTTTGGCCTCGTGCAAGCAGGTAACTGGTCGTCAGTATCGCGCCAATAATGACGATTGAGGGAACAAAAAACTCAACGCATCTACCTGTGGACTGAGCGGAGGTTAAGTTTGCAGAATGTCAGCAAATTAAATGTAAAGACGATCAACAATAGCAATCCTGTAACAGGGAAACTGCTTTAACGGAGAAGCACCTCTGGAAATAAATCAAACACGCTTAAGCTTTAGTGTGTATCGGACAGGACAATACAGAATCCTTCTGACATACTATTTACTTTTTCTTTTCAGGAATATTTAGCAGCGCTTTAAATTATCACCAATCAGAATTGAGACCTTCCCCTTCCTTCTCTGGATTGGGTGGCAATAATGACCTCATAAGCATCATTTTCACTTTTTTGAGCCTTTAACGCCTCATCAAAAGTTATTTTTGATTCTTTTTCAAACATAGCAATAGTACCATCGTCATATCGAATATAGTAATCATCATTTTTCTTTACTATATCGATACCATAACCTGTAAATATCAATTCACTCATAGTAAATCTCGCAGAAGTTTATTTAAAACGGGATAAATATTTGCATCACTCAGTGATGTTTGGTCAATAACCGCTTCAATCACCCGCCGGATTTTTTCCTACAGGAACCCAATGATCATTGGAAACTTGCCTCTGGTTTTTACTTTCAGGCGTCAGGTGTAACGCATCAGGTTCACCTTTGAAGTGGGCATTACTCTATGACTTATCTAACTTATCTAACTTATCTAACTTATCTAACTTATCTAACTTATCTAACTTATCTAACCAACATAACAAATCTCTTACTATTGCAACTTGCTTATATTGTTTTTCCAACTGAAGGGGTAAAATTTAAGGAAGACTAAATATTATTAACTTAAAAGATTGTATTATTTACCAGCAAAATCAGAAGAAAGATTGATAGAGTGAAACTCCTTCCCATCTGAATCAAAAATTTATCATACGATTTTTTTCAAAATCTCAGAATGAATAGCAGATGCTAAGTCAATTGATTCGCGACTATGTTTATCCTTATCAGATAAAACAAGACTAGTATAATATTTCAACTTCATAAGGATCTCAGCGGAAGTGGCACCGAAATCGACAACATCAATGATATCATCTGCAATATCAGAACGACAAACTGCATCTTTTTTAACTAAGGAAGCTAGTTTTTTAGCTTCGGTATAAATATCATTTTTCATAATTAAAAAATACTGGAACGCTGAATATCAACAGCATATGCCTGAACCATTACTTCTATCCCGCCACCCAAATTATCACCGACACCAGGAGCAGACCTCGCCGGGGCAGTAAACGAGTTAAAGATTATTTTCATTAACAATCAACCATATATTATTCTTTACAGAAACCAACTCATTATTAGCTTTCTTTCTCTCTTTGAGGTCATCACGCCAGATATAAAAATCAGAGAAAGACCCATTACCTTGCTCCATTATTTTCCATATATTACAAGCTTCTTCTAAGTATTCATTTGACAATGCTTCGTCCTTACTTAATGCTCTCTCTATCTTTTCAATTATTGCTAAAATACCTCTTACCCAATTTTTTTCATTTTCTTTTATAAGAATTTTCTTCAACTCTTCGAATTCATTCAAGAGATTAATGGATATATTTTTACTATCCATATAATTACCTCAACGGTCAACTATCAAGCACTTCAATCCCACTTAGTCGCCATGATTGCTCAAAAAATATTGGATTTATATTCTGTCCACCGAGATAAACTCCCCTTGATAGCGTACAGGCCCTTTATAAATGGTTGTCCCTTTAGGAATAACTAACTTGTATACAGATTCAATTAGAAAGGTGCCTGCCAAAATACCATTTTTATCTATCCATTGTGGTTTTACTGCTAGGTCTATGTGTACTTTTTCTACAGAATCAGAAGCTGAATGCCCATTAGTTTTTACCAAAGGGCCGGGGTTATTAAGCATTTCATATTTGTAATCACCTTTACACCTACTCAACCCCCACAGTTCAACCATCCCAGCGCATTCGGCGCATACTAATAAAAACAGGGATGTCCAAGAGCCCATAACCGAATACCATATGTTTCTCTAATTTCGATGCTACCCAAACAATTTAGTATTGAGTACTGTAAAGTGATTATGCATCAAATGATGTGGCGACAGAATGATCGAGTCGGTTACCTGTGCTATCCTCCACATCTTCTAGCTCCCCACCTTATTAAGAAGCATTTGATATAGCTAATAGTTTTTAAGCTATCATTGGTCACATTAAAATCATCGATAATTTCTAAAATTTAAGATAAGTAGATACTGCTTTCTCAGCATCTGACATTTTAAAAAGTAAAGGATTATCGTAATCATTATAAATTTCCAAATAAGCTTTTACTGAATTGTGTATGTCATTATGATCCAAGATGTCAGCCTCTATCTTTTTAATTGTTAATTCATATCTTTTAATGATGTCATTAAGCTTATTTTTTCCATGTACTAAAGCTTCGCTTTTGATTAAAGTCAGTGTATCTTTTAATATTTTTATAACTTCATTCTTATTCATATAGACAGCCTATGGAGTATTAATTCTTCTAATGTTTAAAATCCAACTCTGATCCCAGTCTCGAGGAAGGATTATTTGATCAGTTTTCCCAGCAAGTATTGCACCGGATTTTGTTACTTGAGGTGCAACCTCACCAATCTGTAATATAGTCCCCTTAGGTACCAATATTGTAGCTTCGTATTGTCTGGTATTTTTCCATTCTGGTAGCAATGCAGCATCAATCTTAGCTTGAATACGACTACCTGCACTTGTTGTAGAAACGAATGAACCACCTGCCTCAGCCTTACCTCCATAAAATCTATATAAAACAACATCTTCCGTAGTGATGACGGTTTTGTAATCACTATTTGTAAATTCTGAGATCACTTCCGGCTATAATTTATTTTTCTTTATTTAACTTATTCTTAAATTCAGTAATAAGATCGGTCCATTCTTTATAAGTAATATTGTTAACATAATAATCCCCAAGCCATTTAGGATGACATCGTGATATTAAACTATCTATCGCCATCATTCTTAAAGGATCATTTTCATTCAACATTAATACTTTTATCATTAGATCTTCAATGTCATTAGCTTCATCAAGATAAGCAGATGAAGCCAATATATCACATATTTTTTTGCCAAGTTCTTCTAAATTCATAATGATTCTGTCGCTCCTGAATATCTAAAGCTGTCAGTCACTATTTGCAACTTATCACCGACTTTGTCTACTCCTCATTACAGCTGAGGCGCGACTTTACTTTCAAGAAAAACTTGAGGTCTTGTTAGGGCAACCTTATATTCATAATTTGCTGAGCTATTCGGTGGCAAAGCCAAGTTTGCATGTCTTGCCGCTGGGGCAGCACCTGCACTTCTTCTTGTGACATATGCTTGTGAGGCACTACTTGGTGTATGCTCTGTAATAGTGAATACATCTCCAGGCTTTACTCTGGATGTATAAACCTGACCATTAAAACTATTAATAGTGTTATGCTGAACTTTCTTATTTAAGCCACAACTTCTAAATAGTTTTCTGGCTGAATTTCGTGTTATTGGTGTTTTATCTACTGAAAACCTACTCAACTCAAGCGGGTCAATCCACGTGAATGCATTCGGCGCGTACTGGTAAAGGTTAATCCCCCCAGCCAGCCCTATCGGGTCCTGCTGGGTAAACCGGCCACTGTCCGGGTCATAATAACGAAACAGATTGTAGTGCAGCCCGGTTAATTCGGCACCTGCGGTGCCTCACCCCTTGCGGCTATCGTTAAAATTAAATAATTTTGACAGTTACTGCTAAAAATAAAAGACTTTTTTATTATTTTCACTCCCTCCTTCTTAGGCAGACTATTCCCATAAGGATTTTATAATACATTATGAAAGAAATTATTATTTTCCCACATGCAACTTTTTATCCTTTCAACTTACATCATTCTTAATGTTATTCTTAAAAAACTGAAGATAATCTGTAAACTCATCACAAAAGAAAGCCCGATTTCTCAATACACTCATACTTCTTGACACCCCATCAAATACCCTGCTAAAAGCATGCAGGGCAAGATAATAAATATTAATTTGTGTGCCATCATTAATATGACACCAAAATAACTCCCACATCTTAATAATTATAAAACATGATGATTTTATTAGAATATCGTCTTTTTACAACCCTAAAAATATAATTAACAATAAAATAAAATTTAAAAAACCAGATCAATTCCATTCTATATATATACCGCATTCAAAAGTATTAGGGTTTGATTGAACCACTACATTACCCCATTGGAAGCGCCATATATACCCATAGGGAGGTTTTTTTATTTTACCATCATAGTTTTCAGGGTATTGATTTAAAGTCCATTCATATAGCCTTTTTTCTTCATCCTTCAATATATTTAAGTCAGCTTTTTTATTCCAATCGTGAAGATTTTGAAAATAATCACCACTTTTGCTAATAAGATAAACGCTACCTTTAAAAGAAAAAACTGCAGGTCTGAACTCTATAGCAAATGGTTCATTATGCCAGATAATTTCTTTAGCAAAAAAACAATATTTACCGACGCAGGTCAAATCTTTAGAGCATTGAAAAAAATGAGAATTAATAAACAAATCATAAGATTTAAGCTCTATCTCATTTTCATTCACCCGCAAAATTCCAGTATTTTCATCTAAAGTCATTTTTTTCATATATCTATTATTTTTCCTGGTTTCAGTTTAAGTCTTGCTTCTTCTGGGATATAGAATTGTAGCCCTCCACCTTTGCCGTACCGTGCGTTCGCCTCAGCACGTCCCGTAGCCACATATATATCCTCTGTAACATAATAAGCTCTTACCTGTGAACGCATAGGGAATGCTGGGTTTAACTTAATTTGCAGGGCTTCATGATAACCAAGTGGATCACCTTTATATTGCCTTACAGTGGGATGACTTACAGTATATGCTGGCAATTGATCTCCATTAGGATGGAGAGCATAGAGTATAGTCCCTTTTTTTATTACTTTATTAGTGTATACATCAATGCCTGGATAATCTCTATTATGTGGCCCCTGCCACTTAGTCGCTTCTTTAGAAGGATTTCTACACCTACTCAGTCCCCACGGATCCACCCATCCCAGCGCATTCGGCGCATACTGGTAAAGGTTAATCCCGCCAGCCAGCCCTATCGGGTCCTGCTGGGTAAACCGGCCGCTGTCCGGGTCATAATAACGAAACAGATTGTAGTGCAGTCCGGTTTCACGGTCCAGATACTGGCCCTGCATACGCAGGTTCTGATTGTAGCCCGGAACGCGCTGATTTGACTCGCGCAGCAGTTTGCCCCACGGGCTGTTGATACCTTCCCAGGCTTTTTGCCCTTCAACGTCAGTCAGCCGTTCCGGCGTGCCGTTTGCCGCGCAGTGAAACCAGAATATCTCCGGGCTTTCCACGCCATCAATACGCGCCAGCGGCTCATAGCTCTGGCTGTCGCTGTAGACATAGGTAAGCGGAATGTCGTCGTGGATCTCCTGCAGCAGACGATAGCCTTCCCAGACAAAGCGTGTTGTGACGGCCCTGTCAGACGGCCTGCCCTGTAACAGTTGCTGGCTAGTTTTACTGATGCGTCGCCCCAGCGGATCGTAGCGAAAACTCACCTTAGTGCGTGGCTTATTGCGGTCCCGCGGTTCGCTGATGACGTCCGTCAGACGATGTTCACCATCGTAACGGTAGCGCCAGCGGGTCTGGCCGTCATCCTTCTCAGTGGTACGGCCATGAATATCGTACTGCCAGCGTATACCGTTCAGTTCGCTGGTAAGCTTATTTATGCTCCTAGTTCTTACTTACCAAGAAAAACTTTCTTGTATTGTAAAATACGAAAAATCATTTAAAAAATTATAAAACTCTAACTAAATCTAAATGTTATAAAAATATTAGTTTAGACTTTCATCATCAAACACACCGACAAGATAAGACTCATAGCGAGCAGGTTGTATTTCCTTATAAGTAAAAACAACTAAAATGTTGTGCAGCCCATTTGAGCATTTTTTTTCTGAAACTCTCAGCGGAATATTTTTATATCTAAACTCCTGAATTTCACCATCCGTAAACTTCAGCCCTTTAATATTACTGACGATATGTTTTCTTTTCTTTTCATCATACCTATCTAAATCTTCGGAATTATATAACCCAAAATAAACTTTACCATTGCAGCAAGGGCAAGATATTTCCATATCATTATTTAAGAAAACATCTTCAAATCCATCATGAATTAATGTCTTTTTTTTCTGATAATTAACTATTTTCATACTTTCCTCAAAAAGCCATTTTCGACTAATTTATCAATGCTAAAAAAGGTTTCATGTTGAGTTCCATAGCCCGGCTGTCCAAACCAAGGAATGGCTGGCCCACTATCAACCGGTAATGGTTTCATTACCTCATAAATCGAATAGGGTTTGTTCAGCGTGCTTGATTGTAAAGCCCTGCCCTCAAATGAAGAGCCTACAGGAGAAATAAAGCTACCACCATCATGGAACCCTTTATCATCAATCCAACCACCATAGCGATCAACTAAAGTGCCAGGTTCAAGAGTAGTTTTTGTTGCTTTTACAAAACCGCGATTAGGAGGCCAGGCACCTTCACCCATAAATTGTTCTAACGCTGCCCAGTCTTGTTTTTTCCATAAAGCATAAGCTTTGGATGCTTGTTTCCTTGAAGTGAATTGTTTGTTATTCGACTTTTTCTGGAACTCATTCCATTCGTTTTTACACCTACTCAACCCCCACGGATCCACCCATCCCAGCGCATTCGGCGCGTACTGGTAAAGGTTAATCCCGCCCGCCAGCCCTATCGGGTCCTGCTGGGTAAACCGGCCGCTGTCCGGGTCATAATAACGAAACAGATTGTAGTGCAGCCCCGTTTCCCGGTCCAAGTACTGGCCCTGCATACGCAGGTTCTGCTCCACCACCGGAATTCGCTGGGTAGACTCGCGCAGCAGTTTGCCCCACGGGCTGTTCACACCTTCCCAGGTTTTCTGCCCTTCAACGTCAGTCAGCCGTTCCGGCGTGCCGTTTGCCGCGCAGTGAAACCAGAATATCTCCGGGCTTTCCACGCCATCAATACGCGCCAGCGGCTCATAGCTCTGGCTGTCGCTGTAAACGTAGGTCAGCGGAATGCCGTCGTGGATCTCCTGTAGCAGGCGGTAGCCTTCCCACACAAAGCGCGTCGTGACGGCGTTGCCAGACGGCCTGCCCTGTAACAGTTGCTGGCGGGTTTTACTGATGCGTCGCCCCAGCGGATCATAGCGGAAGCTTACCTTAGTGCGTGGCTTATTGCGGTCCCGCGGTTCGCTGATGACGTCCGTCAGACGATGCTCACCATCGTAACGGTAGCGCCAGCGGGTCTGGCCGTCATCCTTCTCGGTAGTACGGCCATGAATATCGTACTGCCAGCGGATACCGTTCAGCTCGGTGACGCGGTTATGCATGATGTGGGAAGCAGTATGGCGATTCAGCGGGTTGCCTGCACCATCCCAGCGCCCCTGCTCATTACACGGCTGTGCGCCTTCCTGAGACAGCAGCCGACCGGCGTTATCATAGTTCCATAATGTCTGGCTGAACGGGTTATCGTCGCGCTCTTCACGGATCAGGTTGTTGCCGTAATCGAAGTCCCGCCGACGGGACCAGACGCGCGGCGCAGGGCGCTGTGCTTCCCCTTTGAAAACGTCAAGGCGGCGCAGCCTGCCCAACCGGTCATACTCACTGCGCGTGGTCAGGCCGCCCTGCGTGCGGCTGAGTTCCCGATGCAGTGTGTCACGGGTAAACTCGGTGACCGGCAGGTTGTCCAGCGCGATGCTCAGTAAATGGCCGCTGCCATAGTAAAGCTGTTTCAGGTTACGGCCATCCGGCAGGGTTAAGGCCGTGCAGTTGCCCAGC
>Ga0308167_1004383_pt1 | contig 10257 bp, 10 predicted proteins | sample PhyCR1_2_FD_202138 | JGI IMG/M metagenome (GOLD analysis project Ga0308167, IMG submission 202138) | Phyllosphere microbial communities from UC Gill Tract Community Farm, Albany, California, United States - DLSLRC.R1 | ecosystem: Host-associated > Plants > Phyllosphere > Unclassified | place... | reverse complement strand
GTTGGCATGCAATTACCAACGGCGACCGGACCGATATCCTCACCAACATCGCAGGGATTCTGTGCGCGGCGGGCGCGTTAGTGACCTGGAGCTGGTTCGCGGTGAGTAACGCTCGGCGTCTGGTTCAGGTCGCCAGCGTTTCCTCCAATGACTGGGCACTGCTGACAGGAGTCATGACGGGCGCTCAATCATTGCTCTTGGCGCTACCTGTGCTGGGGTGGCAGGCCGGAACGTACGGCAACACTGAATGGCTTGATTTTCTTCTGGTAGCTGGCGGGGTAGCTTTTCTGTCTTCCGTGGTGGGCGGCGCGTGCTGGAACCAGGCGAGCCGGCTTCTGCCCTTGGCACTGAGTGGGCAAGTGCTCGTGATAGAGACATTGGCGGCGCTGCTTATTGGCTTTCTATGGGCGCATCGGCTTCCTGATCCATACGAAATTGCAGCAATTGCGCTGCTGGTTACAGGTGTTGTCTGGTGCCTGAATTGTCACCGTACTCAGCATCGCCGGGATAGCCGTGTCATGCCGCTTTAGGAAGCGCACCGGGTGAGCAGTGGCAGCTACTGCCACATGACTGACCACGCTCAATGTCGCACTGAAACACTGTAAAGGACTAACAATGCTCATCGTATTCGGCGGTCTTCCAGGCATGCCGGCTTCCAGTGGGAGCGACTTTTCAGCCTGCGCCGATTTGTTTCAACAGCGCCGCCACAATGGCCTCGGGCCGGTCTTCTTGCATGAGATGACCGCAATTCTCGACTCGAATACAGGGCTGCTGGGCTATCAGCTCGGCAAGACGTTCGCCCTGCGCATACGGAATCCAGGCGTCTTCAGCGCCCCACAAAACCGACACTGGGCAATCAAGTCTTGTGTACAGCGGCTGAATCTCGTCAGTGAACGCTTGATCCATCTGCGCGATCTGCCGATAGAACGCAGGCTGACCAACTTCACCCACCCAAGGGGCACTGTAGATGCGCAGGGCTTCTTCACTCAACGGGGTCGCTGCTGAGGTTTGCAGGTAAGCAGCCAGCAGCGCGCGGTGCATGTAATCGGGCATTCCAGCAAATGCTGCCTCGTGTTGGCGGACATGCTGGACGAACGGCGAGCCCCACGGAGCCAAAGCGACTGCGTCGAACAGGGTAAGAGACGCGTAACGCAGGCCGTTCAGGTAGTACGCTCGCAGCGCAGTAGCACCGCCGAAGTCATGTGCGAGCACGTCTGGCCGGTCCAAACCCCATTCTTTAAAGAGCGCAGTGAGCACATTGTTCTGGACGGCCAGCGAAACGTCTTGATCCGCCCTCATCTCAGACTGGCCGTACCCGACCAGATCAAAGTAGTACACGGTGCGATGGCCAGCTAGCAGGGGAACGATGCGCCTCCAGACCTGGGAGGAAAAAGGCGTCCCGTGGATGGCTACCAAGGGCGCGCCTGATCCCATCTTTCCCCACCTGACGGCGTTGCCTTCGATAATTGACGTGTAGGGTAGATCCAGCATGGCTCACCTCATATTGTCATTTGGCTAAATGACTATATGATGCCGGCATGGACAGATCAATACAGATGAAAGCGATGAGCAGCGAGGTTCGGGTAACGATACTTCGATTGCTTGCGAAGCCTCATGAACACTTTGCAGATCAGTGGTCGGCAGATCCTGCTGAACTCGGCGTTTGCATGACGCTTATTGCCAAGGCGCTGGGTGTCGCTCAGCCGACTGCAAGCCGGCATTTGGAGATTCTTGTGCAGGCCGGGTTTGTAACGGTGGCGAAGAGGCACAAGTGGTCTTACTGCAAGCGTGATGAGGTGATGATTGCCGGGTATCTTGAGTGGCTGACGCGGGAATTGGCGATAGGGAAGGGCTCACAGGGGGCGGTGTGAACCCTCAACAGCAAACTCGGTTTTTCGCAGCTTTGGAGAAGGGTATTTAGAGGGTGATGGTCGTGGCGAATACCGTGACGGCTATCCAACACGTAGTACATTTGCAATGGCTAGGCACACCGAGGCGGCATTAAGTTGAGAGAGCTGCGAGTGGCAGGCAGGCTCTCAGTCTTGTGCGTTTCGAAAACCACGTGGTTTGGCACTACTCTTGTGCGTCGGTGGAATTCATAGAGCGTTCTCGCTGATACACTGCTTTTTGTTCTGACAATTGCCAATCGGCTGGAGTGAAATGGATATCAGAGAATTTTGCCTCGCTCATGAATTTGATATGAGAAAGTGTTCGGTCATGACCGGTCGAGTTTTTATCGCTGGCGGAGGATGATTTTGAGCGGGGCGGACTGGCGGCACGAGTCAACGCTACAGCCAATGCAAAACGTGCCATTGTCAGCCAGCTAGATCAGTTGTTGACCTCTTTTGGCTATCCGTCATTCAGATGGAATGTGCCGAAGAAGATTGAACGTCTTAGGGCTTTGGGACTACTCGCGCCGAGTCTGTTGCGAAAAGTCGTAGATATGCGAAATGTTCTTGAGCATGAGTACATAACTCCTGAGATTGGAAACGTTGAAGAAGCGTTGGATATCGCGAGTCTCTTTGTGATGTCCGCATCGGCGATGTTCATTCCGTTTGAAGACGTCTTGGAGTTTTCACATCTTGAATCAGGTGTGAGGAAAGGGTCGGTCACACATATCACTGCGGGATTGAACCGAAACGCTGGTAGGGTTTACTACACATTTTACGCATACGAACCTGCCGAATACGCGGCGCATTGCGTTGGTCAGTGTGAGATCGAATCAGGGCATGTATTGTTCGAAGCTATGGTTAAGCTTTCTGCATCGCTGATGCTTCAATACAAGGTCAACCAGGCGCTCAGTGATTTTAAGAGAGCCGTTACGTAACCGTGAGTGCTCGTGAGATTGGGGCGGCGCCCTGAGTGGCAACAACCCAAAGCAGTCATCGGTAGTGGTCAACTCATCCCGGACACAGTTTGATATTTTCTTCAGCTTTGGCCGGAGCCAGTCCATGGTTGAATTGATGGGGCCGGATCCAGTTTTAATGGCCCATCAGGTACTGGCTGGTGCTAGCCAGTTTTCAGCGCGGCTGGTGTAGAAACGGATATTCGTGACAGATAAACCTAAGGAAGGATGTGAGGATGGTAACGGAAGAGGCTGATTTTTCATCGTCCGGGGTTTTGTGCAAAACCGACCGGGGATTAGTGGAAGTGGACACAATACCCGCAGCGCGGAAAACAATACTCTATTTAACATAATATACATTATGCGTACCTTCGTATGGAGCCACCGGGGCCGTGGGCGTCCGATTGAAAGCCAGGCTCAGGAGGAATCAGACTCCTTCCCAGCCTTTGGCCTGAATGTCCGCCGGCGTCATGCCATAGAAAACAATGAATGTGTCCCGGCAACCTTGTTCCCGATACCAATGCACCACACTTTCGATCATCCTTCCTAACACGCCAATCAAAATCTCGTCAGACCAGCCGTATGTCTTCGCTTCGTACGGATAGCGAGCGTTTGTGAAAACGTTACGGTAACGCCCAATCCATTCTTCCTCTTGGTCGAATCGAAGGCGCGCCCGAATATCTGCAGGGACTGCGTGAAAAAGCGTGAGCAGATCATGCTTGTCAGCCCGCTTGCGATCAGCAGCAATCTTGCCGTCGCGCTGAAGCTCACGATGAGCGGCATTGATCAACGTGGGGTCAAGGTCGTAGGTTTCATTGACCTGGCCATGGTTGCCATTGGGCCGAGACACGAAACTTTTGAGCAAAATTTCCATGCCGATCGACGCATTTACTTGAGCAACAGCCAACATGTCGTGCCCTGTAAGCAGGTGTTTGGCGGCTTCCCAATAGCGGTAAGCGCTTTGGATCATCCAAGGCGTAAGGTGCTGCTGCATCAAGATTCTCCGTCAGTGAGCTATCCCTAGCTCATCCTTGAACGCTAGTGTGCAGACGTGAGCGTTAGCGATCACGCATGAACTACCACTAGCTCACCAGATGAGTTACCCTGCCCTCACTATATAACTCCAGGGAATAACTAAACTAAATATTCATTTAGTTTAGTTATATTGGCGTATCTACCAGTCGCGGCGTAAGCAACAAAACTAGCTCGGTTTCAGACTTCACAGTCGACGTGCTGTTGACCAACCATTTCAGCCCCGGAATCTGTCCAAAAACGGCACGCTGCGAACCACAGTGCTATCGGTGTCCGAATATACACCTCCCAAAGCAACATTCCTGCCGAACCCCGAAAGCACGCGAGACGTAAGCGACGTGGTATTGATCGGCGGCACTCCGTTCATTGCCTTCGAATAATATTGCTGATACTGAACCTGGAAGCCTTTGATAATCTTCGCCTGATGCCGGTCAGTCGTGAACACGTGCGGGTTGGAGATTACACACCCCCTGCCCGCCTGCTCCATGGCGTTCAGCTCTGCATCCAAATTGAACGACTGTAAGCGCTCCATGAACCCAACGTTCAAAGCGCCCAACTGATCCCGTCGGCCTTCCCCTCGCCTACCAAAGCCAGCGGGCACGCGATCTTTTATCACCACTGCCGCAGAGTGTGAGCAACTGACGGATCCCCTCCAGTGCCGGCCCATCAATCATCCTTGCAAAGACCGGGTCGGCGATTTCGCGGCTGAATTAACCAATGCCTCTTCAATCCCGCGCAGCGCCAGACCTCGGTCACGTCACTAGCGATATCACCAGGTCTGCAATATTGAGAGGCGCGAATGCCACGGTCAGCAGCGCATAGGCCTTGCGCGATCTGGCGGCAAACACACACAGCGGAAACACGATCATGACCACGTCAAAGGCGCCCCAAAGCGCCATGGGCGAAACGCCGAACAACAGAATGTTGACGATGAACCCAAGCAGGTAATAGCCCGACAAGAATAACAGCGCGTAGCGGCCATCCTGCTCGAAGTACACGCGAAGCCCTTCGCGCTCGTCCTCGCTGCGGCTGGGCAAGATCAGCGCCGAGGAAACGAACAGCGCAAGTGCCAGCAGCACCAACAGCAAAAACTCCTGGAACGAGAAGGTCGCCCTGACTTGCGGCAGCGAATTGACCGCCCACCAGAAATCCATCTGGGTGGTGAAGAGCATGACCGCCCAGACCAGAGCCACCCAATCTGGAGCAGCGTTGCGACGGATTCGGAAGACGGTCAGCGCCCCTAGAAGCAGGCGTGTGACAGAAAGGCCCAAAACCATGGATAGGACGGTAGCAACGATAGGGAAATTGCTCATGGTGCCTCCTGCTAACCAAGACTCTGGACAGCGTAGGCGGTGAACAGCAAACTTTGCACGATGAGTATGGGTTCTGAGGGCTTTTCGGAGGATTTTCAGTGCCTGTGAAACCGGGCGGCCCTGGGTCTACTCGCCTCAACAATCCTCGAGGCTAGCTGTTCCCCACCAAAAACTGCAGCATCACTCACCCAAGGAGCCTGCCTTGTCAGAACGCACTCACTGCGGCGTGAAGCCCAGCGACTCTGCCTGGTCGGTGTTTCTGGTGTTCTTGCGCCTGGGGCTGACGTCTTTCGGTGGCCCCATTGCGCACCTGGGTTACTTTCGTGAAGCATTTGTAGCGCGCCGCCAATGGCTCAGTGAACGCAGTTATGCCGAGCTGGTCGCCGTGTGCCAACTGCTTCCCGGCCCCGCCAGCAGCCAGGTCGGCATCGCTCTGGGCCTGTCACGGGCGGGGTTCGCGGGCGCTGTCGCCGCGTGGGCAGGGTTCACATTGCCATCGGCCCTCCTGCTGACGCTGTGTGCTCAGGGCCTGGGGGCATGGGGAGGTGGCGCCCCAAGTGGCCTGTTGCACGGCCTGAAAATCGTCGCAGTCGCCGTGGTGGCCCAGGCGGTGTGGGGCATGGCACGTAGCCTTTGCACCGATGTTACGCGGGTAACCATCGCCCTGTTCGCTGCCTGTACCGCGCTACTGTGGCCCAACGCGATCGGGCAGATAGCCGTGATCACAGGGTCGGCCATCACAGGCTTGATCCTGCTAAAGCCTCCGGGTTCCCCGGCAGGAGAAGAGCTGCCGTTTTCAGTCAGCCGAAAGGCCGGGCTGGCTGCGCTGGCACTGTTCTTTGCCTTGTTGGTGGGCTTGCCGCTACTGACCCGCATCTGGCCCTCGCAAGCATTGGCAATGGTCAACGCCTTTTATAGCGCAGGCTCGCTGGTATTCGGCGGCGGGCATGTGGTTCTACCGTTGCTTGAGTCGGCCACAGTGGCCAATGGCTGGGTCGCAAATGACACTTTTCTCGCAGGTTATGGCCTGGCGCAGGCCATACCGGGCCCACTCTTCACGTTTGCAGCCTTCCTGGGTGCATCCATGAGCGTGCAGCCGTCCGGCTGGGTGGGAGCGAGCGTTTGCATTCTCGCCATTTTCACCCCCTCCTTCCTGTTGGTGATCGGTGTAGTTCCCTTCTGGGAAGCACTGCGGCGCAGCGCCCGCAGCCAGTCAGCGCTTGCCGGGGTAAACGCCGGCGTGGTCGGGCTTCTGCTGGCTGCCTTGTACCAACCGGTGTGGACGAGCGCCATAGCCAAGCCAGCAGACTTGGCGTGGGCGCTGATCGCCTTGATGGCCCTGATGTTCTGGAAGTGGCCTGCATGGTTGGTTGTCTTGGGCTGCGGCGTGTTCGGTTGGCTGCTGAGCAGCAGCTTCTAGAGACCCTTGAGACAGTATCGGCCAGCTCACTGCAAGGGAAGCGACACGATGGCAGCCAGCCCGCCAGTGGCCCTGTTCTCCAGGCGCACCTCCCCACCCAGCCGCTCGACAATAGTGGCCACGATGGATAACCCCAGCCCTGCGCCATTGGGACTATTGCGGCTATAGAAGCGCTCGAATACCCGCACAAGATTCGCCTCGTCTATACCTTGGCCTTCATCTTCGACAACCAGTTCGATGCGATTGGCCAGGCGCTTCAGTGATACCGTGATACGCCCGCCAGGCGGTGAATGCTCCACCGCATTGGAAACCAGGTTCTGCAAGGCGATGCCCAACGCTCCGGCATCGATCATCAGGCCATGGTCACCATCGCTGAGATCCAGCGAGGGCTCCAGGCCGCGATCCAGTATCCAGGGGGTGAGATCCGCCAGCACATCGGTGACCACGTCGCCCAGGTCGACACGGGTGGTGGCGCGCTGACCAAGGCGCGGCTCGACCCGGGCGAGGGTCAGCAACTGGTTGACCACCCGGGTCAGCCGGTCCACTCCGCCAATCAGAAAGCCCAGGGCTTTCTGGCGCTCGGCATTGGTACTGGCGGCCTGTGCGTTCTGCGCATGCAGGCGCAGGATCGCCAGCGGCGTGCGCATCTCATGGGCGGCGTCGGCAATGAAGCGATGCTCACGCCGCAGCAGGTCATCGATCTGCGCCAGCAGGCGGTTGATGGCGGCTTGCATAGGCTCAAGCTCGGTCGGCAACGGCACCAGTTGCAGGGGTTCGAGGGAGTCGGCATGGCGCCCACGAATCACATCGGCCATGTTCTGCAAAGGGCGCAAGCCCCAGCCGATGGCCGCCCAGACCAACAGTGCCAGGCCAAGGCTGCCAAGCAGGAACGGGAACAGGGTATGGCGTACGATGCGGTCGATCAGGTCGTAACGCACATCGTCGCGCTCGCCCACCCAGATTACCCACTGTTTTTCGGGCACCGGTAATACAAAGCCGCGCCACTGTTCGCCCCCACTGGCAAAGTCGTAGAAGCCCGCCGCCGCAGGCGGTGCATCGAGCGTCGGCGCACTGGGGGTGTGCACCAGCAACCGTGCTCCCTCCCCCCACACCTGAAACGCCAGCTTGCTCTCATAGGGGTGGCCCACACGGTGGCGCCCGGCCTTGCCCAGCGCCTCGTTAAATGCCTGATACAGTTTTTCGCGGTTGCCATCCTGCACCGGCAGGTTCATTACCCCCTGCAACAGCCGGGCATTCTGAGCCATGTGAGCATCGTAGACTTCATTGATCTCGCGTCGGCTGTCGTGATAGTTGTACAACGCCAACAAGCTGGTGCCGAGCAGCATCAGCGCCATCACCCGCCACAATGTGCGCTGGCGCAACGAGCTCACAGCTTGGCCTCGACCAGATAACCGATACCGCGCACCGTGCGGATCAGGCCGTTGAACAGTTTCTTGCGCAGCTGATAGATGTTCACCTCCAGCGTGTTGCTCTCAGGCTCCTCGTCCCAGCCATACAGCAGCTGGGTCAACCGCTCACGGGTGAACACCTTGCCCGGTTGTGCCAGCAACTCGTGCAGCAGGCGATACTCCTTGGGCGTCAGTATCACAGGCACGCCGTTGTAGTGCACCTGCTGGGTGGCAGGGTCCAGGCTTACACCAGCGTGCTCGATCAGCACCTTTGCCCGCCCGGCGCTGCGCCTGAGCAAGGCGCGCAGGCGGGCCTTGAGCTCATTGAGGTCGAAAGGTTTGACCAGGTAGTCGTCGGCACCGGCATCCAGGCCAGAGATACGGTCTTCGGTCGCATCGCGCGCGGTGAGGATCAGTACCGGCAGGCTGTTGCCCCCTGCCCTCACCCGTCGCAGCAGCTCGATGCCGCCCAACCGCGGCAGCCCGAGGTCGAGGATCACCAGGTCGAACACTTCATGTTGCAGGGCATGCAGCCCGCTCAGGCCGTCGCGCAGCCAGTCGAGGGTGTAGCCCTCTTGGCGCAACCCGTCGCAGATCCCCTCGCCCAGGGCGGTATCATCCTCAACCAGCAGCAGCCGCATGTTCAGTCCTGTTTGTCCTTGATGGCCTTGAGTAAAGCATCGATATCGCCACGCCGGCCCTGATCGGCCATTTCGCGGCCTGGCCGTGGCGGCGCCTGGCGTGCTTTTTCCAGGGCAGCGGTGGCTTCAGCGTAGCGTTTTTGCCGGAACAGATGATCGGCCCAGAAGTAGTTGCTGTCGATACCGTTGGGGTTTACTTGCAGCGCCTTGCGCAACAAGGTATCTGCCTTGTCGCTGTCACCGAACCCGATGGGCCAGCCCGGCACCTGGTCGTACAAGGTGCCCAGGCTGGTATACGCCGAGCCCTGTAGGGCATTGGGGTCGAGTTTCATCGCCTCTTCGAGGCTGGCCTTGGCCGACTTGACCTTGCCCAGCGCCCCCAGGCCGCCGGTGGCACCCGCCCCACTGCTGTTGATGATGCCCTCCCAGATCAAGGGTTCGGCCGAGCCTGGGTGCTGGTGGACCAGCGTAGAAGCGTCGGCTGCCAGTTTTTCGAATGCCTCGGCGCGTTTGTCTTTAGGCGTCTGGTACTGGATCTGCGCCCAGCGCTGCTGCAAGTTAGCCAATTGTTGGCTGCCGGCCTGGTCCAGCGCCCAGGTGAACGGTGCAAACGCCAGCAGGCCGGCGATGAACAGACGTTTCATTTGATCGACTCCTTGGAGTGGCTAGCAAGGTAGCGGCGGATCACCGGCAATTGCTTGCGCAGTGCGCGGTCGACCACCCCGGGCAACATGCCGTTGATGCGTACAAAGAGCTTTTCTGGCCAACCCAGGTAAAGCTCGCTGCGTTCTGACTGCACGGCCTTGAGCACAGCGCGGGCCACATCTGCCGGGTCGTCCATGCCGACCTTCAGCGCCTGGTTGAGCGCCGTGGCGGCGGTGCTGTTCATCGCAGTACGGGTTGCCCGGGGGGCGGCGTACATGACATTCACCTGGGTATCCGCCAGCTCGCGGCGCAGCGCCTCTGAGAAGCCGCGCAGGGCAAACTTGCTGGCGCAGTAGGTGGCATAACCGGGGTAGCCGATCGAGCCGTAGGTGGATCCGACGTTGACCACCAGTGCCCTGGGTTGTGCGCGCAGCAGCGGCAGGCACACACGCGTCAGTTGCAAGGCGGCTTTGAGGTTGATGTCCAGCAACTCGTCCAGCGCCTGTTCGTCGATCTGGTCGAACAGGGCGAAACGGTTCACGCCTGCGGCATTGATCAGGACATTGACCCCGCCCATCTCCCGGGCCCGGGCGAGCACCTGTTCACGCCCGCCATGGCTGCGCAGGTCGGCCGATTGCCAGAGCAGTCTGTCATGATAACGGTTCATCAAACTGGCGAGTTTGCCCATCTGCCGGCTCACCGCCAGTACCCGGGCACCGGCTGCACACAGCTGCTCGGCCAGCTCCAGGCCGATGCCTCCGCTGGCGCCGGTGAGTATCACTACACACTCAGGCAAGCGCATGACGCACCTCTTGCCGGCCCGCACGCGGCAGCGCGTGGAACATGTCGGTGTACAGGCGGTAAACCACTTTGGCCGCATGAATTACAGCACGCTGGTCGTCAGCATCATCAAGGCGGTCCATCAACTGCCGGTAGGTGACCATGTGGTCCT
>Ga0308167_1004378_pt1 | contig 10266 bp, 10 predicted proteins | sample PhyCR1_2_FD_202138 | JGI IMG/M metagenome (GOLD analysis project Ga0308167, IMG submission 202138) | Phyllosphere microbial communities from UC Gill Tract Community Farm, Albany, California, United States - DLSLRC.R1 | ecosystem: Host-associated > Plants > Phyllosphere > Unclassified | place... | reverse complement strand
CACGGGCACCGGCCCCTCGCCCGTGCGCGGTCACAGCAACGTGCAGGGCAACCGCACCTGCGGCATCAACCACAAGCCCACCGAGGACTGGCTCGCGAAGCTCGACGAGGTCTGCGGCATCACCTCGCCCCGCGAGCCCGGCCTCGACACCGTGCACACGGTCGCGGCGCTGCACCGCGGCGACCTCAAGGTCTTCCTCGGCATGGGCGGCAACTTCGTGCGGGCCGCTCCCGACACCAAGCTCACCGCCGAGGGCATGGGACGCTGCGAGCTGACCGCGCACGTGAGCACGAAGCTCAACCGCAGCCACCTCACCCACGGCAAGGCGGCGCTTATTCTCCCGTGCCTCGGCCGCACCGAGCGCGACGAGCAGGAGTCGGGGCCCCAGTCGATCTCGACCGAGGATGCCATGAGCTCCGTCATGCTCTCGCTCGGCTCTCGCAAGCCCGCCTCCCCGCACCTGCTGAGCGAGCCCGAGATCATCGCGCGCATCGCCCGCGCGACCATGCCCGAGTCGGCGACGCCGTGGGAGTGGTACGTCGGCGACTACGACCGCATCCGCGACACGATGGCCAAGGCGCTGCCCGGCTTCGAGGGCTTCAACCAGCTGGTGCGCCAGCCCTACGGCTTCCGCATCCCGCAGCCCGCGCGCGAGCGCGACTTCCAGACGCCGTCGGGCAAGGCCGAGTTCTCGCACGCCGAGCTGCCGAACGTCATCCCCGAAGAGGCCGACGTGCTGGTGCTGCAGACCATGCGCTCGCACGACCAGTGGAACACCACCATCTACTCGGCCGACGACCGCTACCGCGGCGTGCGCAACATCCGCGAGCTCGTCTTCATGAACCGGCGCGACATGAAGGAGCGCGGCATCGCCGAGGGCGACCTCGTCGACATCGTCGCCACTTCGCGCGACGGCTCGGTGCGCAGCGTCACGGCGTTCCGCGCACTGGAGTACGACACCCCGCGCGGCAGCGCCGCCGGGTACTTCCCCGAGATGAACGTGCTGCTCGGCCCCGACGACTACAGCCGTCAGAGCGACCAGCCGCTGATGAAGGACATCCGGGTGCGCATCGCGAAGACGGCCTGACGCCGGGAGGGGTCGAGACCCGCGGAGCCTGCGACCCCTCAGAGATCGAGCTGCCAGAGCGCCTGGGTCGTCGTGACGCGCAGCGCGTCGGCGGCGTCGGCGAGCGCGCGCTCCGCGCCCACGACCTCGCTCATCGAGAAGACGCGCGATCCGACGGCGTCCGCGCCGACGGCCCCGGCGATGACGACCGCCGGCACCCGGTGGCGAGCGGCGACCGAGAGCACGTGCCCCGGCCCCTTGCCCGCGAGGCTCGTGGCATCGAAGGCCCCCTCCCCGGTGAGGGCGAGGTCCGACTCGGCGAGCGCTTCGCTCAGTTCGAGGGCATCCGCGACGTAGGCCGCACCGTCGACGACCTCGGCGCCGGCCGCGAGAAGGGCGCCCGAGAGACCACCGGCGGCGCCCGACCTCGGCACGACCGAGACGTCGAGTCCGAATTGCTCGGCCCAGTCCGCGGCATCCGCCCGCAACCGTTGCGTCAAGCGCTCGACGAGTTCAGCGTCGGCACCCTTCTGCGGGCCGAACACCTCGGCCGCGTGGACGAACGTGGTGGTCGTGTCGGTGAGTACCGTCACCTGGCCGGGGGCGAACGGCACGTGGTCGCCGAGCGCCTCGATCGCCCCGCGGCCGCCGTCGGTCGCCGCGACGCCGCCCGTGCCCACCACGATGCGGATCGACCCCGAGTCGAGCGCGAGCCCGATGAGCTCGCCGACGCCCCGCGTCGTCGCACCCCAGGGGTCGTTGGCCTCCGCTCCTCCGGCGAGGACGAGTCCGGATGCCGCTGCCGACTCGATCACGGCGGCTCGACCGTCGAGGCGCCAGGCCGCGTGCACGGGTTCGCCGAGCGGTCCGGTCACCTCGTCGTGGACGTTGGCCCCGCCGAGGGCGTCGAGCGTTCCGTCTCCGCCGTCGGCCATCGGCACGATCGCGATCTCGGCGCCGGGCCATCGGTCGCGCACGGCCAGGGCCATGGCATCCGCCGCCTCTCGCGCGGTCAGCGTGCCCTTGAACTTGTCGGGGGCGATGACGATGCGCATGGGCGTCCTCTCAGCGGACTGCTGACGGCGCAGCCCCGTCCATCTTGCCCCGAGCTGTCGCGCAGGCTCAGCGATCCGCACATCGTCAGCCCGGAGGCCGCGAACCCTACCGATTCTCTGCAGATCGCTGAGGTAGCGCTCCGACGCTGCGGGAGACCCCGGGCATGTCGGCGGTCCCAACTAGACTGACTGGCGTCCGGCCCCTGCGATCTTGGAGCTCAGCCGCGTGACCACCCCGAACCCCGCCGCCCGTACCGCTCTTGCGGACACCGTCGACAACGCGATCGCCACGCCCGAGAAAGAGCAGCCCTACGGCGCTCTCGGTCTCAAGAGCGACGAGTACGCGAAGATCCGCGAGATCCTGGGCCGCCGCCCCACCAGCGGCGAGCTCGCGATGTACTCGGTCATGTGGAGCGAGCACTGCTCCTACAAGTCGAGCAAGATCTATCTCCGTCAGTTCGGCCAGAAGGTCAGCGACGAGATGAAGACCCGCCTCATGGTGGGCATGGGTCAGAACGCCGGCGTCGTCGACGTGGGCGACGGCTGGGCGGTCACCTTCAAGGTCGAGTCGCACAACCACCCCAGCTACATCGAGCCCTTCCAGGGCGCGGCCACCGGCGTCGGCGGCATCGTGCGCGACATCATCTCGATGGGCGCGCGCCCGGTCGCGGTCATGGACCAGCTGCGCTTCGGCGCGATCGACCACCCCGACACCCCGCGCGTCGTGCACGGCGTGACCAGCGGCATCTCGTTCTACGGCAACTGCCTGGGCCTGCCGAACATCGGCGGCGAGACCGTGTTCGACGCGGTCTACCAGGGCAACCCGCTCGTCAACGCCCTCGCGGTGGGCGTCATGCGCCACGAAGACATCAAGCTCGCCAACGCCACCGGCGTGGGCAACAAGGTCGTGCTGTTCGGTGCCCGCACGGGTGGCGACGGCATCGGCGGCGCGAGCATCCTGGCATCCGACACCTTCGCCGACGGCGGACCCACCAAGCGCCCCGCGGTGCAGGTGGGCGACCCGTTCGCCGAGAAGGTGCTCATCGAGTGCTGCCTCGAGCTGTACCGCGACGACCTGGTCGAGGCGATCCAAGACCTCGGCGCCGCGGGCATCTCGTGCGCCACGAGCGAGCTCGCCGCCAACGGCGACAGCGGCATGAAGGTCGAGCTGTCGAAGGTGCTGCTGCGCGACCCCTCGCTGACGCCCGAAGAGATCCTCATGTCGGAGTCGCAGGAGCGCATGATGGCGATCGTCGCGCCCGAGAAGCTCGACGCGTTCCTCGCCGTCGTCGGCAAGTGGGACGTCGAGACCAGCGTGCTCGGCGAGGTCACCGGAGACGGCCGCCTCGTCATCGACTGGTACGGCGAGCGCATCGTCGACGTCGACCCCTCGACCGTCGCGGTCGACGGTCCCGTCTACGAGCGCCCGGTCGCGTACCCCACGTGGATCGACGCGCTGAACGACGACAGCGCCGCGAAGCTGGACCGGGCGACGGATGCCGACACCCTCCGCGACCAGTTCACGACCCTCGTCGCGAGCCCCAACCTCGCCGACACCTCGTGGATCACGAACCAGTACGACTACTACGTGCTCGGCAACACGGCGCTGAGCTTCCCCGACGACGCCGGCATGATCCGCGTCGACGAGGAGACCGGTCTCGGCTTCGCGATCGCGACCGACTGCAACGGCCGCTACAACCAGCTCGACCCCTACAACGGCGCGAAGCTCGCCCTCGCCGAGGCGTACCGCAACGTCGCCGTCACGGGTGCCGTGCCCACGGCCGTCACCGACTGCCTCAACTTCGGCAGTCCCGAGAACCCCGAGGTCATGTGGCAGTTCAGCCAGGCCGTCGAGGGCCTGAGCGACGGCTGCCTCGAACTCGGCATCCCGGTCACCGGCGGCAACGTCTCGTTCTACAACCAGACCGGCGACCAGCCGATCCACCCGACCCCCGTCGTGGGCGTCCTGGGCATCATCGACGACGTCGCGGCCCGCATCCCCAGCGGATGGCAGGACGCCGGCGAGAACCTCTACCTGCTCGGCGTCACCGCCGACGAGCTCGACGGCTCGCAGTGGGCGGGCACGATCCACGATCACCTCGGCGGACGCCCGCCGAAGGTCGACCTCGCCATGGAGCGCAAGCTCGCCGAGCTGCTGCAGGCCGCAGGATCCCAGTCGCTGGTCTCGAGCGCGCACGACCTGTCGTCGGGCGGTCTTGCGCAGACCCTCGCCGAGGGCGTCATGCGCTTCGGCGTCGGTGCCCGCGTCTGGATCACCGAGCTCATGGAGCGCGACGGCGTGGATGCCACGGCCGCCCTGTTCAGCGAGTCGACCGGCCGCGTGCTGGTCAGCGTGCCCCGCGAAGAAGACGTGAAGTTCCGCGGACTCTGCGACGGCCGCGGCTACCCGGTGCTGCGCATCGGCGTGACCGACGTCGAGCCCGGCACCGAGGCCACCCTCGAGATCCAGGACGTCTTCACCGTTCCCGTCTCGGAGCTGCGCCGCCTCTCGAACGAGACGCTCCCCGCGGTCTTCGGGCCCACCGTGTCGGAGCCGGTGGCCTGAGCCCCGGGCCCCGGGCCTGCCCCGCACCCCCGCAACGACGAGAGGAGACGCGCGATGACCGATGAAGACGACGACATGACCGTGTTCAGCGACAAGCGTCAGAAGCGCGTCAAGATCACCGCGTGGGTCGTGATCGGCGCGCTCGTGCTCACCGGCGGCGGCGCGACGGTCATCTCGCTGATCCTGGGCTGAGCCCCGCGATCCCCGCGTGAGGGCGTTGCGGGTGGCTTGCGGATTCCGGCCTGACGCCCAGCGTGGTGTCGGAGGCCCGTCGTAGCATGGGCACGTGGAACCGCTGATGGCCCTGTTGGTCGACTGGTGGTGGATCGGCCCCGCAGCGGCCGGTGCGGGCACCGTCGGCTGGATCGGCGTGCGCCGCTCACGCCAGCGCGCGCTTCCCGCTGGCACCACGACCACCACCGATCGCGCCGCCCGTGCGTGGGCCTCGCGTCCGCTGGGCAAGTCGGCCGCCCGCCGTCTCGAGCTCGACGCGGCGATGCTCGACCTGCAGACCGCCCGCACGGCGGTCATGCGCGGCCGCGCCGAGATCAAGGTCGCCGACGCCGAGGTCGTGCGCGCGCAGGCCGAGCGCGCGGCATCGCGCGTCTCGAACGACCAGGTGGCTGCCGCCCGGGCACGACTCGCCGACGCGCAGCGCGACCTGCGCGCGGCGATGGCCGAGGTGCGGGCGCGGCGCGCGGGCGTGAGGGCGGCGAAGGCGATGCTCCCGGCGATCCGCTCGGGCAGCGCGCCCCTGCCTGTCGCGCGATTGCTCGCCGAGCACGACGCGATCCTGATGCGCTGGATGACCTACGAGACCGACCCGGCCCTCGCGATCGACTACCCCCAGATGAGCGACTCCCGCTCTCCCCTGCTCGCCGAGTTCCTGCGCGCGCACGAGCGGGCGCAGTGGCTCCGGCCGGCCTCGGTGCAGACGCGCCTCGCTCCCGCCGACTTCCTCGCCTACCGCGATGCCGTGCGCCGCACTGCCCACGCCTTCGATCGCGCCGAGCGGGCCGCGCGTCGAGGCGGAGAGCAGCCGCGACTCGAGGCCGACGACGCGTGGGGCCGCATGGCATCCGACCTCGCTGAGACGGCGCAGCGCGCCCTCGCACGGTCGATGGAGTCGGTCGGTCGGGCAGCCGCCCGCAGCTGGAGCGAGCGCGGCGCGAAGCGCGCGCAGAAGAAGACTCCGGATGCCGCGGGCCCCCGGCCGCAAGACGGCTCGGTCTGGCCACCTCCCGCACGAGACCGGCCGCGTCCGCCCGCTTCCTGAGAGGGGCCGAGAACAGCGGCGTAGCATGGCGCCGTGAACGAGTTCTGGACCTTCGCCGGGCACTACTGGTGGCTCGTGTTCCCCGTCTTCGGGATGACGATGGGCGCCATCAACGCGCGCGTCAAGCACCGGGAGGTCACGGCTCGACGCCGCCACCGCGAGCAGCTCGAACTGCTGAAGGCCCAGGGCGGGACGATGGCCGTCTCGGCTCCCGGCGGAGCCGGCGCGGCCTCATCGATCGCCGCGGCATCCGTCGCCCCCAGCGAGAGCACCCAGAAGCGCGTCGTCGCCGCGCAAGACCAGGTGACCCACCGGTGGCTGGAGTACGAACTCGACGCCGCCAAGCTCATCAGCTACCCCGCGATGAGCGACGGGCGCCAGCCGCTCACGGCCGCCTTCCTGCGCGCGAAGAAGGTCGCCGACAACCTGCGTCCCGCCGACGGCGAGATCCTCTCGCCCGAGCAACTCAAGGAGTACCGCGACGCCGTCACCGACTACGAGGTCGCCTTCGAGGTGGCCGAGCGCGACGCCCGCCGCGTGAAGGATGCCGCCTTCACCGCCGATGAGCGCAAACGCCTCGACACCGCGAAGAAGCTGCTCACGGTCGCCACCGACCAGGCCGCGACCCGCAACGAGCGACAGCTCGCCTACCGCCGCGTGCGCGAAGAGCTCGACGGCCTCATCCTGCTGTCCGACGACGCCGTCGACGTGCTCGAGAAGAAGGTCGCGCTCGAGCTCCCCCGCGAGCGCTCGACGCCCCCGGCATCCGGACCCTCGGCCGAGGCCACGCCCGGCTCCGTCGCCTGAGCGACCGCCGCACGGGGCTCATCGGGACCGGAGAACCGCCACAGAATCGGACCGTCGGTTCCCCGGCACCCCATGGGCGCACACGCGGGCATGCGGGCCCTGATTTACCAGGTGAATCGGCGCGGAGACAGTCCCTGTCAGCGAGCCCGACGGATACGCACCGGCCCCCGCGCCGTGGTCACGTCGACCACCTCGCCCTTCTGCGTGACCTCGACCTCGCCGAGCTCGACCAACGATCGCGCGGCGTCGCGTGCGGGCTGCATGAGGTCGCGCCAGTCGTCGCCGCCGACCGCTCGCGCCGCCTCGGAGGGGCAGATGGTCTTGTCGGCGTCGCGCACGGCGAGCAGTTCGCGGATGGATGCCACGAGGCGGGGATCCGCAGCAGATGACGAGGCCATGTGTCCAGTGTCCCCCCGCGAAAAGGGGCCGGGGCCAGACTGTCCCGGTGATCACCGAGCGCCACGCCCCCGACCTGCCCGGACGCGCCGTCATCGCGCAGCGCTGGAACCGCGCGATCTTCGCGCACTGGCGCATCGATCCGGCGGAGGTCGCCCCCCTGCTGCCCCCGGGGACGCGTCCCGATGTGCACGACGGTTCCGCCTGGGTCGGGCTCGTCCCCTTCGTGCTGAGCGAGTTCCGGTTCCTCCCGCTGCCCCCGGTGCCGTTCGTGGGCTCGTTCACCGAGATCAACGTGCGCACCTACGCCGTCGACGACGAGGGCCGTCGCGGGGTCGTGTTCCGCACGCTCGAGGCCGAGCACCTCGCCCCGGTGCTCGCGGCGCAGGCATTGTTCGGCCTGCCCTACCGCTGGGCGCGCGCGGGGGTGCGCGCCGACGGCGCGCGGATCGAGTACCGCTCGCGGCGCCACGGGGGTCGGCATCCGTCGACCCGGGTGCGGGCGACTCTCGGCACCGAGACGGTCGACACCCCGCTGTCGCGCTTCCTCACCGCGCGGTGGGGGTTCCACGAGCGACACCTCGGCCGCACGATCTGGGCGGCCAACGCGCACGAGCCCTGGCCGCTCGTGACCGCCGAGCTCGAGGCGCTCGACGACGACCTCGTCGCCGACTCCGGCTTCCCCCAGCTGGCGGGACGCACGCCCGACTCGGTGCTGGCCATGCCCGCCGGCCACCCCGGTTTCATCACGCGTTTCACGGGGGCGCACGCGATCGCCTGAGGCGAGGACTGGCAAAAGTCTTTCACCCGCCTGCGGGTCAACTTCATCTACCCACCCCAGTGACGGGATGTATACGTTCGAGATGGAAGAAACAGCGACTACAGGCGCTGACACTCCCCTGATATGGAAGGAATGTCATGCCCACTCTCAAGCACACAACACTCGGGATCGTCGTCGCTCTGGCGTTCGTCGCCTTCGCCCCTCATCCCGCCCTTGCCGCTGAAACCGCATCGTCAACTCCGCAGGAGACCTTCAACGAGTTCGTTGACGACCTCGCGCTTGCCCCCGCCGGGAAAGAGGAGATTGAGAACTATTTCGCGTCCCTGCCCGAGGCAACGCAGGAAGCAGCAGCAGCAGACCCCTCGACACTCTTCACCTACCCGGAGCCGAGCTCGACTGTGAGCCAAGTCTCGACTACGTCCTCGGACGAGCATCGGGTTTCCCTGTTCTCGGGCCCGGCTGTCCGAACTCTCCAGGTGAACAACCGGCAGGACGTCAAGATCGCCGGCGTCACGCTGATCACATTCAGTCTGAGCTACACCTACGAGGCGCGCGGTGGCTCTGTCACAAGAAACATCGCGTGCAACGGAGCGGCCTCAGGCGTGATCAGCGCATCGTCCTCTCCTTCGACTTGGATCTCGCAAGGCCGAGGAACATGCGAGATTCGCACGAAGGCAAGCGTCTTCGTGAAGGGGGTGCCCTTCCAGTTCACCAAGGTGCACTCGGTCACCACGCAAGCCGGCAATCCCGCCCGGGTCGACGGCAGAATCTACACGGCATGACAGCACAGAGCCGCGCTAGCGTGACCCGTTTGCGCTGGTGGCCAGTAGGCCTGACTGCCGTCGCGATGGTCGCACTGGTTGCTCCACTGCCCACCGGCTGGAACGGTCTTCTCCAAATGGCGGCCGTCGTCCTCGCTGTCGTGGCCCTCTGCGTCGCTCGCGATCGAACGACGCGTGTGATCGCGGCGGCCGTCATCGTCGTCGTCGGGGCCGTGATCTGCGTCCACCTGACGAGCTACGTCGCCGCTGCGCAGTTCGAAGGCACGTTCTCCGACGACGCCGTCCTCGTCGAGTGAACACCGGTTGACGCCGATGGCCCCCTCCGTGTCAGGAGGGGGCCATCGCGCTTCGGGCGGAACGCGTCAGTCGCGCTGCGTCGAGAACGCCTCGGGGTACTTCTCGAGCCAGGCGTCGACGGCTTCGGCCTCGCGGCCCTCGCCGTACTCGTTCACCACGAGGTCTTCGAGCGCGCCGTACTGCTCGTCGTCGAGCTGGATGCCCTCGATGAGCTCAGCGGCATCCGGGTACTTCTCCGCGAAGCCCGACGTGCCGAGGAAGTGCAGCGCCTCGGGGTCGCCCATCAGGCCCTGGGGGTCTTCGAGGTCTTTCACGTCGTAGGCGTCGTTGGCCCAGAACGGACGCCACAGCGTGACGGCGATGTCCTTCTGCGCCGAGATCGCGTTGTCGAGCTCGGTGAGCATCGCCGCGGTCGACGAGGTGACGAGTTCGAAATCGCCGTCGAGGCCATAGCCGGGCAGCATGGTCTCCTGCGTCTGCTTCGTCAGGCCCGCGCCCGGCTCGATGCCGTAGATGCGGCCGTCGAAGCGGGCCGCGTTGGCCTTGAGCTCCTCGATCGAGTCGATGTCGACGTAGCTGGGCACCGCGATCGTGAGCTTTGCGTTGTCGTAGTACGCGCCGAGGTCTTCGATCTTGTCGCCGTAGCGGTCCATGTACGACTTGTGCGTGAGCTCGGGCCACGCCGAGGGGTAGATGTCGACGTCGCCCTGGGCGAGACCGGTGTACAGGGGGCCGGCCTCGGTGAGCGTCTGCATCTCGACGTCGTAGCCGAGCTTGCCGAGCTGGTCCTCGAGCAGGTACGCCGTGCTCAGACCGTCGGTCCACGAGGGCAGGAAGCCGAGCGTGATCGTGCCCTTCTCGCCGCCGCCGCCGGTGCCGCCTTCGGCCTGGTTTCCGCTGGCGCAGCCTGCGAGGGCGAGGGCGCCCACGGCCCCGAGGGCGAGGGCTGAGGTGAGGTGTCGCGTGTTCATTGCTGTGTTCTCTTCCGTTTCGTATGTGATTCCGTGGGTGCCTTCCCGCGTGAGGGGTCGATTCCTGTCGCCTATCGCGTGCCGAAGCGACAGAAGATGACCCCTCGCGCGGAGAAGAAGGGGGCGGATGCCGGAGCTCAGCGCCCGGCCGACACCGGGGTGCGGCGGGTCGGCGTCTGGTCGCGCTCGATGGAGTCAGCGGCATCCGGAGTCGAGGCCGCGGACGTCGCGTCAGCCGCGCGCGCGGCACGGCGACGGCCCAGCACGCC
>Ga0308167_1004375_pt1 | contig 10268 bp, 8 predicted proteins | sample PhyCR1_2_FD_202138 | JGI IMG/M metagenome (GOLD analysis project Ga0308167, IMG submission 202138) | Phyllosphere microbial communities from UC Gill Tract Community Farm, Albany, California, United States - DLSLRC.R1 | ecosystem: Host-associated > Plants > Phyllosphere > Unclassified | place... | reverse complement strand
TTTTCCGCGTCGCCCACCAGGTTCAGGGCAATGCGCTGTCCGGCGTGAGCCTGCTCAGCAGGCTGGTTTTGTGCGTGCAGCCCACGAATGCGCACCGGCTTATTGACCCCGGTCAGCCACAGGCTGTCGCCCACCCTCACTTCGCCCGACAGCGCCGTGCCGGTGACCACCAGACCGGCCCCTTTCACGGTGAAGGCGCGGTCGATGGCCAGACGGAAGCGGTGATGATCCGCATGGGCGCGGGCCGGAAGCTGTTGCAGGTGATCGCGCAGGGCATCAATGCCCCGCCCCTCGGTGGCTACGGTGACAAACAGCGTCGCGTCGGCAAAGCCATACTCCCCCAGGGTGGCGAGCACCTCGGCGCGCACCGCCTCTACCCGGGCGTCGTCGACGCGATCGGCTTTGGTCAGGGCCACCGTCAGCTGCGGGTTGCCGGTCAGCTGGAGGATCTGCAGGTGCTCGCGCGTCTGCGCCATCACTCCGTCATCGCAGGCCACCACCAGCAGGGCGTGGTCGATCCCGCCGACACCGGCCAGCATGTTGGACAAAAACTTTTCGTGCCCCGGCACGTCGATAAATCCCAGCACCCGGCCATCCGGCTGGGGCCAGTAGGCATAACCCAGATCGATGGTCATGCCGCGCTTTTTCTCTTCCGGCAGGCGGTCGGCGTTGACGCCGGTGATCGCCTGCAGCAGGGTGGTTTTGCCGTGGTCAACATGACCGGCAGTGGCAATAATCATCTCAACAACATCTCCAGAAACTGTGCTTCATCTTCCAGACAGCGTAAATCCAGCCACAGACGCCCGTCCTTTATCCGGCCAAGCACCGGCACCGGCAGAGTACGCCAGCGTAACGCCAGCGCCTCCAGCTGAGCGCCGCGGCCGTCGCGCGGGGTAAAGGTCAGGGCCGCTCCCGGCAGGCGATCCACTGGCAGCGATCCGCTGCCCGGCTGTGACAGGCAATCTTCCACGCGAACCTCAAAATCAGGGTAGTGCGGCGCGACCAGGGCCTGCAGTTGCTCCCCCTGACGCTGGATCGCGGCGGCATCGCGGCTCAACAGGCGCAACGTCGGCAGGCGTTCGGCCAGCGTCTCCGGATGGAGATAGAGGCGCAAAGTGGCCTCCAGCGCGGCGAGGGTCATTTTATCCGCGCGCAGGGCGCGTTTCAGTGGGTGCTGTTGCAATCTGGCGATCAGGTCGCGTTTACCGACGATGATCCCGGCCTGCGGGCCGCCCAGCAGCTTGTCACCCGAGAAGCTCACGAGGCTGACGCCAGCGGCAATTAACGCCTGCGGCATCGGCTCTTTCGGCAGGCCATAGCGGCTGAGATCCACCAGCGAACCGCTGCCGAGATCGACCACCACAGGTACGTCCCTCTCCTGGCCGATGCGCACCAGATCCGCCTCGTCAACGGCATGGGTAAAGCCTTCAATATGGTAATTGCTGGTATGGACCTTCATCAGCAGGGCGGTGTTGTCATTGATGGCCGCCGCGTAGTCCCGCTCGTGGGTGCGGTTAGTGGTGCCCACTTCCCGCAGCTGGCATCCGGCCTGGGTCATCACGTCCGGGATACGAAACGCCCCGCCGATCTCCACCAGCTCACCGCGGGAGACCACCACCTCTTTCCCGCTGGCGGTTGCGGCCAGCATCAGCAGCACCGCCGCAGCGTTGTTATTCACAATGCAGGCATCTTCCGCCCCGGTGAGCTGGCACAGCAGCGCCGCCAGCGGCCGATCGCGATGGCCACGCCCGGCGCCGTCAAGATCGTACTCCAGGGTGACCGGCGTCTGCATCGCCTGGGTAACCGCAGCCACCGCCTCCTGAGCCAGCAGCGCGCGCCCCAGATTGGTGTGCAGCACCGTTCCCGTCAGGTTGATGACCGGCCGCAGGCCCGGCGCGTCTTCCGTCGCCAGCCGTTTTTCGGTCTCCTGAGCCCAATCGTCACACCACGCTGGCAGGCGATTGTCGGCGCGGATCCCGGCGCGGGCTTCGTCCTGCAACAGGCGTAAGGTCTCGACCGTTCGGCTGTGACCAAAACGGGCAATAACGGCGGAAAGACGGGCGTCGCGAAGCAGACGATCGGTCGCGGGAAGTTGGCTATAGAGTGCGTGCTGAGTAGTCATGGAAGCGCCTGACGGTTGGGTATCTTCCCCCCTCCCGACGGGAGAGGGAGTCAATGTCAGGGCGATTGTACCGCGTCCGGCAAGGAAGTGTTATCGACGACATCAAGCCTTTGGCGGTTCGGTGCGAGCGAAGCTTTCGCGCTGGAAGAGGGTTTCTGCCAGTTTGACCAGCAGGGGGCGATCCACGCACCAGCCCGGCGAGACGCGACGGAAATTCAGGTAGCCGATGGCGCAGGCAATGGCGATGGTCGCCAGATTGACGCTGTCGGTAGCAATTTTCCCGTCGCGGATCAGCTGTTCACAGTGATCCAGGCTGCGGAGGATTTTCTCGCGCTGACGCAGCAGCTCGGTCTCCGACTGCTGTGCCGCCGGACGCGCCTGCTCACGCACCGAGGCCAGAGCCGCATCCATGATCCCATCCGCCAGCGCCTCAATTTGTCGGATAGCCAGCGCAGCTTTGGGGTCGCGGGGGATCATCGCCGGGGCAATATCCAGCAGCTCGATATAGCTGGCAATAATCGGCGAATCGAACCAGTGCTCCCCATCATCGGTCACCAGCGCCGGGACTTTCCCCAGCGGATTGTAGTGCGCGACACCGTTATCGGCCTGATAGGGTTGCTCGTTTACAAATTCGAAGGTGATGCCTTTCTCCAGCAGGAGAATAGAGATTTTACGCACGAAGGGACTGGTGTAGCTGCCGATGAGTTTCATTGCCTGCTCCTTATTCGCCAACAAAAGGATAAGTATGGCCCAGGCAAAGAAAAAAGGCAGGCTATGCGTATCGCATACCTGCCTGTGAAAGAATTAATGGTCGAGATAGAGGTAGTGCATCCAGCTGGTCATACGCAGCAGCACTTTACGCATCACCGAGACGTGCGAGAAGTGGTCGGAGTAAACCGCGACCTGGGCGTAGATGCCGTCAGGCAGCGCGTCCACATCAGCGTTTGGCTCCAGCTCGATGGTGCCAATTACGCCATCCGTGCCCGGAACTACCGTCAGCGCCTGCAGCACGCCCTGTGCCTGGTAGGAGCCACCCGGCACCACCGGCAGAATGCTGGTGAGCTTACCGGAGAAGACCTGGCCCGGAAGGGCATTGAACACCACCTCCGCTTCATCGCCCGGTTTCAGACGCAGCAACGAGTTCTGGCGGAACTGCGCCACGATCTGCCGTTTCTGCTCAGGGATAAACACCATCACCGGGCGCAGCGGCAGAGAGGCCGCGTAGGTCCCCGGGCGAATCAGCACCTGAGTGACATAGCCGTTGCTTGGCGCACGGATAATGGTCTGATCCAGGTTGTATTGCGCTTCTGCTAACTGGGCGCGCAGCGAGGCGATCTGCGACTGCTCGCCGTTAGACATGCTGTCTAACTGGCTCTGGATTTGGGTTTGTTCCGCCACTGAGCCTTTCACCATGGCATCCTGCGCCAGGTAGTTTTGCCGCGCGTTATCGATATCGCTTTCAGAGAACGGATTGACCTTCGCCTGGCTGCCTTTTAAATAACGCTGATAGTCTTTAAACAGACGATCGCGCTCGGCAGAGACGCGGGTGGTATTCGACTGGGCTTCCGCAAGCTGTGCTTTCAGTACCTTAATATTGTGCGTCGCGGTGACCAGGTCAGCCTGCAGACGATCGACGCGGGCCTGATAGCGGCTCGGATCGATTTTAAATAACACGTCGCCCTTTTTAATAAGCTGGTTATTTTTGTCCGTGACTTCACTCACTACCCCCGTAACTTGCGGAGTAATGGGAATAGAAATAACCGCTTTCTGCGCCGTAAACGTATACGGGTGGTTATAGTTCATTAATAAAATAAGCCCGGCCACAATAAACACGCCGCCTAACGTCGCGGTGGCTAACGTCCACTGGTTTACCGGAATACGAAATATTTTAAAGATCGCCCATGCAAACGCGACATAGGTCAGGATGATCAACAGATCCATGATTAGCGCTCCGACGTGTTCTTATCAGCAGTGGGTTGCACTGCGGCCAGTTTGTGTTCCAGCTCGGCTACGCGCTTTGCCAGCGCATCGACGTCGGGGCTGCGTTCGGGCGGCTGCATGTGGTTCTGCATCCCCCAGCCACGTTCTGGCTGGTAGAGGGTGGCCCAAATCCACAGAAACGGCCAAATGGCATGCAGCGTAAACAGGCTAATCCATCCCGCGGTATGGATCGCATCGGCATGGGGATGATTGCGCTTTTTGGCCATATTATACGGAATGTCATGGATAGCGATGATTCCATAAAAAAGAACCAGGAAGACAAAAATCAACACACCCAGCGCAAAATAGTTGAGAAACATATTTGCCTCACTAAATAAATCGTAAACTCATTAAAATAATTAAATGGTAAGCAGCCAAATTAATTATTGGTTAAGCACACGAATGTGTACTTATTATTTCAGAGCCGGGGAGTATGATTTTTTCTTATATCTCCATGCAAGTTTAGAAGCGTGACAAAATATATCCTGAATAATAATAGACTTAAGTTTACAGTATGAGCTTAATCCAGCTTAGCACTTTTCGCCATACCATATTCTGGGACTATTTTTTTAACGATAAGTGTTGCTTACTTACATCCTGGCGCTGCTGGGTTAAACAGATGTTGCCGTCGATCACATCCAGAGAAATCCGTATAAAAATATTTTGTGGAATCGATCACACTCCGGAAACAAACTCACGACAACGAAATGTGATTTATTTCACGTTTTAGCCGTCAAACTGCCGCTTTTGCGGCCATTGTATTTTTTTTACACTTCATTTTTGTGACGAAGATCACCTCAATCATTATCACACCCCCTATATTTACGTGATCTAAATCACACTATTTTGCCCTGTCTGGACAGGTAAACTATTAAGTGCCAAATTTCACCTCATCAGAACAGGGCTGGGCAACCTCTGCCACCGCATTAACAACAAACCTCGGGCTCTAAGCCTGCGTTAACAAAAAGAAGGGGTGTTTTATGTCATCCGATTTCAAGATCAAAGTTCAAAGCTTTGGTCGATTCCTCAGCAACATGGTGATGCCAAATATCGGCGCGTTTATCGCGTGGGGTATCATCACTGCGTTATTTATTCCGACAGGGTGGTTGCCTAACGAAACGCTGGCGAAACTTGTTGGCCCAATGATCACCTATCTGCTGCCGCTGCTCATCGGTTATACCGGTGGTCGTCTGGTGGGCGGAGACCGCGGTGGCGTGGTGGGTGCGATCACCACCATGGGCGTGATTGTCGGTGCCGATATGCCAATGTTCCTCGGCGCCATGATTGCCGGTCCTCTGGGCGGTTGGGCGATTAAGAAGTTCGACGTCTGGGTTGATGGTAAAATCAAATCCGGCTTCGAAATGCTGGTGAACAACTTCTCTGCCGGCATCATCGGCATGATCCTGGCGATTCTGGCGTTCCTCGGCATTGGCCCGGCAGTTGAAGTGCTCTCCAAACTGCTGGCGGCGGGCGTTAACTTCATGGTTGCCCACGACATGCTGCCGCTGGCGTCCATCTTCGTTGAGCCAGCGAAAATCCTGTTCCTCAACAACGCCATCAACCACGGGATCTTCTCCCCGCTGGGTATTCAGCAGTCCCATGACCTCGGCAAATCCATCTTCTTCCTGATTGAAGCGAACCCGGGTCCGGGTATGGGCGTGCTGCTGGCGTATATGTTCTTTGGTCGCGGTAGCGCTAAGCAGTCTGCTGGCGGTGCGGCTATCATCCACTTCCTCGGTGGTATCCACGAAATTTACTTCCCGTACGTGCTGATGAACCCACGTCTGATCCTCGCCGTTATCCTCGGCGGTATGACTGGCGTGTTCACGCTGAGCGTGCTGGGCGGCGGTCTGGTGTCCCCTGCTTCCCCTGGCTCTATCCTGGCGGTACTGGCGATGACCCCGAAAGGTGCCTACTTCGCTAACATCGCGGCTATCTGTGCGGCCATGGCGGTCTCCTTCGTGGTCTCAGCTATCCTGCTGAAAACCAGCAAAGTGAAAGAAGAAGACGATATCGAAGCGGCAACCCGTCGTATGCAGGACATGAAATCTCAGTCTAAAGGTGTTGCTGCAACGCCACTGACCGCGGGTGATGTCTCTAACGACCTGAGCCACGTGCGTAAAATCATCGTTGCCTGCGACGCCGGTATGGGTTCCAGCGCCATGGGTGCAGGTGTACTGCGTAAGAAAGTAGCGGATGCCGGTCTGTCTCAGATCTCCGTTACCAACAGCGCTATTAACAGCCTGCCGCCGGATGTTGACCTGGTCATCACCCACCGCGACCTGACCGAGCGTGCGATGCGCCAGGTTCCGCAGGCGCAGCACATTTCGCTGACTAACTTCCTCGACAGCGGCCTGTACACTAACCTGACCGAGCGTCTGGTGGCGGCACAGCGTCACGAAGACAATGAAGTGAAAGTGCGTACCAGCCTGCAGGACAGCTTCGACGAGAGCAACAGCCACCTGTTCCGTCTGGGTGCGGAGAACATCTTCCTTGGCCGTACCGCGAGCCACAAAGAAGAGGCGATCCGCTTTGCCGGTGAGCAGCTGGTGAAAGGCGGCTACGTGCAGCCAGAATATGTTGATGCAATGCTGGAACGTGAAAAACTGACCCCGACCTACCTGGGCGAATCCATTGCGGTGCCGCACGGTACGGTTGAAGCGAAAGATCGCGTTCTGAAAACCGGCGTGGTGTTCTGCCAGTACCCGGCAGGCGTGCGCTTCGGTGAAGAAGAGGACGATATTGCCCGTCTGGTGATTGGTATCGCGGCCCGTAACAATGAGCACATCCAGGTGATTACGAGCCTGACCAATGCTCTGGACGATGAGACCGTTATCGAACGTCTGGCAAACACCACCAGCGTTGAAGAAGTGCTGGCACTTCTTAACAAGTAAGTTCCAACTATTCCCTCTCCCTTTGGGAGAGGGTTAGGGTGAGGGAAAAGCCTCACCCCAGCCCTCTCGGGTCACAACATTGATGAAGGTAATACGATGAAAGCATTACATTTCGGCGCAGGTAATATCGGTCGTGGTTTTATCGGCAAACTGCTGGCAGACGCCGGCATTACGTTGACGTTCGCGGATGTGAATCAGACGGTACTGGATGCCCTGAATGCCCGTCATAGCTATCAGGTGCATGTGGTGGGTGAAAACGAGCAGGTCGAAACCGTGACCGGCGTGAACGCGGTCAGCAGCATTGGCGACGAGGTTATCGACCTGATTGCCAGCGTTGACCTGGTGACCACTGCGGTGGGTCCGGTGGTGCTGGAGCGTATCGCCCCGGCCATCGCCAAAGGGCTGGCAAAACGTAAGGCCCAGGGTAACGATGCCCCGCTGAATATCATCGCCTGTGAGAACATGGTGCGCGGCACCACCCAGCTGAAGGGCCATGTGATGGCCGCCGTGGCTGACGAAGATAAAGCCTGGGTTGAAGAACACGTGGGCTTTGTCGATTCCGCCGTGGACCGCATCGTTCCGCCATCTGCCTCCGCCACCCACGATCCGCTGGAAGTGACCGTGGAAACCTTCAGCGAGTGGATCGTCGACAAAACCCAGTTCAAAGGTGTACTGCCTGAAATCGCGGGGATGGAATTAACGGATAACCTGATGGCATTTGTCGAGCGTAAGCTCTTCACGCTGAACACCGGGCATGCTATAACCGCCTACCTCGGTAAATTAGCCGGTCATCAGACCATTCGTGACGCCATTCTCGATGAGAACGTTCGCGCCGTGGTAAAAGGTGCAATGGACGAGAGCGGCGCGGTACTGATTAAACGCTACGGTTTTGATGCCGATAAGCATGCGGCATATATTCAGAAAATCCTCGGTCGTTTTGAAAACCCGTATCTGAAAGATGACGTTGAGCGCGTGGGTCGCCAGCCGCTGCGTAAGCTGAGTGCGGGCGATCGTCTGATCAAGCCGCTGCTCGGTACGCTGGAATATGGTCTGCCGCACACCAGCCTGGTCAAAGGCATTGCCGCCGCGATGCACTATCGCAGCGAAGAAGATCCGCAGGCGCAGGAGCTGGCACAGCTGATTGACGAGCAAGGTCCACAGGCCGCGCTGGCGCAGGTATCCGGTCTGGATGCCAACAGCGACGTGGTGGTGGAGGCGGTAAAAAACTACAACGCAACCAAATGATGCAGGAACTGGCGCAGGTCATCCTGCGCCCGGAATATAGATTGTCAGATATGCAGGCAATAATGGAACAAACCCAGGCCTTTGAAAACCGTGTGCTGGAGCGTCTGAATGCTGGCAAAACCGTTCGAAGTTTCCTGATATCCGCCGTCGAGTTGTTAACCGAGGCGGTGAATATCCTGGTGCTTCAGGTGTTTCGCAAAGACGACTACGCGGTGAAATACGCAGTTGAACCGTTACTCGACGGCGACGGCCCCTTGGGCGATTTATCCGTGCGTCTGAAACTGATCTATGGCCTTGGCGTTATCAGCCGTCATGAGTATGAAGATGCTGAGCTGCTGATGGCGCTGCGCGAAGAGTTGAATCACGACGGCAACGAGTATGGGTTCACCGACGACGAGATCCTCGGCCCGCTTGGGGAGCTGCACTGTGTGACCGCCCTGCCCCCGTCGCCGCATTTTGATATCAGCGACCCGGAGCTGTACGCAATGCAGAAGCAGCGTTACCAGCAGATTGTCCGCTCCACCATGGTCCTCTCCCTGACTGAGCTGATTTCCCGAATCAGCTTAAAAAAAGCGTTTCAGAAGTAAGCCTGCGCACATTGGTGTATCCTTCCCTGTAATCTCCCCTGTTTTTAGAGCTATTTGTGATGAAAGAAGTCGAAAAGAACGAAATTAAACGCCTGAGCGACCGCCTGGATCTGATCCGCCACCAGCAGGCCAGCCTCTCGCTGGTTGAGGCCGCCGAGAAATACGCCGAGCTGGAAAAAGAGAAAGCGACGCTGGAAACCGAAATCGAGCGTCTGCGCGGCGTGAAAGAGCAGAAGCTGAGCAAAGAAGCACAGAAGCTGTCAAACCTGCCGTTCCGCCGTGCGATCACTAAAAAAGAACAGGCCGATATGGGCAAGCTGAAAAAAAGCGTGCGCGGCCTGGTGGTTGTCCACCCGATGACCGAGCTGGGCCGTGAGATGGGCCTGAAAGAGATGACGGGTTTTAGTAAGACCGAATTCTAAATAGTTTCATTTCTATTACGCTCCTTGTCTAAGCCCAATATATTCACACAAAGATTATATTGGGCTTTTAATATTTCACATCTTTAAGTTTTATATCGCTTAATATCGACATGTAATATCAAATACCGTCCTCCTGTTAGCTCCGTCACTTAGACGCACCAGCCAGACCCGTTAAATTTGTGCAGTAAGGCGTTCAGGTTTAGTCAAAACCGTACAACATTTTGCTTTAAAATCATCCAATCAGAGAGTATTGTTGCCTTTAACCATTCAAATGACATGGTTATACCATTCCAATTTACCAATTAGAGGACTCATAATGGACATGAGCAACCTGCTTCTGGATTTTAGAATAACTTCACATTGTAATCTCGGATGTGATCTGTGCTTCCGTAACCCTGGTATCAAGGACTCCTCTCTCTCCAATGCGCTTAATATCATTGAACGTATGTATAATATGGGGTTCCGTCGCATAGGTTTCACAGGTGGTGAACCGACGTCCAGAGCGGATTACATTCATTTTATAGAACATGCAAAACAGATGGGTTTTATGACCTATCTCTCTACAGTTGGACACCGCTTTATTATGGATCATGAGCGGTTAAATCCGGTTCTGGACTGGGTAGGATTACCAATAGATGGAATTGATAAGCGTGTTAACTCAGATATCCGTAGTGATAAAATGAGTAATCAGCACAGAGTCATTAAAAGCATATTATCGTGGCTACCCAATAACAACAACCATATTAATATAAAGCTTACCACTGTAGTCTCTCAGTCCAACATCAGTATGTTGAATGATATCGTTAACTGGGTTGAAGCTCTTCCTTATAAAATACAGGCATGGAGATTTTATCAATTCTGTCCTTTAGGGGTCGGGAAAGAAAAAAGAGACAAATTAGAAATCAACACAGATCTTTTTTCATATAAAATGAATATGTTGAAACAACAATATCCCTGTATGCCCATCAGCTGGGCTACCTTCGAAGAGCGGGATAAAGCAAACGTTGTCATGGAACCA
>Ga0308167_1004368_pt1 | contig 10289 bp, 7 predicted proteins | sample PhyCR1_2_FD_202138 | JGI IMG/M metagenome (GOLD analysis project Ga0308167, IMG submission 202138) | Phyllosphere microbial communities from UC Gill Tract Community Farm, Albany, California, United States - DLSLRC.R1 | ecosystem: Host-associated > Plants > Phyllosphere > Unclassified | place... | reverse complement strand
CCGGGAAAACAATCGCTATGGGATTCAGGTGTAAGGTCAGGAAAGGTAGGCCTGATCGCAAAGGATTCCCGCATCCATGCGGATCGGCCGCGCCATCCCTGGCGCGGACGCTTTGCTCTTCAGGCAGTTCTTTCCTTCCCGGTTGGGCTGAGTCATGGCTTTCAAAAAGATGCGTAGAGCTATTAAAAGGCGGGGATGACGGGCGTGGAGTCAAGCGTCCGCCGCATGGACAAAAACGCCGGGAGCGTTTTTGAACAACGCGAAGCGTTGGCCCGCCTGCGGGCGAGCCTACAGGGATCTATTTACGGCGACTTTACGGAACGCCCATTATTGCCGACTGAAAAACACTGTTTTTTTAAAATTCGTGCACTGACAGATCCGTCGCTGTGGGTTGGGCAGAAAGGTCAGGAAAGGACTGCCTGATCGCAAAGGATTCCCGCATCCCTGCGGATCGGCCGCGCCATCCCTGGCGCGGACGCTTTGCTCTTCAGGCATGCCTTTCCTTCCCGGTTGGACTGATGCATCGCTTTAAGAAGCAGGAGAGCGGGCATTTCTCTCGATGGGTGATTAAAACAATCGCTGATGGTTGTTGATGCAAGGTCAGGAAAGGGATGCCTGGTCGCAAAGGATTCCCGCATCCATGCGGATCGGCCACGCCATCCCTGGCGCGGACGCTTTGCTCTTCAGGCATACCTTTCCTTCCCGGTTGGGCTGATGCATCGCTTTGAGAAGCAGGAGAGCGGGCATTTCTATCGATGGGTGATTAAAACAATCGCTGATGGTTGTTGGAGCAAGGTCAGGAAAGGGATGCCTGGTCGCAATGGATTCCCGCATCCCTGCGGATCGGCCACGCCATCCCTGGCGCGGACGCTTTGCTCTTCAGGCATGCCTTTCCTTCCCGGTTGGGCTGATGCATCGCTTTAAGAAGCAGGAGAGTGGGCATTTCTATCGATGGGTGATTAAAACAATCATTGTTGCCTGATGAGAAAGGTCAGGTTTCGTCTTTGCTTTTAAAAATATGCGCTGAAGTAGCAAAAGGAGGGGATAGCGGGCAGTGGAGTAAAGCGTCCGCCGCATGGACAAGGCGAGTAGTCCGGCGGTCGGGGCTACAGGGATCTATTTACGGCGACTTTACGGAACGCCCACCATTCCCGACTGAATAGCACCGTTTTTATCTAAAACCGACGCGGGATTCATTCCTGCGTCGGTCGTTTCATTTACTTAACTTAGAGCGCTGCTTATCAAAAAATAAACAGCGCCGCCACACCCTATTAATTAACGTTTCAGACGGTAATACGCTTCGTTCCAGCGCAGCGCGTCTTTAAACGCAGGTAAACGGGTATGCTCATCAATCACCAGCACTTCAATGTCGTTCATCTCACCGTACAGATACATATCATCCAGCGTCAGCGCCTGGCTGAACACCGTATGGTGTGCGCCGCCGCCCAGAATCCAGGCTTCGGACGCGGTGGCCAGCGATGGCTGAGCACGCCACAGGGCGCGGGCCACCGGCAGTTTCGGCAGCGGCTTCGGCTGTTCAATCGCATCTACCACGTTAACCAGCAGGCGGAAGCGATCGCCCATGTCGATGACGCTGGCGTTAATCGCACGACCCGCTGGTGTTGAGAAGATCATGCGGGCCGGATCGGCTTTGTCGCCAATGCCGAGGAACTGCACATCGATCAGCGGTTTCTCTTCGATAGCAATCGACGGGCAGACTTCCAGCATGTGGGAGCCGAGCACCAGATCGTTACCCGGTGAGAAATGGTAGGTGTAATCTTCCATAAATGAGGTGCCACCTTTGCGATCGCCGGCCAGCACTTTGAAAATGCGCAGCAGCGCAGCGGTTTTCCAGTCACCTTCGCCAGCAAAACCGTAGCCCTGGCCCATCAGTCGTTGCACCGCCAGTCCTGGTAACTGGGTCATGCCGTGCAGCGTCTGAAAGTTGGTGGTAAATGCCTGACAGCCTTCCGCTTCAAGAAAACGCTTCAGGCCCAGCTCGATACGAGCTGCATCCAGCACGTTCTGCCGTTTTTCGCCGCCAGAGGCCGCCACGTCGGTAAAGCGATAGAGGCTTTCATACTCGTCGATCAGCGCATTGACGTCGCCGTCACTCACCTGATTGATCACCTCAACCAAATCGCCAACGCCCCAGCCATTAACCGCATAGCCGAACTGAATCTGCGCCGCAACTTTATCGCCTTCGGTGACCGCCACTTCGCGCATGTTATCACCGAAACGTGCCACTTTGAGCTGCTGGCTGGCCTGTTTCGCCAGCGCTGCCCGCATCCAGTTACCCAGACGTTGCTGACTGGCGCTATCCTGCCAGTGACCGGTGACCACGCTGTGCTGCAGCCCCATACGCGCGCCGATAAAACCAAACTCACGGCCGCCGTGTGCGGTCTGATTCAGGTTCATAAAGTCCATGTCCATGCTGTCCCACGGAATCTCAGCATTGAACTGGGTATGGAATTGCAGCAGCGGTTTATTCAGCACGCTCAGGCCACCAATCCACATTTTGGCCGGGGAAAAGGTGTGCAGCCAGGTAATGATGCCGACGCACTGGTTATCGTGACTGGCGTCGCGACATAGGGTCAGCGCTTCGTCCGGTGATTTCACCAGCGGTTTCAGCTCCAGACGCAGTGGCAGACCGGCCTGATTCAACCCTTCGACCACCTGACGCGCATGTTGTTCGACCTGGCGTAACGTCTCCGCCCCGTAGAGGTGCTGCGTGCCAATCACAAACCACACGCTGTAGCTGTTTAACTGTTCCATAAGATCGCTCCTTTACTTTGAGCCTACCCCAATAGGCTATTTTATTTGTCATTCTGAACCTGGGCAGTGCTCACAATCCTCACGTACTCCGTATACGCTCCGGTTGTTCCGCGCTGTCCGTGTCCAGACTGCCTGCAACAATTACGCCTACTGGGATAGGCTCTTAGCGGAAGCGGGGCGGGCGGCGTATTGCGGTTCAGCCGTCACGCACCATTGTTGATAGCGTTGATAGAGTTGTTGATAGCGCGCCACGCGCGCCGGATCGGGCTGCAGCGTGACGGCGATCGGGCTGGCCATCACCTGTTGTGCCTCCGGCACGCTGGGGTAAACGCCCGCCGCGACGGCGGCGAAAATCGCCGCGCCCAGCGCACAGCATTCGTCTGAGGCGACGATATCCAGCGGACGGTTCATCACATCGCAGCAGGCCTGCATAATGGCGGGCGATTTACGCGCGATGCCGCCGAGGGTCAGAATGTTTTCCACCGGGATCTGCTGCTGCTCAAAGCATTCCATAATGGCGCGCGCGCCAAAGGCGGTGGCGGCAACCAGTCCGCCAAACAGCGCAGGCGCGTCGGTGCCGAGATTAAGGTCGGTAATCACGCCTTTCAGGCGCTGGTTGGCGTTCGGGGTGCGTCGACCATTGAACCAGTCGAGCACCACCGGCAGATGATCGAGCTGCGGATTGGCTGCCCAGGCCTCGGTCAGATCTTTGATCAGCGTCTTCTGCATCTCCGCCAGTTGCGGTTTCAGCGAAGGATGACGCTCGGCGGCCAGCTGCAGCGGCCAGCCCAGCAGGCGGCTGAACCAGGCATAGATGTCACCAAAGGCTGATTGTCCCGCTTCCAGCCCGATAGCACCTGGCATCACGCTGCCATCCACCTGACCGCAGATGCCTTTGATGGCGCGATCGCCCACCTGATCTGCATCAGCAAGCAGGATGTCGCAGGTAGAGGTGCCAATCACTTTCACCAGGGTATAAGGCTTCGCGCCCCCACCGACCGCACCCATGTGGCAGTCAAACGCGCCGCCGGAGAGGGTCACCGTCTGCGGCAGACCGAGCCGCTGCGCCCATTCCGGACTCAGGGTGCCGACCGGCAGGTCAGCGGTCCAGGTGTCGCCAAACAGCGGGGAATCGAGCTGTTGCGTCAGCATCGGGTCCAGCGCGTTGAGAAAATCTGCCTCGGGCAGGCCGTTCCAGTCACCGTGCCACAGCGCTTTATGCCCGGCGGCGCAGCGTCCACGACGCAGCCGGTCGGGTGCGGTAGTGCCGCTCAGCAGCGCCGGGACCCAGTCACACAGCTCCACCCAGGAGACCGCCGCGTCACGCACCGCCGCATCTTCGCGTGAGACGTGCAGAATCTTGGCCCAGAACCATTCAGAGGAGTAAATGCCGCCAATATAGCGGCTGTAATCCTGAAAGCGGCCGCTGTGACAGAGCTGGTTAATCTCTTCCGCCTCTTCAATGGCAGTGTGATCTTTCCACAACACAAACATGGCGTTGGGGTTGTCAGCAAACTCGGGGCGCAGCGCCAGCACGTTGCCGTTGCGATCGATCGGCGCCGGGGTAGAGCCGGTGGTATCGACGCCAATCCCGACCACGTCGGCGCGCTGCGTCTCGCTAAGCGCATTCAGTACGCCGAGCATCGCCTGTTCCATCGCATCGATGTAATCCTGCGGATGGTGACGAAAACGGTTGGTGTGTGGATCGCTGTACAAGCCCTGTTGCCAGCGCGGGTAACTGACCACCGCACTCTGCAGCTCTTTGCCGCTATGACAATCGACGGCCAGCGCACGCACCGAATCACTACCAAAGTCCAGCCCAAGGGTGATGGCTCCAGCACGCATCGGAATCTCCTGTAGTTAATGAACCCTTACATCCTGTGACCGATGCGCCACAACGGTTAGTCATGGCTGGCTGACAATATGCACTTTTCTGTCATCGACAGTGATTTTGTGATCCATTGCAAAAGTTAACGTCCGGTTAAATTTGCTGAATATATGGAGCATCCTGCCGTGATTTTAAGATGTGATACCGCTCTACATTTTTCTTCGCTAATCCCGTTAAAACTAGCCCGGCGTCTGAACAGGCTTTCAGCAGTCAGCTCCCTAACGCACTGATTTATGGCTGTACCCACAAATCAAAACAAACTGGTAACGTTTACACCGATTCGTTAATAGCAGAGAAAAACAACCTGGTACCGGAGAGCATCATGCATAAATTCACTAAAGCGTTCGCGGCCATCGGCCTGGCAGCGGTTATGTCACAATCCGCTATCGCCGAGACCATGAAGCTCGGTTTTTTAGTCAAGCAACCGGAGGAACCCTGGTTCCAGACCGAGTGGAAGTTCGCCGATAAAGCCGGTAAGGATTTAGGCTTTGACGTGATTAAGATTGCCGTTCCCGATGGTGAGAAAACCCTCAACGCCATCGACAGCCTGGCCGCCAACGGTGCAAAAGGTTTCGTTATCTGTACCCCCGATCCCAAACTCGGTTCCGCCATCATGGCCAAAGCGCGTGGCTATGGTCTGAAGGTGATTGCGGTTGATGACCAGTTCGTCACTGCCAAAGGCAAGCCGATGGATACCGTTCCACTGGTGATGATGGCAGCCACTAAAATTGGTGAGCGTCAGGGGCAGGAACTCTATAAAGAGATGCAAAAACGCGGCTGGGATGTGAAAACCACTGGCGTAATGGCGATCACCGCTAATGAACTGGACACTGCGCGTCGCCGTACCGGCGGCTCGATGGAAGCGATCAAAGCTGCGGGCTTCCCGGCAGCGCAGATCTACCAGGTGCCAACCAAATCTAACGACATCCCTGGCGCGTTTGACGCCGGCAACTCGCTGCTGGTGCAGCATCCGGAAGTGAAACACTGGCTGATTGTTGGCATGAACGACAACACCGTGCTGGGCGGCGTGCGCGCCACCGAAGGTCAGGGCTTCAAAGCGGCTGACGTCATCGGTATCGGCATCAACGGCGTCGATGCCATCAGTGAACTGTCGAAAGAGAAAGCGACCGGCTTCTACGGCTCGCTGCTGCCAAGCCCGGATGTTCACGGCTACAAGAGTAGCCAGATGCTCTACAACTGGGTCAGCAAAGGCGAAGAGCCACCAAAATTCACCGAAGTCACCGATGTGGTGTTAATCACCCGCGACAACTTCAAGACCGAACTGGCGAAAAAAGGGCTGATGTAAACCTTGCGCGTGCCGGTGTCTGACCACACCGGCGTATCTGAGAGTCAGCCTGTATTGTTCGCGCCGCTGGCCTGCCTGCGGCGCGAAAGAGTGAGGATAAACATGAACACTGATTCAGCTTTTCTGTCGTTTCATGGCATCAGTAAAACCTTTCCTGGCGTAAAAGCGCTGCAGGATATCTCCTTCGACTGTCGCAGTGGTGAAGTTCACGCCTTAATGGGCGAGAACGGCGCAGGCAAATCGACGCTGCTGAAAATTCTTAGCGGCAGCTATCAGCCCAGCGGCGGTGAGATTCGGATTAAAGGCCAGCCGGTTAATTTCCAGCACACCACTGATGCGCTGGATGCCGGGGTGGCGATTATTTATCAGGAACTGCATCTGGTGCCGGAAATGAGCGTGGCAGAGAACATCTACCTCGGTCAGATCCCGCACAAACATGGGCTGGTCAACCGTAAGCTGATGCGTTACGAAGCCGGTCTGCAGCTGAAAAACCTCGGCATGGATATCGATCCCGATATGCCGCTGAAATACCTGTCGCTGGGTCAGTGGCAGATGGTGGAGATCGCCAAAGCGCTGGCGCGTAACGCGCGCATTATCGCTTTTGATGAGCCGACCAGTTCGCTGTCGGCGCGCGAAATCGACAACCTGTTCCGCGTCATCCGCCAGCTACGTGAAGAGGGCCGGGTGGTGCTATATGTGTCACACCGGATGGAAGAGATTTTTGCCCTTAGCGACGCCATCACGGTGTTTAAAGATGGCCGCTATGTCCGCACCTTTACCGACATGGCAAACACCCATCATGACGATCTGGTGCAGGCGATGGTGGGCCGTAACCTGGGTGATATCTACGGTTATTCGCCACGTGAAAAAGGCGCCGTGCGTCTTGAGCTGGACCAGGTGGAAGCGAAGGGCGTCCGTACGCCAATTTCGCTTAAGGTCCACGCGGGTGAGATTGTCGGGCTGTTTGGTCTGGTCGGCGCCGGACGCAGCGAACTGCTGAAAGGGCTGTTCGGCGGCACGCGCCTGCGCGGCGGCCGGGTGTTGCTGGACGGTAAACCGCTGACGCTGCGCGAGCCAATCGACGCCATCCGCGCCGGTATCATGCTCTGCCCGGAGGATCGAAAAGCCGAAGGCATTATTCCGGTCCACTCGGTGCGCGACAACATCAACATCAGCGCCCGACGTCACAACCTGACCGCCGGTTGCCTGATCAAAAACGACTGGGAAAGCCGCAACGCTGACAGCCATATCCGTTCGCTCAATATCAAAACACCAGGCGCAGAACAGCTGATCATGAACCTCTCCGGCGGCAACCAGCAGAAGGCGATACTCGGCCGCTGGTTATCCGAAGAGATGAAGGTGATCCTGCTCGACGAACCGACGCGCGGCATTGATGTGGGTGCCAAACACGAAATTTATAACCTGATTTACCAACTGGCCAGCGACGGTATCGCCGTGCTGTTCGCCTCCAGCGACCTGCCGGAAGTGATGGGCCTTGCCGATCGCATCGTGGTGATGCGTGAAGGGGCAATTGCCGGTGAAGTGCTGCATGACGACGCCACGGAGCAGCAGACGCTGAGCCTGGCAATGCCAAAAACCACACAAGCGGCCGCCGTGGCCTGACAGGAGAGCATCATGGCTTCATCCACGACCTCAAATACGCCGCCGCCAGCCTCACGCAGCGGCCTGCAGTTTGGTCGCATCTGGGACAATTTCGGCATGCTGGTGGTATTTGCGCTGCTGTTTATTGCCTGTGCGGTGTTTGTGCCGAACTTCGGTTCATTTATCAATATGAAAGGCCTCGGACTGGCGATGTCGATGTCCGGCATGGTCGCCTGCGGGATGCTGTTCTGCCTGGCGTCCGGCGATTTTGACCTGTCGGTGGCGTCGGTGATTGCCTGCGCGGGCGTGGTTACCGCGGTGGTGATCAACATGACCGAAAGCCTGTGGATCGGCGTGGCCGCCGGTCTGGTGCTTGGGATGCTGACCGGTTTTATCAACGGCTTTGTGATTGCCCGGCTGAAGATCAATGCGTTGATCACCACCCTGGCGACCATGCAGATCGTGCGCGGCCTGGCCTATATCTTCTCTGACGGCAAAGCGGTCGGTATCGAAGATGAGCGCTTTTTCGCGCTGGGTTTTGCCAACTGGCTCGGCGTGCCTGCGCCGATCTGGCTCACCATCGCCACCATGTTGATCTTTGGCTTTTTGCTGAACAAAACCACCTTTGGCCGTAATACGCTGGCCATTGGCGGCAACGAGGAAGCGGCGCGCCTGGCCGGGGTACCGGTGGTGCGTACCCGCATCATCATCTTCATTCTCTCCGGTCTGGTCTCTGCCGCGGCGGGCATCATTCTGGCCTCACGCATGACCAGTGGGCAGCCAATGACGTCGCTGGGTTATGAGCTGGTGGTGATTTCCGCCTGCGTGCTGGGTGGCGTTTCGCTGAAGGGCGGCATCGGTAAAATCTCCTACGTGGTGGCCGGGGTGTTGATTCTCGGTACCGTTGAGAATGCGATGAATTTATTGAATATCTCGCCATTCTCACAGTATGTGGTGCGGGGTCTGATATTGTTAGCCGCGGTGATATTTGACCGCTACAAACAAAAACATAAAGCCTGATTTGGCCAGCCGTTAACCCGCAGACGCCTTACGCGTCTGCGGGTTATTCGATCAATGACAGACTGAGTGAGGACACTATGTATCACCGTGAATCACCGGCCGGGCAGCAAAACCCCTTGCTGCCAGGTTATTCATTCAATGCCTGGTTGGTAGCAGGACTGACGCCGATTACCGCCGACGGTCCGCTGGACTTTTTTATCGATCGTCCGCACGGCATGAAGGGTTACATCCTTAATCTCACCATTAAAGGCAAAGGACGGGTGTTCGACGGCGAGCGGGCGTTTGACTGCGAGCCGGGCGAAATGCTGCTGTTTCAGCCGAAAACCGCACACTACTATGGTCGTGCGCCTGACAGCCCGCAGTGGTTTCATCGCTGGGTCTATTTCCGTCCGCGCGCTTACTGGCATGACTGGCTGCGCTGGCAGGATGAGCAGGAGGGCGTTGGCCGTCTGCTGTTGCCAGAGTCGCTGCGTGGCGAGTTCGACCGGCTATTTGCCAGCATTGAGCAGACCCATAACTCCGGCCGCCGCTTTGCCGAAGAGCTGGCGATGAACCTGCTGGAGCGGCTGTTACTGCGGGCGGTAGAAGAAGATCCGCGCAGTCATCAGTTAATCCGTGACCCGCGGGTGATCGAAGCCTGTCAGTACGTCACCAATCATCTGGCCAGTGAAGTGAAAATTGAAGAGGTGGCGCGCCATGTCTGCCTGTCACCGTCACGGCTGGCGCATCTGTTCCGCGAGCAGATGGGGGTGAATCTGCTGCGCTGGCGCGAAGATCAGCGGGTAATCCGCGCCAAACTGCTGCTGCAAACCACCCAGGAACCGATTGCCACCGTCGGGCGCGAAGTGGGCTATGACGATCAGCTCTATTTTTCCCGCGTGTTCCGTAAGCGGGTCGGCGTCAGCCCGAGTGACTTCCGTCGGCGCAATCAGGACGCGCACGACAACCTGGCGGCGCAAACCGCCTGGCCGATGACACAGAGTGCTATCTCTTAGTTTTTTCGGGATATTCCTCCTTGTCCTGGCCTGGTTAATGGTCTTAAATCAATCTGGTTAGCAACTAAGAGCCTATCCCATTAGGCTATTTTATTTGTCAGTCTGTACCTGGGCAGTGCTCACAATCCTCACGTACTGCGTGTACGCCTGCTTGTTCCGCGCTGTCCGTGTCCAGACTGTCTGCAACAATTACGCCTGATGGGCCAGGCTCTAAGAGGAATAAAAATGAGCGATAAATTGCGTGTTGGCCTGATCGGTTACGGTTTTGCCAGCAAAACTTTTCACGCACCACTGATTGCGGGCACTCCGGACGTTGAGCTGGCCGCGATTTCCAGTAGCGATGCCAGCAAAGTTCACGCCGACTGGCCTGCCGTTCAGGTAGTGGCCGATCCGCAGGCGCTGCTGGACGACCCCTCTCTGCACTTGATTGTTATTCCTACCCCCAATGACACCCACTTTCCGCTGGCGAAAGCGGCGCTGAATGCCGGTAAACATGTGGTGGTCGATAAGCCGTTCACCGTGACGTTGTCACAGGCGCGTGAGCTGGATGCGTTAGCCAAATCCAAAGGGCTGCTGTTATCGGTGTTCCATAACCGTCGCTGGGACAGCGACTTCCTGACGCTGAAATCGCTGATCGAGGCCGGTACGCTGGGTGAAGTCCGCTATTTCGAGTCGCACTTTGACCGCTTCCGACTGGAAGTTC
>Ga0308167_1004367_pt1 | contig 10290 bp, 8 predicted proteins | sample PhyCR1_2_FD_202138 | JGI IMG/M metagenome (GOLD analysis project Ga0308167, IMG submission 202138) | Phyllosphere microbial communities from UC Gill Tract Community Farm, Albany, California, United States - DLSLRC.R1 | ecosystem: Host-associated > Plants > Phyllosphere > Unclassified | place... | reverse complement strand
TGAGCTGGTTGATGTTCGCTCGGACGAGGGTCGAGATGCGTCCGAAGATCGTCTGCTTTGCCATTGCTGTTCCCTTTCCTGGAAGGTCTGGTGTGGTGCCGTCGATCTGATCTGGTCTGGTCTGGTCTGGTCTGGTGTGCTGTGCGGATCTAGAAGCGGCCGCCGCCGGAGAACCCGCCCCCGCCGCCTCCGCCGCCCCCGCCGCCGAACCCGCCGCCCCCGAAGCCTCCGCCGCCGCCCCCGAAGGAGCCGCCGCCGAAGCTGCCGCCGCGCCCGCCGAGCAGTCCGCCGAGGACGATGCCGGTGACGAGCCCGCCGAGCTGCGCGCCGTTGCCACCGCCGCCACCGAAGCCGCCGCCGCCCCAGCCGCCCATGTCGTCGTTCGCGGCGTCCATCGCCGCGGCCGCGTACTGCTCGGCCGCGCGAGCAGCCTGCAGGGCCTGACCGGGGTCGGTCGTGGCGAGCTGGACGGCGTCGTCGAGGGCTCGTTCGGCCTCGGACAGCCGGGTGCGTGCGGTGGGTCCGACCCCGCCGCGGTGCAGCGAGATGAACTCGCGCGCCTGACTGATCCGGTTCCGGGCGTCGCGGAGGGCGTCGTCGAGTGCCCGGGTCGCCCGCTGCTGTTGCTCCTGGGCGCCCCGCGCAGTGGCGACGGCCTGGTCGATCTCGGTGTTCGCCTTCGTCAGGGCGTCCACCGCGGCGATCGGGTCCTTCGGGTCGAGGCCCTGCCGCAGGACGGTCTCGGCGCGCGTGACCGCGGCGGCGAGCTCCGGGCCGCCGGTCTGCAGGGTGCGTGCTGCGGCGACGTCGCCCTCGATGTCGATCCGCATGGCCTCGGCCCGGGCGGTGGCCTCGGCGAAAGTGGACTCGGCGGCGACGGCGCTCGACGTGAGCTGCTGCACCTGCGCGAGAGCGTGCTGGGCGTCCCGCACGGCGACGACTGCCTCACCCTTGTCGCCCGAGGCGATGGCGGCGGTGGCCGCTTGCGACCGTTCGGTGGCGTACGCCAGGACCTGCTGCGCCTGGTCGACGCTGTCGGACACCGTCGCGAGGGTCCGGCCGCTGTAGGCGCTCCGCACCCGCTCGAGTGCCGCACCAGCAGCACTGACGGACGCCGGCGCCGCGGCGACGGCGTCGGCGAGCGCCACGGCGGCTTCGTCGACGCCGTCCTCGAGCGACCGGAGCTTGTCGAACGAGTCGGTCTGCTCCTCGATCGACGCGTGTGCCTGCTCGCAGATCGCGATGATCTGGTTCGCCCAGTCGGCGCGCTGCTGCGGGGTGTCGGGGATCTCGTCGTCGAGCTGCTGCTGGAAGGTGAAGGCCTTGCGGACGTTCTGCTGCGCGGCCGCCACGGCCTCGGCGAACGGCTCGGCGGCGTCGGCGCCGAACTGCGCCGTCGCGAACCCGACCTCTTGTTCGGCGGTGCGCAACTCGTCGTCGATCGTGACGAGTGCGCCGCCGGCGGTCCGTTCGAGTTCGGCGAGTGAGGCCTCCTGCGCCTTGGTCGCTGCGGCGGTGCGGCGCTTGTTCCTGGCGCGGACGACCAGCACGATGACGACGAGCGCGACGACGACCACCAGGAGCAGGATCCACAGCCAGGTGAGGTTCGGCGGGGCCTGTGTGTCGGCCAGACCGTTCGCGAACGCGAGGGCGGCTCCGGCCCAGTCGCCGTTCTTGAGTGCAGGCACCGCGTCGTCGTTGTACGCGGACTCGGCATCGCTCGCCGAGATCGACGTCTCGTTCGTCTGCTGGACGTCGGCGATCCGGTCGTCGACCGCGATGGACAGCACGATGCTGTCGGTGTCGATCTGGTTCCGCTGCATCGTGGCGTCGCCCCACGCGGCGTGTTCCGACGGGTTCGTGAAGGTCGGTACGAACACGACGTACAGCTGTGTCTGCGTCTCGTCGTAGAGCTTCTTGATCGCGCTCTCGATGTCGGACTGCTGCGAGGCGCTCAGGACGTCCGCGTTGTCGAGGACGTACGCGCCGCCGAGGTCGACCGGCGCTGTCGCCCGTGCCGTCGTCGCCGGTGCCAACACGAGGAACACGGCGAGCAGCGCCGCAGCGAGGCGGCCGATCAGTCGCGGTGTCCCCCTGTCCGTGCTCGTCCTGGCCGTGGCCGATCCGCCCTGGACCGCTCGCATCCGTCCTCCGTCCGTCGCCGTGGTCGCCGTCCCGAGGACCCCCGGAACCGCGCCCCGGAGCGCTGTTGCCCGGAGTCTATCCACGCTGCGCAACGCTCGGACAGACTCCGGGCGAACCCTCGTCGAACCGTGGAGCTGTGGACGGCTTGTCCCCCGGACCGGGGTATGCTCAGGGCGCGTTCGACGACGAACGAGACAGGGGAACTGCAATGGAGCGAACAACGAGTACCGAGGTCGTCCCGCTTGAGGACGGCTACCACCGCGTGTCAACGCCCGCGAGCGGCGTGATCGGTTTCGTGCGCGAGCACAACGGCCGGTACGAGGTCCTCCGTGGCCGCGTCCGACAGGCCACCCGTTCCGAGGGCCTCTACAGCACCATGAACGTCGCGCTCATCGCGCTGACGCACGCCTGATCCCCTCGTAGGCTCGTAGGCTCGTAGGCTCGTTGGCGTGAGTCTCCCGCGCCCCCGGTTCGTCGTCGTCACCCTGGCAGCGCCGGGTGCGACCGCGGCTGACGACCGGGAGGCCCTGCTCACCGCCGTCGGTGTCAGCCTGTCGCGCGGTCGGTCGAGGTCGACCTGGACCGCATGGTCGCAGTCCTCGACGGTGTTGACCACCCGGTGACGGTGTCGTTCCCGGCTCCGGGCACGGTCCTCGCCGTCGCTGCCGACGGCCTGCCGGTCACCGTGGCAGGGTCAGCACCTCGACGCCGTCCTCGGTGATCGCGACGGTGTGCTCCGTGTGGGCGGTGCGTGCCCCCGTGGCGCTCCGCAGTGTCCAGCCGTCCGGGTCGGTGACGAGGACGTCGGTGTCCGCCATCACCCAGGGCTCCAGCGCCAGGAGGAGTCCCGGTCGCAGGGTGTAGCCGCGTCCGGGTCGGCCGGTGTTCGAGACGTGCGGGTCCTGGTGCATGGTCGAGCCGATGCCGTGGCCGCCGAACTCGACGTTGACCGGGTAGCCGGCGCCTTCGAGCACGGTGCCGATCGCGTGCGAGAGGTCTCCGGTGCGGACGCCGGGTCCGGCGATCGCGATGGCGGCGGCGAGGGCTCGTTCGGTGGCGTCGACGAGGGCGAGGTCCGCGGGGTCGGGTGTGCCGACGACGAAGCTGATCGCCGCGTCGGCCGCGATGCCGTCGAGGGAGACGGCGAGGTCGAGGGTGAGCAGGTCGCCGTCCGCCAGCACCCGGTCGTGGGGGAGTCCGTGCAGGACGGCGTCGTTCACCGCGGTGCAGATGTGGTGACCGAAGGGGCCGCGGCCGAACGACGGCGCGTAGTCCACGTAGCAGGAGTCGGCGCCGGCGTCCTCGATCATCGCCTTCGCCCAGTGGTCGATCTCGAGCAGGTTCGTGCCGACGCGGACTCGGTCGCGCAGGGTGTGCAGGATCGTGCCGACGAGGGCGCCGGTCGCACGGGCCTTCTCGACCTCGGCAGGGGTGAGGATCTCGATCATGGGATGATCATACCGGTACAGAAAGACCGGGATTAGTATGGGTGCATGGTCCGACTCCCGCTCAGCCCCGACGAGGTCGCCCGTGGTCGTCGCCTCGGCGCGCTGCTCCGTCGTGCACGGGGCCCGCGTTCCATGCTCGACACCGCGCTCGCGGCCGGGATCTCGCCTGAGACGCTCCGGAAGATCGAGACCGGACGCATCGCGACGCCGGCGTTCTCCACGATCGCGTCGGTCGCCGGGGTGGTCGGGCTGTCACTCGACGCCGTGTGGGCCGAGGTCAGCTGCGAACCCGACCTGGCCGCCACCGCCGCCGCGGGTTAGGCGGCGTCCGGGACGCCCGGTTCCTCGATCCACGGTGCCGTGACCGCACGCACCGCGTCGACCGCGAGGATCGACACGTACAGGTCTCGGCCGCCGGACGGGATCCGCACGCCGACCCGGTCGCCTCGAGCGCGAGGGCGTCGGGGTGCTCCTCGGCCGTGGTCGTGAGGACGTCGAGCAGCGTCCGCGGTGCCGGTGCGCGCCCACCGCGAACGAGTCCGTGCTGCAGGTTCTCGGTGGTGGTGGTCATCGAGTCCTCTTCCCGGTCGCGTGCGGGACGACCGACCGGTGATCCTAGGGGGTCGACGTGACGCGCTCGGAAACAGCCGGGAAGCCGGGTGCCGGACCGAGGGCGGCGCGTGCGGCGTCGAGCGCGGCGGCGACCCCGATCGAGTCGTCGAGCGAGTGCAGTGGCGACTCGGTCCGTCCCTCGTCGACGTACCGTGCGAGCGCGGCGGCCTGCCAGACGAGCCCCTGCCGTCCGCGGAGGCCGCTCGGGTCCTCCCAGTGCTCGGCGTCGGCTCCGTGGTGCAGCGCGAACGACGCCGGGAACACGAAGTGGTCGGTGTACCGGATCGTCGCGCGGCTGCCGGCGATGACCGCCAGACCGGGCGTCCACGCCGTCATCGACGTGGTCACCACTGCCTGCGCGCCACCGTCCGCCGTCGAGACGGTGACGGACTGGAGGTCCACCCCGTGTTCCGACAGCGCCCCGGTCGTCCTGCTGGTCACCGGGGCGCCGGTGGCGAAGCGTGCGAACCAGTGCCCGTACACACCGGCGTCGAGGAGCGCACCCCCGCCTGCGGCGGGGTCGAACATCCGGTCCGTCGGGTCGGGCTCGTGCGGCCACCCGACGTCGACGGTGGCGAGCCGGACGTCACCCAGGGCGCCGTCCGCGAGGAGCCGTGCGACGACGGTGCTGCCGGGCAGGTAGCGCGTCCACATCGCCTCCATCGCGAACACCCCGGCGTCGCGGGCGGCTGCCGCGAGGGTACGGGTGTCGGCCTCGGACGTCGTCATCGGCTTCTCGACGAGGACGTGCTTGCCGGCGGCGATCGCGAGCAGCGCGTGCTCGAGGTGGTGCGGGTGCGGGGACGCGACGTAGACGACGTCCACCGCGGCGTCGGCCACGAGCGCTTCGTACGAGCCGTGCACGCCCGCGATTCCGTGCCGTGCGGCGAACACGGCAGCGCGCTCGGGGGAGCGGGAGCCGACGGCCACGACCCGCTGGTCCGAGTTGGCGTGCAGCGTGCTCGTGAAGTCGTCCGCGATCACCCCCGGCCCGATCACACCCCACCGCAGTACGGGCCCGCCGCGCAGTGGAGCGACCTGAGGTTCTGGGAACGTCGTCATGGGTGGACGCTACCGGAGCGCCCCCGGCGCAAACCGGCCCCGGAAGGAACGTCGGCGAAGCCGATGTCGAGCGACGAGTCCTGAGCGCAGCGAAGAACACGTCTTGCTCGGAAATTTGTTGTGCCCCCAGGAGGATTCGAACCTCCGCCCCTGCCTCCGGAGGGCAGTGCTCTATCCCCTGAGCTATGGGGGCCCTGGGTGGGATCAACCGTAGCAGGTCGACGAGGGCCACCAGGACACCGTGCGTCCGCCTCGCGTGTCGTCACTGGAGGCGCGTGGCGGCGCCGCCACGCGCCTCCAGGCCGTCGGTCGTCGCGTCAGCCGGCCGGTGTCGCGGACGCACCCGGCTGCACGACGCCCCGCACCGCGTCGATGACGGGCTGCGCGCCTCCCGGCTCGGTGAACAGCGTCGAGGTCGCGGTGATCCAGTACGGGTCCGCGAAGGCGTCGGCGCGTCCGATGCCGTCGGCGAGTGAGAAGTACCCCTCGACGCGGTAGGTCGGCACGGAACCGCCCCGCTCGTAGAGTGCGTCCTTGAGGTTCGTGAGCGACTTCTCAGGCAGGTCCGCGACGGCCAGGGTGATGGTCGTCGAGGCGTCGTCGGCCGCTGTCCAGTGGCACACGCGGCCGCGCTGCTGCGCGATCCGGGCCGCCGGCGATCCCTTCTCGGGCTCCCAGTCGCGGTCGATGGTGAAGGTCTTCCCGTACACGTCGAGCGACCCCGACGGCAGGAGCTCGCCGCACGTCTGGGCGACGCGCTTGCCGACGGGTGCTGCGCTCGCGCTTGCGGTGGCGTCGTCCGTGCCGCCGCCCCCGGAGCACGCCACGAGGGCGAGGGACGCTGAGAGGGCGAGCGCGGCGACGCTGATCGCCCGGACGCGGCTGCGGGTGGTCATCCCGACATGATGGTGCACGGGCTCGGGCATCGGCCCGGAGCCGCCTGCGTGTCCCGGTAGACTCGATCCTCGTGACTCCTGCCGAACTCTCCGCCGCGTACCTGTCGATCCTGACCGGGATCGTCGAGCGACGCGGCGCGTCCGACGCCGGTCCGGACGACACCGTGACGATCGACGAGTCCCACGTGGCCCTCGAGCGTCCGAAGAACCGTGCGCACGGCGACTGGGCGTCGAACGCTGCCATGCAACTCGCGAAGCGTCTCGGCACGAACCCGCGCGAGCTCGCGACGGAGATCGCCGGTGAGCTCACCGAGCTGGACGGCGTGGCCTCGGTCGACGTCGCCGGACCCGGGTTCATCAACATCACGCTCGAGGCCGCGGCCGCCGGTGAGATCGCCCGCACCATCGTCGAGGGCGGCGAGTCCTTCGGGCACGGCGACCTGTACGACGGTGTGCGGATCAACCTGGAGTTCGTGTCGGCGAACCCGACCGGCCCGATCCACATGGGTGGTGTGCGCTGGGCAGCTGTGGGCGACTCGCTGGCCCGGGTGTTCCAGGCGCAGGGGGGCCTCGTCACGCGGGAGTACTACTTCAACGACCACGGCGCGCAGATCGACCGGTTCGCCCGGTCGCTCGTCGCCTCGGCGCTGGGGGAGCCCACGCCGGAGGACGGCTACGGCGGCGCCTACATCTCGGACATCGCCGCGCGGGTCATCGCCACGCTGGACCCCTCGATCGACGTGAAGGACCTGCCGCGCGACGAGGCGCAGGAGGTCTTCCGCCGCGAGGGCGTGGACTTCATGTTCGCCGACATCAAGACCTCGCTGCACGACTTCGGCGTCGACTTCGACGTGTACTTCCACGAGAACGCGCTGCACGAGTCGAAGGCCGTCGAGCGCGCCATCGAGCGGCTCCGTTCCGCGGGCGTGATGTACGAGGCCGAGGGCGCCGAGTGGCTCCGGACGACCGACTTCGGCGACGACCGCGACCGCGTCGTCATCAAGTCCGACGGCGAGCCGGCGTACATCGCGGGCGACCTGGCGTACTACCTCGACAAGCGCGAGCGCGGCTTCGAGCGCAACCTGATCATGCTCGGTGCGGACCACCACGGCTACGTCGGCCGGATGATGGCGATGTGCGCCGCGTTCGGGGACGAGCCGGGCAAGAACCTCGAGATCCTCATCGGGCAGATGGTCAACCTGCTCAAGGACGGCGAGCCGATGCGCATGTCGAAGCGCGCGGGCACGATCGTCACGATGGAGGACCTCGTCGACGCCGTGGGTGTGGACGCCGGCCGGTACTCGCTCGTCCGGTTCGCCAGCGACACCGCCATCGACATCGATCTCGATCTGCTCGTCAAGCGCACGAACGACAACCCCGTGTTCTACGTGCAGTACGCCCACGCCCGCACACAGTCGGTGGCCCGCAACGCCGCGACCGCCGGGGTGGACCGGTCGGCCTTCGATGCCTCACTCCTGACGCACGACACCGAGGGGGCCCTGCTCGGCGCCCTGGCGGAGTACCCACGCGTGGTGCGCCAGGCGGCCGAACTCCGCGAGCCGCACCGCATCGCGCGGTACATCGAGCAGCTCGCCGGCCTGTACCACCGCTGGTACGACGCCTGCCGGGTGACGCCCCTCGGCGACGAGGCCGTGACGGACCTGCACCGCACGCGCCTCTGGCTGAACGACGCCACGGGCCAGGTCGTCCGCAACGGCCTGGGCCTGCTCGGGGTGTCAGCGCCCTCCCGCATGTAAGCGGTGGGACGGCCCGCGGAACACCGGTGTTCGTACGCCGAACCGCCGCATGCCGGGGTTCGAAGTACAGGCACCGGTGTTTTGCAGCCCCACCCCGCGACCCGCGCCGACGCGCCGGGGCCGCGCCGCGCCTCCAGGCCCGCCCACGGGACCACCTGGCAGGGTGGGACGCATGTCCGCCGCCACCGAGACCCCCCGGAAGCGCCGTCGCTGGCCCGTCGTCCTGATCGTCGTCGTGGTCGTCCTCGCCGCGCTCGTCGTGATCGCCGAGTTCGTCCTCCGCGGGGTCGTCGACCGCATCATCGCCCAGCAGGTCGAGCAGTCGCTGCCGTCCGGTGCGACCGGTGAGGTCGAGGCGCACGCGAACGGCGTCGTGATCCCGCAGCTCATCGGCGGCAAGCTCGACGACGTCGAGATCTCGTCGCAGAAGCTCACGATCGACGGCATCCCGCTCGCGGCCGACGTCACGGCGCGCGACGTGCCGATCGACGGCAAGGGCGACGTGCACGACGTCGACGGACACGTCACGCTCGCCGCCGGGTCGGTGAAGGAGCTGTCGAAGTACAGCCCACTGTTCGACCGGCTGAGCCTGGTCGACGGCGGCGTCGAGCTGTCCGGCCAGACCGCGGTGCTCGGCTACGACATCACGTACGCGGCGAAGGGTGCCGTCGTCGCGCAGGACGACGGCACGGGCATCACGATCACGCCGAAGACGGTGCGGATCACGAACTCCGCGCTCGGGCTCAAGGTGGACTCGATCCCCGGTGTCACGAACGTGCCCGTCCAGGTCTGCACCGCGCAGTTCCTGCCGTCGCAGCTGCGGGTCCGGTCGCTCGACATCACCGCGTCGGACGCGTCGGTGCGCGTCACGGCCGACTCGCTGCCGCTCAACGAAGAGGGACTCCAGACGGTCGGGAAGTGCGGGTAGCCGCGTGGCAGCGTCACACGGCCTGGAGGCGCGGCTCGGCTCGGTAGGATCGGGTCCCGTGAGCGAGAACCCCCTTGCCCCGCAGCGACTGCGGTTCCCGACGGACCCCTCCGCGCTCGAGGCGCGCATCTGGCCCGCGTCCGCGACGCGGACCGACGACGGCGACCTCGTCGTCGGCGGTGTGACGGCGGCCGACCTCGTCGCGCAGTACGGCACGCCGCTCTACGTGGTGGACGAACGAGACGTGCAGTCCCGGGCGGTGCGCGTGCGGAACGCGTTCACCGAGGCGTTCGAGCGCATCGGCACCCGAGCGCACGTCTACTACGCCGGCAAGGCGTTCCTGACGACGCATGTGGTGGCGTGGATGGCCGAGGCGGACCTCCGCGTCGACGTCTGCACCGGCGGCGAGCTCGCGGTGGCGCTGGCCGGCGGCATCGACCCGGCGCTGCTGGGCTTCCACGGCAACGACAAGTCCGACGCCGAGATCGCCCGCGCGGTCGAGGTCGGCGTGGGGACCATCGTCCTGGACAGCCACGAGGAAGTGCAGCGCGTCGCCCGTGCCGCCTCCGACGCCGGGATCGTGCAGCGCGTCCGCATCCGGATCAACACCGGTGTGCACGCCTCGACGCACGAGTACCTCGCCACCGCGCGGGAGGACCAGAAGTTCGGCATCCCGCTGACCGAGGCGGTCGCCGCAGCCGAGGCCGTCCGAGCCGAACCGTCGCTCGCGTTCGTGGGCCTGCACTCGCACATCGGTTCGCAGATCTTCGACGAGTCCGGCTTCAGGGAGGCCGCGCGCCGCCTGATGGACGTCCACGCGACGCTCGTGGCGACCGGACCCGTGCCGGAGCTCAACCTCGGTGGCGGTTGGGGCATCGACTACACCGAGGCCGACTCGGCGTTCGAACCGGAGGACGTCGCCGACGCGCTCGCGACCATCGTGGCCGAGGCATGCACCGAGCGCGGCATCCCGGAGCCGGAGATCGCGGTCGAGCCCGGGCGGTACATCGTCGGCCCGGCCGGCATCACGCTGTACCGCGTCGGGACGATCAAGCCCGTGACGCTCGCCGACGAGTCGTCCGACGTCTCCGCCACCCGCACCTACGTCTCCGTCGACGGCGGCATGAGCGACAACGCCCGGCCCGCGCTGTACGGCGCCGACTACACGGCCCGCCTCGCCCGTACCTCGGACGCCCCCGCAGTGCTCACCCGCGTCGTCGGCAAGCACTGTGAGTCGGGCGACATCGTCGTGAACGACGAGTACCTGCCCGGTGACGTGCACCGCGGCGACCTCCTCGCCGTCGCGGCCACGGGTGCCTACTGCTGGAGCCTGGCGAGCAACTACAACCACGTCGGCCGCCCGCCGGTCGTGGCGGTCGCCGACGGCACTACCCGTATCCTCGTGCGTGGCGAGTCGATCGACGACCTCCTCGCCCGCGACA
>Ga0308167_1004364_pt1 | contig 10296 bp, 9 predicted proteins | sample PhyCR1_2_FD_202138 | JGI IMG/M metagenome (GOLD analysis project Ga0308167, IMG submission 202138) | Phyllosphere microbial communities from UC Gill Tract Community Farm, Albany, California, United States - DLSLRC.R1 | ecosystem: Host-associated > Plants > Phyllosphere > Unclassified | place... | reverse complement strand
GTCGTCTTCGCATTCGCTTCGAGCGTCGAGCCGACATTCACGAGGCATTCCTTAAACTTGGTTGCGCGCTCGTCTGCTGGAACATCTTCAGACGTGCCGAGCAGTCTTTTTGAAACGGCCTCTTAGGATTTCTTCTAGCGAAATCGGCTAACCCGCGCACAAGCAATGCCATCTCGCGGTTGTAATGCGGAAGAAGATCTTCAGTCGGCATCAATAACAATAAATTTTTGTGACACGAGTAACGTATGTACAGCGAACAAATAAGGGACGTTAATTAATGTTATCGATGATGATATCATTTCGCATTCGATGAACTACAGGGCCGGTGCACCATGGGACTTTCCGAGATCGCGGCACTTTTCCAGTTGCAAGGAAACCGGTTATTCGATGTAAAAACGCCGTTGACCGGGCATTCCGCAATGGTCATCGTCGATCTGCATGCCACGGAAGGTCTCTGCCAGCTTTTCGATATCCGCCTGAGAATGGCATCACAAGACGCCAGTATCGAACTCAAGCAAATGATCGGACAGCCCATCACGATCACGCTGCGTCTGTCTTCGGGGCTGGCGAGCTCCGAAGCGAGGTATTTCAATGGATATGTCACATCGTTCAGCCATCGTGATACGGACGGCGGTTTTACAATTTACAGCGCCGTTGTGCAACCGTGGCTGTGGATGCTGTCGCGGCGGCAGGATGTTCGAGCGTTTCAGGAACAGACCGTGGAAGATACCCTCACTGAGGTCTTTCAGGAATATGGCGCACTGGCATCATACGAATTTCGGCTCTCTACACCGACGAAGGTTCGGAGCTACTGTACGCAGTATGAGGAAACGGACCTGGATTTTGCCTTGCGGTTAATGCAGGAAGAGGGGCTGTTCTTCTATTTCGAGCACACAAAAAACGGCCACAAAATGATTATCGCCGACACATCGGTGATGGCCAAGCCGATCGATGGCCGTAGCGCCTCGCTGTCCTACTCGAAAGCGGAAACCTTAGAGGATGTCGATGTCGTGACCTCCTTTCAGGCGACTCGTCAACTAACATCCAGCAGCGTCACCTTGAAGACATTCGATTACAAGGTGCCAAACGCACGGCGCATGGTGTCGAGTGACACGCAGGTAAATCAAGGTCAGGTTGCACCGAATGAAATCTATGCCTATCTTGGCGAGCATGGCTTCCCGAACAGCGACCGCGGCGAGGAACTGGCACGCTTCAGAACCGAGGCATTGGCTGCGCACAGCAAACTTTTTACCGGTGTAAGCAATAGTCGGCGCTTGATGCCGGCACGGTATTTCCAGTTGGAAAATCATTACGATCATCAGCATGCGCAGTCCATCGACCGGCAATTCCTGTTGGTCGCGCTTACGCACACGGGCCAGAACAATTATCAGGCAGGCGAAGGAGGCGCGCATTACAGCTGCGATTTCACCTGCATACGTAAAAAGATTCCGTATCGGCCGGTGCGCACGTTCGGACCTCCTACGATTCCGGGGCCTCAAACAGCGATTGTCGTGGGGCCGGCCGACGAGGAAATTTACACTGACGCCTTGGGCCGTGTGAAAGTACAGTTTCATTGGGATCGACGCGGCAAGCGCAACGAGGATAGTTCGCGCTGGGTGCGCGTGGCACAGCCCTGGGCGGGAAGCGGCTTCGGGATGGTCAATATCCCGCGCATCGGCGACGAGGTGGTGGTTATCTTCGAGAACGGCAATCCGGACCGCCCGCTTATCATATCGAGGGTCTATAACGCCCAGAATATGCCGCCCTGGGCGTTGCCTGAGAATGCCACGCAAAGCGGTATCCTGACCCGTTCAAGCAAGGGCGCGACACGTGAAAACGCCAATGCGATCCGTTTTGAGGACAAGGTCGGACAAGAAGAATTGTGGCTGCATGCCGAAAAAGATCAGCGCATCGAAGTGGAGAATGATGAGTCGCATAGTGTGGGGAACGACCGGACGAAGACGGTTGGTCACGATGAAACCGTGCTAGTAAGCAACGATCGCACGGAAACCGTCGGGAGCAACGAGACCATCACAATCGCGCTCAACCGTACCGAACAAGTTGGCGCCAACGAAACCTTGTCAGTTGGTGGCAATCGAGAAGAAGTGATCAAGGGGATGGAGAACCTCGTGGTCGCGCTCACATCGACAGAAACAGTGGGCCTGGCGAAGGCCTTGACGGTTGGCGGCGGCTATACTGTCACTGTCGCCGGCGCTGCCAACACCGCCGTCGGGCTGGCGAGCGCGGAAGAAGTGGGCCTTTCGAAAGCAACGGTGGTTGGGAAAACCTACACGGTCAAGGCCGGCGATCGGGTTGAAGTCAAAACGGGAAGCGCATCGCTGATCTTGGAAAGCAACGGCAATATCGCTTTGAGCGGGGTGAACATCACGATCACCGCGTCAGGCACGCTCAAGCTCAAGGGCGGTACCATTGAAACCAACTGACTTGATGGCGATGGATACGCTTCAGGCAGATGTGCCAGAACCTCGCACCCAAGTGGACCCGTTCCTCAACAGCACGAGCGCACGACTGACGGATCACCATGCGGACCTGCTGGCATTGGGATGGCGTCGCCGGGAACGACGACTGCGCAGTGCCGTTTGGGATTTCGCCGACCTTACCGTGACGGACGATCGCATGGACGCGGCGCTGACTTCTTTGGTCGCACTTGGAGAAACGGCTCACGCCAAAATGCTTGTGGACTCGGCAGCGCCGCTTCGAGGTGGCGAAATGTTCGCCCTGACGCTCTATGCGCTCGCGACAAACGATGCGGTGATGCTTGAACGGTGTGCGGGGCTTGCAGCCGCGGTTCCTGGACTGTTACCGCCGTGGTTAGACGCGTTCGAATGGGCACCCGCCTCTGCGTGGGTTCGCGCCCGTATTGAGGCGATGCCCTTATCTCTTCGCTTGCATCTGGCGGGCTTACGCTTTCGCGACTTTGATGGCATTGTGGACGACGCGCTTGGGTGCTTGCCATCCCAGTCCGCGCCTAGTGCGGCCGAAATCTGCGCGGCCCTGGGGATGATCCGCGCATGTGGCCGGTGCGACCTCGCGCTCGCAGCCTTGCGTTATGTCGGCCACGAAACTCGATCAGTCAGGTTGGCGGCCGCGAAAACCCTGCTCGTGCTCGCGCCGGATGAGTACACGCCCATGGCCGGCGACCTGCTGTGGGACTTGCTCGGCGCGGACGAGGCCGAGGTACGGTACGAGACGGTGCAATACCTGGCGCTGCTCGCACCGGATCACGCCACGCAACAGCTCGATCTTCTCAGGCGGTCTGACGCGACGCGACATTATTTACTCGCACTGGGCTGGTTGGGGCGTATCGATGCGGTGCCAGTGTTGATGACATATCTGGATGACGCGCAAACCAGTCGGCTGGCTGCCGCGTCGCTCACGTTGCTCACTGGGTCTGATCCCTTGCGCGATGGCTGGCTCGGACAGCCGCTCTTGCGTCCTACCGGCGACGAAGGCGGTGCGACGATGCCAAGCGCCGATCCGGACGTCGACCTGCCGTGGCCGGCGCGCGCTGCGTTTGCGCATTGGTGGCGGGGTGCCAGTGCGCGTTTCAATGATGCGCAGCGCTATTTTGCCGGCATGCCAATCACCTCGGAATCGCTCGTTGCGGTACTGACAAGTGGCCCGCTTCAATGGCGCACGTTAGCCGCCGTGCATTTCCAGAAAATGACGCGGGGTTCGCTGTTCCCCACTCGTTTGCCTGCCCCCTCACAGCGCGCGTTGTTTCCCACTTTGCCGCGGAGTACCGCCTTATGAAAATCGAAGCCGAATTGATGTCGTCATCCGAGCGCGTCAGCGAGCGGTCCGAGCCCCAGCACGCCACCACCCTTGTGAAAACCATGGACGACACGCTGGTGTTCGAGGCCAAGCAGCAGATTACGCTGCGTTGCGGCAAAGCGAGCATCACGCTCTATCCGAACGGCAAGATCGCCTTGCGCGGGGAGTACATCCTGAGCGAAGCGGAGGGTATGAATCGCATTCTCGGTGGCCAGATCGAGCTAAATTGACCCTATGTGGCGCATTGACAACCGCACACCGTTCGCGGCCGATCGAACCTGGTTTCGCGACGGCGACGGCACGGAAGTGTGGGCGGTCGCCGTAAAAGCAACGTATGACATCCTGCCTGACGGGACGACCAAGCTCGCCGCCGAGCAAGTGCCGGTGGACCTGGGCCCGAGTCCACGTGCCGGGTTTCAAAGCTTGCGTTGCGAAAGCGATCTGGGTCCCGCCAAATCGGCGACGGACGTCATCGTCAACGGCCATGCCTGGGCTCCGCATGGCAAGCCCGTGGCCGCCTTGACAGTCGGGTTTCAAGTGGGTGCGATGACGCGTATGGCCCGGGTTCATGGCGAGCGATACTGGCAACCTGTCAAGTCGTTCCGCTGGTTTCGATCAGCTCGCCGCGCCTGGATACCGAGCGAGGCGGAACCGTTCGTCACGATGCCACTCGTCTATGAACGCGCGTTTGGTGGCAGCGCGAAGGACGACGACATCGATGGGATAGGCGGCAACCCGCTTGGTCGAGGTGTCGCGGAAGACGGCGATGGACGGGTCTGGCTGGCGAATATCGAGCCTGTCGATCGCCGTATTATCAGGCGCGGCGAGGAGGCGCCGGCGATCGGTTTCGGTGCAATTCCCGTGCATTGGCATCCGCGTCGACAGTACGCCGGGACCTATGACGCAGCGTGGCGGGAGAGCCGATATCCCTTGCCGCCTGAAGACCTCGATCCGCGCTTCTGGCAAATAGCGCCACCAGAGCAACAGATCGCCGGTCGTCTCAAAGGCGGCGAGACCGTGATGCTCTTGAACATGACACGTCCAGATTTCCTGGTGGGCGGACGACTGGCGTTTCGCCTCCCCAAAGCGACGCTCCTTTGCGAGACCCTTTTTCATGACGGCACACGTGAATACACACGACCGGTGATTCACTCCGTGATCCTCGAGCCGAGCGAGCCGCGTGTCAGCATCGTCCACCATATGGCCTTGCCATGCCATGCCAAGGTCAACTTGCTCGAGCGCACGCGGATCACACAGAAACGGCGGCCGCTCGATCGCGCCGATGTCCCCGCGTTTGGTGGCCCGCTCGCGGCAATCAGCGGGGTTGTGGAGAGAAATGCATGAGCGCGCCATCGATCATCGTGTCCGCCGCCTGCACATTCCCCTCCGGTCCCACTATTGGGCTGGCTGACACGGCCGTGCGCACGCAGCTTTTATTGCTTCAACGTCATCCGACGTACACCAACCGTGCAGGTAACCCGGTTCGGGCCAGTTTCTTCCCCGTGGACATGCCATTTAATGCCCCTCGATGGGCGGCGCTCGCCACATCCGTGCTAAAGCAACTCGTGGCGAATATGACGGAAGGCACGAGCACGCAGATCGCGTCACGTCCTGCGCGATTATGGCTTGTGCTGCCCGACGGCGCGAAGCAACCGGATCTGCCCGTCGATCTCGCGAAAACAGTGACCGACGCCGTGCATATCGAAGCTTTCCGTTGGGAGCAAGTCACACTGTGCCTCGGTGGCCACGCCGCCGGTATCGCGGCATTGCAGGATGCGCACGCCGCGCTCGCCAGGGATGCCAGTACTGTCGCGGTGGTGCTTGGCGTGGAATCTGGCTTGCATCACGCCGCTCTGGCATTGCTCGAAATGCAATCGCTGCTTCACGGCGCGGATCGCGCCTATCGTGGGCACTTTCTATCCAATTCTTATGGACGCATACCGGGCGAAGGAGCTGCCGCAATAGCGTTGACGGCTGGTCACGCCGGGGACACGCCAAACGACGGCTGGGCAATGCTGCTTGGCGCAGCGACGGCGGATGAACCCATCACTCATGCGTCCAACGGCGTGTGTGTGGGAGCGGGTCTGACACAGGCCAGCCGAAATGCAATCGCGCAGGCGCGCGAACACGCGCCGAATCTTATCGGATCGGTCATCGCCGATCTGAATGGCGAACCTTACCGCGCGGATCAATTTGGCTTTACCGTGAGCCGTATTGCCGAGTCATTCACGCCTCACTGGCAGCGTGTTACACCGCCGCTTGCCAGTGCGGATTTGAATGCAGCGAGTGCCGTAGCGCATGTTGCACTGGCTGCTTACCGCTTGAAGCGTTTTCCGCAGATCAATCATCACCTCGTGTTGTCAAGTTCGGACGATACGTTGCGCGCCGCCGCGGTGCTCGGGCACGTTGGAACGCCCTCGGACTCAGGAGAAATTCAGGCATGGCGATCACCATCAATGTAAACGGCTTGTCACTTTGTCACCGCGGCAGTGGTGGAATATCGGACAACACGCTGCCCGATGTGTGCAAGACGCCAGGTAACGGCACGCCGGTCCCTTATCAAAATCAGGCGCATTCGCGAGACCTGATCAAGGGGACAACCACGGTGTTCGCAGACGGCGGCAATATGATCGCGAACTATGGGAGTCAGTTCTCGAAAAGTATCTTCGACGAAGGCGGCTCCATGGGAGGCGTTGTGTCAGGTACGAACAAAGCGGAAACCGATTGGATTTCGCATTCCTTTGATGTGTTCTTCGAGGGAAAGCCGGCATGTAGATTGACCGACAAGCTGTTCATGAATCACCGTAACACGGTGAACATGGCTGGGCTCAAACAACGCGATCTGCCGCAAAAAGACCAGGATTTTTTGGACGAAATGTGCGAGATGGCGTGCGCTTGTCTGAAAGAATGGAAAGGCAAACTCCAAGACGGGCAAACGTACCAAAACTGCGTGCGCGATAAAATCGACGAGAAATACTACGACGGGCGCCACCCGAAACCCGATGCGAAGATGTGGCGCGAAATTCCCTATGACCGCGAAACCGGTTGGGATCTCATCGGCAGCAAGGCTAATCCCGATATCCCGACCTCGGCATATGTTCGACCTGATTCCCGTCGTCTGGATATAGCCGACGTCGAAAATGGGCAGGTGAAAAAGCTTTATGATATGAAGTTCGGGAAGGATTCTCTCTCCTTTGATGCTAGAAAAGATTACGAAGCCATAGCAAAAAAGCAAACTGGTAGTTCAAAAAACTTTGAAGAATTTCGCGTCGATGAGCGCTGTGATTGCGACGACGATTGGCCGCCCAAAGGACCTGCACCGGTTACCGCCCCGGCGCCTGAGAAGGAAGACTTGCTGGATAAATTTGGAAAAGCGCTTCAGGCCTCGACAGGTCTCAAAGTGACGGGCGGTGCGCTTATTGCGGTATTCATTGTCTCCGAAGCGACGCGATTGTTTCCTCTCCGCAATGCCGTACCGGTACCGTGATATTTTGGAAGAACCTCATTCAAGAGAGATTTTATGAATCTAAGCGAAATAATAGGCGAATTGGTTCGATCCAATGGCGGAGCATGCGTCTTGGATCGCATTCATCTTCCGTACGACCGACCGAGTGCTGGGCCGGCCGCGAAATTTGGCCTCGGTTGTGAGCTTTACTTTTCGGAGCAAGATAGCGCCGTTGCACGTGAACGTGTGAAAAATTTCTTGTTGGATTACCAAGCGACGTTTCCTGAGCGCGTGAACGAATTCTTGCCAAGGGATACACGCCGCACCGTCAAGATTCGCAATGACCTGGCGTCCAAATTGGACGCTGAGTTCAAAAAGCACCCCCCGGAAACCGGCTATAGCACCGCCTTATATGGTGCTGTCGATGTCGGCTTGCCCAGTGATGATATCGACCCGTATCAGGCGAACGTTTATGCTACCCGTGTTCGCGACCATGATCTCTCTTACATAGGTGCATGCATGCCGGTATGTGACGACAGAGGTCAACTGCATAGCGAGGCCTTACTTGCTGGCGTGCTTCGATGGAGTGCGATGTGCCAACCAAAGCATGGGACAGGCGGCTTTACGTTTATTTTTGCTTCCGGCATGGCGCAAAATACAAAATACGCACTGCAGATGATGAAACGCTTTCCTGGCTTCGACTTTATTGATGGGGTGAGATTTACGAGTGAGGCCGGAGCGGTGCACAACCGTATCAAATCAGTAAACTGGCTAACGGTTTTGGGCGACGAACTGGTGTCGGAGTTGGGCGGCATTGGGCCGATGCGTAGGGCGCTGGAACCCTTATGCAAAGTACACGAATACCCCGGTGGTGTCGTTATCCAAGCGGGTGAGGCACCGCAACTGGGCGATATCGCCAAAAACAATATCCCTGAAGCATACCGAATGGTTGCGCGTTATACGAGATCCGTTCGCTTCGAGGATTATGACGAGTTTCTTTTCCGAGTTTCCGACGACTTGGATGATAAGGAAGAAACCCTTTCGTGGATACGGCGCTTCGATTGAATAGCTTTTAATAAGGCGCTTAGATTTACTCGACAACATGGGGAACTCAACCGAAGTCATTGTTGAACTCGTCCGATCCAATGGCGGAGCGTGCGTCCTGGATCGCATTCATCTTCCGTACGACCGACCGAGTGCTGGCCCGGCCGCGAAATTTGGACTGGGTTGTGAGCTTTATTTTTCGGAGCCAGATAGCGCCGTTGCACGTGAACGAGTGAAAAATTTCCTGTTGGATTACCAAGCGACGTTTCCTGAATGCGTGAACGAATTTTTGCCAACTGATGCACGCCGCACCGTCAAGATCCGTAATGATCTAGCGTCCAAATTGGACGCGGAGTTCAAAAAGCATCCCCACGAAACCGGCTATAGCACCGCCTTATACGGTGCTGTCGATGTTGGCTTGCCAAGCGACGATGTCGACCCATATCAAGCGAACGTTTACGCACGACCTCATAAAAATCCAAGGCTTTCGTACGTAGGCGCATGTATGTCAGTGTGTAGCGACGCTGGTCAATTCCATAAAGAAGCGTTACTTTCTGGCGTGCTTCGATGGAGTACGATGTGCCAACCAAAGCATGGAACCGGCGGCTTTACGTTTATTTTTGCTTCCGGCATGGCGCAGAATACAAAGTACGCATTGCAGATGATGAAACGCTTTCCTGGCTTCGACTTTATTGATGGGGTGAGTTTCACACGCGAAGCAGGAACTGTTCATAACCGTATCAAATCAGTAAATTGGTTAACGGTTTTGGGTGACGAACTGGTGTCGGAGCTAGGCGGCATTGGGCCCATGCGTAGCGCGCTGGAACCCGTATGCAAAGTACATGAATATCCTGGTGGCGTCGTGATCCAAGCGGGCGAGGCGCCGCAACTAGGCGACATAGCTACGGACAATATTCCTGAGGCGTATCGCATGGTTGCACGCTATACAAAATCGGTTCGCTTCGAGGATTATGACGAAGCGCTTTTCAGGGTTGCTCCAGGCCTGGACAGAAAGGAAGAAACGCTTTCGTGGATACGTCGCTTCGATTGAACAGCTTTTAAGTTAGGCGCTGAGACCTACTTGGCAACATTGCGAACTTAACCGAAGTCATTGTTGAACTCGTCCAATCCAATGGCGGAGCGTGCGTCCTGGATCGCATTCATCTTCCGTACGACCGACCGAGCGCTGGCCCGGCCGCGAAATTTGGACTGTGTTGTGAGCTTTACTTTTCGGAACAAGATAGCGCCGTTGCACGTGAACGAGTCAGAAGTTTACGGTTGGATTGTAAGGCTACATTTCCTTAAAGAGTTACGGAATTCTTGCAACGGCTGGAGAGAGGTGCATGGTTTTTAAGATAAGGCGCGTTCTCCACATTCTTGCATTACATGATCATGAATCGACCGCTATTGACTTCCGACGCAAGCATTCCGGAAGTTGACATTGAATCGCTACGCTTTGCGCTCGGGAAGCACGTCGTGCTTTCTGATGGGGCAATGCTTGCCTCCGGCGACCTTTTCAAGGTTGTACTGTCTGGCTCGATGGCGCTGGATGGCCAACCTCTACGGTGCGCCGGTTTCTTACCAGGGGTCACGCTATGGTTGAGCGCGGGTCACCTGCGTCCGATGGACGGCGAAGACCCAGATGAACTGCTTGACTACATCTGGCAGAAGATTCGCCCGAGGCTCATCGAGTGGTTGGGCATGCCAGCGTCGCCCGCAGCCGTAAAGATGGCGTTCCGTGACTTGCGTCTCGAAGCCGGGTGGGACGATCGGCACCGTGGGCAGGCCGGTGCCATGGAGATTGAGGTACGGCACGCGCCAGAGGCCATCGCCCAGTACCGCAAACGTCGCCGCTCGCAGCCACTGGTGGAGCGAGCGCCCACACGCGTAGAACGCAATAAAGTTGTCAATCCAGAACGCTTGCAAAACCGGGCTTTCGCGGCGCGAGTTGACATATTTATTTCCACTCGCAACGAAATAAAGTCGTCAATTTGCATGCGAACGAATTAAAT
>Ga0308167_1004362_pt1 | contig 10299 bp, 12 predicted proteins | sample PhyCR1_2_FD_202138 | JGI IMG/M metagenome (GOLD analysis project Ga0308167, IMG submission 202138) | Phyllosphere microbial communities from UC Gill Tract Community Farm, Albany, California, United States - DLSLRC.R1 | ecosystem: Host-associated > Plants > Phyllosphere > Unclassified | place... | reverse complement strand
CGCACACGCCGGCGCCGATCCGTCGGCTCCACGCTGAGATTTCTAGACAGTGTTCAGAAATCCCTGGACACCTCGGAACGGCAGGCGCATAATCTGATCCACAGGACATGGTTTTAGCAAAGGAGCACGCCATGAGCGATCCGAATGAACCGACAGAGCTGTTCGACTCGGCGTCGGGGCCGACCGGTGCCTCGATCACCGATTGGACAGACCTCGGGCGGGAGATGTGGGCCTACCTCACCGGTCGAGGAGCCGCCGTCAACTACACGTTCGAGGACATGACCGTCGAAGTGCCTCGGGATATCGGGCCTGATGCGCCGCGGGCGACCTGGAAGTTCAACGGCACGCTCCGGGTGACGACCAGCGACAGCGCGTCCGGTGGCGCGGGCTCGGTCTGAGCGCGAGCTCCTCCGATGATTCGCCTCGATATCGACCTGCAGGTCGAGCAGGCCAGCCCCGACGGCGGCCCTCCGACACGGTTCAGCGTCAGGGCTGAGGGTCAGGAGGTCGTCGTCTCCCTTGAATCCACCCCTGGACTCGGAAGCATGAGCCGTCGAGACCTGACTCAGCTCGTGCCGCTCGCCGATGGGCTCGCGCGACGCGGAATCCGTGTGCGTGTGGAGGGGCCGCGGGGGACTCTCGTTCAGTTCGGGGATGTGAAATCGGGGCCCATGGGCCGGGCGATCGCCGGATCCTCGCACATCAAACTGGGGCATCTCTCGACGCTCCTGTCGGAGGCGCAGCATCGGGAACGCGGCAGCGGCTTCCGGCTTCCCGTCCCTCCGTCGACGCCGTTCCCCCTCGTCCCCACAGTCGCCCGGAGAGTTCGGCGGCGAGTCACGACGACCCATTACATTTCCGGCTCCGGTCGTCCGCGGTTGATCTTCGCGGTCGGATCAGGCGACTGGAACTCCAGCAGGCCGCGTGAGTTCGACCTGCTCCCGGGGCGCACCGTCATCGGTTCCGGACCGGACGCCGACCTCCGGTTGGAGGGACTCGAAGCCCGCCACGCCGAAGTCCGTCACAATGAGGACGACGAGTACGTCCTCTACTCGTATGCGGCGACCGGCGGCGGCCGACCGAATCTGCCGCACAGCACGGAGAACGCCAGGATCCTGCGCACCGGATCTCGCATCGAGATAGGGCCATGGCGCCTGGCGTACTACCGCGAGGAGTTCGCCGACCATGGGCGTCCCTTCGGCGGACGCCAGGGAGGCGAGTACGAGTTCCAGAAGCAGCAACCGGTGCGTCCGTACGGATCGGGCGAGCTCGGCTGACCGCTTCCGCCCACAGGGTGAGCGTTGCCACCGCCTGAGTATCAGCGGGCGTGGCGCGATCCGATCGAGACCTCATATGACCGGTGGCTGTTCGCGGCGAACAGCGCGATCCTGAGCGTCCTCCTCACGGCGATGCTGCTGATCGTGCTCGCAGTCTTCAGGGCCCGGCGCGCGCTTCGTGAGTAGCTGTATGCGCCAGCTACAGTCGCAGGCGAACCATCTACGAAAGAGGCGCTGCTGATGACTGACCAGACGAGGCTCGCACAGCTGGAGAAGGAGCACGTCGAACTGGTCGTGCGGCGATTCGACCGAGCGGACGCGTGGCGACTCGGGCGCTCCATAGCCGAGCGCGCGCTGGCTCAGGGAGCTCCCGTCGCGGTCGATGTGCGCACTGCGTCGGGCGTCCTGTTCCACGCGTCGCTGCCTGGCGCGACGGCTGACAACGACGCCTGGGTGCAGAAGAAGGCAGCGACCGCCCTGAGGTTCGAGACCAGCACTGCGCTGCTCGAAGCACGTGTCGCCAGCGGCGGGCGCGACATGTTCGAGCCGGGATGGCTCGACCCCGTCACGTATGCGGTCGCCGGTGGCGCGGTCCCCGTCCGTGTCGAAGGGGTGGGCGTCGTCGCCGTCGCGACGGTGTCGGGGCTTCCCTCAGCGGATGATCACGACCTCGTCGTCGAGGGGATCACGGCGCTGGGACTGCTCGTCGGGTGACGGGCGAGTCGGGTGACAGGCGAGTCGGGTGACGCAGTGAGGGCTGCCCAACGTCGTCGATGCGCGAACGCCCGATGACGACTGGGTCCATTCCGCCCGTGGTCAGGGGCCGATCTGGACCTCGACGTACGGATAGTGGCAGTCGCCGGTCGCACCTGCCTGCTCGCAGTCCTGATCGGGCTCGAGCATCAGCAGCGCTGGCCCCGTGAGATCGGGTGGCAGATCGACCGAGACGGAGGCCGCTCCGATCTCGAGGCGTGAGCCGGTCGTCGTGTCACCACCGGAAGTGCGGACGATCAGTTCTCCCGCCCACTGCTCGTCGATGCTGCACCCGGCAGGATCGACGGATACGGTGACGGTCTGTCCCGCCCGCGGCGACGGGGAGTCGACCGTCAGCATGATCACCGACTCCTCGCACGCTCGCGAGGAAGCTGAGGGAGCGTTCGCCCCGGTCTCGGCGCCTGGTGCGTCACTGCTCGTACCGTGCTGACTCGGATCTCCGGCGGTCTGCGGTGAACATCCCGCCAGCCCGGCGCTGAGCAACAGCGCCAAAAGCAGTGCTCCTACCGCGTGCCGGATCGAGTTCCCCATGACTCTGAGTGTCGCGACCCGAGGGATCGTCTCAGTAGTCGGGGTGCAGGCGCAGCCGCGAGGCGATCTGTGCGGCCTGCTCGGCGGGCGTCAGAGCGATGTCGATCTCGATCGCCCTCTCGTCGTCTTCCAGCGGCTCCAGGGTGGCGAACTGCGAGTCGAGAAGGGTCGTCGGCATGAAGTGGCCTTCCCTGCGCAGCATCCGATCGAGGATCAGCTCGCGCTCGCCCGCGAAGTGCACGAACGTGACCGCATCTCGGCGCAGGACGTCGCGGTAGCTGCGCTTCAGGGCCGAGCAGGTGACGATGCCGGGCTCGCCGGCCTCGATGCGCTCGTCGATCCATTCGGCGATGAGGTCGAGCCACGGCCAGCGGTCGTCGTCGTCGAGCGCATGGCCAGCGGCCATCTTGGCGACGTTCGCCTCGGGATGCAGATCGTCGCCCTCTTCGAAGGCCCAGCCGAGGCGTCCGGCGAGCATGGCGGCGACGGTCGATTTACCGGTGCTGGCGACGCCCATGAAGACGAGGACGGGTGCGTTGACGGACATCATGGCGCGCTCAGACGAAGAGGCTCAGGACGAGGACCCCGGCCAGACCGGTGACCGAGATGAGGCATTCGAGCACCGTCCACGACTTCAGGGTCTGCGGGATGCTGAGGCCGAAGTACTCCTTGATGAGCCAGAAGCCCGCGTCGTTGACGTGCGACAGGAACACCGATCCCGAGCCGATCGCGAGCACGAGCAGCGCGACCATGGGCGAGTCGAGGGTCTCGGTGAGCGGCTGCAGGATGCCGGCGGCGGTGATCGTCGCGACGGTCGCCGACCCGGTGGCGATGCGGATGACCACGGCCACCAGCCAGGCGAGGATCAGCACCGAGACCGAAGACCCGGAGACGAACTCGGCGATCACGTTGCCGATGCCGGTGTCGACCAGCACCTGCTTGAACCCGCCACCAGCGCCGACGATCAGCAGGATGCCGGCGATCGGTCCGAGCGACGACCCCACGATGTCGTTGATCTTCGTGCGGTCGAAGCCGGCGCCGCGTCCGAGGATGAAGAAGCCGGCGAGCACGGCGATGAGCAGTGCGATGACCGGCGTGCCGAGGAAGTCGAGAGCGAGCTTCCAGGGGGCATCCGACCCCGAGGCCGAGATGTCGGCGACAGCCTTGGCGAGCATGAGGAACACGGGCAGCAGGATGCTGAAGAGCGTGGCTCCGAACGACGGGCGCCGACGCTGCTCTTGTCCTTCGTCCTCTTCGGTGACGAACAGCTCGGGCACCGGCACATCGACCCAGCGCTCCGCGAAGCGTGCGAACAGGGGGCCCGAGATGATCACGGCCGGGATCGCCACGATCACACCGAAGGCGAGGGTGAGGCCGAGGTTGGCACCGAGCGCGTCGATCGCCGCGAGAGGACCGGGGTGCGGCGGCACGAGGCCGTGCATGGCGGAGAGGCCCGCAAGCGTCGGGATCGCGATGCGCATGAGCGGCGCACCGGAGCGGCGTGCGACGAGGATGATGACCGGCACGAGGAGCACGAGGCCGACCTCGAAGAACATCGGAAGGCCGATGACGGCGCCGATGAGTCCCATCACCCAGGGCAGCGAACGCGCGCTGGCGCGGCTGACGAGCGTGTCGACGATGCGGTCGGCGCCGCCGGAGTCGGCGAGGAGCTTTCCGTAGATCGCGCCGAGTGCGATCAGGATGCCGACTCCGCCCATGGTGGTGCCGAAGCCCGTCGAGAAGCTGGTGACGGACGCGGCGATGTCCATGCCGGCGATCGCACCTGTGGCGAGCGCGCCGATGGTGAGCGACAGGAAGGGATGCAGCTTCACCCAGGTGATGAGGACGATGATGATCGCGATCCCCAGCACGGCGGCTGTGATCAGCTGACCGGCGGGGCGGTCGGGGGCTGCGGTGTCGGCGGCTGCCATCATGAGCGCGTCGGCGACGGGGGCGAAGAGTGCCATGAGCTTCCTTGATCCGGGCGTGGTTTACGACCTTATGCCGTACATAATAAGCACGCATGCCACGTCATGCGCAACATAAACGAAACAATCGTGTGAGACGTCCCACGTCACGCAGCCGCGACGGGCATACTCGACATATGACCGTCGCCGGCCCCGCAAGCCCCGTCCACGACTCGCTCGTCGCCGAGCTCGGTCGCGCGATCGTCGATGGTGAGCACCCCCCGGGCTCGCGCATGCTCACAGTCGAGCTCGCCAGCGAAAGAGGTGTCTCACGCTCCGCGGCGCGGGAAGCAGTGCGGGTCCTCGAGTCCTTCGGCTTGGTCTGGGTGCGTCGCAAGTCGGGAGTCGAGGTGCGGCCTCGCGCCGATTGGAACGTCTATGCCCCTGAGGTGATCGCGTGGCGCCTCGCGGGACCGGGCCGCGACGAACAGCTGCGCGAGCTCAGCCAGCTGCGCTCCGTCATCGAGCCACTCGCTGCCGGGCTCGCTGCAGGCACGGCCACCTCCGAGCAGAAGGTCGACCTCGTGTCGCTCGTCGTCGCGATGGGGCAAGAAGACCACGAGGCCGATCGCGAGCGCTATCTGACAGCCGACATCCGATTCCACAGGCTCCTCCTCGAGGCCTCGGGCAACGGGATGCTCGCCGCGCTCGGCGGCACGGTGGAGGCGGTCCTCCGCGGGCGCACCGCTCATTCCCTCATGCCTCACGTGGCCGACCAGAACGCGGTGCAGTGGCATCGCGATGTCGCGTTCGCAGTGGCGAGCGGCGACGCGGATGCGGCGGCTGTCGCCATGCGCAACATCGTCTCGGAAGCTGACGAGGCCATGCAGCGCGCCGCTGAGTAGTCCGACCGGCTGCGTCGGTGTCTCGGGAGGCGGGGAGTTGAAGACCGCCTGAGAGTCAGGATCATAAGGGGGGCGCACGCAGCGCGCGCCTGTCCGAGCACTCACCCCGGCCGCTGCAGGGGTCTCGTGATGGCGATGTGCGGACGCAGGCGGCTGAGGGGTTCATAGACTGGTCGGATGCGAGCGCTCACCGAGGCAGACATCCGTGCGTCCTTCGTCAACGCGGATGCGGACGAGCTGAGGGTCATGGAGATGCCCCTCGATCTGGTGCTGATCGACTGGGACTACCTCGACTTCTTCGCATGGCGCGATCCGAGCGCTGGGCGCCGCGGCTACGTCCTCACCCAGCACGACGGGGAGATCTTCGGAGTCGTCCTCCGAGTCTCCGACCCCGGCCGCGGGCGTTCGGGCATGTGCAACATCTGCCACACGATGCAGCCCGGGAACCAGGTCGCGCTCTTCTCGGCCCGGCGAGCCGGCGAGGCCGGGATGCGCGGAGATTCAGTGGGAACCTACATCTGCGCTGATCTCTCGTGCCACGAGAACGTGAGGCTCGCACACCCCCTCGCCCCCAGCGAGGTGCTGGCACCCGGACAGGTGGACATGCGCCTCGACGGCACTCGACGGCGTATGGAGGCTTTCACCAAGCGGGTGCGGGACGAGCGCTGATCGCGGTTAGCCTGGTGGCCAACGTCCTGTGCTCGAAGGAGAAGCCATGAACGATGCCATCCTGTTCGCCGTCGATGAGGGGCTGGCCAGGCTCACACTGAACCGCCCCGCGAGGCTCAACGCGTTCAACGCAGATCTCGCGCACGCCTGGCGGGATGCGACGGCAGAGGCCACGTCACGGTCGGACGTCACGGCGATCCTGATCGATGCGGCGGGTCCCGCATTCTGCGCGGGAGGCGACGTGATCGACATGGCGACGACGATGGGGTCGGCCGACGACATCACCGCGCTCGCCGAAGTCATCAACACCGGCATCCGCTCCCTGACGGAGTCCGCAGTGCCCGTGGTCGCCGCAGCGCATGGCACGACGGCGGGCGGTGGACTCGGCATCCTTCTCAGCAGTGACTACGCCGTCGTCGGATCGCGGTCTCGCCTCGGCAGTCTGTATGCGAACATCGGGCTGACCCCCGACCTCTCGGTCTCGGCCCAGCTCGCTCGAGCCGTCGGACAGCGTCGAGCGCTGCAGCTGGTGCTGCAGGACCGCCTGCTGTCCGCCGCCGAGGCCGTGGAGTGGGGCCTCGTCGCAGAGGCCGTCGAGGGGGCCGACTCCGTGGACGAAGCCGATCTCGTCCGAGCCCGTGCCGAGGAGGTCGCACGCTTCTGGCTTGCCGGGGCAGCGGAGGCCTACGGACACGCGAAGCGACTCGTCCGCTCGCAGCCCGAGCGGACGTTCGCAGAGCAGCTGAGCGAGGAGGCGCGGTCGATCGGGGCCGCCATGGCGACGCCGGACGCCCAGGCCCGGATCGCCGCCTTCGCAGCCTCCTCCGCACGCAAGAGCTGATCACTGCACACGAGCCGGTTCGCCCCGATGTATCCACGGATCGCGCCGCCACTGCTGCCCTCGCGCCGGCGCATGCAAGGATGAACGCAACGCCGCCCAACGAGAGGAACGCGATGACGCAGCCGGAGATCTCCCCGCAGCCCCCTGTGCCGATCGAGAAGAAGAACATGTCCCTCCTCATCAGAGGGGCGATCTGGATCGCCATCGGCGCGCTCATCGCCGCCGCACTCGTCTGCGTCGTGTGGGTGCTGGTCGGTGATCAGGACGGATTGATCGGCCGGGCCTTCCTCACGATCCTCCTGCTCGCCGCCTTCGCAGGCATCGCGATCCTCGAGGCAGGACTCGCACCGAACCGTCCCGACTGGCTCGCTCTGTCGAGCATGGTCAGCTGGATCGTCGCTCTGCTGGTCGGAGCCGTCAAGATCTGGCTGCCGGAGGACGATCAGTTCTTCACCGGCGCCGAGCGCTTCTTCCAACTGCTCCTGGTCGTGGGAATCCTCCAACTCGCCCTGCTGCATGTGCGGCTGTTCACTCCGGCCGCCCAGCGGCACGTGACGACGTTCACCCGGATCATCTACATCGCGACGATCGTGTTCCTCGGTGGTCTTGTGGGCCTGCTGATCTTCTTCCTCACGTTCCCGAACACGTTCGACTACGGCGAGCTCTACTGGCGCATCGTCGTGGCGCTCACGATCCTCGCGGCGGTGGGGACCACGTTGATCCCCCTGCTGAACGCTCTGTTCGCTCCTCGCAAGCCTGCGGGCCCCCGGGCTGCCGATCACGGCGTCGCCGCCGCCCCCGCATGGCCGACGTATGCCGACGGTCGCACCCCGCTGCCCGTGCTGCCTGACGGCTCGCCGGACTGGAACGCCTACTACACCGGTCACCCGTCGGCTCAGCCTCCGCAGGCCCCCCAGCAGGCGCTGCCCGCACCTCCCGCCCCGCAGCCGTTCCCGGTCGCACCCTTCCCGACTGCCCCTGAGCCGTACTCGCAGACGCAGCCCGCGCCTCCGGCGCCGCAGGCGCCCGCTGCCTATCCGCCGGCTCCGCCGTTCCCGCCGCAGTGAGCCTCGAACTCGAGCTCGTCGACCTCGCCTCTCGGATCGCACGCGAGGCCGGCGACCTGGCGCGCTTGCGTCGCGCCGAGGGCGTGCACCTCGCCGCGACGAAGTCGACGCTCGCAGACATCGTGACCGACGCCGACCGCGAGGTCGAGATGCTCATCCGTGAACGGCTGCGGGCGGCTCGGCCGGGCGACGGCTTCCTCGGTGAGGAATCCGAGGCCGAACGGGGCGAGAGCGGAATCACCTGGGTCGTCGATCCGATCGACGGCACGGTGAACTACGCCTACGGGATTCCCTCCTACGCGGTGAGCATCGCGGCGGTGCGCGGCAGCGCTGTCGCGGGGGAGTGGGAGGCGCTCGCCGCGGCCGTCTACTCCCCGGCATCCGCAGAGATGTTCACTGCGGCGACGGGCCACGGCGCGTTTCTGGAAGAGGCGAGGCTTTCGGTCACGACCGAGACGCCGGCCGGTGCGCTGCTGGCGACCGGCTTCGGCTATGACCCGGCGACGCACGACGGCGACCTCGCCACAGTCCGCAGGATCATGCCGATCGCCAGAGATCTCCGACGCGCCGGTTCCGCCGCGCTGGACCTCGCGTTCGTGGCCGCCGGACGCCTGGACGGCTACTTCGAGCGCGGTCTGAAGCCCTGGGATCACGCGGCGGGCGCGCTGCTCGTCGTCGAGGCCGGAGGCAGCGTCTCGCTGATCGACCGAGACTCGACGAGACCCATGCTCATCGCGGGTGGAACCGAGGTCCACCGACGCGTGATCGATATTCTTCGCGATGAAACGTGAACGATTCATGGCATTCACAGGTGGATCAGGCTAGGGTTTATCCGATCGTTACTTTCATCGGCCCGAATCGGTGAAGGTCGTAAGCGCCCCCGAGCTTGACGTTTTAAACCCGAGAGAATCTGACTTGCCCTTCGAGAATCCCCAGGCTGCCTCTGCGCCCACGCGCCGGTCCAGCCGTCCCCGCACTGCGGCCTTCGAGGCCTCTGCGGCAGGAGTGACGGAAGCCGTCTCCGAAGCTGCACCCGTATCCGAATCCGCGTCCGTCGCATCCGAGACCCCGATGTCGCGCCGCGCCGCCCGCCAACGGCTGAACACCGCAGAGGTGCTCATCACGGCGACCGCCGTCGCCGCAGCGTCAGCAGCATCCGATTCCGCAGACGTCGTCGCGGTGAAGCCGACTGAGGCTCCCGAGGTCGTCGTCGAGCCGGTCGTGGAACCTGTCGTCGAGCCTGCGGCGATGCCCGCGATGGTCGAAGACGCTGATTCAGAGCCTCTGCGCGCCGAGCGCGACGACGCCGGTGACCGCCGTCCGAGCACCGATGACGCGTTCGAGACCGCGGCCCGCGCATTCCGTCGCGTCGCCTCGGAGAGCGCGTCCGAGCCGACAGTCGAGCCTGACGCCCCTGCGGCCGAAGAGACGCCTGTCGAGCACGTCGCCCGTCGTCGTCCATCGGCGCGCAAGTTCCTCACGGTCGGTGCGACCGTCGGTGTGATGAGCCTGGCTGGGCTCCTCGCGGTCGGAATGACCCTTCCGGCTGAGGCCGTCGCCGCAGTGCAGGGCTCGCCGTCGCTCGCGGCCACGTCTCTCGTCGCCGCATCGGGCTCCAAGTCGGCGGACAGCGCCGACGATGAGATCCAGGCCTTCGTCACGTCCTCCGACGTGCAGAACGAGTCGCTCGCGCGCTCCGACAGCTTCTCGACCGTCTCCCTGATCCAGGTGGCGTCCGAAGAGGGCATCAACTACTCCAACGAGGTCTTCACCAACGACGCAGAGGCCGCCATCCAGTGGCCCTTCAAGGTCGGCGTGGGGATGAGCTCGGGATACGGCATGCGCTGGGGTCGCCTGCACGAGGGCATCGACTTCGTCCCCGGCGAAGGTGCGCCCATCCAGGCGATCGCCGACGGCGTCGTGCGCACTGCCACCGAGCAGGGTGGCGCCTACGGCGTGACCGTCTACATCGACCACGTGATCGACGGACAGATCGTCACGAGCCACTACTCGCACATGCAGTACGGGTCGCTGCAGGTCACAGCCGGGCAGACCGTGAAGGTCGGCGACATCGTCGGGCACACCGGAAACACCGGCCGCTCGTACGGCGCGCACCTGCATTTCGAGATCATCATCAACGGCGGCACCATCGATCCGCTGCCGTGGCTGCGCGAGAACGCGGGTCGCACCTCGTATTGACACCTCGATTTCATGAGGACGCCACAGTGATGGTATTCTCGTGTGGTTGCCCCGCGAGGGGCAGCACGCCCCGATAGCTCAGTGGCAGAGCACTTCCATGGTAAGGAAGGGGTCGTCAGTTCAATCCTG
>Ga0308167_1004347_pt1 | contig 10321 bp, 10 predicted proteins | sample PhyCR1_2_FD_202138 | JGI IMG/M metagenome (GOLD analysis project Ga0308167, IMG submission 202138) | Phyllosphere microbial communities from UC Gill Tract Community Farm, Albany, California, United States - DLSLRC.R1 | ecosystem: Host-associated > Plants > Phyllosphere > Unclassified | place... | reverse complement strand
ACCAGCAGCCCGGCAGCTACCAGCAGCCGGCCTCGTACCAGCAGCCCGGCAGCTACCAGCAGCCCGCGTCGTACCCGCAGTCCGGCTACGCGCAGACGGGCGACCACCCGCAGGGAGCCGGTGGCTGGCACGACCAGCAGACCGCCCCCCAGGCCGGCTGGCCCGCCGCCGACGGGCAGCCGCAGGGCACCTGGGCGGCGCCCGCGCCGAAGGAGAAGAAGCCCCGTCGGGGCCGGGGCGTCGTGGCGGCGGCCCTCGCGGTCGGCCTGATCGGCGGCGGGGCCCTGGGCGGCGTCGTCGGCGGCGCGGTGGCGGGCGGCGGCTCGACCGTCGTCGGCCAGTCCCGCGACCTCACGGTCAACGACTACGCGGACGCGACGGCGATCACCGCCGTGGCCGCGAAGGCGACGGAGTCGGTGGTCACCATCAACGTGACCGCCGGGCAGTCGGGCGGCACCGGCTCCGGCGTGATCGTCTCCGACGACGGCTACCTCGTCACGAACACGCACGTCGTCACGCTCGACGGCGCCAGCGCCTCGGGCACGATCTCGGTCACCCTGAGCGACGGCAGCATCCTGCCGGCGACCGTCGTCGGCCTCGACCCCACCGTCGACCTCGCCGTCCTGAAGATCGACGCGACGGGCCTCAAGCCCATCACCTTCGCCGACTCGTCGAAGCTCAACGTCGGCGACACCGCGGTGGCCATCGGCGCCCCGCTCGGGCTCTCGAACACCGTCACCGACGGCATCGTGTCGACCCTGAACCGCAGCATCACGGTGCAGTCGTCGGCCGCCCCGACCGACGGCTCCGACGAGGGCCAGCAGAACGACAACAACGGCCAGGGCCCGTTCTCGTTCAACAACGGCGACGGCAGCACGCAGAACCAGGCGAGCAGCGTCATCTCGCTGCCCGTCATCCAGACCGACGCCTCGATCAACCCCGGCAACTCGGGCGGGGCCCTGCTCGACGCCCAGGGCGAGCTCATCGGCCTCAACGTCGCGATCGCGAGCTCGGGCGAGTCGTCCGGCAGCATCGGGGTCGGCTTCTCCGTGCCGTCGAACCTCGTCAAGCGCGTCTCGGACGAGATCATCGCGAACGGCTCCGCGTCGCACGGCCTCCTCGGGGCGAGCGTCGACGACGCCGCGAACGTGCAGGGCGCCGACCGCGTCGGCGCGGTGATCGTGGAGATCAGCAGCGGGGGCGCCGCCGAGGCGGCGGGCCTGCGCAAGGGCGACGTCGTCACGGAGTTCAACGGCGTGCCGGTGACCAGCCGCACCGACATCACCGCGCAGGTGCGCTTCCTGGCCGGCGGCAGCACGGCCGACCTCACGTACGTCCGCGACGGGAAGTCGGCCACCGCCTCCGTCACGCTCGGCACGCTCACGAGCTGAGGCGGAGCGCGGCGCAGGCCGCGACAGCGCGCCACGAGGGCGGGCCCGGGGGATCCCCGGTCCCGCCCTCGCCTGTTGGTAGGCTCGCGGGGATGCCGGCGGCATCCCCCGTCCCCGACCGTGCGCCCAGCGCCGTGAGCCCGAGGCCCGACACCATGGCACTGCCCGACACGCCCCTCCCCGGTGTCTCGTACGTGATGCCCGTGCTCAACGAGGAGGCGGAGATCCGCGCCGCCGTCGAGAGCCTCGTCGCGCAGGACTACCAGGGCCCGTTCGAGGTGCTGCTCGCGCTCGGCCCGAGCGTGGACAGGACGGACGAGGTCGTCGCCGAGATGTCGGCGGCCGACCCGCGCATCCGCAGCATCCCGAACCCGGTCGGCTCGACGCCGGCCGGCCTCAACGTCGCCATCCGGGCCTCGGTGCACCCCGTCACCGTCCGTGTCGACGCGCACTCCGTCCTGCCCCCCGAGTACACCCGGCTCGCCGTCGCGGCCCTGCAGCGCAGCGGCGCCGACAACGTGGGCGGCATCATGCTCGCCGAGGGGCGCACCCCCTTCGAGCGGGCCGTGGCGCGCGCCTACGGCAGCCGGGTGGGCCTCGGGGGCACCCCGCACCACGTCGGAGGCGCGGAGGGGCCCGCCGAGACCGCCTACCTCGGCGTGTTCGTGCGCTCCCGCCTGCTCGAGGTGGGCCTCTTCGACGAGGGGGTCAAGCGCGGCCAGGACTGGGAGCTGAACCGCCGGCTGCGGGCGACCGGGGGCACGGTCTGGTTCACGCCGGAGCTCGTGGTCACCTACCGACCGCGGCCCAGCCTCCGCAAGCTCGTCCGTCAGTTCGTCGCCACCGGCCTCTGGCGCGGCGAGCTCGCCCGGCGGTTCCCGAAGGCGAACACGCTGCGCTACCTCGTGCCGCCCGCGATGGTCGTCGGCGCGGGAGCCGGCCTCCTCGTCGGGGTCGTCGGGGTCGTCGGCGCGGTCGTGGGCAGCCCGTGGGCCTGGGCGCTGCTCGGCTTCGTGGCGCCGGGGGCGTACCTGCTCTTCGTGGTCGCGGCGGCCGTGCTCGCGGCACGGGGCGAGAGCCTCCGCACGCGGCTGTGGTTTCTCGTAGTCTTGCCCTCCATCCACTTCGGCTGGGGATCCGGCTTCGTCTTCGGCTTCCTGTCGCTCACGAAGAACATCACCGCTCACACCGGGAGGTAGCCGCGCCATGACCTCGCTGCCCACGAGGCCGACCTCCATCGACGAGCTGCGACGCGTCGCCCAGCCCCCTGAGGTGCGGAGCCGAGCGAACGCCGAGCACTGGACGGCCTCGCTGTACCTGCGTGACGTGTCGCCGTACCTCACGTGGTGGCTGCTCCGCACGAGCGTCACGGCGAACGGCGTGACCGGCCTCATGATCCTGACCGGCTGGGCCACGGCGGCGGCCCTCCTGGTGCCCGGCATCGGGGGCGCGATGCTCGCCCTGGTGCTCGGCCAGCTGCAGATGCTGGTCGACTGCTGCGACGGCGAGGTCGCGCGCTGGCGCGGCACGAGCTCGCCGGCGGGCGTGTTCCTCGACAAGGTCGGCCACTACTCCACGGAGGCCCTCATCCCGGTCGTGCTGGGCGTGCGGGCCGCGGGCTGGCCCTTCGACGCCCCCGCGGACTACCTCTGGACCACGCTCGGGTGCGCGCTCGCCCTCGTCGTGGTGCTCAACAAGGCCCTGAACGACATGGTCCACGTCGCCCGGGCGGCCGCGGGCCTCGACCGCCTGGCCGACAAGCGGGGCGGCGTGACGGTGCCCTCCGGCCGCCTCCTCGCCAGGCTGCGGTCGGCGGCCCGGTTCGTGCCGTTCCACCGGCTCTACCACTCGGTCGAGCTGACGATGCTCGCCGTCCTGGCGGCCGTCGTCGGGCTGATCGTGGGTGACCCGCTCGGCGCCGACCGGGTGCTCCTCGCCGTGCTGCTGCCGCTCTCGGTGCTCGCCCTCGTGGGGCACTTCGTCGCGATCATGGCCTCGAAGCGGGTCAGGTCCTGAGCGTGGGCGGGGCGGGCGTGCCCCGGGTCGGGGTCGTGAGCCTCACGCAGGGCCGACGGCCGGCCGACCTGACGGCGGGGCTCGCGTCGCTCCTCCGGCAGGAGGGCGTCGAGCTCGACGTCGTCTGCGTCGGCAACGGCGGCGGGCCGGGGCCCGTGCCCGACGGGGTCGCCGTGCTCGAGCTGCCCGCCAACGTGGGCATCCCCGCCGGTCGCAACCGGGGCGCCGAACGGGTCTCGGGGGAGTGGATCTTCTTCCTCGACGACGACGCCTCGCTCCCGTCGTCGACGTTCCTCGCCGACGCGATCGCGGTCGTGCGCCGCGAGGGCGACGTGGGGCTCCTGCAGCCCCGGGTCGTCGACCCCGCCGGGCAGGCGTCGCCTCGCCGGTGGATCCCGCGCATCCGCAAGGGGGAGCCCACCGACAGCGGCGACGTCTTCTCGGTCTGGGAGGGCGCGACGCTCCTGCCCCGTGACGTCTTCGACGCCTGCGGCGGCTGGGGCGAGCCGTACTTCTACGCCCACGAGGGCATCGAGCTCGCCTGGCGCGTCTGGGCACAGGGCCTCCGCGTGCGCTACGACGGCGACCTCGTCGCCCACCACCCGGCCATCGACCCGGCTCGGCACGCGGAGTACCACCGCCTGAACGCGCGCAACCGGGTGTGGCTGGCCAAGCGCAACCTCCCGTGGCCGCTCGTGCCCGTCTACGTGACCTCGTGGACGATCGTGCAGGTGCTGCGCTGGGCCCGGACGCCCGTCCGTCTCGGCCAGTGGTTCGGCGGCTGGGCCGAGGGCTGGCGCACGAGCCCGGGCGGGCGCCGCTCGATCGGGTGGGCCGCCGTGGCCCGCATGGCGAGGGCGGGTCGGCCGCCGGTGATCTAGCCTGGATCAGCCCGGTCGGCACCCCGACCGGACCGCCACCGATCGGAGGACGAACTCGTGCCCCTGAGACGAGATCTCTCACTCGCCCGCGGACTCGCCCGCAGGGCCCTCCGGTCCCGCCAGCAGCGGCGTCGTCTCGAGCGGCTCGACCGCGAGCGCGTCCGTCGCGCTCCCGCGCCCGGCACCGTCAGGGTCGCGGTCTACTTCGCCGACACGTCGGTGAACATGTACCAGATCCGCCAGTGGTACGCGCCGCTCGCGCACCTCGCGGAGACCTTCCCGGTGGCCATCGTCTCCCGGTCGCCCGGGGCCATGCTCGCGCTCATGGAGGAGTCGCCCGTCCCGGTGGTCTACGCCCGGCAGGTGGCCGACCTCGAGGCCTTCGTGGAGTCGCACCCGCTGGCCGTCACGCTCTACGTGAACCAGAACGCCAAGAACTTCCAGATGATGCGCTACGGGCGCATGTGGCACGTCTTCGTCAACCACGGCGAGAGCGACAAGATGTACATGACCACGAACCAGTTCAAGGCGTACGACTACGCCTTCGTGGCCGGCGACGCTGCCCGGGAGCGCCTCGCCGCGGCGCTCTGGGACTACGACCTCGACACGAGGGCCGTCCCGGTCGGGCGGCCCCAGGCCGACCACACGGCCGGTGACGTGCCGTTCACGCCCGACCACCGCACGGTGGTGCTGTACGCGCCGACCTGGGAGGGCGACCGCGCGGCGGCGGCCTACGGCTCCATCGCCAGCCACGGCACCCGGCTCGTGGCGGCGTTGCTGGCCAGCGGTCGCCACCGCCTCATCTACCGCCCCCACCCTCGGAGCGGGGTGGTCGACCGCGACTACCGGCGGGCCCACGAGGAGATCGTCGCGGCCGTGGCCGCGGCCAACGCCGCCGACCCGACCGCCCAGCACGTGTACGACGCCGGGGGGGAGCTCGGCTGGCAGCTCGCGGTGGCGGACGTCGCCGTCAGCGACATCTCCGCGATGGTCTACGACCGCCTGGCCACCGGCCGGCCCCTGGTCGTGACCCGGCCGACGTCGCCCCTGGCCGACGTCGACGAGCGGGGCTACCTCGGCTCGGCGGAGTGGCTGACCGCGGACGACGCGTCGCGGGTGGTCGAGGTGCTGGACAGGGTCCAGTCGGACCCGGAGGCCCAGGGGCGCCTGCAGCACTGGGTGCGGCACCACTTCGGCGACACCGCCCCCGGGGCGGCGACGCGGCGGTTCGAGGAGGCGGTCGCCCGGCTCGTGGCCCGACGCGACGAGTACGCGGCGAACGACCCCGCCCCCTCGCGTCGCGGCGGGGAGACGGACTCGACGGACACCGGCGACGACGGTCTCTAGGGCATCCAGTCACGGGTGATGTGCGCCCAGGCGGCCTGGCATCTGGAGTTCAGTGCGCAGGACGCGTACTCATGGTGCATGCCTGAGCCCTCGTCGCCCGCCGCCCACCTCTTCGGTGATCGAGTCCGCCAGGAGCGCCAGCGCCTCGGGCTCAGCCAGGACGAGGTGGCTCACCTCGCCGGCATGAACGTGTCGAACTACGGCAAGATCGAGCGAGGCGTCGGCAACCCCGTGCTGCACACGATCGTGCGCCTGGCCGTCGTGCTGGGCGTCGACCCCGCGACCTTCGTGTCGGGCATGACCGCGGAGCACCTGCCGCCGGTCATCGAGACCTTCACCGCGGCCGAGTACGTCGCCGAGCGACGCGCCCGCTCGGGCCGCTGAGCCCGACGCCCGCTAGAAGCTGAACCGCCACAGGTACTCGTCTCCGCCCGGGCGGAACCAGCGGACGACGGCGATGCCCCGCCGCTCGAGCTCCGGTCCGATGACGCTGACGCTCATCGAGCCGCCGGGCTCGAGCCGAGACGTCGCCACGGGCACGAGGAGGCCGGTGTCGAGCAGCGTCACGCGGAGGTCGAGCAGGGGCTCGTCGCCCACGTTGAGGAGTCGCTGCACCCGCGGGCCCCGGGAGCGGTCGACGGCGAGGGGGACGGCGTAGGCGGTCGTGGTGTCCATGGCGTGACCGTAGGTCGTCCCGCCGACACTCGTGCGAGGACCCTGTGGACGCCGGGATCGTGGGGAGGGACGGCGGCGACGGACGGGCGGGCTAGCTGTGGATCTCGAGGGGGAAGGCCGCGGGTGCCGGGCCGAAGGCCGTCCTGGCGCTCTGCACGACCTTGCGTCCGAGTGCGTGGTTGCCCGCGCCTCCCACGACGGCTCCGATGCCGAACGGCGCGGCACGGCCGAGTATGCTGGCGCCCTGGGAGGCGGCGAAGCGTCGGACGAACTGCTTCCGGACCTTGCCCATGAGGCCGTCGATGGCGGTCTTGGGCAGCTTCTGGGTCACGAGCTCGCCCCAGAACGCCGTGCGGGCCGGGGCGGTGCCCAGGGCCTCCCCGGCGAACTGGCGCACGAGCGACGCCCCCGGAGCACCGAGCAGCATCGCCATGACTAGGGCCCGTGCGCGGTCGGGGTCGGTGAGGGCGATGCCGTGGACCTCCGTCACGGACTGGGAGAACAGGGCGCTGGCCTCGAGGAAGCCCGCCGTCTCGACGCCGGAGAGAGCCAGGGAGATGCCCCAGCCGATGCCGGGGACGACGGCGCTGGCGCCGACGGCGGCCCCGCCCGCCGTGACGGCGGTGAGGTACTCGCGCTCGAGGATCCGCACGAGCTTCTCGGGGGTCGCCTTCGGGTGACGGCGTCGCAGCCGCCGCACGTGCGCGACGGCGACCGGCCGCTGGACCGCGAGGACCGCGTCGAGGCGTCGGAGCCACGGCGACTCGCTGAACGGACCGCCCTCGTCGGCCTCGGCGACGACGTCGGACGGGACGGGCGGGAGCGGCTGCGGGGCCTCGGGCACGGTCTGGTCGGGCATCGCTGGAGCCTACGCCGCCGGGCGGGGAGGGTGGTCGGAGGAGTACCGCGCCAGCGCCTCGTCGAGCGGGCCGTCCAGGACGAGGCGGCCGCCGTCGAGGTACAGCCCCCGTGAGCAGAACCTCCGGAGGTCGCGCTCGTTGTGCGACACGAGGAAGAGGGTGCGGCCGTCGGCGAGCATCTGCTCGATGCGTGCGTAGCACTTCTCCCGGAAGGCCTTGTCGCCCACCGCCAGGACCTCGTCGACCAGGATGACCGGCTCGTCGAGCCGGGAGATGACCGAGAAGGCGATGCGGACCTTCATGCCGCTCGAGAGGTGCTTGTACGGGGTGTCGACGAAGGCGGCGATCTCGGCGAAGTCGATGATCTCGTCGAAGCGCTCGTCGATCTCGGCCCGGCTCATGCCGTGCAGGCCGGCCGTCAGGTAGACGTTGTCGCGGACGGACAGGTCGGCGACGAAGCCGCCCGTGATCTCGATCAACGGAGCCACCCCGCCGACGACCGAGACGGTGCCCGTGTCGGGCAGGATCACCTCGGCGACGAGCTTGAGCAGCGTGGACTTGCCCTGCCCGTTGCGACCGACGACGCCGATGGCCTCGCCCGGCTGCACCGTGAAGCTGACGTCGCGGAGCGCCCAGAACTCGCCGGGGCGCGACCGACGGCTGCTGTCGGAGAAGAGGTCCTTGAACGACCGACGGCCGCGCTTGTTGCGGCGGAACCGGATGCCGACGCCGTCGACCCGGATGACGGGGGCCTCGCCCTCCGGGGCGGGGGAGCGCCCCGGCAGCATGTCCGAGCTCATCAGATCTCCTTCAGGACGGCGCGCTCGCTCGAGCGGAAGACCGCGAGGCCGACGGCGAGGAGCAGGACGCACATGCCGGCGCCGACGAGGGCCTCCGTCAGGTCGAGCTGCTCGGGGAAGAACGCCGAGCGGTACAGCCCGAAGATGCCGCTCAGCGGGTTGAAGGCCGCGAGGAGGTGGAGGCTCTCGGGCAGGTCGCGCGTGCCGTAGATGATCGGCGACGCGTAGAAGAGGAAGCGCAGGGCGAGCTTCGTCGCGCGCTCCAGGTCACGGAAGAACACCACGAGGGGGGCGACGAGGAGGCCCACCCCGGCGACCAGGACCGCCTGGAGGGCCATCGCGACGGGGAAGAACACGACCTGCCAGTGCAGCTGGGCGCCTCCGAGGACGGCGAAGAGAGCGAGGACGGGCAGGCTGAGGGCGAACTCGATGCCCTTGGAGGCGACGAGGCGGAGCACCCAGATCGTCCGCGGGATCTTGGTCGACCGGACGAGCTTGGCCTCGCGGAGGAACGCCCGGGTGCTGTCGGAGACGGCGCCGGTGAACCACATCCAGGGCAGGAGGCCGCTGAGCAGGAAGACGATGTACGGATCGTCGCCCACCGAGCGGCGGAAGACCACCTGGAACACGAAGAAGTAGATCCCCGCCATGACCAGCGGGTCGAGGATCGACCACACGTAGCCCAGCGCCGAGGTGCTGTACCGGACCTTGAGGTCACGGCTCGTCAGGAGCCACAGGGTCTGGCGGTAGCGCGCCGACGACGATCGCCGAGGGCGCTCGGCCTGGGCTGTGGTCACGGGTGTCCTCTGCGGTCAGGGACACCTCGGGGCGGGGGCGAGCCTCGACGGCCCCGGTCGCCCCGGGCTGCTGGTCAGACGGGCTGACCGTCAGACGAACAGGTTCGCGCGCTCGAGGTCCTCCGCGAAGTCGACCTCGACGGCGTAGAGGTCGGAGATGTCCACGGGCTCAAAGAGTAGCCCGTCCTGGTCGATGGCCAGTTCGATGCCGCGCTCGAAGTAGTCCTGGGCGTCGACCTTGCCGAGCTGGCGGAGCAGGGCGGGCTTGTCGGCCCGGGAGACGTAGTTGATGCCGACGGCCTCGCCGAGGCCGTGCTTGACCTGCTTCGAGAGCTCGGCGATGTAGCCCTCGGCGTCGGTCGTGTACTTGACCTCCTCGTCGGAGACCTTCGAGGTGTTGACGGTCACGAACGACTGGTCGTCACGGACGAGGCGGGCGGCGCGACGGAGCGCCTCGGGGTCGAAGACCACGTCGCCGTTCATCCACAGCACGCCGCCGGCCGAGCTGGCGCGGAGCGCGCGCATGAGGCTCTTCGACGTGTTGGTCTGGTCGTACTGCTCGTTGTAGACGAAGGAGGCGTGGGGGAAGGCCTCGACGATGTGCTCGAACTTGTACCCGACGACCACGGTGACGCGGGCGCGGGGGCCGAAGGCGGCGTGGATGTTCTCGAACTGCTGCTGCATGATGGTGCGGCCGTCGCTCAGCTCGGTGAGCGACTTGGGCAGCGAGCGGCCGAGGCGGCTGCCGAGGCCCGCGGCGAGGATGACGACCTGCTGGGTCGCGAGCTCGGCAGCGCGGTCGCTGCTGCTGTTCTTGCTCGAGGCGTTCGTGGTCACGGGGTCTCCTTGGCGTCTGCCCCGTCGGCGGTGGTCTGGCGACGGAGGGGGGCGAGAGCGGACTGGTCGCCGTTCTCCCGGTGCCCCGCCGGTGGGGATCGGGCCCGTCCCGGGCGTCGATCCTCGTCTCGTGTTCGAGCGGTGTTCACCGCGGAGCTTCGATCTGGACACGTCATCGTGCTCGGCACAGACTACCGGCAGACCCCGTCCGGCGTCTGGTGCGGCCCGAGTCGTGACCGTTCCGTGATGCGCGCGGCCGGGCCGCCGGGGCACCGGGGCGTTGGTACGGTGGGCACATGGCCCTCGCGCGCGACGATCAGGACGACGTCGCCGATGCCGACTCCAGCGTGAGCGGACGGGCCGCCGAGCTGCCCCGGGGGGACGACATGAGCGACGACGTGACGACCGGCGACGAGCCGGGGGAGGCGCGGGTCGAGGCCTCGGGGGAGGCCGCGACGTCGGGGGCGGGCGCGGCCGAGCGCCCCGCCGCCGCTGCCCGGACGGCCCGGCCCGCCGCGAAGCGCAAGCCGGCGTCGACGCGGACGGCCGCCGACCGGTCGGCGGCCGCGAAGAAGGCCGCCGCGACACGGGCCGCGAACGCCCGCGCCCGCGCCGCCGCAGCGGCCGCCGCCGCGGCTGCCGAGGCCGCGGAGGCGGAGGCCGACGCCGAGGCCGCGGCCCGGGCGGACGACGCGGTGGCGGCACGAGCCGCGGAGG
>Ga0308167_1004346_pt1 | contig 10321 bp, 7 predicted proteins | sample PhyCR1_2_FD_202138 | JGI IMG/M metagenome (GOLD analysis project Ga0308167, IMG submission 202138) | Phyllosphere microbial communities from UC Gill Tract Community Farm, Albany, California, United States - DLSLRC.R1 | ecosystem: Host-associated > Plants > Phyllosphere > Unclassified | place... | reverse complement strand
CAGCGCGGGCAGAGCCTCACGGGCGCCGAGGACGACCCCGTGACCCGCGAGTACCGTCGCGGCGACCCGATGCGCCGCGTGCACTGGAAGGCCTCCGCGCGGCACGACGACCTGATGGTCCGCCAGGAGGAACAGCACGGGCTGCCGCACGTGCGCCTCGTCCTCCCCACCTCGCTCGCGTCGTGGGACGACGCCACGACGGGTCCGGGAGGCGCGGGCCGGCACAGCGACGCGTTCGAGTGGGCGCTGTCGGTCGTCGCCACGCTCGCGGTCGAGTGGGGCCACGCGGGGTCCGTCGCCCTCCTGACGACTCCGGACGGCGACCTCGTCGCCCGGCACGACCCCGAGACCACGACCGCCTTCCTCGACGCCCTCGCCGACGTCGTCCTCGACGACCCGGCCGGGCCGCCCGCACCGCCCGCCGCGGCTCGGGAGCCGGTCGTCGCCGTCGTGTCCAGCCTCCGGCGCCGCGACCTCGACGTGCTGCTGCGGTCGCGCGCGGTCGGCGCGTCCGCCGTCGCGGTCGTGGTCTCCCCGACCCTCGGCTTCACCCACACCGCGCGGTCGGCCACGGGCGACTCCCGCGACGCGCCGCTCGGCCCCGACGAGGTCGCGGCCGCCCTGCGGAGCTCCCGGTGGCGGGTCGTCGAGGCAGGGGCGGGCGACGCCGTCGCGGACGTCGTCCGAGGGGCAGGGCTGCTCGATGGCTGACGGCACGTCCACCGCAGGCACGGCGGCCGGCCGCGCCGCCGCCTCCCCGTCACCCCGGACGTCGAGTCCTCGCCCGCCCGACCGGGTCTCGTCGACTCGCGGACGCCCGACCTCCGACCCGACGGGCTGGGCCACCAGCCTGCTCGTCTGGCTCACCCTCGCGGCGTCCCTCGCGAGCCTCTCCTCCCTGTTCCAGGGAGCCGGCTGGTGGTTCGCGGGCGCGGGCGTCGCCGCCGTCGTGCTGGGCGCCTCCCTCGGGGCCAGGGCGCTGGGCGCCGGCCCGGTGCTCGGCTGGCTCGCCGGCCTCGTCTCGGGGCTGCTCGTCACGTCGGCCCTGGTCTCCGGCGGCACCGCCGTGCTCGGCGTCGTGCCGACGGCCGCGACCCTGCAACGCCTCCGCGACCTGGGGGACCAGGCGACGACGACGATCGTGGAGGGCACCGCGCCCGTCGAGGTGCAGGACGGCCTGCTCGCCGTCCTGGTCGCCGCGGTGCTCGGCGTCGCCGTGGTCAGCGACCTCGTCGCGACCGTCGGCCGCCTGCCCGGCCTCACGGGGGCGTTCCCCGCCGTCGTGCTGGCCGTGCCCTCGTTCGTCCCCGGCACGGCCGTCCGGTGGCCCTGGGTCGTCCTCGCGGTCCTCTGCTGGATCGCTCTGCTGGCCGTCTCGACGGGGCGGCGCCCCACCCGGGCGACCGCCGTCGGGGGAGTCGCGGCGGTCGGCGTCGCGGCCCTGCTCACGGCCGTGGTCCCCTTCGGCGGCGTCTCCCCGTTGACCGGGGTGGGCACCGGCACGGGACTCGCGACCGGTGTGAACCCGGTGGTCGACCTCGGCGACGACCTCCGCCGCGGAGCCCCGCTGACGGTCCTGACCTACCGGTCGTCCGACGCCGACGGCACCTACCTGAAGCTCGTCGACCTCGTCGACTTCAGCGGCCGCACCTGGAGCCCCGCCGACGCCGAGGTCGACCCCGACGACGGCCTCGACGCCATCCCCGACGCCCCCGGCATCGCCGAGGGGACCTCGCGCCGCGTCGTCAGCACGGAGGTGCAGATCGGCGCGCTCCGCAGCCCGTACCTGCCCGTGCCCGTGCCCCCGCAGACCATCTCGGGGCTCGACGACGGCTGGTCGTTCGTCGACCAGTCGGGCGTGACCGTGCGCAGCACGAGCGAGAGCACGCAGGGCCTCGACTACACGGTCGAGAGCAGGCCGGTCGACCCCAGCCCCGAGCAGGTCGTCGCGGCCCTCGGCGACCAGTCGGCGGACATGTCCGCCTACCTGGCGGTCGACGGCGTGCCGCAGAGCGTCACCGACCTCGCGGCCGAGGTCACCGCCGACTCCGCGAACCCCTTCGACGCCGCCGTCGCGCTGCAGGACTGGTTCCGCGACGGGGACTTCACCTACTCGGAGGACACCCCGGTCGACGAGGGCTACGACGGCAACGGCCTCGACGCCGTCGAGCGGTTCCTCGAGGTGAAGAGCGGTTACTGCGTGCACTTCGCCTCCGCGATGGCCGTCATGGCGCGCACCCTCGGCATCCCGTCGCGGATGGCGGTCGGGTTCCTCCCCGGCACGCCCACGGGCTTTGGCGACGAGACCGCCCGGGCCGTGAGCAGCGACGACCTGCACACCTGGCCCGAGCTGTACTTCGAGGGGCTCGGCTGGGTGCCCTTCGAGCCGACGGTCGGGCTCGGGACCCCCCAGTCGTACCTGCAGGAGACCGGCGTCGAGCCCACGGCCGACCCCACCGCTCCCGACGAGGCCACGCCGGAGCCCTCGGCCGACGAGCCGTCCGTCGCGCCGAGCGCGGCCGGTCCGACGCCCGGCGCGGAGGAGACGCAGGGCGCGTCCGCGCAGTCGGGCGACTCGAGCCCCGTCGCCGTGGCCGGCGGCGCCCTGGGCCTCGCCGTCCTCGCCGCTCTGCTCGTCGTGCCCTCCGGCATGCGCCTCGCCCGCCGTCGGCGCCGTCTCACGGCGAGTCCGCCCGACCGGGCGCTCGGCGCGTGGCGGGAGGTGCTCGACACCGCCCTCGACCTCGGCGTGGCGCCGCCGACCGGCGCGACGCCCTCCACGGCTGCGGCCGCGCTCGACGACGTCCTCCGTTCGGCGACCCGTCCCGACGAGGAGGCGCGACGCGCCCTGGCCTCGCTGGCGACGGCGCTCGAGGCGGAGCGGTTCGGCGGCGATCCCGCGGGGGCCGCGGTCGCGGACGACGCTCGACGGGTGCTGCGGGCCCTCCGCGCCTCCTCGCCCCCCGGCCGCCGCGTGGCGGCGACGCTGGCCCCGCGCTCGCTCGTGAGGCCGTCGGAGGCGAGATCGGGCGTGGGCGCGTAGAGTCTTCCCTCGTGCCTCACTACACCAAGACCCCCTGGACGCTGTCGGTCTACGACCTCCTGCACCGAGCGGGCGAGATGCGCGAGCACTCGATCGAGGTCGTGGTGCCCGAGCGGCTCGGCGAGGGCCAGGTCGCCGTGCAGGCGGGCGCCGTGCTCGACCTCGACGTGCGGCTCGAGGGCCTGCACGACGGCATCCTCGTGTCCGCGACCGTCTCCGGCACCGCGACCGGCGAGTGCAGCCGCTGCCTGAAGCCGATCGCCGAGCCTGTCGAAGTCGATATCGCCGAGCTTTTCGCGTACGATGTCGACGAAGCTTTTGACTACCAGGTTCACGAAGACCACGTCGATCTTGAACCTGTCGTCAGAGACGCAGTGGTCCTGTCACTGCCCTTCCAGCCGGTCTGTCGCCCGGACTGCCCTGGACTCGACCCGGTGACGGGCGAACGAGTCGAGGACATCCCCGACTACCAGCCCCGTGAAGGCGTCGATCCCCGGTGGTCGGCCCTCGCAGGGTTCCAGGCTGAACAGGCACCGGTCCTCCAAGAACCAGTTGGCAGGGCAGTCACCGACAACGAGTCGAAGCCCGACACGTCTGCCTGAGACCACCCGCGTCACCCACCCACGTCAGACCCAGGCCCCCGCGGGGGCCGCAACAGAGAAGAGAACCTCATGGCCGTTCCCAAGAGGAAGCAGTCACGCTCGAACACCCACGCACGTCGGTCGCAGTGGAAGGCCACTCCCGTCCAGCTGGTGAAGACCATCGAGAACGGCAAGGTCACCTACAGCCTCCCGCACCGTGCCAAGGTCGTCGAGGACAGCGCCGGCACCGCCCTGTACATGGAGTACAAGGGCCGCAAGGTCGCCGACGTCTGAACCCGTCTCCCGTGACCACGTCACCCGTGACACCGTCACACCCCGATCAGCCCGCGTCGAGCCTCCGTGCCGACCGGGCTGATCTGTTGGTGCAGCTGGGCATCGAGGTGCGCCCCGACCTGATCGAGCTCGCTCTCACCCACCGGTCGTACGCCTACGAGCACGGCGGCATCGCCAACAACGAGCGGCTCGAGTTCCTCGGCGACTCGATCCTCGGGCAGGCCGTGACGGTCATGCTCTTCACCGAGAACCCCGACCTCGACGAGGGCGAGCTGGCCAAGCGCCGCGCGAGCCTCGTGAGCACGGTCGCCCTCGCCGAGGTCGCCCGCAACATCGGGCTCGGTGCGCACCTGCGCCTCGGCCGCGGCGAAGAGCTGACCGGCGGGCGCGACAAGCCGTCCATCCTCGCCGACACGGTCGAGGCCATCATCGGCGCGACCTACCTCGACGCCGGGGGAGAGGCCGCGACCGCCTTCGTGCTGCGGCTGATCGCACCTCTCCTCGTCGACCCCGCGCGCTTCGGCGCGGCGATGGACCCGAAGACGAGCCTGCAAGAGCTCAGCGCTGCCCGCGGCCGCGGGATGCCGTCGTACCACGTGACCGACAGCGGGCCCGATCACGACAAGCGGTTCCACGCCGCCGTACGGCTCGGCGACTCGCCGGACGACGTCGCCCACGGCACCGGCAGCAGCAAGAAGCAGGCCGAGATGGCCGCGGCGCTCGAGGCCTGGACGCGGCTCTCGAGCACCGACCGCTAGCCCGTGCCCGAGCTCCCCGAGGTCGAGGTCGTCCGTGCGGGCCTCGCGCCCGTCGTGGCCGGCTCCGTCGTCACGGGCGTCACCGTGCTCGACGAGCGGTCGCTCAAGCGGCACCGGGGCCCGTCCGTCGACTTCGTCGACCGCCTCGTCGGCGGCACGCTCGACTCGGCCGTGCGCCGCGGCAAGTTCCTCTGGTTCCCGTTCGAGCCGGCCGAGCGGCACGACCACCCCCTCGCCCTCGTCGCCCACCTCGGCATGAGCGGCCAGGTGCTGCTCCGCAGCTCCGACCACCCGGCCGACCGGTTGATGCGCATCCGGCTCGACGTCGACAGCCCGGGCCTCGGTCCCGTGAGGCTCGCGTTCGTCGACCAGCGGATCTTCGGGTCCATGGCCCTCGACGAGACCGTCCCCACGCCCGACGGCCGTGCGGCCGGCTACGCGGGGGCGCACCTGCTCGGGTCGCCGGAGGCGGCAGCCGAGGGCGAGGCACACGCCGCCGCCGCCGCGGCCCATGCGGCCTCGTCCGCAGTCCCGGCGGCTCCCGCGTGGGCGCTGCGGGTCCCGCAGCAGGTCGCGCACATCGCCCGCGACCCCCTCGACCCGGCGTTCGACGTGTCCGCCGTCGTCACGCGCCTCCTGGCCCGCCGCACGGGGGTGAAGCGCGCGCTGCTCGACCAGGGCCTGCTCAGCGGCGTCGGCAACATCTACGCCGACGAGAGCCTCTGGGCGGCACGCGTGCACCCCGAGCAGCCGACGGAGGCGCTCTCGCGGGCCAGGGCGCGCCTCCTGCTGTCCGAGGTCCGTGCCGTGCTGCTCAAGGCCCTCGGCGAGGGCGGCACGAGCTTCGACGCGCAGTACGTCAACGTGAACGGGCAGTCCGGCTACTTCAGCCACAGCCTCGCCGCCTACGGACAGCAGGGGCGGCCGTGCCCGCGCTGCGGCACCGCGATCGTGCGCGAGGCGTTCATGAACCGGTCGAGCCACCTCTGTCCGCGCTGCCAGCGGGTCCGCACGGCCTGAGCCTCCTGCCCTTGCGGACACCGCGCGGCAGCCGCACCGGCGTGCGCCGCCCTGACCGCGCCTCCCGGGGCCGAGGCCCGCGCTCGCCTATCCTCGGAGGGACGCCGCAGACCGTGTCGACACGTCACCTGGAGCAGGGGAGGAGGGACGCGTGCACCTGAAGAGCCTCACCCTCAAGGGCTTCAAGTCGTTCGCCTCGCCCACGACGTTCGCGTTCGAGCCCGGCGTCACCTGCGTCGTCGGCCCCAACGGCTCGGGCAAGAGCAACGTCGTCGACGCGCTCGCCTGGGTCATGGGCGAGCAGGGCGTCAAGTCGCTCCGCGGCGGCACGATGGCCGACGTCATCTTCGCGGGCACCTCGACCAGGGGCCCGCTCGGCCGGGCGCAGGTCGTGCTGACGATCGACAACTCCGACGGTGCGCTGCCGATCGACTACGCCGAGGTGACGATCAGCCGCACCTTGTTCCGCAACGGCGGCAGCGAGTACGCGATCAACGGCGAGGGCTGCCGGCTGCTCGACGTGCAAGAACTGCTGAGCGACTCGGGCCTCGGCCGCGAGATGCACGTCATCGTCGGCCAGGGGCAGCTCGACGCCGTCCTGCGGGCCACGCCGGAGGAGCGGCGCGGCTTCGTCGAGGAGGCGGCGGGCATCCTGAAGCACCGGCGCCGCAAGGAGAAGACCCTCCGCAAGCTCGACGCCATGCAGGCGAACCTGACCCGGCTGAGCGACCTCGCCGGCGAGATCCGCCGTCAGCTCAAGCCGCTGGGCCGCCAGGCCGAGGTCGCTCGCGAGGCGCAGACCATCGCGGCCGTCGTCCGCGACGCCAAGGCGCGCCTCCTGGCCGACGAGGTCGTGGCGCTCCGCGACGTGGTCGCCCGCCAGGCGAGCAGCGAGGCGGAGCGCCGCAGCGAGCGGAACGTGCTGCAGGAGCAGCTCGACCAGGCCAAGGCCCGCGAGCAGCGCCTCGAGCAGCAGATGGTCGGCGACGCCGTCGACGAGGCGCGCCGGGTCGCCTTCGGGCTCGAGTCGGTCGAGGAGCGACTCCGGGGCACGTCGAGCCTGGCTCGGCAGCGACTGCAGCTGCTGGCAGAGCAGTCCGACCAGCCCGAGCTGCCCAGCACCGTGAGCGCCGGCATGATCGCCGACGCGCGTGACGAGGCCGAGAGGCTCCAGGGAGGCGTGGCGCAGGGCGAGCAGGCCCTCTCCGAGACACGAGCCGCCACTGTCGCCGCCCGGGCCGTGCTCGAGGCGCTCGACGACGAGATCGCCGCCCAGAGCGCACTCGTCTCGCGCCACGACCTCGTCCTCGGCCAACTCCGCGGCGCCCTCGAGGTCGCGCAGTCGCGGCTGGCGGCAGTCCGCGGCGAGGTCCTCCGCCAGGGCGCGGCGCAGGAGGCGGCGGTCGCGCGCCGGGACGCGGGCCGGGCCGAGCTCGCCCAGCTCGAGCTCGAGCTCGAGCGCGAACTCGCGGGCGCGTCGACGGGTGCCGACGGCCCCGACGACACGGACGACGCAGACGACACGGCCGACGCAGACGACACGGACGACGGGGCCGGCGAGGGAGCCACCGGGGCAGACGGCGAGCAGGTCGACCACGAGGCCGTCCGTGCCGAGGCCGAGCGCGCCTCCCTCGAGCTGCAGGCCGAGGTCGACGACCTCCGTGGCCGTCTGCACACGGCCGAGCGCGAGCGGGACGCCCTCGCGGCTCGACGCTCCGCGCTGACGATGGCGCTCGACCGTGCCGACGGCACGACGGCCCTCGTGGCCGCCGGCCGCCCCGGGGTGCGAGGCGCCGTCGCCGAGCACGTGCAGGTGCGGCCCGGCTACGAGGCCGCCGTCGCCGCGGCGCTCGGCAGCGTGGTCGACTCCGTACTCGTCGACGACCTCGACGCGGCCTTCGCCGCCGTCGCGCACGCGACCGACGCCGGGCTGGGGCGCGTCGAGGTCGTCGTGGCGGCGCCCGAGCGGGTCCTGCCCGTGCTCGACGTCGACCTGCCCCCGGGAGCCGTGGCCGCCTCCTCCGTCGTCGACGCGCCTCCCGGGGTCCTGGGCCTGCTCGCGAGCACCGTCGTCGCCGACGACCTGCCGACGGCCCGCGCGGCCTGGGCCGTCCTGTCCGCGCACCCGCTGCCGGTCACCGTCATCACGCGCTCGGGCGAGGTGCTCACCGACTTCGTCCTGCGCGGCGGCTCGGGCGCCGAGCGCTCGCGGCTCGAGCTGGTCGCCGAGCGCGACACCGCCGCCGAGCGCCTCGGCGAGGTCGAGGCCGAGGCGAGCCGGCTCTCCGCCCTGCACACGACCGCCGAGGAGGCGCTGGCCTCGTCCCGAGAGCGGGCTGCGGAGGCCGCCCGCCTGGCCCGCGAGCAGGCCGCGGAGGAGGCTCGAGCGGCAGCGGAGGAGGCCCGGTCGGCCCGCGAGCAGCAGGCGGCGGCCGCGGCCGTCGAGCAGCGGCTGGCACGCCTGCGGGCGCAGGTCGACGCGGCCGAGGCCGAGGAGGCACGCCTCGGCGAGTCCCTGGCAGCCGCCGAGCAGGGAGCCGTCGCGGCCCAGGCCGCGGTCGACGCGGCCCAGGTGGAGCACGACGAGCACGCCTCGCGTCCGCGTCCGATCCTCGACGCCTCGGCCCGCGACGGGGTGCTCGCCGAGGTCGAGCAGGCGAGGGCCGGGGAGATCGAGCGCCGGGTGCAGCTCGAGACCGTCCGCGAGCGCGTCCGTGCCGAGGCCGCCCGCGCCGTCGACCTGCAGCGTCAGCTCGACGAGCAGCGGGCCGCCGCCGACGAGCACGCCCGGCGCACCGTCGTCCGGCAGCGCGAGATCCGCCGTACCTCGGCCGTGCTGGCGGGGCTGCCCGCGGTGCTCGACGCGGTCGGGCGGTCCCTGGCCGAGGCCCGGCGCGAGCTCGCCACGCGGGAGGCGGCGCGCACGCAGCAGAACGACGAGCTCGCGGCGCTCCGGCGCGACGAGGGCGCCCTGCGGGAGCGGCTGCACGGCGTCACCGAGGACGTGCACGGCCTCGAGATGGAGATCTACGAGAAGAAGCTGCACCTCGGGCAGCTGCTCGAGCGTGCGGCGTCCGAGCTCGGGCTCGACGACGAGGTGCTCGTGGCCGAGTACGGCCCGGACGTGCTCGTGCCCAACGAGATCAGCACGCGGGACGACTCCGGGGCGGTCGACCAGGGCACGGCCGGGGGCACGGCGGCGGGCACGCCCTTCGACCGCGCCGAGCAGACCGCCCGGCTCGAGGCCGCGAGCCGCAAGCTCGCCCAGCTCGGCCGCGTCAACCCGCTCGCGCTCGAGGAGTTCTCGGCGCTCGAGCAGCGCCACGCGTTCCTCACCGAGCAGCTCGCCGACCTCACGAGGACGCGGCGCGACCTGCTCGCGATCATCGACGAGATCGACGAGAAGATGCAGACGGTCTTCGCGAGCGCGTTCGCGGACACGCAGGCCGCCTTCGACCAGGTCTTCCCGGTGCTGTTCCCCGGCGGCAGCGGGTCCCTGCTGCTCACCGACCCCGACGACCTCCTGGCCACCGGCATCGAGGTCACCGTGCGGCCCGCCGGCAAGAAGATCGAGCGCCTGTCGCTGCTGTCGGGCGGGGAGCGCTCGCTCGCCGCCGTCGCCCTGCTGATCGCCATCTTCAAGGCCCGGCCGAGCCCGTTCTACATCATGGACGAGGTGGAGGCGGCGCTCGACGACGCGAACCTCGGCCGCCTCCTCGCGATCTTCGAGGACCTGCGCGAGACCAGCCAGCTGATCGTCATCACGCACCAGAAGCGGACGATGGAGATCGCCGACGCGCTCTACGGCGTCTCGATGCGCCAGGACGGCGTCAGCGCCGTGGTCGGCCAGCGCGTCGTCACCGACCGCGCGCCGGGGGAGAGGGCGGCGGCTCCGACGGGCTCCGTGGCCTAGCCGGTGCGGAGCGCGGCTCCGACGGGCTGCGGGGCCTAGACGGTGCGGTCGTTGATCGAGACGACCTTCCAGGCCGACCCGTCCCACTCGACCGTGTTGGCAGCGGCGTTCTCGATGTGCGGCACCTCGGCGCCCATGATCGCAGCCAGGGTGAAGCGGATGATCGTGCCGTGGCAGACGACGACGATGTGCGCGTCCGGGCCGTCGAGGGGCAGGCGGGTGTCGCGGATCATCTCGAGCGCGCCGAGGCCGCGCGCGGCGACCGACTCACGCGGCTCGATGTCGGGGAACGACTCGTTCGGCTCGTCCGGGATGGGGGAGTCGGGCACCCAGCCCTCGCGCGACGCGTAGTCGCGCTCGATCAGCTCGTCGTAGGCGTCGCCGAGCTCGATGCCGAGCTCGCTCGCGATGATCTGCGCCGTCTCGCGCGCGCGCATCAGCGGCGACGACACGATCGCCGACCACTCGGCTCCGGCCAGCACGCGCGCGGCCTCGAGGGCCTGCCCGCGGCCGGTGTCGTTCAGCGGGACGTCCGACGACCCCTGCAGCTTGTCCTGGCTGTTCCAGTCGGTCTGTCCGTGTCGGATGAGCTCGAGTCGCATGTGCCTGTGGTTCCGTCCTGGTGTCGCGGTCGTGGTGGTGCGGTGTCGCGGTCGTGCGGTGGTCCGGTGTGGCTGTCCTGCAGCGGAGCCGAGGAGGCGGTACGCGCGTC
>Ga0308167_1004345_pt1 | contig 10321 bp, 8 predicted proteins | sample PhyCR1_2_FD_202138 | JGI IMG/M metagenome (GOLD analysis project Ga0308167, IMG submission 202138) | Phyllosphere microbial communities from UC Gill Tract Community Farm, Albany, California, United States - DLSLRC.R1 | ecosystem: Host-associated > Plants > Phyllosphere > Unclassified | place... | reverse complement strand
CCTGTTTGAAACGCTGGAATATTTGCTCCGACAGCTGACCATAAATTTCGGTGCCGGTGAGTTCTTCCAGTAATTCAGCCCGCTCGGCCGGATCGGCGTTGAGGAAGGCGGCGAACTGGCCCTGCGACAGCATCATCGACTTGGTGAAACGGCCAAAATCCAAACCGGTAATATCGGCAATTTTATGCAGCTTAGTTTGGATTTTATCAGTGATGATTTCACCATCGGCAATATGTGCGAGCTCAACCTTTGGTGTTTGTAAATTGCCATCTGGCTTGTTATTGGCGCGGCGCTGGCTCCAGAAAGCGCGATAGCCGACGCCTTTCACTTCGAATTCAACTTCGGCCAACGATTCGGCGGTGCCGCGTGTCATCAGTTCATTTTGCGTTGGCGACACTTTCAAGCGCGGCGTTTGGTGATACAGCGCCAAACAGAGTGCGTCGAGCAGCGTCGTTTTCCCTGCGCCGGTTGGGCCGGTGATGGCAAATAAGCCGTTATTGGCAAAGTCTTCACGGGTGAAATCGATCTTCCATTCGCCCTTGAGCGAGTTGATATTTTTTAACCGTAGGCTGAGGATTTTCATGCGTCATGCTCCTCGCGAGTGTCGTCTTGCTGTTGCGCTAACACCAGTTCATCCAACACCTGATGGAATTGATTTCGAATGCGTGATTGCTGTGCGAGTAGCGCTTCATCGTCGGTTTCTTCCTGCGCCAAACGGCGTTCAAACACGTCGCTAACGCTCAGCTCGCTCAGCGTTTCTTTATCTTGGCGCGTGAGGGCACTTAAGCGTTGTTCTTTGCTGCGGCGCAGCAAAATCACCTCAACGGGAAGGCTTTCTGCCTGCTGCTGGATCCGACGTTGCAGATCGTTTAAATAGGCGCTGCTGCTGATTTCAATATCTAGCCAGACCGGTTTTTCGCTCTCACTATGATCCGCCTTGATGGGTTTAAAGGCGGCGAGCTGTTGCTCGATTTGCTCAATGCTGCCTTTGATGAGCTGCATTGGCTGAAATTGGGGAACCGGCAAGAGCGTCACTTTATCCAGCGCAGCCCCTGAAAAATCGACTAAGCAGATACTTTTCTCACTGCCCAGTTCATCAAAACTGAGAGGGATCGGCGAGCCGCTGTAGCGAATATGCTCGCTGCTGGTCACTCGCTGCGGACGATGGATATGGCCCAACGCAATGTAATCGGCAGGAGGAAACGCGGAAGCAGGGAACGCATCGAGTGAACCAATATAGATATCACGCACTGAGTCAGACGTGCTGGCACCGATAGTGGTGAGATGTCCGGTGGCAATAATCGGCAGGTTTCCACCTAAGGCGTCGCGTTCGGCAACGGCCAGATCGTACAACGACTGGTAATGTGCCGCGATAGCCTGCTGTAGGGCGTTTTGTTTTTCTGCGGCAGATTGCCCCGCCAGGCTGGTTTGGATATCTCGTGGGCGCAGATAAGGCACCGCGCACAGAATCGCGCCGACGGAACCGTCGCGTTGTTTAAGCGGTAATACCTGATGCGATAAATCGCCCGCGCTGCTGGCGATAACCTGTGTGTTCAAACAGGCCAGCAAAGCGCGAGATTCATTCAGCGTGGCGACGGAGTCATGGTTGCCACCTAACACTACTAACTGGCAGCCCGTTGCCTGTAATTCCACCACGAAGCGGTTATACAGTTCGCGCGCGTAGCTCGGCGGCGAACCGGTATCAAAGACGTCACCCGCCACAATTATGGCATCAACCTGATGAGCCGATGCTTGTTCAATAAGCCAGCGCAGAAAGGCCTGATGTTCAGCGCTACGGCTTTTGGTATAAAAATGCTGACCAAGATGCCAGTCTGAAGTATGGATAAGACGCATGAGAGTCCTGCTGTCCTTGCTGAGCGTAGCGTGAGCCACGACGGAGAATGAAATCGATTATACGCAATCTCAAGGGGAGGTGAACCTATGTCCGGCACTGAGGCCATAATCAGGCTGGGTTTACAAAACCATTTATTACAGTGATGCTTGGCATATTGTTTTTTTTCATAAATCTGTCATAAATCTGACGCATAATGGCGCCCGCAACCAAACTTAAGCAGGATTAACAATGGCCAGACGCATATTGGTAGTAGAAGATGAAGCGCCAATTCGTGAAATGGTGTGTTTTGTTTTAGAGCAAAACGGCTACCAACCGGTTGAAGCCGAAGATTATGACAGCGCGGTGAACTCACTCTCTGAGCCTTATCCTGATTTAGTGCTGCTGGATTGGATGCTGCCGGGTGGTTCTGGGATCCAGTTCATCAAACATATGAAGCGCGAGGCGTTAACGCGTGAGATTCCGGTGATGATGCTGACCGCTCGCGGTGAAGAAGAAGATCGCGTGCGTGGTTTGGAAGTGGGCGCAGACGATTACATCACCAAGCCTTTTTCGCCTAAAGAGCTGGTGGCCAGAATTAAAGCTGTGATGCGCCGTATTTCACCGATGGCGGTGGAAGAGGTGATCGAAGTACAGGGGCTGAGTCTCGATCCGACATCACATCGCGTGATGGCCAATGAAGCCCCGTTGGATATGGGACCGACTGAGTTTAAGTTGCTGCATTTTTTCATGACTCACCCCGAGCGCGTTTATAGCCGCGAGCAGTTGCTAAATCATGTCTGGGGCACTAACGTTTATGTAGAAGATCGCACCGTGGATGTTCATATCCGCCGGCTGCGCAAAGCGTTGGAGCTGAGCGGGCATGATAAAATGGTGCAAACCGTACGTGGGACGGGTTATCGTTTTTCGGCGCGTTTCTAACCCGCTATGCATGAGGCCCTTAATCGGGCCTCACTGATTTTGGGTATCACTATGTCGACTATTTCTATGCGGTTAAATCCGTTTATGTTGTTAAGAACAAAGAGCCAACATCGTGCTTGAACGCCTATCGTGGAAAAGACTGCTGCTGGAGCTGCTGTTTTGCTGCATTCCGGCGGTGATCCTTGGGCTGCTGATCGGCTATTTGCCGTGGTTTCTGCTGGCTGCGGTGTCTGCGCTTTTAGGCTGGCATTTCTATAACCAGCTGCGCCTTTCGCACTGGCTATGGGTCGACCGTAGTATGACACCTCCCGCTGGGCGCGGAAGCTGGGAGCCGTTGTTCTATGGGTTGTATCAGATGCAGCAGCGTAATCGACGCCGTCGTCGCGAGCTGGCACTGCTGATTAAACGTTTTCGCAGCGGCGCTGAGTCTTTGCCCGATGCGGTGATTATGACGACCGAAGAAGGCAATATTTTCTGGTGTAATGGCTTGGCGCAACACCTGCTCGGTTTTCGTTGGCCGGAGGATAATGGCCAGCATATTCTTAATCTTCTTCGCTACCCCGAATTCACGCATTATCTGCAATCGCAAGATTTCTCCCGTCCGCTCACGCTGCATCTTAATAATGGCCGTTTCGTTGAATTTCGTGTGATGCCGTATGCCGAAGGCCAACTGCTAATGGTGGCACGCGATGTGACTCAAACGCGGCAGTTGGAGGGTACGCGACGTAACTTCTTTGCCAACGTCAGCCACGAACTGCGCACGCCGTTGACCGTGCTACAGGGCTACCTCGAGATGATGAACGATGAAGATATGGCGGCGCCGGTGCGGCAAAAGGCGCTTGCGACCATGCAAGAGCAGACCAAGCGTATGGACAGCTTAGTGAAGCAGCTATTAACCCTCTCTAAAATCGAAGCAGCTCCGCCGATTGCCTTGAATGAAATTGTTGATGTCCCCGTGATGCTGCATATGCTGGAACGTGAGGCGCTGTCATTGAGTAATGGTCGCCATGAAATCACCTTCCGCATCAACGATAAGCTCAAAGTGTTCGGCAACGATGATCAGCTGCGTAGCGCGGTTTCTAATCTGGTATACAACGCGGTTAACCACACGCCGGACGGCACCAAAATTGAAGTCTGCTGGCAGCAAACTACCCAAGGGGCGCAGTTTGAAGTCAGTGATAATGGCCCCGGCATTGCGGCGGAGCATTTGGGGCGTTTAACGGAGCGTTTTTATCGTGTCGATAAAGCGCGCTCGCGCCAAACCGGTGGCAGCGGCTTAGGGCTGGCGATAGTCAAACACGCGTTGAATCATCATGAAGCCACGCTCAATATCATGAGTGAAATTGGTTTGGGGACGCGCTTTGTGTTTACACTGCCACCGCATCTCATTGTGCCACTGGCAGGTGAGAGCATGGCGCAAAAAAACAAAGGCCAGAAAGGGCTACCGAGCAAGGAAATCTGATGCAAGGACGTCAAATCAAACAATGGAAAGCGGCGCTGATTGGCGTCGTTTGTGGTTTTATCTCGTTACCCGCGCTGGCCATAGGCCAATCGATGCTGTCGGGAAATTTGTCTAGTGCGGGTTCGGATACGATGGTGAACCTGATGGCGCTATGGGCAAATAACTTTTCGCAGAGTAACCCTAATGTGAATGTGCAACTTCAGGCGGCGGGCTCGTCCAGCGCGCCCACCGCGTTGGCTGCGGGCGCTGCTCAGCTAGGCCCGATGAGTCGCCCGATGAAAGCGGCGGAAATCGCGGCTTTCGAACAGCACTATGGTTATCCTCCGCTAGCGGTGCCGGTTGCTTTAGATGCCTTAGTTGTGTTGGTACATCAAGACAATCCGCTGCGTGAAATCAGCTTTAATCAACTAGACAGTATCTATTCCAGCACGCTGCGCTGCGGTGATTCAACGCCGATTACCCAATGGAAAACGCTGGGTTTGGGCGGAGAGTGGACGTCGCGAGCCATCTCGCTCTATGGACGCAACTCGGCGTCGGGCACCTATGGTTATTTCAAACAACAGGTGTTGTGTAACGGTGATTTCAGCCCACGCGTCAACGAGCTGCCAGGCTCGGCATCGGTCGTGCAAGCGGTTGCGGGTTCCCTCAATAGCATTGGCTATGCCAGTATCGGCTTTCGTGCCAGCGGCGTGCATATGCTGGCGGTTAGCCAGTTTGGCGGCCCAGCAATTGAGCCAACGGCGGAAAATATTGTGCAAGGCCGCTACCCGCTAGTGCGCCATCTGTATATCTATGTGAACAAAGCGCCGGGGAAACCTTTATCGCCGCTAACCGCCGCCTTTATGGACAGCGTGCTGTCGGCACAGGGCCAAAAACTGGTGTCACAAGATGGTTATATGCCGTTATCAGCGGCAGATATTGCACAGGCGAGGGCGGAGTTGGGGCTGCATTGATGTGAGCCGAGCCTGTGTCGGGTATTTCTCTATCAACAGCAAATATTTTATAGGAGTTGATAGGTAGCCCTTAAACGATCGCAGCTTTATTTAATGCTTAATTAAAAGAATAAAATATATGCGTTTCTTTGTCGGTTACTCAATTTTTTTTAATCTGTTATTATCAAAAAAGAATGAGAACTCATCAAACTCAATTGTTTTCTCTGTTTTATTTAATACGATATTCTTCTCCGTATGCTTTTGTACTTCTGTGCTTAGTTTTTGATATATTTCATTTAAACTTTTCCCACGCCATTCACTTTCGATAAGATCAGTAATGATAATTCTGCTTCTTATTTCTGAATCTACACTAGCATATAACATATGCTAGTGTAATAGAGCGGTCTATCCATAGATATGCTAAAACTGTGCATAGTACTGATAATATTACTAGTGATGTTATCAGTATAATAGTTGTTGACTTCATTTTTGTGCCGCCTCGAATGCATTTTTTGAGAATGTTCTACATTGGTTAGATGAAAAAGGATTCCAAACATATTTATCCCTCTCTTTATTATTCGCCACGCTAACCGCATAATCATAAGCCACCTATAGCATTTTTTTGTTTTTGTTTTTGTTTTTGTTTTTGTTTTTGTTTTTGTTTTTGTTTTTGTTTTATAAGTTAATTTTCACTTACGGAAATGTTAATTAATACACGTCACGGTTTTTAGGTTTTTTTCATCATTATTTGTAAGGCTTTTACAAATTATACTTGCCCATTGTATTTCACTGTCTGTTATGCATTGTTTTTTTTGATTACTCATTGTTCTTATTTTCGGGTTTGATGTGCCATTTAATAACATCCAAACATCATTTTTTTTCATAAAACATTTTTCATTATATTCAAATATGTTTGGAGTAAATGGATTTTCAGAGTCCCATGCAACTATTTTCTCAAGTGCATCATTATCTTCATATTCCATTGCAGCATTATAATAATCACAAGATGTAATTGTTGTAATAATTATTATTGTAAATAATTTATTAGAGAGATTCATTTACCCTCAACTTGAAAATCAAATGGTAGTTTCGTGAATGGCCCTTTTTCAAGAACGTATTCATGAGAACCATAAAGCTCGCCGAGTACTTGTATACTTATAGGCGAATTTGTATTCATGACAGGATTGCTATATCCACAAGCCTCAAATATTTGGTTAGTCCGACTAAAGCAGTTATCTAAAGCTATACCTAATTTTTCTTGGCTTTTCTCTATGTTTTTTGCTTTATTAATCATGCATTTTTCTTGTTCATCTGTTGTATCTACAATCCAAACCCAACTATCTCTTCGCGGTTGCATTTTTTTAAAATAATCAGTGACAGATGAACCGATTTTATCTCCAGTACCTGAGCTCATTAATCCATAGCGGTTAGCAGCAGCACCATGACCAAAGGGATTATCAGGGACAGGACCATTTCCGATTATCATTGTGCTAAGCCCTAGCGGATCTATATTTGTGACTGTATTTAGCGGATATGTATACACATTCATCCCACCATCCAACCCAATCGGATCCTGAGTAATATACCGACCTATGATCGGATCGTAATAGCGATGACGGTTGTAGTGCAGGCCTGACTCTTCATCGTATTGCTGCCCTTGCATTCTGATTGGCTGGTGCAACTGATGCGGGTTTTCTTCACTGAGCGTATTGCCCCAAGCGTCGAGCATGATGGACCAGTCGATATCGCCGTTGAGGTTGATGAGTTGCTTCGGCGTGCCGAGGTGGTTGCAGTCGTACAGCTGGGCGGCGTAGGGCGTATCCGGCTGCGGGTCGAGCAGGGTGGCTAGATAGTCAGGGCTGAGCTGAACCTGATTGAGCCACGCATGTTGCTCCGCGCTGAGGCGGTTGGCGCGCAGCGCCTGCTCGATGTGGTGCAGGGTGTGCTTGAAATCGGGCGGCAGCGCGATACCCACTTCCTGCTCAAGTTTGTCGGCCAGCGGGGTGACTGTCGGTAGCTTATCGCCTTCAAACCGCAGCAGGGGCACAAAGCTGTGGGGCAAATAGACCGTGTGGATGCGGGTGCCATCGCGTTCGGTGAGCACCAGTTTGTCGCCGTCCCAGCCAAACCAACTGATGTGTTTAGGTTGGTTGCGCTGCATGACCTGTTTACCGATGCGTCGCCCCAGCGGGTCGTAGCAGTAGCGGCCGCCACGCAGGGCTTCACCGTCTTGCGTGCAGAGGTAGCTGACGAGGCGATGGCTGCGGTCGTAGCGGTAGTGATGGACTGCGCCCGCGTCGCGTTTGCTGATTTTTTGGCTGAGGTTGCCGTGGGCATCGTATTGATAATAAAAATGCGCATCTTCGCTCAGGCGATTACCCGGATGGCGCATGTCGGCCATAAAGGCCTCGGGTATATAGCGGCTGATGAGCCGGTTGCCCGCGAGATTATATCTCCAATAAGTGAATATCATTTTGCTTCATCCGTTGTGCTACTAGATAACTATCAACAACCTATTCCACTTAATGCTGTTAGCTACTACTCATTCATAGTAATGAAACTAATATTCCTCTTGATCCATTTTAGAATTTTATTGTCGGTGAAGTAATATATTTCACCATTTATTTCGCCATATGAACCTATCCCGTTAAAATAAATCGAACATGATAACTCTTTGTCATTATATAAAAAACACCCCATCTAAGGTCTCCAGGTGATTTATTTTTCATAATATTGGTTTTATTTATTGAATTGACTATTTCTAATCCATAAGGTGTGTCGGAAATATTTTTTATAGTTATACTATAGCTGTACATTTGTTCTAGGGTTTTAGGTGTTACGTTAGTTCTGGTCAGAATGTATGATGGTATATGCCTAATTTTTATGGTATCAATCTGTTCGCTTTTAAAACAATTCAATGATGCTATTGAATCATCATTACTTATATTTATTGCATATGATTGATATGATATAAAAATTATAAATATTAAAAATATCTTATTCATATATATCACCGAGATAATGGTGTGAGTACGGAGTAACCAGTTCCAAAATGATCTTTTCTTATACCTTCCCCCAAGTTTTTGGCTGCAGTATTTTCTGGGCCCATAATGACTCTATACTCCTCTTTATTATCGTAATTGTTCATTTCGCTATTTCGCCTTTTATTATAATTATCTACATTTCCAAACATATACTCGTGAGCATGCGCTATTTCGTGTCCAAGCCCCAAGGCTGGAGATTGCTTTTTACCATTGGAACATAATAAGGCAGTATGTGGGTTCCAATGAATTTTCATCACCGTACTATTAAAATTGTTACCATTATTATTAGTAGTAGTATAATAATCTACTCCTAATGAGTATTTATATTTATCTATATCATTAATCATTCTCGCCATCCCTGAATCTTTTTTCAGATACGTAATTGCTGTATCAAAATCTGTTCTATCTCCAGTGACACTGAACTTTAACCCCAATGGATCTATAGATTGCAGCGGGTTCACTGGATAAGAATAAAAACTCATTCCCCCCCTCAACCCAATCGGATCCTGAGTAATATACCGGCCTATCGTCGGGTCGTAATAGCGGTGGCGGTTGTAGTGCAGGCCGGATTCTTCGTCGTATTGCTGGCCCTGCATTCTGATTGGTTGGTACAGCTGATGCGGATTCTCTTCACTAAGCGCATTGCCCCAGGCGTCCAGCGTGATGGACCAGTCGATGTGGCCGTTGAGGTTGATGAGCTGCTGCGGTGTCCCGAGGTGGTTGCAGTCGTACAGTTGGGCGGCGTAGGGCGTATCCGGCAGCGGGTCGAGCAGGGTGGCCAGATAGTCAGGGCTGAGCTGAACCTGATTGAGCCACGCGCGTTGCTCTGTGCTGAGGCGGTTGGCGCGCAGCGCTAGCTCAATGTGGTGCAGGGTGTGCTTGAAATCGGGCGGCAGCGCGATACCCACTTCCTGCTCAAGTTTGTCGGCCAGCGGGGCGATTGTCGGCGGCTTGTCACCTTCAAAACGCAGCAGGGGCACAAAGCTGTGGGGCAAATAGACCGTGTGGATGCGGGTACCATCGCGCTCGGTGAGCACCAGTTTGTCGCCGTCCCAGCCAAACCAACTGATGTGTTTAGGTTGGTTGCGCTGCATGACCTGTTTACCGATGCGTCGCCCCAGCGGGTCGTAGCAGTAGCGGCCGCCGCGCAGGGCTTCACCGTCTTGTGTGCAGAGGTAGCTGACGAGGCGATGGCTGCGGTCGTAGCGGTAGTGATGGACTGCGCCCGCGTCGCGTTTGCTGATTTTTTGGCTGAGGTTGCCGTGGGCATCGTATTGATAATGAAAATGCGCATCTTCGCTCAGGCGATTACCCGGATGGCGCATGTCGGCCATAAAGGCCTCGGGCATGTAATGGTTGATGAGCCGGTTGCCCGCGAGGTCAAGGTGGTAGTCGGTGTGGCGGTGGGCGCTGCGCTCATGGATGAGGCGGCCGGCAGCGTCATACTCATAGTGCTGTGACGAGAACGGGCTGACGATATCGCTCAGTTGACCACGCGGCGTATAGCGATATTCTTGTGTGCGCGGGTCGGCGTTGGGGGTGCTCAGCGTCAGGCTGTGTAGCCGCCCGACCTCGGTATAGTTCGTTTCCAGCACGCTTTCGCCAAAGCGGCGCTGCGTTTCTCGGTGTAAGGTATCGCGGTCGAACTCCAGCAGGCTTTGTTCGCCGAGCGCCACGCCGAGCAGATGGCCGGGGCCGTAGGTGTGCCAGTGCAGCGTGGGTAGGCCGTCGGGCGTGGTGAACAGCAGGGCGCTGTTGGCATCATAACGATGCTGAATGCGGTGCTGCCACAACACGCTGCCGTCGGGGGCGCTGACAATCTGCTGCTCTTGGTTAATTTGCCCAGACAAGTTGCGTTCAAACAGCATGCTGACGGGGTACCCTTCGCTGACGTGATGCGCGGCCATTAGCTGGCCGTCGAGGTTATATTCCCAACGCGTTATCTCGCTTTCCGTATTTTCTTTGCCTTCATCATTGTAACTCACTGCGTGGGTGCGACTCACCAATCGCCCCAAAATATCATGCTGCCACTGGGTTATCAGGCCAGCATCGTCGCTTTCTATTAATTCCCCGACCGCGTTGTAGCGGTAGCGTTGAACCCGTCCGTCAA
>Ga0308167_1004342_pt1 | contig 10329 bp, 10 predicted proteins | sample PhyCR1_2_FD_202138 | JGI IMG/M metagenome (GOLD analysis project Ga0308167, IMG submission 202138) | Phyllosphere microbial communities from UC Gill Tract Community Farm, Albany, California, United States - DLSLRC.R1 | ecosystem: Host-associated > Plants > Phyllosphere > Unclassified | place... | reverse complement strand
CCGCCTCGCCGCTGGACGGCGACACGCTCGTCCAGGTGCCGGCCGGCGAGGGCGGCGTCCTCAGCATCGTCAACCCGTCCGCCGACGCCGCGACGGCGTCCGTGGCCGTCGAGGCCGCCGGCGACGACGCGGCCGGGCAGGCCGACGAGGACCCCCGGGAGGTGCCGGGCGGCTCGACGATCGCCGTGGCGGTGGGCGCGGGCGACCGCGTCACGCTGAGCGGCGCCGACGGCCTCCGTGCCGGGGTGTCGTTCTCCGGCCCCGGGGCCCTGGCCTCGTGGGCGGTCTCGTCACCGTTGCCCGCCTCGTCGCCCGTCACCGTCTGGCCGTAGCGGCCGTAGCGGCCGTCACGGGCCCCGGTGGGCCTCGGCGTGGGCTGCGCGGGCCCCGGCGGGCTCAGCCGTCGCGCCAGCGCTCCGGCGCGATCTCCCACGGGTCCTCGCCGAGGAGGTCGGCGACCGCCCGGAAGACCCAGCCCTCGACGACCGACCGGTGCTGCTGCTCGGGGTCGGCCAGTCGCCGTGACTCGGGCACGGGCGTGAGGCGCTCGATCGGCAGGCGGTAGACCACGACGCGGCGGGCCCGCCGGTCGACGCGCCAGCGCTCGACGCGCGTCTCGTCCGGGTCGGCGGGGAGCGCCTCCACCTCGACCGTGACGTCGTCGAGGTCGTCGGGACGCAGCTCGCGGAGGTACTCCACGGTGGCCGCGACGACGTCGTCGAAGGTGTCGACCCGGGTGCGCAGGAAGGGCAGGTGCGGGCCCGCGACGGAGGAGCGGAGCCCCCGGCCGTGGCGGTCGCGGTGTCGGGACCGGTCGGTGACGCGGTGGGGCCTGGCCATCCGCCCATGCTACGCGGCCCCTCAAGGGCGGGCGGGTACGCTGGCCCCGATGGACGAACGCCCCTGCAGCAAGGTCGCCTGCCACGCCGAGGCGGTGGCGACGCTGACCTACGTGTACGCCGACTCGACGGTCGTCGTCGGCCCGCTCAGCGGCCGCGTCGAGCCGCACGGCTACGACCTCTGCGCCCGTCACGCGACATCCCTGTCCGTGCCTCAGGGCTGGCAGGTCCTGCGCCGGGTAGTTTTGGGGCATGACCTCTGAGAACACCGTCGACCTGACCGCCTTCGTGAAGACCTACGACGTGAGGGGGCTCGTCGGGAGCCAGCTCACGGAGGAGGTCGTCGAGGCGTTCGGCGCGGCGTTCGCGGACGAGATCGAGGGCGCCGGGCACGACCTCGTCGTCGGCCACGACATGCGCGACTCGTCGCCCGCCTTCGCCGCCGCCTTCTCGCGCGGCGCCCAGGCCCGGGGCGCGAACGTCGTGGCGCTCGGCCTCTGCTCGACCGACGAGTCGTACTTCGCCTCCGGCTCGCTCGACGCCCCGGCCGCCATGTTCACCGCCAGCCACAACCCCGCCACCTACAACGGCATCAAGATGAGCCGCGCCGGTGCCCAGGGCATCAGCCTCGGCACGGGCCTCGCCGACGTCCGCGACCGCGCCGCCGCGTACCTGGCCGAGGGCGTCACGCCCGTCGAGGCCCCCGGCTCCCTCCGCGAGTACGACGCCCTGGCGGACTACGCCGGCTACCTCCGCGGCCTGGTCGACCTCGCGGGCGTCCGGCCGCTCAAGGTCGTCGTCGACGCCGGAAACGGCATGGGCGGCATGACCGTGCCCGCGGTGCTCGGCGAGGCCGCCGGGCTGCCCGGCCTCCCGCTCGAGATCGTCCCCCTCTACTTCGAGCTCGACGGCACCTTCCCGAACCACGAGGCGAACCCGCTCGAGCCGGCCAACCTGGTCGACCTGCAGGCCGCCGTCGTCGAGCACGGCGCCGACCTCGGCCTCGCCTTCGACGGCGACGCCGACCGCTGCTTCGTCGTCGACGAGAACGGCGACGCCGTCACCCCGTCGGCCGTCGCCGCCATCGTCGCCGTGCGCGAGATCGCGCGCGTCCGCGCCGCCGAGCCCGACGCCGACATCGCGGTGATCCACAACCTCATCACCTCGCGGGCCGTGCCCGAGGCGATCGTCTCCGCGGGCGCCACCCCGGTGCGCACGCGCGTCGGCCACTCGCTCATCAAGGACGAGATGAAGGCCACCGGTGCGATCTTCGGCGGCGAGCACTCTGCGCACTACTACTTCCGCGACTTCTGGGGCGCCGACAACGGCATGCTCGCCGCGATGCACGTGCTCGCCGAGCTGGGCCACCAGGGCGAGCCCCTGTCGACGCTGACGAACCGCTACACGCCCTACGCGGCGAGCGGCGAGATCAACTCGACCGTCGACGACGTGCCCGCGGCCTACACGCGCATCGTCGAGGCGTGGGCGTCGCGGGGCGAGGTCGACGAGCTCGACGGCCTCACCGTCTCGGGCACGGCCGACGACGGCTTCTGGTGGTTCAACGTCCGCCCCTCCAACACGGAGCCGCTGCTGCGCCTGAACGCCGAGGCCGCGACGCCCGCCGGCATGGAGCGCCTCCGCGACGAGGTGCTCGCGCTCATCCGCGCGTAGCACCGGTCGGCGTCCTCGCGGGGCGGGCGTACCCCAGGGGGGTATGCTCGCCCCGTGGACGCAGGAGGCGCGGTGCGCGACGACGAGGGCCAGGCCGACCCGGGGGCGGTGCCCGGCCCGCCGGAGCCGACCCGCGACTCCCCGGCGACCGCGGGCCCCGGCTACGTGGGCGCCGGCTCGAAGGAGCAGATCGTCAAGCGCCTGCGCCGGGCCGAGGGCCAGGTGCGGGGCATCCAGCGCATGGTCGAGGACGACGTCTACTGCATCGACGTGCTCACGCAGGTCAGCGCGGCGACGAAGGCCCTCGAGACCGTCGCGCTGCAGCTGCTCGAGGACCACCTCGCGCACTGCGTCGCCGAGGCCGCCCGTGAGGGCGGAGCCGTCGCCGACCAGAAGATCGCCGAGGCGTCCGCCGCGATCGCGCGCCTCGTCCGTTCCTGACGGGCTGCCGGGCGTCGCGCCGGCGACGCGACACACGCTGTCGGGTGGGGGAGGATGGTCGCATGCCCACTACTACGACTTCGCTGCCCTACAAGGTCGCCGACCTGAGCCTCGCCGAGGCCGGACGCCACCAGCTCCGCCTCGCCGAGAACGAGATGCCGGGGCTCATGGCCCTCCGTGAGGAGTTCGGCCCGACCCAGCCGCTCGCCGGCGCCCGCATCGCGGGCTCGCTGCACATGACCGTGCAGACCGCCGTCCTGATCGAGACCCTGACGGCCCTCGGCGCCCAGGTCCGCTGGGCCAGCTGCAACATCTTCTCCACGCAGGACGAAGCGGCCGCCGCGATCGTCGTCGGCCCGACCGGCACCCCCGAGGAGCCCCGGGGCGTGCCCGTCTTCGCCTGGAAGGGCGAGACGCTGGAGGAGTACTGGTGGTGCACCTCGCAGATCTTCGACTGGTCCGCCGAGGCCGCCGAGGCCGGGGCCGCGTTCGCCGGCCCGAACATGATCCTCGACGACGGCGGCGACGCCACGATGCTCGTGCACAAGGGCCGCGAGTTCGAGCTCGCCGGCGCCGTGCCCTCCGACGCCCCCGGCGACAGCCAGGAGTGGAAGGTCATCCTCGAGGTGCTCCGGGGCTCGCTCGCCGAGTCGACCGACCGCTGGACGACCATCGGCGCCGAGATCCAGGGCGTGACGGAGGAGACCACGACCGGCGTGCACCGGCTCTACGAGCTGTCCCGCGCGGGCGAGCTGCTCTTCCCGGCGATCAACGTCAACGACTCGGTGACGAAGTCGAAGTTCGACAACAAGTACGGCATCCGCCACTCCCTGCCCGACGGCCTCAACCGCGCCACCGACGTGCTGATCGGCGGCAAGGTCGCCTTCGTCGCGGGCTACGGCGACGTCGGCAAGGGCGCGGCGGAGGCGCTGCGCGGCCAGGGCGCGCGCGTCATCGTCAGCGAGGTCGACCCGATCAACGCCCTGCAGGCCGCCATGGACGGCTACCAGGTCGCGAAGCTCGAGTCGGTCGTCGGCACCGTCGACATCCTGGTGACGGGCACCGGCAACCTCAACGTCGTCACGGTCGACCACCTCCTCGGGCTCAAGCACCTCGCGGTGGTCGCGAACGTCGGCCACTTCGACAACGAGATCGACATGGCCGGCCTCGAGTCGCTGGCCGGCGCCGAGCGCGTCGAGATCAAGCCCCAGGTGCACGAGTGGCGCCTCCCCACCGGCCGCAGCATCCTCGTGCTCAGCGAGGGACGCCTGATGAACCTCGGCAACGCGACCGGCCACCCCTCGTTCGTGATGAGCAACTCGTTCGCCAACCAGGTGCTCGCCCAGATCGAGCTGTGGGCGCACCGGGACCGCTACGAGACCGACGTCTACGTGCTGCCCAAGCACCTCGACGAGAAGGTCGCGCGCCTGCACCTCGACGCCCTCGGCGTCGAGCTGACGACCCTCACCGACGAGCAGGCCGCCTACATCGGCGTGCCCGTGGCGGGGCCGTACAAGGTCGACCACTACCGGTACTGACCACCCCGGGGCGGGCCAGCGGGCCCGCCTCGTCGCCGGAGGCCGTCCGGGGAGCGCACGCCGCGCCTCCCGGGCGGCCTCCGTCGTCGCGGGGCGCACCGCGGGGCTCGGCGGCCCGGGGGCGCGGGCGCCCTCGGGCCCGGACGGTGCGGGGTCAGCGCGTCGGGAAGCCGGGCACCGTGCCGGTCAGGGCCGGGTCGAGGCGCCGGAGGAGCGCGGCCTCGCGGCCGAGGGCGACGGCCTCGCGGTCTCGTCGGAGGGCGCTGACGCCGGCGAGGAACGACTCCGGGTCGACCGCGGGCACGGGCGACACGAACGCGGCCACCTCGTCGGCGAGGCCGACCGAGACCCGGTGCCGGGAGGCCGGCGAGAGCGCCGGGGCCTGCTGGAGGAACGACGCCACGCGCCGGGCGAGGGGGTCGGGCAGCCGGGCGACGTCGGCGACGGCCGCCCAGCCGACGAGGTGCGGCGGCAGCTGCACGACGACGCGGCCCATGCGCGGAGCACGCTCGTTGCGGCTGTAGGTTCCGGCCATCAGGTCGCCCAGGCGCCGCGACGAGCGGTTGAGCAGGGCGACGACGACCGCCAGCCCCCCGGTCGTCATGACGATCTCGAGCAGGCCGACGAGCGAGCGCGTCAGGGCGTGGCGGAGGCCGATCGCGCCGCCGTCGAGCCGCACGATGCGGGCGCCGGTGGCGAGCTTGCCCAGCGACCGGCCGTGGCTGGCCGTCTCGACCACGAGCGGCAGCCCGATCAGGCACGTCACGACGCTCGCGACGACGAGGGCCTGGGCGACGGCGTCGTCGACCGCCCCGGCCTCCGAGAGCGCCCCGACGAGGACGACCAGCAGCACGAGCACGATCGCGTAGACCGCGTAGTCGATCAGGGCACCGGCGACCCGGAGCACGAAGCCGGTGGGCCGGAGGTCGAGGGCGACCGCCTCGCCGACGACCAGCTGGTCGGACGAGCCGCCCAGCGACTCCACCTGGTCGGGTCGGAGCGTGATCGGCGCTCTGCCACCTGCGCGGGGTCGGGACATGCCTAGTATCTAAGCAGAATGGATCTCGACGCCTACGCCGCCGCCCACGGTCACGAGTGGACCGAGCTCGACCGCCTCGCCCGCCGGCAGCGCCTCACCGGGCCCGAGGCCGACGAGCTCATCCGGCTGTACCAGTCGGGGGCGGCCGAGCTGTCGGCCCTGCAGACGGCGACGGGGCCGTCGGTCGTCGCCGACCGGCTGTCGCTGACCCTCTCGCGGGCGCGCCTTCGGTTCACCGGCGCGGGGCGCGACCTGGCCGCTCAGGTGCCGGGCTTCTTCCTGGTCCAGCTGCCGGCCGCGCTGTACCGCGTGCGCTGGCTCTCGATCGCCGTGCTGCTCGCGACGGTCGTCGTCGCCACGGTCTTCGCCGTGTGGGCGGCCTCGACGCCGTCCGTGCTCGCGTCGTTCGGCACGCCGGAGTTCCGTCGGCAGTTCGCGACCGAGGACTTCGTCGACTACTACTCCGAGAGCGCGCCGTCGTCGTTCACCGGCCAGGTGTGGACGAACAACGCGTTCATCGCGGCCCAGTGCGTCGCGTTCGGCATCACCGGCGTGTGGGTGCCCTACGCGATCATCGGCAACGCGATCAACATCGGGGTCTCGGCCGGCATCATGGCCGACCAGGGCCGCCTCGACTACTTCTTCCTGTACATCCTCCCGCACGGCCAGCTCGAGCTCTACAGCATCTTCGTCGCCGGAGCCGCCGGCCTCATGATCGCCTGGTCGTGGATCGCCCCCGGGGCCCGGACGCGCGGCCAGGCCCTCGCGGAGGACGGCCGGGCCCTCATCACGATCGCGGTCGGCCTGATGCTCTCGCTGCTCGTCTCCGGCGTGATCGAGGGCTTCGTCACCCGGCAGCCGTGGCCGTGGGCGATCAAGATCGGCATCGGCACGGTCGCGCTCGCGGCCTTCCTCGCGTACCAGTGGGTGCTCGGGGGCCGGGCTCACCGGGCGGGCCAGACGGGCGACCTCGACGAGTTCGAGGCGGGCGCGCGGGAGCTCGTCGCCGGCTGACCAGCAGCCCGCGTCCGTGGCTGCGCCGTGGGGCCCGTCAGAGCCGCCCGGCCGCCTTCAGCGCGAGGTAGCGGTCGGCCAGGGCCGGCGGCAGGTCGGCGGGCGCGGCCGACACCACGTCGGCGCCCACCTGGCGGAGGGCCGCGGCCACGCGGGAGGCGTCGAGCACGGCCCGCTCGGCGGCGGCGGCCCGGTAGACCTCCGACCGGCCGTCGCGGCGGAGCGCCGTCTCGGCGAGGGCCGGGTCGGCCACCGAGGCCACGACCACGAGGTGCTGGCGGCTGAGCTGCGGGACGGCCGCGAGCAGGCTGCGCGCCGAGCCGGGGGAGTCGACGGTCGTCGCGAGGACGACCAGCGCCCGCTGGCTCGTGACCGAGCGGACGAGGGCGGGCACGGACGACCAGTCGGTGTCGACCAGCTCGGGCTCGACCGGGGCGAGCACGTCGACGAGCGACGAGAGGAGGGCGGCGCCCGTCGCGCCCTGCACGCGGCCGCGCACGCGGCGGTCGAAGACGACGACGTCGACCCGGTCACCGGCCCTCGACGCCAGCGCCGCGAGCAGCAACGCCGACTCGAAGGCGGTGTCGAGGCGGGGCTCGTCGTCGACCCGGGCCGCCGAGGTGCGGCCGCTGTCGACGACCACGACGACGCGGCGGTCGCGCTCGGGGCGCCAGGTGCGCACGACGAGCTCGTCACGACGGGCCGTCGCGCGCCAGTCGATGCTCCGCACGTCGTCGCCGCGGACGTACTCGCGGAGGCTGTCGAACTCGGTGCCCTGCCCGCGCACCATCACGCTCGTCCTCCCGTCGAGCTCGCGCAGGCGCGCCAGGCGGGAGGGGAGGTGGCGCCGTGACGAGAAGCGGGGCAGCACCCGGACGACGCCGGGCAGCTCCACGGTGGCCTGCCGGGCGGCGAGGCGCAGGGGGCCGACCGAGCGGACGGTGACCGCGTCGGCCCGCCGGTCGCCCCGGCGGAAGGGGGTCAGGGTCGTCGTCAGCGTCACCGCGCGGCCCGGCCGGAGCGACAGCGGTCGTCGGGTCGAGGCGGCCCCCGCCGACGGCTGCCACGCGTCGCGCAGCACGCCGCGCAGCCGGCGTCGCCCGTCGTTGACGACGACGAGGCGCGACGCCGTGCTCTCGCCGAGCCGGACGGCCGGGGGCAGCTCCCGGCGCAGCCGGAGGGCTCGGGGCGACGCCGCGAGCAGCACGTCGAGGGCGACGAGCAGCGCGACGAGCACGATCCAGCCGAGCAGGACCCGGTCGTCGCCCGTCGCGACGAGGGGCACCACGCCGAGGGCCAGCAGGGCCACGGTCCATCCGGTGACGGCCATGCTCAGAGGGGGACCCGGACCTGCTGCAGCACCGAGCGGAGCACCGCGTCGGCGCCCACGCCCTCGAGCTCGGCCTCGGGCCGGAGCTTCAGCCGGTGGCGGAGGACGGGCAGGGCCATCGCCTGCACGTGGTCGGGCGTGACGCGGTCGAAGCCGGTCAGCCAGGCCCAGGCGCGGGTGGCGGCCAGCAGCGCGGTCGAGCCGCGGGGGCTGACCCCGACGGCGACGGAGGGGCTCTCGCGGGTCGCCCGGGCCAGGTCGACGATGTACGCCAGCACGTCGGGCGAGGCGCCGACGCGCGCGACCTCGGCCTGCGCGCGGGCGAGCTCCTCCGCCCCGAGCACGGGGGTGACCCCGGCGGCCCGGAGGTCGCGCGGCGAGAAGCCGCCCGCGTGCCGAGCGAGCACCTCGACCTCGGCCTCGCGGGGCGGCAGGTCGAGGGTGAGCTTCATGAGGAACCTGTCGAGCTGCGCCTCGGGCAGCGTGTAGGTGCCCTCGTACTCGACCGGGTTCATCGTCGCCGCGACGAGGAAGGGCGTCGGCAGCGGGCGGCTGACGCCGTCGACCGAGACCTGGCGCTCCTCCATCGCCTCGAGCAGCGCCGACTGCGTCTTGGGGGGCGTGCGGTTGATCTCGTCGGCGAGCAGCACGTTGGTGAACACGGGCCCGGGCCGGAACTCGAACCGGCCGCTGCCGGCGTCGTGGACGAGCGAGCCGGTGATGTCGCCGGGCATCAGGTCGGGCGTGAACTGCACGCGCGCCGTGTCGAGCGACAGCGCGTGGCTGAGCGCCCGCACGAGCAGCGTCTTCGCGACCCCCGGCACGCCCTCGAGGAGCACGTGGCCCTGGGCGAGCAGGGTCACGAGCAACCCGGTCACCGCGCCGTCCTGCGCGACGACGGCCTTGCCCACCTCGGTGCGCACGGCGGCGAAGGTCTGCTGGAGTTCTGAGGTCATGCGGTGATCCTCCCGGGGATCTCGTGGGGGCGGGGTGCAGGTCGTGGGGCGCGGCGGCCCGGGGGAGGCGCGGTGCCCGTCACCGGGGAGCCACCGCCTCCGAGACCACGCGCTCGAGGTCGAGCAGGCTGTCGCTCAGGCGGACGAGCTCGCGGTCGTCGGCGGGGTCGGCGTCCACGAGCACGTGGCGGAGGCCCCGGGGGTCGGCTCCGGTGAGCTGGCCGACCCGGGCGAGGACGTCGTCGAGCGAGGCGGCGGCGCCGAGCCCCACCCGGCGACGCAGCCGCACCACGGTGCCGATGCGCAGCTGGTCGAGTGCGTGCCGACGTGAGCCGGACCGCTCGTAGAGCCGGGCCCGGCCCTCGGTGGTCTCCGACGCCCGCACGACCACGGGCAGGCGCTCGACCACGAGGGGGCCGAGCCGGCGGCCGCGCCACACGCCGGCGACGACGGCCGTCAGGGCGAGCAGGGCGAGCACGGGCGTGACCCATCCCGGCGTCAGGCTCGCGAGGGTGCCGCTGCCCTCGGGCACGTCGTCCGGGCTCGGCAGGTACCACACGACGTGCTCCGTCTGCCCGAGCAGCGAGAGCGCGAACGCGGCGTCGTCGTCGTCGAGCACGGCGCCGTTGGTGATCGCGGTGGTCGCGCCGAGGACGGTGACCGTCCGGTCGCCGTCGACGACCTCGACGAGGCCGGAGCCGCCCGACGCGTCGTCGGCGAGGCACGTGGTGACGTCGACGCCCGGGTCGACGCCGTCGACCGTGTAGGCGTACCCCCCGACCTGGACGCGGTCGAGGCGCTCCACCGCCGGCAGGTCGCAGCCCGGCGCGACGGCGCCGTCGTCGACCTCGGCCGTCACGGCGAGGCCGGGCGCCACGGCGTCGAGGGCCACCTGGTCGGGGGCGAGGAGGAGGGTCCGGTCGGCCGAGTCGGCGACGTCCCGCCACTGGTCGGCGACGAGAAGGGCGCTCGCGTCGTCGACCACCACCGTCGTGTCGGAGGCGTCGGCCCGGGCCCGCGCGGTCGTGGCGGCCAGCGAGGTGGTCACGTCCACCTCGACCCCCTGCTCGCGGAGGACCTCGACGACGGCCTTCGCCCCCGCGGGCGCCGGGTTCTCGGGGCCGAGGGCGCGACCGCCCGTGGCGTCGCCGCCGCTCAGCAGCACGACCACCACGGCGACCGCGACGACGGCGGCGGCGAGCACGGCCCAGGGGCGGGCGCGGCGGAGGGCTGCGCGGGGCGCGGGGGTCGACCGGGAGGGCGCGGCGGGCGTCGACGTCGTCACGCGGGCACCGCCGTCCGGTCGCCCTCGAGCACCTGGTCGAGATCGGTGATCTCGCGCCAGGCCTGCTCGGTGCCCGGACGGTCGAGGTAGCGGACCTCGTCGAACGCCCGGGCGGCCGCGCGCAGGCGGTCGGCCCGGGCGGGGAAGAGACGGGCCGCGCGGTCGCCCACCGTCCGGGCCGTGGTGCCGGGGCTCGTCGTCAGCACGTCCCGCTCG
>Ga0308167_1004341_pt1 | contig 10329 bp, 5 predicted proteins | sample PhyCR1_2_FD_202138 | JGI IMG/M metagenome (GOLD analysis project Ga0308167, IMG submission 202138) | Phyllosphere microbial communities from UC Gill Tract Community Farm, Albany, California, United States - DLSLRC.R1 | ecosystem: Host-associated > Plants > Phyllosphere > Unclassified | place... | reverse complement strand
CGTACCAATCCTTATTAATTACCTGAATAAGATCGGGTAATTGAACTTACACAGCTCTTCTCAGGGTGAATCATGAGTAAAATCGGCTTTTACCTGCTGCTGCTGGTGCTTGCGCCCGTTGCCGCGGTGATCATCATTACGCCAATGGATAGCCAGAAGCAGTATATTTTTGGCCTGATCAGCATCGGTCTGATGTTTTTATTGGGCTTCAGTAAAAGCCGTAAAATAACCGTGATGATGGTGGTCCTTTCTGCGTTGATGTCCACGCGCTATATCTGGTGGCGCACCACGGAAACGCTGCATTTTAATTCAGAAGTCGAAGCGATTTTAGGGATTGGCTTATATCTGGCTGAACTTTATGTCTGGCTGATCTTAATTTTAGGCTTCCTGCAAACCACCTGGCCATTAAAGCGCACCATCGAACCGTTACCGGACGATACCAGTCTGTGGCCAACGGTCGATATTTACGTGCCTTCTTATAATGAGAGCCTCGACGTGGTGCGCGACACCGTGCTGGCCGCGCAGTGTATCGATTACCCGCGTGACAAACTGAAAGTCTATCTGCTGGATGACGGCAAGCGCAGCGAGTTTGCGCGCTTCGCCGCCGATGTGGGCGTTGGCTACATCACCCGTGACGACAACAATCATGCCAAAGCCGGTAACCTGAATCATGCAATGAAAATCACCAAGGGTGAGCTGATTTGTATTTTTGACTGCGACCATGTGGCGACCCGAACCTTCCTGCAGGCGACGGTAGGCCCGTTCCTGAAAGATCCGAAACTGGCGTTGCTGCAAACCCCGCACTACTTCTACTCGCCCGATCCGTTTGAGCGTAACCTGCGTGCCGCGCGCAGCATCCCGAATGAAGGTTCTCTGTTTTACGGCCCGGTTCAGCAGGGCAACGACAACTGGAATGCCACCTTCTTCTGCGGCTCCTGTGCGGTGATTCGCCGTTCGGCGCTGGAACAGATTGGCGGTTTTGCGGTGGAGACGGTGACCGAAGATGCACATACCGCGCTGAAAATGCAGCGGCTGGGCTGGGGATCGGCGTTTCTGTCGATTCCGCTGGCGGCCGGTCTGGCCACCGAGCGTCTCGGTCTGCACATTATTCAGCGTACCCGCTGGGCGCGCGGTATGACGCAGATTTTTCGCGTCGATAATCCACTGTTTGGCCGTGGACTGAAGTGGCAGCAGCGCTTGTGCTATCTCAACGCCATGCTGCATTTTCAGTTTGGTCTGCCGCGTGTCGCCTTCCTGACCGCACCGCTGGCCTATCTGCTGTTTAATCTCAATATCATTCACTCCTCCGCGTCGCTGATTTTTGCTTACGTGCTGCCGCATCTGGTGATGTCGCTCTACGTCAACTCGCGGATGAATGGCCGTTTCCGTTACACCTTCTGGGGTGAGATTTACGAGACGGTGATGTGTTTCCATCTGGTGATCCCGACCATTCTGACGCTGCTGTCGCCGAAGCACGGCAAATTTAACGTGACCGATAAAGGCGGCGTGCTGGACCAGGGTTTCTTTGACTTCCACATCGTGCGTCCACACGTCATTGTGGCGCTGTTGCTGGGCATCGGCATTGTGGCGGGCGTGGTGCGGGCGGTGATGCATGACTATTTTGGCGTCGACCCTTATGTCATTGCCCTGAACGTCGGATGGGCCATTTTCAGCCTGATTATTCTGATGGCGGCGATTGCCGTGGCGCGCGAAACCAAACAGGTGCGTAAAACCATCCGTATTGAGGTGCAGATCCCGGCAATCATCCATTACGCCAGCGGGATTTCGTCACGCACCCTGACCAGCGATCTCTCCATGGGCGGCGCGCAGCTGGATGCGCCCGACGACCGGCATGAATCTGATGAAATTGAAGAGATCGATCTGCTGCTTAAATCGGGCGCGATCACCATTCCGGTCAGTAAGATTTCTGGCGATGCGGAAACCATCCGTCTGCGTTTTGAGGCGATGCCTCTGGCGCGCCGCCGTGAGCTGGTGCGGGTCGTACTGGCTCGCGCCGATGCCTGGATTCAGCCGGAGTATAAGCAGGATAACCCGCTGATCTCACTGGGAACCATTATCCGCACCGTCTTTGAGCTTTTCTGGCTGAGCTGGAAAGGTCGCCACGATAAACGTAAAAATGTCGACCCGGTTGCCGCGGCGGCGAAAGAGGATGGCGCAGTATGAAAACCCTGACCCAAACGCTGCTGGCCAGTTCACTGACCGCAGCGCTGTGGCTGACACCAGCCTGGGCCGAAACGCCATCCGCTGATAACACCCTTAACCCCGCGCCGGTGAACAGTGCGGCACCCGTGGTGCCGTCGACCGGCGACGCCACGTCCCCTATCCAGCCGTTGGCCGCGCAGCCTGAGCCGTCGCCGGCACAGACCGCGACCCCGACTGACGCCGCGTCGGCGACGACAACGGTAACCCAGGACAGCAGTGCGCTCTCTGCCGTGCCGCTGCCGCAAGGGCTGAATAACGGCGATCCGGCGCTGGAAGCGGCCGCCAGCGCGCTGCCTTATGCGCCAGGCCTGGCGGTCACGCCAGGGGTAGAACCGCAGCCGGTGGCAGAGCCGCAACCGATGATGGCGGCGGCGATTAACCAGCCGATCAGCAGTACCATTTCGGTGGCGCAGATGGGCCAGACACGCGGCATCACCCTGACCGGCGGTCAGCTCCAGTCCGGCATCGTTTTCACCCTGCCCGCTGATGAGGTGATCACCAATGCGCGTCTCAACCTGACGTTGCGTGTCTCACAGGCGCTGGCGGCACGCAATACGTCGCTGCAGCTGATGCTGAACGGCCAGCCGCTCGGCACACTGCCGCTCGGTGCCAGTGACAGCGATGTCAGCGATTATCAGCTGGATATTCCGGCGGCGATGGTGGTCTCCAGCAACAACCTCAGCTTCAAAATTAACGATGCTGACAAGTTGCTGTGCGAGCGGGAAAGTGCGCAGCAGTATCAGGTCACTATCCTGCCGAAAACCACGCTGAGCCTTGAGGGCCAGCAGCTGAATATCGGCACCAGCCTGCGCAATTTCCCGCGTCCGTTTGTCGATCCACAACGTATGACCGCCGCGACCGTGACCTTTGGATTCGCCAGCACTGTCTCGCCGGATGCGGTGAGCGCGGCGACGCTGGTGGCCTCCTGGCTCGGCATACAGAGTGACTACCGCGGCATTCGTTTTCCGGTCATACGCGGTGAGCTGCCGGCCGCCAACGGCATTCTGTTTGGTCATCCGGGTGATCGTATCGGTACGCTGACCTTTCCGGCCAGCCAGGGGCCGATGTTACAGGTGGTCGATAACCCGAATAACCCAGTCTATAAACTGCTGCTGGTGAGCGGGAACGACGAAGCCGAATTGCGTCAGGCGGCGAACCGACTGACCACGCAGCCGCTGACCACTGACGAGAGCCAGCTGCAGGTAAAACCGCAAACCCTCGGCAACCGTAAACCTTACGATGCGCCGCGCTGGATTAATACCGATCGCCCGGTGCGTCTCAGTGAACTGCTGCGTAAAGATCAGAGCCTGACCAGCAGCGGCATCTGGCACGATGCGCTGCGCGTCAACTTCCGCGCCGCGCCCGATCTCTTTTTGTGGGATGGCGATACCGTGCCGGTCAACCTGCACTATCGCTTCCCGTCTGAAAGCTGGATCGATGAAGAAAATTCGTTCCTGAACGTCATGCTGAACGGCACCTTCCTGCGCAACCTGACCGTTAATAAGGTCGGGCTGCTGGAAAATGTCTGGCACCGTTTAGGCGGCGATGCGCGTCAGGAGCAGTATCAGCTCAATCTTGAACCCTACCTGATTTATGGCGATAACCAGCTGGCGCTCTACTTCAACATCAAACCGCGGGCGGATGCGCCCTGTGGCGTGTTGCTGAACAACAACATCAAGAGCCGGATTGAAGAGGATTCGTGGATCGATCTGAGCCACACCCGCCATTTCAGTATGCTGCCGAACCTCTCTTATTTTGTCGGCGCGTCATTCCCGTTCACGCGGCTGGCGGATTTCGGCCAGACCACGCTGTTGCTACCGGAAAAGCCCAGCGATGCCGAACTGTCGACGCTGCTGGATCTGGCGGCGCGCGCCGGTAACGCCACCGGCGTGGCGCTGACGCAGAATCAGGTGCTGTTTGGTCTGCCTCAGGGCGGTACCCATCTGGCCCGGCTTCAGCAGAACGATCTGCTGGCGGTGAGCACTACCGACAACAGTGATTTTAATCGGGCGTTGCTGGCCTCTTCACCTTATGACGCCAGCAGCAGCACCTTTGGTGTGAAAGAGCCGGATATGCTGGAGAAACTGCGCGGCTGGCTGAGCGGTGACTGGAGTCGTCAGCAGCTGGATGCCGATCGCTACTTCTCCTCTAACGAAGCGTGGCGCGGCTTCCTCAGCTACCGCTCACCGTGGAACCGCGATCGGCTGGTGGTGGTGACGGTGGCGACCAGTGACGATCAGCTGCTGCGGCTACACAGCGATCTCAGCTCGGCGCGTATCAATGCCGCGATTCGTGGCGATACCGCGATCATTACCGATGAGAATGGCATTCGCAGCTTCCGCGTGGGTGCGCAGTTCCCGGTCGGGGAGATGCCCTGGTACATGATGGTGGTGTGGTATGCCAACCAACATTCCGTGTTCCTGGCGCTGGCGGCGCTGTTGCTTTCTGCGCTGGTGGGCAGTGCGGTCTGGGTGATGCTCAGGCGTCATGCGTGGCGACGTCTGAACCCGAAGCCCGATCGTGATTCCGGCAAGAAGTAAGGATAACCATAATGAAAAAAAATCTGTTAAGTGCCGGAATCCGTCATGCATGGCTGCTGGGCAGTGCGCTGACGTTGTCATCGCCGCTACTGGCGGCGGAAAGCACCAACCCCGCATTGCAGGCGCTGTTTGACCAGGCGGCGTACTGGCATCAGAAAGCGCATGACGATCTGGCGATATCGTCGCTGCAAAAGGTGTTGATGGTCGAACCCCACAACACGCAGACGCTCTATCTGCTGGCGCTTTATGCCCAGCAGGGCGGCGATAACACCGCTGCCGCACAGTATCGCGAGCGTCTGAGCAAAGTCTCTCCTGACGATCCACATCTGAGCGAGCTGGATAACGCCCGCCAGCTACAGACGATTCCGCAGGCGCAGCTGTCGCTGGCGCGTCAGCAGGCACGTAGCGGCAATATTCCGGCGGCGTTACAGACCTGGCGCAATACCTTTAGCGGTAATGAGCCGCCCGCCAGCGTTGCCGCCGAATATTATCTCACTATGGCGGGTGACCGCACGCTGCTGCCGCAGGCGGTAGAGGCGCTGCGGCAGTTCGCCGCACAGCATCCTCAGGACACCGGCGCGCAGCTGGCACTGGGGAAAGCGCTTACCTATCAGGAATCGACCCGTCGCGAAGGGATTGAGGTGCTTTCCGGGCTGGCAAGCGGCAATCAGGATGCCGACCGCTCGCTGCGGCAGGCCCTGCTGTGGCTCGGTCCGCAGCCTTCAGATGCCGCGCTGTATCAGACCTGGCAACAGCGGCATCCGCAGGACGCCGCTGTGATTGACTACTACCGTAAAAACGTCGGCGGCGCTGAGAAAGGGGCCGGTTTCAGTGCGCTCAACAGCGGTGATGTCGGCGGCGCACAGACCAGCTTCGAAAAAGTATTGAGCGCCAATCCGCAGGACGCCGATGCGCTGGCGGGGATGGGCTATGTCGCTCAGCGTGCCGGACGGTATCAGGAAGCGGCCGATTATCTGCAGCGAGCGGCACAGCTGGGTGGCGACCAGGGCTCAGCCCGTCAGCAGCAGGCCGCTGATGCCCGTTTTTATGCGCAGCTGGCCAGTGCGCAGCAGGCACTGAAAAGCGGTGACAGCGCTCAGGCGCTGGCATTAAGCGAACCGTTAATCCAGGCCGAAGGCGAAAAAGGCATTGCCGCTCGCCTGTTCCGCGCGGACGTGCAGCGCCGCAGTAATCAGCCCGACCAGGCGGAGCAGACCTACCGTGCTGTTTTGCAGCTTGATGCTAATAACCGCAGCGCGAAAGAAGGTCTGTTCTACGTACTGCGACAGCAGAATCGCGGTGCCGAAGCCAATACCCTGCTGGGTTCATTGCCCGCGAGCGTTCGTCAGAGCGTGACGCCGCAGGCAAACGGTGCGGATACTTTGCGTCAGCAGGCGAAGCGTCAGCTGGCCGCTGGCAACAACGCAGCGGCCCTCTCGACGCTGCAGCAGGGTATCCAGCGTTATCCGACCGACGGCTGGCTGCGCCTTGATCTGGCGCGCCTCTACCGGCAACAGGGCGAGACATTACAGGCTGCCAATGTGATGCAGCCGGTGATGCGCAGCGGCGCCAGCACCAGTGAACTTTATGCCGGTGCGCTGAATGCCAGCGAAAGCGGCGGCTGGCAGCAGGCCAGCGTGCTGCTGTCACGCATTCCGCCCAATGCCCGCACGCGTGAGATGCGCGATCTGGCGCAACGGGTTAACTTTAACCTGCAGATGAGCACCGCTGATCAGTATCTCGCTCAGGGTGCCAATGCTGCTGCCGCCAACACCCTGAAAGCGCTGGCGGTGACGCCGCCAGCAAATCCGGTTGATGCGGGTAACCTGGCGCAGAAGCTGGCGCAGGCGGGCGATCTCACCACCGCCGTTTCGGTAGTACGCACCAATATGCAGCGCGGTGTGCAGGGTAACGCCGGGGATTATGCGGCGCAGATCACGGTGCTGAATCAGGCGGGTCAGAGTGCAGAAGCGCAGCGCTTCCTCAGCAGCCCCGAGCTGCAGGCGCGCAGCACGCCAACGCAGCTGGCGGCGATGCGTAACGGCTATCTGATCAACGAAGTCGATCGCCTGCGGCAACAGCGGCAGTACGCGGCGGCCTATGACAAGCTGATTGGCGCGTTACAGCAGGACCCGCAGAACCGCGATCTGATGTTCGCCATGGCGCGTCTCTATCAGGACGGCAAAATGAACCGCGACGCAGGCGTGGTGTATGACTACCTGATGACGCAGGATACGCCGACCCAGGATGCGCGCGTCGGTGCCATCAACGTCGCGCTGGCGCAGAACAATGTGCAGCGCGCCAACACGCTGAGTCGCGGCCTGAACAGCGCCACCCAGACGCCAGATCGCCTGCTGCTGTTAGCACGGGTGGCGGAAGCGAATGGCGAGCATAGCGAGGCGATGCGCTATCTGCGCGCGGCGCGCGGACAGCTGATTGGCCTGCAGGGCGCGCAGCCAGGCAGTCTGCCGACCGTCGGCGGGCTGGCGCTGGCGGATAACCCGTTTATCAACCGCAACACCTCACCGGTCGGGCGTTCGCCTTCCAGCTATGGCACCGTGTTGCCCTGGCAGGCCGCGCCAGCTGCCACGTCGGTCAGCCCTGAACAGGCAGAAGGGGGTGCGACGGTCTCCACCTCGTCGCAGACCCTGCGCCAGATCGACAGCATGATGGATTCGCTGCAGGAGAAAACCGGCAGCTGGAGCCAGGGAATGGTGCAGGTGCGCGGTCGTGATGGCGAATCGGGACTGAGCAAGCTGACCGAAGCCAAAGCGCCGCTGACTTTCTCCACCGTGCCGTTTGGCGAGTCGCGCTTTGACTTTAGCATGACGCCGTTATCACTGACGGCCGGCAGCGCGGCAGGCGATGCATGGCGTCGTTTCGGCACCAACGCCTTAACCCACGGCAACGTGGTGGCAGCAGGTGGCGCAACCGTCAATGATGTACCGAATGCCACTACGGATTCACAAACCGCCTCGGGCGTGGAGCTCAACCTGGCGCTGAAGGGCGACAGCTACAAAGTCGATCTCGGCAGTACGCCGCTGGGGCAGGATCTCAGTACCCTGGTGGGTGGGGTGCAGTGGTCGCCGAAGCTCACCGACTTCCTGACGCTGATCCTGACCGGCGAACGCCGCGCCATTACCGACAGTCTGCTGTCGTATGTCGGGGCAGAGGATAAGACCAGCGGCAAGCAGTGGGGACGCGTCACTAAAAATGGGGCCAACGCCTTACTGAGTTACGACAATGGCGATGCCGGTTTCTATGCTGGCGCGGGCGCCTACAGCTACCTCGGCGAGAATGTCGCCAGTAATGATAATCTGCAGGCGACTGCGGGCGCTTATGTGCGTCCGTATCACGCCGATGATCGTGAACTGAAAGTGGGGATGAGCCTGTCGTGGATGGACTTCTCAAAAAACCTGAGCTATTTCAGTTACGGTCAGGGCGGCTACTTCAGCCCGCAAAACTATGCTTCAGTCTCATTCCCGGTCGACTTCTCACGTCAGTACGACGACCTGAAAGTGAATCTGGGCGGTTCGGTGGGTTATCAGTCCTACAGTCAGGATAAGAGCGCTTACTTCCCGGACGACGCCAGCCTGCAATCACAGCTGGAAGCGCTGGCGGCCAATGGTAGCGTGAAAAGTGCCTACTACTCCGGCGGCAGTAAAAACGGTATCGGTTATAACCTGCACGCGGGCGCCGACTACAAACTCAATAAAGAGGTGACGATTGGCGGTCAGCTGGGCTACGACACCTTTGGCGATTACAACGAAAGCAGTGCGCAGCTTTATGTCCGTTATCTGTTTGGAGATAAGTAATGAATGAGCATTCTGGCGTGTCGCATCCGCATCCACCCGGCTGGTTTGATCTGGTCAGTGTGATGATTAAAGGCATGGTCGCTAACGGCGGCCAGCAGCAGGCGGAAGCGTTCCTTTATAACATGGGCGAATCACTGGCGGCCCGCTATCCGCTGTCTGAGGCACGCACGGTGCAGGATCTGGAGCGGGAAATAAATCTGCAACTGGCGCGTTTTAACTGGGGTTTTGTGCAGATCCAGCCGGAAGAGAAAGCACTACTGATCAGCCATCACGCCTTACCTGCGGGTGACAGCATCACGACACCAGCAGACTGGCAGACGGCGTTTGGTGCAGCGGTGGCGGGCCTGTTCTCGGGTTGGTTGCAGGCTCAGGGCGGCAGCAGTACGGTGCCGGTCACGCCTGAACTGCATGATGGCAGCACGCTGCATTATCGATATCAATAGGATGCATGAATGAACGTTAAGCCACTCTGGCTGGGATGGATCTGCTGTATCGGGCTGTTGATCGGCAGTGCACAGGCTGCTGCCAGCGGCTGGGACAGTTTTAAAAGCCGCTTTGTCTCCTCAGAAGGGCGGGTGATCGATACCGCAAATAACAATGTCAGCCATACCGAAGGGCAGGGCTACGGCATGTTGCTGGCGGTGGCGAATGACGATCGCGTCACCTTTGACCGGCTGTGGCAGTGGACGCACAGCCAGTTAGGTAATCCGCAAAACGATCTCTTTTACTGGCGCTATACGCCAGGAAGCGCGAATCCGGTGGCGGATAAAAACAACGCCGCCGATGGTGATGTGCTGCTGGCATGGGCGTTACAACGGGCCGCGCAGAAGTGGCAGGTGGAGAGTTATCAGCAGGCGTCTGACCGCATTCAGCGGGCGATCGTTAAGCTGGATGTGGTGACGTTTGGCGGCCATACCGTGCTGTTGCCGGGCGCGCAGGGCTTTAATAAAAGCAGCTATGTGGTACTCAATCCCTCTTACTTCCTGTTCCAGGCGTGGCGCGAGTTTGGTGAGCGCAGCCATCTTCAGGTGTGGAATAAACTGATTGAGGATGGTCTTGATCTGTTGGGTAAGCTGCACTTCGGTAACAGCGGTCTGCCGCTGGACTGGGTGGCGCTGAATGCCGATGGCTCGGTTGCGCCAGCCATCGGTTATTCCAGCCGCTTCAGCTACGACGCGATTCGCGTGCCGCTGAATATCTGGTGGTACGATCCGCACAGTCTGGCGCTGGTGCCGTTTCAGCAGGTCTGGCAGGGCTACAGCCGGATGATGACGCCAGCCTGGTTTGATGTGCTGGCCAACACGCCAGCACCCTATCACCTTGAGGGCGGTTTGCTGGCGGTACGTGACCTGACGCTGAATGAGACCGGCTACCTCAGCGATCGGCTGTCACCGGATCAGAACTATTTCTCGGCCAGCCTGCAACTGCTGACCTGGATGGCGTTTCAGGAAAAGCGTTAACGCGCCTCGCATTGCCTGCCCGATCGGTGCGGAAAAAAACCGCGCTTATCGGGCAGAGAGTCCGAATCTCCCCGCTCCGGCATTATTGCCGACAAAAAAACTGACGTTGAGATATACTTGCTGCGCATTTTCCTGTCTGATATCTGAGCTTTTTTTTATAGTCGGGAGAGAATTTTTGCGGGTAAACCGGTCACTTACGATAAAGCAGATGGCGACGGTTTCGCTGGTTGCGGTTATCACCATCAGTATCTTTATCGTCATCCAACTGTTTCATTTTGTGCAGCAGCGCAG
>Ga0308167_1004337_pt1 | contig 10336 bp, 7 predicted proteins | sample PhyCR1_2_FD_202138 | JGI IMG/M metagenome (GOLD analysis project Ga0308167, IMG submission 202138) | Phyllosphere microbial communities from UC Gill Tract Community Farm, Albany, California, United States - DLSLRC.R1 | ecosystem: Host-associated > Plants > Phyllosphere > Unclassified | place... | reverse complement strand
CCGCTGCATTTCATGCGGGTTCTCACACCCGGTCACCGGAAACTGGCGACCCAGAGACGTTATCCCTGAGGCATTTCCCCGACAACAGCGAAGGTTCGGCAAGGTGCGTAGGATAGTTCCGAAGAGCCCTCGGCTGAAGCATTTGGTTGCAGGTTGGGAAATGTCCTACGGCGCTGCTGCGCAGCAGAGAAGAAACGCCTAACCCGTTTCTAATGAGAAGTATTACCATGTGCGACTCATTCAAGTCTCCCGTCGGATATCGCACTCATGGCCTCATCCTCGACAACCCATCAAATGGTGGGCGAACTCTATGCTCAGCATCACAGCTGGGTGGTGCAGTTACTGCGGTGCAAGCTGGGCGGGCATGAGCAGGCCGTGGATCTGGCGCAGGACACTTTCCTGCGTATTTTGAGCAGCGGCAGCGTGCCGGTTTTCCGCGAGCCTCGCGCCTACCTCACCACCGTCGCCAGCCGCTTGTGCGTGCAGTATTTCCGCCGCCAGGCCCTGGAGCGGGCGTATGAACAGTCGCTGGCGATCCTGGAGCCGGAACATATGCCGTCGCCGGAAACCCGCTTGCTGGTGCTCGAAGCGCTGGACGCGGTAGGGCAGGTACTGGACGGGTTGGGCAGCAAGGTGCGGGAGATATTCCTGCTGTCGCAGCTCGATGGCCTGACTTATCCACAGATCGCAGCGCGCATGGGCCTCAGCGTGAATGTGGTGCAAAAAGCCATGCTCAAGGCCTATCGCCATTGCTACCTGGCGGTGTACGCGCCATGAATCGCTTCAAGGTCGCCAACGATCAGCCCCTGGACGAAAGCGTGCTGGACCAGGCCTTGAACTGGATGGTTGCCCTGCAGTCGGGCACCAGCAGTGCTGCCGAGCAGCAGGCGTGCCAGCACTGGCGCAACGAGAGCCCCCAGCACGAACTGGCCTGGCAGCGTTTGGTCGGGCTGAGCCGCGACATGCGCCTCAACCAGGTGCTCACGGCCCCCGGTGCGCGGCAATTGCTGCAGGCGCGCAGTGCCGTTTCGCGACGCACCTTGCTCAAGGGCTTTGCCGGCCTGAGTGTGGCCAGCGCCCTCAGCTTGGGTGTGCGCGAGCGGGTGTTGCTGCCGGAGTTGTTCAGCGATTACCACACCGCCACCGGGGAGCGGCGCCATGTACGGCTGGACGATGGCGCTGCATTGCAGCTGGATACCCGCACCGCGATGGATGTCGAGGGGGCTCGCCTGACGCTTAACCTGGGCAGGCTGTTGCTGGCCAACGGTGCCAGCGACAGTCGGGCGATCAAGACCGCGGATGGTTGGATACGGCCAGCCGCGCTGTCGCGGTTGATCATCAGCCACGGGCTGCCAGGCCAGCCGGGTACGCAGGTGCAAATGCTCTCCGGCAGTGCGCAGGTCGAGCCATCGCGTGGCCCCCGCACCCAGGTGGAAGCCGGCCAGCAGCTGAGCTTCAACAACCTGCTGAGCGGGCAGCCGACCCGCGTGCCAGCCACCGCCGAAGCCTGGAGCCAAGGCCTGTTGATCGTCGAGCGCATGCCACTGGGCGAGGTGCTTGAGCAACTTGATCGCTACCGGCGCGGGCTGCTGCGCTGCGACCCGGCTGTGGCGGGCTTGCAGGTGTCGGGTTCGTTCTCGCTGGACCAACCCGAGGCCAGTCTCGACCTGCTGGCCAAGGTACTGCCGGTGCGTGTGCAACGGGTGTGGGGTTACCTGGCCAGCGTGGTGCCGGCTTAGTTTTGAGTATTTTTCACGGTGGCCGGCAGTATTTCCGTTCTCGAGCATCAAGACAGGCAAGACGCTGAAAAAGCGCCCGCCAACCTTCTCGACAGGACAGTCTTTATGCTCATCCACGTCACACCCCTCGCCAGCGCGTTACGCACCGCGATCTTCGGTTTATCGTTGGTTACTGCCAGTCACAGCGCGATTGCCGCCAGCCCGGTAACCACCGGGGAACACTCCCAGGCTCAGGCCTTTGACATTCCCGCCGGTAACCTCGACCGCGTGTTGGGTGCGTTCGGGCAGCAGGCCGGTGTGATGGTTGGCATTGATTCAGCGCTTTCCTCCGGCGTGCAAAGCAGCGGTTTGCAAGGTAGCTTCGCAGTGGAAGAAGGCCTTGAGCGCTTGCTGGGCCCGGTAGGGCTGCAGGCTGAACCTGCAGAAGGCGGGTATCGGGTGGTTGCCAAACCCGTGTCCCAGGATGGCAAGGTCGAGTTGCAAGCGACGCAGGTGAGTGCCAACCAGTTGGGCACCATTACCGAAGGCTCTGGTTCCTATACCCCCGGCACCATCGCCACCGCGACGCGCCTGGTACTGACGCCACGGGAAACGCCGCAGTCGATTTCCGTAGTGACGCGCCAGGCCATGGATGACTTCAGCCTCAAGTCGATCGACGACGTGATGCGTCACACGCCGGGTATCACGGTCGCGGCCTATGACAGTGAGCGTACGTCGTATTATTCGCGCGGGTTCGCCATTCGCAACTTCCAGTACGACGGCATCCCGATCCTGCAGGATGCGCAGTATTCTTCTGGTCACACCCTCACTGACACGGTGATCTACGACCGTGTCGAAGTGCTCAAGGGCGCTACCGGCCTGCTCACCGGCGCCGGCGGCCCTGGCGGCACCATCAACATGGTGCGCAAAAAGCCCACGTCCGAGTTCAAGGGTTACATCGACCTGGGCGCGGGCTCATGGGACAACTATCGCTCGGAAGTCGATGTCAGCGGCTCGTTGACCGACTCCGGCAACATCCGTGGTCGCGCCGTCGCGGCCTATCAGGACAAGCACTCGTTCCTCGACCACTACCAACGCCAGACCGCCGTGTACTACGGCATCCTCGAGTTCGATCTGGCGCCTGATACGCTGCTGACGATTGGCGCCGACTACCAGGACAGCGACCCGCAGGGTTCCAGCTGGTCTGGCTCGGCCTCGCTATATGACTCGGACGGCAATCGCATCAGCACCCACCGCGGCTTCAACAACGGCACCAAGTTCAGCAAATGGGAGCAGTACACCCGTACCGGCTTCGCGACGTTGGAGCACACATTCGACAATGGCTGGGTCGGCAAGGCGCAGTACAACCACCAGATCAACGGCTACAATGCGCCGCTCTCTGCCCTGCTGTCGCCAAACGCCGCCACCGGCAAAGCGTCGCTGCTGACCCGTGCCTACGACGGCGAAACCATCAGCGACACCGGCGACTTGTACGCCACCGGACCGTTCAGCCTGTTTGGCCGCGAGCATGAATTGGTGGTCGGCACCTCGGTATCGCGCTCGCGCTGGACCGGCAGCAACTACACCAGCGCCGTCTACAGCGATGGCAACAGCCACGACTATTTCAACTGGGACGGCGACGCCGCCAAGCCGGGCCGAGGTCCGGAAACCGCCTACAACGACGAAACCACGCGCCAGAGCGCCGGCTACATGACCGCGCGCTTCAACGTGACGGATGACCTGCACCTGATGCTCGGCACTCGCGTGAACAACTTCGAAGTCACCGGCACCAGCCAGGTCAAGGACACTGGCAAGGTACTGCCTTATGCCGGCATCACCTACGACCTCAACGAGAATTTCTCGGCGTATGCCAGCTACTCCGATATCTACCTGCCGCAGCGTGAGTATCGCGACATCAATGACAAACCGGTCGAGCCGGATGAAGGCAAGAACTATGAGCTAGGCCTCAAGGGTGAATTCTTTGACGGCCGCCTCAACGCCAGCATTGCCTACTTTGAAGTCCACGAAGACAACCGCGCAGTCACCGACGACCGCTACGTGCGAGGCAGCATCCCCGGGCTGGACGGTGCCTATAAGGGCGTTGAATCCAAGACCAAGGGCTATGAAGCGGAAATCTCCGGCGAACTGGCCCCCGGCTGGCAATTGCAGGCGGGCTACACCCACAAGATCATGCGCGACAATCAAGGTGAGAAACTCTCCACCTGGGAACCGGAAGACCAGGTCAACCTCTACACCACCTACAAACTGACCGGCCCGCTGGACAAGCTCACCCTGGGCAGCGGCGTACGCTGGCAGAGTACCGGCTGGAAACTGCTGACCAATAACTACACCACCATGACCACCGACAAGTTCTCCCAAGACCCGCTTTGGGTGGTGGATGCAATGGCCCGCTATCAAGTCACCGACAACGTCTCGGCCACGCTTAACGTCAATAACGTGTTCGATAAGAAGTACTACACCAATATTGGTTTCTACAACTCGGTGTATTACGGCGATCCGCGGAACGTGATGCTCTCTACTCGGTGGAATTTCTAGCCGCGGGTTGATGCAGGTACGCGACATAAGGGGACTCCCTTTTATCGAGGTGGCCTGTATTCAAGCCGGTCGAGCTGAACCAGAACATGCCGCCCGAAGGAGAGAAAGCCATCGAGTACTTGATGCCGGTTTTCCACGCGGGCTGCGGAAAAACACAGCCCTCGTAGCGATACGAGGGCTGTGTTGCATGAGCAGCAGAAAGGAGACCGGTTTGATCGCAGAGATCAGAAATCCCAGCGTGTGGTGACCATCATGTTGCGTGGGTCACCAGGGTAGGCCGAGTCATAGAAACCAATGTTGGTGTAATAGTGCTTGTCGAACAGGTTGTTGACGTTGAAGGTGACCGAAAGATTATCGGTCACTTGGTAGCGGGTCATTAGATCAACCAGCCAGTAGGGGTCTTGGGTGAATTTCTCGTAGCGGCCACCACCGGGGTAGCCCCAGTTGTTGACGGTCTGCCAGCCAGCGCTTTGCCAACGCGCGCCGCCACCGACGGTGAGCTTGTCCAGGCTGCCCTGGAGTTTGTAGGTGCTGTAGAAGCTGACCTGGTCTTCCGGTTCCCAGGTGGCGACTTTATCACCATCGCTATTGCGGGCGATCTTATGGGTATACCCCGCTTGCAACTGCCAGCCCTTGGCCAATTCGCCGGAGATTTCCGCTTCGTAGCCCTTGGTCTTGGTCTTGGTGCCGATGTACGAGTAGTCGACGCCCGGCTGCGAGTTCCAGGCCGTGTCGGCCAGCGGACGGTTTTCTTCGTGCACCTCGAAGTAGGCGAGGCTGGAATTCAAGCGGCCACCGAAGAACTCACCCTTGAGGCCGAACTCATAGTTCTTGCCTTCGTTGGGGGCTAGCATGGCACGGGTGCGGGTGCGGTACTGAGTCTGTGGCTGGAAGATTTCGGTATAGCTGGCGTATGCGGTGAAATTGTCGTTCAGGTCATATGTCAGGCCTGCATACGGTACCACCTTACCGCTTTCCTGAGTGTCGCTGGTCCCAGTCACCTGGTAGTTGGCAATACGTGAGCCGAGCAACAGGTGCAGTTCATCCGTCAGGCTGAAGCGACCGGTGACGTAGGTGCCGGTCTGGCGGGTCGTTTCGTCGTTGAACTTGGTGGCGGTCCACAGCGGCTCGGCGGCATCGCCGTCCCAGTTGTAGAAATCATAGGAGTTGTTGAAGTAGGTGGTTGCGGTGTAGTCCTTGGCTTTCCATTTGGAAATGGACAGAGACTGACCGATCACCAGTTCGTGGTCGCGGCCGAACAGCTCGAATGGCCCCGAGGCGTACACATCGAGACTGTCGCTGGTGGTCTTGCCCACGTATTTGCGCGCGTAGATGGAGCTGGCGGTGGCGGAGTCCTGGGAGATGTAGCCCAGGGGAGCGTCATAGCCGTTGATCTGGTGGTTGTATTGGCCTTTGGTGACCCAGCCATTATCAAAGGTATGTTCCAGGCTCGCGAAGGCCGTGCGGCTGTACTGTTCCCAAGAGCCCCATTTTGGGCCGTTGTTGAACGAACGCGGCAGGTCCAGCTTTTTGCCGGTCGCATCAAAGATGGTGCGTGTACCGGTCCAACTGGAGCCTTTCGGATCGCTGTCCTGATAATCGGCACCGAGGGTCAGCAGAGTGTTTTCATCCAAGTCGACCTCCAGGATGCCGTATAGCACACCGGTCTTACGCGAGTAATGATCAAGGAACGATTGTTTGTCCTGATACGCCGCTACGACACGGCCGCGGACGTTGCCGGTTTCGGTCAGGGGGCCGCTGACGTCGGCTTGGGAGCGATAGTTGTCCCAGGAGCCGGCGCCCAGTTCGATGCTGCTCTTGAACGCGGAGGTCGGTTTCTTGCGAATGAGGTTGATGGTACCCCCTGGGCCGCCTGCCCCGGTGAGCAGACCTGTAGCGCCCTTGAGAACTTCGACGCGATCATAGATCGCCATGTCGGTCAGGGTCTGGCCCGCCGAATATTGGGCGTCGCGCAGAGTAGGGATACCGTCGTACTGGAAGTTGACGATGGAGAACCCGCGGGAATAGTAGTTGGTACGCTCGGTGTCATAGGTCGATACGGTGATGCCCGGGGTATGGCGCATCACGTCATCGATGGCTACAAGCCCGAAGTCATCCATCGCCTGGCGGGTTACTACCGAGATCGATTGCGGTGTTTCTCGAGGCGTCAGCACCATGCGCGTCGCCGTAGCGATAGTGCCGGGGGTGTACGAACCGGTGCCTTCAGTCACTGTGCCCAACTGGTTGGCAGTGATTTGCGTAGCCCCCAGTTCCAGGGCATCGTCGGTACTGTTCGCGACCAGAACGTACCCGCCATTGCTCTGACGTTGCGCTTGCAGGCCACTGTTGGCGAGCAGGCGCGACAGTCCTTCCTCGACACTGTATGAGCCTTTGATCCCGTCAGTTGTGAGATGCCGAGCCTGCTCGGTGTCGAACGAAATGGTAACCCCCGCCTGCACACCGAACTCGGCCAGGGCGCTACTCAGCGGCCCGGGGGCGACCTGGTAAGCGGTCAGGCTCTGCGCCATGACCTGAGCCGGCATCAGCGCCAGGCCAGACAGGCTGGCAAGGGAAGCGCCCAGAACGGCCAGGCGCACGGCGCGCCTCAGCAGCGTCGGAGTGTTGTGGGAAAGCGGGGGCATTCGGTGATCCTTCCGTTGTCTTGGCAGAAACCCGCTGTATCGCGGCTTATGTCATTGACGGATGAGAATCTGAATCAGCAAGGTTGCCGCTGAAGATTCTGCGACGCGGCTTCACGCCGGTTCAATGCTGGCCCAGTAACGCGTCAGATAACGCACTTTCACCGGCAAGGATTTGCCCAGGTTCTCCAGCACGGTGTCGGTATCATCGATGCGAAAAGCGCCGGAAATGCTCAACCCCCGAACCTCGGCAGCACAGCGCAGGACGCCCGGTCGATAGCGCCCCAACTCCTCGATGAAGTCGCCCAGCCGCCAATCATCGACGCTGAGCATGCCCTGCACCCAGGCGGTCGAACCCGCTGGCAGGGGGCGGACGCTGCCTACTCGATCACGATCGAACGTGACCTGCTGGCCGGTTTCCAGGCGCAGCGGGTGATCGGCATGCCTTTGCGGGCTGACTTCAACCGCCGCCTCTAGCACACCGACAAGGGTTTGCTCGGGCAGTTGGCGCACACTGAACCGGGTGCCGAGCGCGCGCACGCCCCCTTGCGCGGTCTGAACCATGAAGGGGCGCTGGGCGGGATCCTTGGCGGTTTGCACAATAATTTCGCCACGGAGTAGCTGGATTAGCCGCTGTCTGGAGTCGAAATGGATGTCCAGTGCGGTGTCGGCGTTCAGTTCCAGTTGCGAGCCATCGTCCAGGCGCAGCGAACGACGTTCCCGGATGCCCGTGCGCTGTTGCGCTAGCATCGAGCGGTACGGCACCTGCTCAACGGCCATCCATGTACCACCGCCGACCGCTATCAGCATACCGAGAATCTTAAGTACATCACGGCGTTGTGCCTGCGCTGCACCGAGGCCAGACAACGCCGCCTGCTGCGGTATTGTTGCCCACTGCTGCTGAAGTTTTTCAACCCGCGACCATGCCGCCGCATGGTCAGGGCTGGCCTGTACCCACGCCTGCCACGCCCGCGTGCGCGCCTCGCTGGCGGTGCCGTCATTGAGCTGCACATACCAGGTGGCGGCCGCCTCCAGCGTCTCCAGGTTGGGCGACGCAGACATCAGTTATCCACCAGCAACAGGCAGCGCGTCATGGCGCGAATCAGATGATTCTTCACCGTGGTCACCGACACCCCAAACCGCTCGGCCGCCGCCACGTAGCTCAGACCTTCGAGCTGCACCGCCAGGAAAATCTCACGCGTGCGCTGGCCCAGCTCATCTAGCAGGCTATCGACCGCCACCAGCATCTCGATGATGGACAAGCGAATCTCCGGCGAAACATCCACCGGTTCTGGCCGTTGTGCCAACGCATGCAAGTAAGCCTGCTCAATGGCGCGGCGACGGGATTTATCGATCAGCAGCGAACGGGCGATGGCGCTCAGGTAGCCACGAGGTTCGCGAATGGGTGCGTCATTGCGCGCCGTCATCACCCGCAGAAACGTGTCCTGAGCCAGGTCCGAAGCATCGGCGGCGTTGCCCAAACGCACACGCAACCAGCCTTTCAGCCAGCTGTTATGTTCGCTGTACAACCGATGAAGAGCCGAATGATCAAGCGCCGACATGAGAGAGACACCGAGGCATAAATGGTAATCGATCTCATTATTATGATGGCGGGATTTTAATGCAAGGGGCTTCCCATAGGACCCACTGAATGAAGTACCACATAGAGCAGATTGCGAGAGTCTTACGAGCGTACGCTTACTTACTGCGGCATTTTAAAAGCCAAAGCAGCGTCAGCACCGTCGGCCAAAACAAGGTGTTCAAAAGGTCGTGAGCGCTTGCCTGCCAGCGCCAGTATCCGAAGCTTCCAATATCGTCTCGTCGATCTATCCACTCGCCAGCACATGCAATGATTAAAACCGCTAGCCAGCCAAGGTATGGCCGCAATCGCCGGATGCCAACGATCAGCGTCAAGTAGATCGCCATGCCCACGTAGATATGCAGCGCGTCTTTGGACAGTCCGGTTGCCGCCACAATGGCGAGCTTGATGCTTTGGGCGGTTGAGATATCCAGTTCAAGTCCTCCTCGCTGAGCCGGTGCCAGGTTCCGCCTACATCCGAGCAACGTGAATTTCAATCTGACTGGAGAATTAGTTTGAAGTTATCCACTCAGCGGTCCTCTGCCACCGCGCAAGGGGGAATACACGACTCTTCTTGGGCGCAGCACAGCTTTGGCGTGGCTCGGTGACCACGTCGGCACCATCCGGCATGTCATTGAACGTGTCGCTTTAGAAGGTCACTAGCGGGGCGTCGCTGGAATGTCTTGAACCCGGAAACGAAAAAACCCGCCAGAAGGCGGGTTTTTCGTGTGTGTATGGTGCCGGCACCAGGAATCGAACCCGGGACCTACTGATTACAAGTCAGTTGCTCTACCATCTGAGCTATACCGGCACAGGGGCGCATTATAGCTATCCGAGCAGCCGTGTAAACCACTTCCTTGCAATCAATGCAAAAACCCGTAACTCACCGGCCTGAAAGGAGAAATTTCCTACCAGCCGCGGTGGATGGTGTTTATGCCCGGCTCGGCCTTGGCGGGGTTGAAAAACAGCTTGTCGTTGTCGCAGCCGCGCTTGCGGCAGGGCTGTGCGACGTGCAGCGGCAGGCCGCGGTCGCCGCCGAGTTGCATGGCGGGGGTGTCCCAGCCAAGGGCTTTGCCGGGGGCGTGGCTGGTGGTGTTGGTGCAGCCGGTGACGGCGAGGGCGAAGCTGAGCAGGGCTGTGGATTTGATCGGGATCACGATGTCGAAGTCCGTTCGGTGACAGTCTTTGTTGCGGGCAATTGTAACTCAGTAGGCATGGGCGAAGGCGGGTGGCCATCACGCTTTCAGACAATTCTGAAAATGCTTATGCACAAGCGGCATGCCAGGATTGCAGTGCGGGCATACCGTTGGTCGTAACCGCCGGTCTTTGCGCAAAGTGCTGTTTTTGCTGGGCTTGAAGGTTTAAGCGAATAAGCAGACGGCCCTAAATAGCCAGTTGGATCCACAAATCCGCCAATTTCATCAAAAGCTTGTGCACAGACTTATCCACAGGTTACTCATCGCCCGTGCTCGGCCAAAAGTAGCAAATTGCGGGGTGTAAGGGCGTAGTCGCAGAACAGCCCAACGCGCACGTTGTAGCCTTGTTCGTGCATGTACAACGCTCGATCGAGCACCAGCCATAACTCCAGCGGGCGGCGGAACAGGTTGCGTACGCGCTCCAGGTTGCGCACCTCGGCGAGGCGTTGCCAGCCGGCGGCTTCGAGTGCCTCCCAGTCGGGGTTGCCGGTAAGGGGCAGCTGTTTGAGCGCGGCGAGGTCCTGGCAGTACGCGGCGAAGGTCTTGTCCAGCCAGCTGACCGGCAGCGATGGCGTCGGCAGGTAGCTGTCGTTCTGGCGTTGTTCGCGTTGCAGCAGATCGAAGCCTAGGCGGCGGGCCATCGAGGCG
>Ga0308167_1004334_pt1 | contig 10349 bp, 13 predicted proteins | sample PhyCR1_2_FD_202138 | JGI IMG/M metagenome (GOLD analysis project Ga0308167, IMG submission 202138) | Phyllosphere microbial communities from UC Gill Tract Community Farm, Albany, California, United States - DLSLRC.R1 | ecosystem: Host-associated > Plants > Phyllosphere > Unclassified | place... | reverse complement strand
GACCTATGAGGTCAACGGCAAGCAGTACGTGCTGATCTACGCCGGCGGCCACGGTTCCTTCGGCACCAAGCTGGGCGACTACGTGGTCGCTTACGCCCTGCCCGATCAGAAGTAACCACCGCCGTTAGTACCCCGCAAAGCACGCCGCAAGGCGTGCTTTTTCTTTTCCCGCCCCGCCGGCTGCCCCCTCGCAATACCCTTAATTTTTTCATCTCCATTATTGATAATGGTTATCATTCGCAATATTATACCTCTGCGGCCCCGGCAGCGGCTGCGATCCTCTCCAGCTTAATGGGCAATACAACGATCGGCCGCCTTCGGGCGGCCCTATTCGGAGGCGCATGGTCGACCATACTCGGAAGCATCGAAAGAAGATTCTGCAAGCGGCGGTGAAAACGCGACGCGCCGGCCTGACGTTCGCGCCGGCATCGCCAGCCACGTCGCCCTTTATCGGCCAGCACCGCCAGACGCAAGCCGTGCTGATACACCTGATCGGCCATGATGACGCCCAGGAGGAACATGAATGAACCTGCAGCCCTTTACCGCCATGCTGATGTTCGCCTATGTGCTGCTGATGGTGCCGCTGCTCTACGTCATCGACAGCCGCCTGAGCGCCAGCAAACTGGTGCGCAAAGCCACGCAAAACCTCATCATCATCGCCTTGACGCTGTTGTTCTTCAGCGCGATGACGCTGCTGTATTGACGCTTCCTGCCCCTCAGGCGCCAAATTGAGCGCCTGAGCCACCCTCTCATCCGCGCGCCCGCTCTACGGTTTTCAACCCGCCCAACCGCAACCAATGGTAGAGATCCGCATTGCGTTTAAATCCCAGTTTTCGCATCGCCGCCTGTTTGTGATTGCTGACGGTTTTCACGCTCAGATGCAGGTTGCGCGCGATGGCGGTCTGCGGCAATTCACAGGCCAGGTAGCGCATGACATCCTGCTCACGGCGGGTAATGCGCTGCCGTTCACACCAATAGCACCGGTGCTCTGCGTCGCGGTTCGTCCGCGCCGCCAATGCCCGCTCCAGCTGGCTTAATACGCTGCCCGGCGAGTCGTTGCGGAAAATAACGCCCGCCTCACTGATGCAACGCGGGTTATCGCGCCAGCGGGTATCGCCGGGTTCACGCAGCGCAAAGTTGAGCGGTTGGCCGCCGCTCACTGAATGCAGGCAGAAACGCGCCTGCCAATCACGCTCCACGGACTGGAACACCACATCCGCCCGATGCGCCTGTGTGGCGTCGAGCACCTGAACCCGCATGCCGCGGCGCGCAAAATACGCCAGCAGCAGCTGCTGCAATCCTTCAATAAAGAAACGGTCATTATCGATAAACGCCAGAGTGATGGTAGTTTCCATCGGCACGCTCCCTTTGAAATCATCCTTCCCGGTCGCCGCCGAGCGCGATTCCCCCCCCCTGATGGCGGGTGACTCAACGGCATAATGCAACGGCGCGCGGCGCGGGTAATGCAGCTACGGCAACGCCAGAATGGCGACCGATTGCCCCGAGTAATTGCCAGCCTTGATCGTTCCCGTCACGCCAAGGGTGGAAGTGATCGGCACCGTGACCCCGCGCGTATCCGCGGTGAACTGATAACCCAGGTTGCCCAGGGCGCCGTTGATGCGCAGCGTGCTGTAGACGCCGGAATTCCCCAGATCCAGGCGGCCATTGCTGCCGACGCGGATATACATGACGATGTTCATCTTCTGCGAGCACACTACGCGCAGGCTGCCGCGCGCCGTATTGCCTACCAGGTCGGTATCCGGCAACACGCCGTGGTTCAGATCGAGCTGTTGCTCATCGATGCCGCAGACCCCGACCGGCGGCGGCGCGATGCCGCAGACGCTGCTCGGCATCAACCGTGCGCTGTTGCCTTCAACGGCGGAGGAGGACGAGGTGGTATAAAACAGCCCGACACACTCCTGAGTGATGGCATCCCCCACATGAGAAGTCGTACCGACGATCGGCAACGGATAAATGCTCTGGTAGAAGCGGCTGAGTTCACCCATCGTCCGCAGTTGGGTAATCTGCGGGTAGCGCCCCGACCCGACGATAGAGGCCGAAGGCGTCACGGCCGTGCTGCCGCCCGTATTGGCGCTGGTGTGCCGGTGGTTGATCCCCACAGCGCACATGCTTTGCTGATAGCAAGGATTAGGCGATGAGTCATCCTTATCCCAGCTCTCAAGCACATACTCATAAGCCGCATTGCTGGGAGAGCCGGTACTCTTGGTCACATAGGAATAAATTTGCGCCGAGCACAGCCCCGGCAGCAGGCCGAGCAGTAAATACATCCCTCTGAAGTGAAAACGCTGCATCGCGTCATATCCTTATTCTGTTTTGCCGAAGCCCGGCGCTCATTGGTAGTCCAGGCTGAACGTCGCAATGGCGCTGAAAGCACCGCGACCGATGGTTCGCTTTGCCAGCGCTTCCGGTTCGCCGCGCACATAGGCCTGCACCCCAATCACCGTGCCGCCGTCCTGCAACGGGTACTTGCCGCCTGCGCTGTTGAGCGGTAAAGGCTGCCCCTGCAGCGTCTCCATGCCGATGGCGATCCCGCGCGCCTGGCTGCTCGCCGCCAAAGCCAAAAGCCCCGGCAGCTGCGCATTCTCCGTCCCTTTGAAGGTGATCGACACCGTCTTGCCCAGGCTGAGATCGCACTCCGCCAGCCGCAACTCGAACGGTTGCCCCTGCGTGCGCTGGTTCAGGTACAGGTACTTGTCGACCAGCGTGCCGAAATCCAGCGCGATGCTCTCGTCGCCCGGCTGAATGACGCAAGGTTCCGCCACCAGCGCCCCGCGCATGCGCAGATTGTCCGCGGCTTGCGCCGCGCCGTTCACGCCCAGCGCCAACAGCAACAGGCCGATAACGCCCCAGCCGCCTTGTGTTGTTTTCACGCTCGCCTCCTCCTTCATTGATAGTCGGCCCGCAGCGTCGCCGTGGCCTCGAACGCGCCTTCCGTCAGGGTTTCGCCCGATTTGCCGACCGGCACCGCTTCCAGCACCGGCGGTTTGGCCGGATCGATAGGCAGCGCGCTGCCCACTTTGAACGGCTGTGCGTTCTGGTAAATGCGGATGCCGAGATAGCGCCGGTTGGTTTGCACCGCCGCTTCGTCAAACGTTGCGGCGTTGCCGGTCAGACTCAGCAACATGTCCCATTTGCCGATCCCCGGCTCGCAGCGAATGCGGTAGCCGATGCTTTGCCGATAGTTCGCACCATCGACCTTGTTAATGCCGACACGATCGCCGAAGTTCACGTCAATGATCCCGTCATCGTTGATGGTGCAGGGCGGCGGCTCGATCAACGTGCCGCGAAACTGCATGTCGACCGTTTTCTCCGCCCAGGCGAGATGGCATGCCATCCCTGCGCACAGCAGCACGCTCGCCGTAAAACGTTGTTTCATGCTCTCGCTCCCGCGTTACTGATAATCCACCTTCATGGTGGCGCCCGCGGTGAATTCACCCGCCGCCAGCCTGGCGGTGGCCGATTTCACCGGTACCGCCTCAAGCGTCGGCGCGGCCGGATAGGTAAAGCTCAACCACTGGTTGATCGGCCAACGGCGGCCGCCATTCAGCAACGCAATGCCCAAGCCGTCTTTGCTGGTGCGCAGCAGTTGGCCGTCGAAGCCGCTCGCCGCCCCCTGCACCTGCAGTTTGAGCCCGTTGCTGCTCTGCCCGCTGCACGTCAGCGTGTAACTCACCGCCCGCCGATAGTTGGCGCCATCAATGCGGGTGGTCATCACTTCATCGCCAAAGTCCACCTCGATCGGGCGTCCGCCGTTGATGATGCAGGGGGGAGAAAGCACGGTGACCCGTACGTTCACCGTGGTCGCCTGCGCCGGCAGTTGGCCTAGCGCCAGCACTCCCGCCAGCCAGAAAGGCACCCGGCCGCGTCTTATCCTCGGTACCATCGCCTCGCCTCAGTCATAATTCAGCCTAAAATCCACCGTCGCCCGATACGCGCCGGCCATCAGCGGCGCCACGGTTCGCTCCGGTGCCACGCTGTAGCTCAACGCCTCTTGCCCTGGCGTCAGCAGCAGCGGCTCGCCGCGGCTGCCCAACCGAACGTCGCGACCGCGGCCGTCCAGCAGGCGCAACCCCAGCCCTGAAGTGCCCTGCGCTTTCACCAGCTGCGGATTGTCGCTGTCCGCCGTCGAACCGAAGCTGACCGTCACCGCCGGTTGATTCGGCGCCCAGACCAACGCGCCGGTACGCGCATCTCGCTGGCCCCCCGGCGTGCGCAGGCAATCCTGCAAACGCAGCTCGAACGCCACCGGCTGCCCGCGATCGCCGGCCTGACGCAAGCGCGCGGTGCCGGTCTCACCCAGCCAGATTTCCTGCCGCGCGCTGCTCATCTCCAGCCGGCAGGCGCTTTCCGTCAGCGCGCCATATACCTGCAGTACGCCATTGGCGCCCTCCACCTGCCAGTTGTCCACCACGTCGGCCTTCGCCGGCGGCATCGCTATCACACCCAGGCTGAGCGCCAGCATCAACGCGCTCCCGCCGGCCTTTTTCCGTTCTCGTTTCATCCTTTCCCCCTGAATGGCTCTCCCGTCGGCACCGCCTGCGGCGGGTTATGACGCCGTCCGTTTCTCCGGCACCACCTTGCAGCTCACGCCGCTGCAGCTGAAGCTCAGCTGCGGCCGGCCGCCGTAATCGTTGATGTAGGTCAGCACCGGGCTACCGCCCAGCCCCGCTGCGCCCACGGTCAGGCGCGCCTGGCTCTTCGGTGCGATCATGAAAGGCTCAAATCCCTTCACGCCCTCCCCCCCTTTTTTGCTGCCCGCATCGACGATCGTGATGTAGTACGGCGTCGGGTTATTGACCTGATAGCTCTCCCCTTGCCGCGTCAACGTCAGCTGCTCTTGCCATGGCGTCGCCATATCGGTGCGGTTCGGCACGATCGCCGCCGGGCGATAGAACAGCTTGATGCGCGTCTGCAGCGCGATCTGCAACGTATTGGGCTTGTTGCTCTTCGGCGGTATCTCGCGCAGGTTGAAGTAGTACAACGTCTCCCGATCCTGCGGCAGCTGTTTGGCCGCCGGCAGCGCCTGAATCTTGATCTGGCTCGGCTTGCCCGGCTCGATGCGCTGCACCGGCGGCAACACCACCAGCGGGCTCTGGATCTTGTTGCCCTGCTCGTCCTCCAGCCAGCCCTGCGCCAGGTACGGCAGCTGCTTGTTCTGGTTGCTGAGATTCAGGCTGACCGAGTTCTGGCCGCCGTCGAAGATCACCCGGGTGCGATCGAGCGCGATTGCCGCCTGCGCGTGCTGCGCCGCCGTGGCGCCCAACAGCGCGAGCGCCGCGGCGGTTTTAAGAGAAAAAGTTTGCATGTTGTCGATAACTCCAAATTCAGGGTGATGGGTTTATTCAACCGGGGCCGATGGCGCCGCGGCGATCGGCCGACACGGCAGCAGCAGCGTACGCGTCAGCATGTCGGCCGGCAGCGTTGCGGGCAGCTGCACCTGACACTGTGCCGCGCCGCTCCAGTGCAGCGTCATGATCTCCCCGACGTTGATGCCGCTCAGGTACACGCTGCCGCCATCGTTGACGATGCCGGTTTCTTGTTTGCGGGCGTTCAGCACCGTGGCGCCGAACGGCGGTGTACTGCCGTCCGCCAGTTTGACGATCGCCATCGCTTTTTCGCCCGCGATAACGTCAAACTGACGGTAGCCAATCGCCCCTTCGGTCAGGGTGGCCTGCACCACCGAACGGGTGGCTTCGGCGTTGTCGCCCAGTTTGTCCAGATCGATGCTGGCCTTGTTGCGGTAGTAGCTATTGACGTCCGCCACCACCGCCTTGCCGAAGCGGTTGGTGCTGACGGTGCTGCCGTAGCCGCGCACCGGCACACCGGCCACGCCGTTGGTGTCCACCAACAGGCGCGTACCGCCGATCATGCCGACGCGGTGCAACGCGCCGCCTTCCGGCGTCAGCGTCATGCCGCCCTGCGCGGACAGCCCCACGGCGCTGTAGCGCCCTTCCTGATAGCTGGCGTTGGCGCTCAGGCGCGCCGCATCGCCCTCGTGGTTGTAGTAGCCGCTCAGGTTAGCGCCGCGGCGGGCGCTGCCGGCGCTCAGTTGGTAGTTGTTGTGTTCATCGATTCGCTGGTAGTACCCCACCCGGTTCGTGGTGTCGTTGCGGTTCACCGTGCTGTTGTAGCTGAGCGTGGCGCCGTTGCCCCACGGCATCGACAGCGACAGGTACATGCCGTCATCGTTGGAATCGTTGTAACGGTTGCGATAAGCCGACAACGACAGGTTCAGGTTTTTTATTTTGCCGAGATCGAAATAGCGCGACACCGTCAGGTTGTAACGGTCGTTGGACGGGCGATCCCAATAGGTCTGGTGGCTGTAGTTGAGATAGCTGCTCAGGCCCCAGTCGCGGAACTGTTTGTTGAAGGTGATGGTGTACATCTCCTTGTTGTTGCCGACCCGGCTGCCGTAATAACGCGCGTCGAGATATTCGCTCATGCTCATGAAGTCCTCTTCCGAGAAGCGATAGCCGGCAAAGGTGACCTGGCTGTCCAGTTCATCGAACGTCTTCGAATAGCTCACCCGATAAGAGCCGCCGCTGAGCGTCTCCTCCCGCTGCGGCAACCGCGCCCGCGATTGGGTGGCGTCGAACGAGAGCGCGCCGAACATCATCAGATCGCGGCCTATCCCCAGCGACAGCGCGTTATAGTCACCGCCCAGCAGTGCGCCGCCATACAGCGACCAACCGTTGCTGACGCCCCAGGAGAACTCTCCGGTGCCGAACAGCGGCCCGCGCGAATGGTGCTGCCAATCCGACGGTTTACCGGCGGCCAGCTTGAAGCGCCACGATCCGGGCCGCGTCAGGTACGGAATGCTGGCGGTGTTGACCTTGAACGCCTGTACGCTGCCGTCCTGCTCCTCGACCCGCACATCCAGTTCGCCAGTGATGGCATCGTTGATGTCCTGAATGCGAAACGGCCCCGCCGCCACCTGGGTTTCATAGATCACCCTCCCCTGCTGGCTGATCGTCACCTTGGCGTTGGTCTTGGCGATCCCGACCACCTCAGGCGCATAGCCGCGCAGGTTCGGCGGCAGCATGTTGTCGTCCGATACCAGGCTCGCGCCGGAAAAACGGAAGCTGTCGAAAATCCCCGAATCCAGATAGTCTTCACCCAGCGTCAGGCGCGAGCGCAGCGCAGAAATGGCCCGATAGGCGTAGTAACGGCTCCAGTCCAGGCGTTTGTCGGTGGATTGCCCGCTGCCGGTCTGGTGATTGATCTGCCCCTGCCAGTCGGCACGCAGACGCCAGGCGCCCAGGTTGGCGCCGGCGGTGCCGTTGCCACTGACGCTGTACCCGCGCGTGCCGCCCTGCTGCTGCTGCCGGCTCTGGGCGTTGACGTTGTAATCGAACAGCAAGCCCGGGATGCCTTCATCCCAGCGCGACGGCGGATCCCAGTCGTCGGAGCTGTATTCCAGATAAGCCTGCGGGACGCTCAGATACAGCGAGCCCGTCGCCAGATCGCCACGCGACACCATGCCTTTCAGGCTGGACTCATCCAGACATTCCCCCTGATGCCACCAGGTCAGCGCTTGCAATGCCGACGGCTTCAATCCCAACTGCTCGACCAGCGCTTTGCCCACGCAGGCGCGGCTGCCGTCAGGATCGTTGTCCGGCGGATAAAAAGGGATCTTCTGTTCGGGCAACTCGCTTTTATTGAGATGGACCACCATGCCGTAACTTCCCGGCATAATGTATCCACTGCGGGAAAATTGGCTTAGGTCGATATTTTTGCGATCGTTCACGTCCAAAATGTCGGCATTAAATTGAATACCGTCTTCGGCATATACCCACGTTGATGAACTTCCCACCGCCAGCGTGATACATAACCCCAGTACCTGAAAACGAAATAGCTTCCCAGCAGGCGACAACATCATATCCCTAACCTTATATCGTATAATTCTGGCGTTGCGGCTTGCCGCAATAACAGCGCTCAGTAATAATCCAGCTTGAACCGCACGGCGGAAAAATAGTCCCCCGCACGCATCGGTTGATTATTGGCAACCAATTTAATGGAGTAATTAAGCGACATGCTGCCTGGCGTTATATCCCCCAGCGGCAACGGACGACCGGGCGCGGCGATATTCCCCATATCATCGGATATTTGCAGCGCGATGCCTTTCGCCTCCCCGTGCACGCCGAATAAGTCGCCATCGGCATCGCCATCGAAAACCACCTGAAATTGTCGCCAGTCCGGCAAATTCGGTTTCGGGCGTTCAAGCGTGCAGTTGATTAATTCGATGGTGAACGGATGCGTATTGCCTAAGCCATCACGCATGATATTTCCCGTCGGCATCACGGCCATATCGATAGTCTGCTCGCGGCTGCCGGCGGCAATAGCGCAAGCGGTATCAATAATGGCTCCTTGCATATTTACGCGTCCCCAGCCCTGAGAACCGGATGCCGCCGGCGCGGCCGGGCTCATCAGCGTAGCCGTCAATATGCAAGGAGACACTAAAGGGTGAATAAACCGGCGCATTGAACCTCCTGACACAGACCTTCCATCTGGGAAAAAGCATGCGGGGAAGCCCCGCATGCAAAACGTCACGCCAATGGCGCAGGCTTACTGGTATGCCAGCTTGAAATCGGCAACGGCGGTGAAATCACCCGGAACGACGGTGGCGGAAGCGCCGTCACCCTGCAGGTAAGCCGCGAAGCGCAGCGTGTTGGTGCCGGTGCCCAGGTTCTGTGGGGCCGTTGCGGTGCCCAGTTTGATCGGGTTGCTGGCGGTGTCGGTGATGGCGATGCTGGCGCCGCTGGCGGTCCCGACGATGCCCAGCAGATCCTTATTGGCGGTAGAGGCTTTGCCTTCGAAGGTGGTGGTGACGGTTTTCAGCGTCGAGTTGTCGCACTGTTCCAGTTTGATATCGAACTGACGCGGCGCTGATTTACCGCCATTTTTCAACGCAACGTTGGATACCTGGCCCATATCCACGGTCTGGTCCACGGTCTCAGGAGAAATGGAGCAAGGCGCATCAATAATGGAACCGGTAAACGTCACTTTGCCATGCCCTTGGTCGGCGGCATGCGCCAGAGAAGAAACGCCAAACGCCAGAACTGCTGTCAGCATGATTTTGTTCAGTTTCATAATTCACTTATTCCTTTAATTTATGTAAAAAGCGCAGGATCGCTCCCGTTCCTTTAACGGTTATTTATACAATCCAGAATGAAAACGGTATTACCCGCAGCCAAAGCAAACCCTTACGATAATTAAATCGCGACCTTTATTTCATCATCACCCATTTTAGGTATTCAACGAAAACCACACTGATGAGAAAGAAAACAACCGAACCAGTAAATTCCCGCAAGATTTTAACCCTTGCCATGGGAATTACACTAAGATTCAACTTACCGCTTGTTTTGGCCCAAATATTGTTACAAAAATCGTTGTAATTTGAAAAGTCATTCAAAGCAAAAGTAATAAATACGAGATATAAGCCCAAAAACCACAAGACAACTATATTTTTTCGAGACAACAGATCGTAAAATTAATAACGATAGTAGATTATCTCGTAAAATATATATCACACGACATTATTGATCGCCTTTTTTCTATTTGCGGTATAATGATTTGGAAAAGAAAAGGGAGGCTTATCAATTCGGTCTGGTAAAAACCAGCACCGGGCAGTAAACCATGGAGAAAAACGATGAAGTACAGCCATTACGCACAGCAGGCTGAAAATTTGGCCACCTCATTACCGCTCCCGATCCGTGAACGCCGCTGGTTTATTGCAGTGGAAATATCGGGTTCAGGCAAGTGTTCGCTACCGGTTCAGGAAGAGTATTGCCGGGACAGGGCATTATTTTCCGGGCGACGCTTATCGTTATATCAAAATTCGGCTGAAGTTTAAGGGAGGCTGACATGATAAAACGCACGTCAAAACAACAAGAATTACAAAACCTGCAGCAGCATTTATTAACGACGCTGCACCGCCTCTGCCCTTCGGCCAACGGCACGGCACCTCCTCCTCCCGGCGAGTGGCCCACGACCCGCCAGTTGGCGGAGTCTAACGACATCACGATCTATCAGGCGCGCAATCTGCTGTTGAATCTGGTCGGCCGAGGTAAGGTGTTGGTCACACCGGGGCCGGTCAAGAAGTCATTGCGTTGGTACCCTTCCCTCTGAATAGAGCTTCTTCCTGCCGGTGCCTCTCAGGCCGCCGGCAGGCTGCGCGCAGGCGAGCTTATTCGGCGTCCGAGCGCCTGGCCCGCGGATATTTCCACAGCCAGCGCCCGCTGACCATGCGCCAGTAGAATAAGGCGCCGCGCACCGCCCAATCGAGGAACATCCCCAACCAGACGCCCACCACGCCCATGCCCAGTTCG
>Ga0308167_1004328_pt1 | contig 10363 bp, 5 predicted proteins | sample PhyCR1_2_FD_202138 | JGI IMG/M metagenome (GOLD analysis project Ga0308167, IMG submission 202138) | Phyllosphere microbial communities from UC Gill Tract Community Farm, Albany, California, United States - DLSLRC.R1 | ecosystem: Host-associated > Plants > Phyllosphere > Unclassified | place... | reverse complement strand
CGTTCGGTCGCCGCCGCGGTCACGGTGTCGACCCAGCCCTCGACGAGCGCGAGCATGGTCTCGAGGCGGGCGAGCGCTGCCTCTTGTTCCTCGGTGCGCGGCGGGATGAGCGCGCCGGACGCCAGCGCGTCGCGGAGCTGCTCCTGGTTCGTCGGGTCGATCTCGGAGGCGAGCTCCTCGACGCGGTCGAACGGGATGTGGATGCCCCGCGCGTAGTCGGTGATCGACGAGATGATGTGCAGCCGGAGCCAGCGCGCCGAGCGGAACAGCCGGGCGTGCGCGAGCTCGCGGACCGCCAGGTAGATGCGGACCTCGTCCTCCGGGACGTCGAGGCCCTCGGCGAACTCGGCCACGTTCTGCGGCAGGAGCGCGGCGACCTGCTCGTCGAGGAGCGGCACGCCGACGTCACCGCCGGACACGACCTCCTTCGAGAGCTGGCCGACGACCTGGCCGAGCTGGATCGCGAACAGCGCGCCACCGACGCCCCGCATGGCCTTGGACACGTCGCCGAGCATGGCCTTGAGCTGCTCGGGAGCGCGCTGCTCGATCGCCTCGGTGAGGGCGTTCGAGATGCTCAGCGCCACCGGTTCGGCGATCTGCGCCCACACCGGGGTGGTCGCCTTCGCCCACTGCTCACGCGTGTACAGGCTCGGTGTCGCGGTGAGCTCGGCGACGGTGGTGGCTTCGTCGAGCCAGAGGGCGGCGACCTGGAACGCCTGGTCCGCCGCCTGCGAGGTGGCGGGGTCGACCGGGTGGCCGCCCTCCCGCGCGATGGTCGTGGCGCGCTCCGAGGCGACCGAGAAGTCGATGCCGTCACCGCCCGACTGCGCGGCGCGCTGCAGCTGGCTCATCAGGTTCGCCACGAAGGCCGGGTCGTTCGGCAGGCCGGCGGCACCGGCGAGCTGCGACGGGTCGATCTGGCCCTCGCCGGACAGGAGCTTGCGGAGCATCTCCTGGAAGTCGTCGTCCGGCCCCGGCTGCGGTTCATCAGGCATGACGACTACGCTAATCGCTGCTCACGGGGCCGCACCTGGGACGCCCCCGTGGGAACGCCCGAACCGCTGCGCCGAGGGCGAACAGCCCGCCCTGGAAGGACGTTGTGTGACCCTCTTCGCCGCCGAGCCCCGCCGCCGTTCGCGTTCCCGCACCGTCGGGTGGGCGTTCGTGATCGGGGCCGTGGTCCTCGGGTTGCTCGCGACCTTCCTGCCCAGTCCGTACCTCATCGAGGTGCCCGGCCCGGTCTACAACACCATCGGGACGCAGAAGCAGGGGACGGGCAAGGACGCGAAGGACGTCAAGCTCATCCAGGTCGACGGACACCCGACCTACCCGACGGCCGGCGCGCTCGACATGCTCACCGTCGGGATCCAGGGCGACGCGACGAACCGGCCGTCCTGGACAAGCGTCATCCGAGCGCTGTTCACCAAGTCCGAGGCAGTGATCCCCGCGTCGGCGATCTACCCCGAGGGCGTGACCACCGACCAGGTGAACCAGCAGGACACCGCTGATATGCAGGCCTCGCAGCAGTCCGCGGTCGCCGCCGCCCTCATCCAACAAGGCTACGAACTGGCCACCGACCTCGAGGTCGGCACCGTCCAGAAGGACTCCGCGGCGGACGGCGTCATCGAGAAGGGCGACGTCATCCGCTCGTTCGACGGGACCTCGCTCACCGAGAACGCGGATGCCACGTCGCTCCGGGAGCTCGTCGCGAAGCACGGTACGTCCGCGCCGGCGAAGGTCGTCATCGAACGCGACGGCACCGAGAAGACCGTCGAACTCACGCCGCGGAACGAGCAGGGGACGGCCCTCATCGGCGTCGGCGTCACCGAGCAGTACGACTTCCCGTTCCGCGTCTCCATCAAGCTCCAGGACGTCGGCGGCCCCTCGGCCGGCATGATGTTCGCCCTCGGGATCATCGACGAGATCACGCCGGGCAAGCTCAACGGCGGCAAGCACGTCGCCGGAACCGGCACCATCACGGCCGACGGCGAGGTCGGCGCGATCGGCGGCATCCGCCAGAAGATGTACGGCGCGAAGGACGCCGGCGCGACCGTCTTCCTCGCACCGGCCGACAACTGCAACGAGGTCGTCGGGCACGTCCCGTCCGGACTCGACGTCTACAAGGTGAGCACCCTCGACCAGGCGGTCACCGACCTGCAGACGATCGGCTCCGGGAAGAGCACCGCGAAGCTCGCACGCTGCACGTCGTAGGGCCGGCCACGCGCGTCACGCGACGTCCGCGGACGTCGCGATCCGTGCCGCCAGGCAGTCCGACTGGAGGCACGGATCGCCTTCCTGAGCCGCCGTACAGTTTCAGACGTGCTCGGGCCACATAGGATCGATGCACTGACGGCCCGCCGCGCCGGGCCCGCCGGTTCGACACGTCTGGAGCACATCAAGTGACGACAACCTCGTCCACCTCGGGGCGGCGTTCGCCGCGGGTCCCGATCGTGGTCACGATCATCGTGCTGGCCGCACTGGTGATCGCCTTCTTCATCTTCGCGAGCCTGTACACCGACTACGCGTGGTTCGCGCAGCTCGGCTTCCAGCAGGTCCTGACCACGCGGTGGATCGCCGGGACGTTGATGTTCCTCGCCGGGTTCCTCGGGATGGCGGTGCCCGTCTACGCGAGCATCGCGATCGCGTTCCGGTTCCGGCCGGTCTACGCGAAGCTCAACTCGCAGCTCGACCGCTACCAGCAGGTCATCGAACCGCTGCGCCGTGCCGTGATGATCGGCATCCCGGTCGTCCTCGGCATCTTCGCCGGACTGTCGACCGCGGGGCGCTGGAGCATGGTGCTCGAGTACTTCAACCGGACGCCGTTCGGCAAGACCGACCCGCAGTTCGGACTCGACATCGGGTTCTACGTGTTCGAGTTGCCGTTCTGGCGCTCGATCGTGGCGTACTCGTCGGCCGTCGTGCTCATCGCGGGGCTCGCCGCCCTCGCCGCCTGCTACCTGTACGGCGCCATGCGCTTCGGCGGCCGTGAGGTCCGCATCTCGAAGGCCGCGCGGATCCAGCTCGCCGTCACGGCCGCCGTCTACATCGCGCTGCAGGCCGTCAGCCTCTGGCTCGACCAGTACGCCGCACTGACGAAGTCGAACTCGCTCATCACGGGTGCCCAGTACACCGAGGTGAACGCCGTCATCCCGGGCCGCGAGATCATGGCCGGCATCGCGGCGATCGTCGCGGTCCTGTTCATCGTCACCGCGGTCATCGGCCGCTGGCGCATCTCGATCGTCGGCACCGGGCTGCTGCTCGTCGCGGCGATCGTCATCGGCGGCATCTACCCCTGGATCGTCCAGCGCCTGCAGGTGAAGCCGTCCGAGCGCACGTTCGAGTCGGCGTACATCGAACGGAACATCAAGGCCACCCGTGACGCGTACGGCGTCTCCGGGGTGCAGGAGAAGAACTACGACGCGACGACCGAGGCGAGCTCCGGCGCCCTGGCGCAGGACGCCCAGACCACGGCGAACATCCGCCTGATCGACCCGAAGATCGTCTCCGACACGTTCAGCCAGCTGCAGCAGTACCGGCAGTACTACCAGTTCCCGAAGGAACTCGACGTCGACCGTTACGACGTCAAGGGCCAGACCGAGGACACCGTGATCGCGGTCCGCGACATCGACCTCGACGGGCTGAGCTCGCAGGCGAACACGCCGTACAACCGGGCGTTCGTCTACACGCACGGCTACGGCGTCACCGCGGCCTTCGGCAACCAGCGCGCCAGCGACGGCAAGCCGGTCTTCCTCGAGTCGGGCATCCCGTCGAACGGCGCCCTCGGGGACTTCCAGCAGCGCGTGTACTTCGGCGAGACCTCGCCGGCGTACTCGATCGTCGGTGCGCCGAAGGGCTCGAAGAACGTCGAGCTCGACTACCCGTCCGGCTCCGACGACGACAACGGCGGCAACGCCACGACGACGTACGCCGGCAACGGCGGACCGAGCCTCGGCAACTTCTTCAACCGGCTCGTCTACGCGGCGAAGTTCCAGTCCGAGCAGATCCTGCTGTCGGACGCGGTCAACCAGGACTCGCAGATCCTGTACGACCGTGACCCGATCTCCCGCGTGCAGAAGGTCGCGCCGTACCTGACGCTCGACAGCGACGCCTACCCGGCGATCGTCGACCACCGCATCCAGTGGGTCGTCGACGGCTACACGACGAGCGACGCGTACCCGTACTCGCAGAGCCAGAGCCTGTCGGACAGCATCGCCGGCTCCGAGTCCTCGGCGTACCGGACCGACCAGGTGAACTACATCCGGAACTCGGTGAAGGCCACGGTCGACGCGTACACGGGCAAGGTGACCCTGTACTCCTGGGACACCAAGGACCCGGTGCTGAAGACCTGGGAGAAGATCTTCCCCACCGCGGTCAAGCCGGTGTCCTCGATGAGCGCGGAACTGCTCGACCACGTCCGGTACCCGACCGACCTGTTCAAGGTGCAGCGGTCGATCCTCGGCACCTACCACGTCACCAACGCGAACTCGTTCTACTCGGGCGACGACGCGTGGAACACGCCGCAGGAGCCGACGTCGGGCACGAACGACTCGTCCGACACCGCCGACACGTCGACGACCACGAACTCGGGCACGAACGCGCTCGGGGCGACCACGACGACCAGCAGGGCGAACCTGCAGGACCCGTACTACCTCACGATGAAGGTGCCGGGCCAGGGGACCGCGTACACGCTGTACACGACGTACATACCCCAGCAGTCGGCCGGCTCGAACAACCGCAACGTGCTCACCGGGTACCTCGCGGTGGACTCCGACGCGGGCGGTGCGGGCAAGGGCAAGAAGGCGTCCGGCTACGGCAAGCTCACGCTGTTGACGATGCCGAAGACGGACAACATCCCGGGTCCGGCGCAGGTGCAGAACCTGTTCAACTCGGACACCACGGTGTCCCAGGAGCTGAACATCCTCAAGCGGGGCAACTCGACCGTCAAGCAGGGCAACCTGCTGACGCTCCCGGTCGGTGGAGGGTTCCTCTACGTCCAGCCCGTGTACGTCCAGTCGACGTCGAGCGGTTCGTACCCGCTGCTGCAGAAGGTCCTCGTGGCCTTCGGTGACAAGATCGCGTTCGAGGACACCCTCGACGAGGCCCTCAACAGCCTGTTCGGCGGTGACTCGGGTGCCGCCGCCGGTGACCAGGGCGCTGCCGGTGGTTCGTCGGGGTCCTCGGGATCCGACTCCGGGTCGTCGTCCGGGTCCGACTCCGGATCGTCGTCGGGCTCCGACTCCGGCTCGTCCGCGGGTTCGGGCTCGTCGTCCGACTCGGGGACCGACAACGCGGCGCTGCAGAAGGCCCTCAGCGACGCCAAGCAGGCGCTGCAGGACCGTCAGGACGCCTACGCGGACAACGACCTGGTCGCCGCCGCCGAGGCCGACCAGCGCCTGCAGGAAGCCATCCAGGCGGCCACCGAAGCCGAGAGCGGGAACTAGACACACCGTGGCGGGGCGCTCGATTTGTGCCCCGCCACGGCCCCGTGTAGGCTTATCAACGTGCCGCGGGGTGGAGCAGTTCGGTAGCTCGCTGGGCTCATAACCCAGAGGTCGTAGGTTCAAATCCTGCCCCCGCAACCAAGCGTCACAGAGAAGGCCCCGGTCCAGTCGGACCGGGGCCTTCTTCGTGTGCCCGGCCGATCGGATCCAGCTGGCCGGTACGCTCGGCAGATGGGCATCCTGACGATCGCAGCGGCGCAGTTCGCGCCGGTCGACGACCCCACTGCCAACCTCGAGACCGTCCGTGCCGCGGCGGTCGACGCGGCCGCGCGAGGCGCCGATCTCCTCGTCACGCCGGAGTACACGTCGTACTTCACGGCCGAGATCGACGACCGCTTCGTCGCCGCTGCAGAGCCCCTCGACGGGCCGTTCGTCAGCGGCCTGCAGTCGATCGCCCGCGAGAACGGGATCGCACTGGTCGTCGGGGTCGCCGAGAACGGTTCGGCCGACCGCTTCCGGAACACCCTCGTCGCCGTGCTGCCCGACGGCTCGATCGCCGCGGCGTACCGGAAGGTGCACCTGTACGACGCCTTCGGGTCCCGGGAGTCCGACCGCATCGAGTCCGGCGACCCCGCGCAGTTGCCGGTGTTCGAGCTCGATGGTGTCCGGATCGGCCTGGAGACGTGCTACGACCTGCGCTTCCCCGAGGTCACGCGTCGCCTCGCCGCACCGGAGCACGGTGCCGCCGACGTCGTGGTGCTCCCCGCCGAGTGGGTGCGTGGCCCGGGCAAGGAACACCACTGGCGGACCCTGTTGACCGCTCGGGCGATCGAGAACACCGTGTGGGTGGTCGGTGTCGGGCAGACCCCGCCGATCGGCATCGGGGGATCCGTCGTGCTGGACCCGTCCGGGGTCGCGGTCGCTGCGGCTGGGGCGGTCCCGGGGATGCTCGTCGCGACGGTTGACACGGCGGTGACCGAGACGGTCCGGCAGACGAACCCGTCCCTGGCCCTGCGGCGCTACGAGGTCACGTTGCGCGACTGACCCGCGCCCGCTGCGGCCGGGGCGCTTGCCGTCTGTCTATCTGTCTGTCTGTCTGGCTGTCTGTCCGTCGCGAGCGGGCGAAATGTGTGCCGTTCGGTGGGCGAGGGGGACGTATTTCGCCCGCTCGTGTTCGGCGAGCGTCGGGTCGGTCGGGCCTCCGCTGCGAGTGGGCGGAATGTGTGCCGTTCGGTGGGCGAGGGGGACGTACTTCGCCCGCTCGTGTTCGGCGAGCGTCAGGTCGGTCGGGCGTCCTTCGCGAGCGGGCGGAATGTGCACCGTTCGGCGCGCGAGGGGGACGTGTTTCGCCCGCTCGCGGAGGGACGGGCGCCGGGGCGGGGCTCCCCTGGTCGTCAGGGGAGTGCGGTGAGCCCTGCCAGGCGGGCGGCCGCGTCCTCGAGCACCGAACGGCGCTTGCAGAAGGCGAAGCGGACGAGCGAGCGGTACCCGGCGGCGTGGTCCGGCCGGACGAACGCCGACACGGGAACGCCGACCACGCCGGCCAGCTCGGGCAGCTGCATGCAGAACTCGCGCGCGTCGCCGTACCCGAGCGCCGCAGCATCGGCGATGACGAAGTAGCCGCCGTCGGGTCGCATCACCTCGAAGCCGGCGGCTCGGAGACCGGCGGCGAGCAGGTCGTGCTTCGCCGAGAGCTCGGCCGCGATCCCGGCGAACACCGAGTCGGGCAGCCGCAGGCCGGTGGCGACCGCGGGTTGGAACGGGGCGCCGTTCACGAACGTCAGGAACTGCTTCACCGACGTGATGGCGTCGATCAGCGCGGGGGGAGCCGTGAGCCAGCCGATCTTCCAGCCCGTGGTGCTGAAGGTCTTCCCAGCGCTCGAGATGGTGACGGTGCGGTCGGCGGCGCCGGAAAGCGTGGCGATCGGCACGTGCGGTACGTCGAACGTCAGGTGCTCGTAGACCTCGTCCGTGACGATCAGGGCGTCGTACTGCTCGGCGAGCTCGACGATCGTCGCGAGGACCTCGTCGGGGAGTACCTGCCCGGTCGGGTTGTGCGGCGTGTTCACCAGGACGACCTTCGTGCGGTCCGAGAACGCGGCGCGGAGCGTGTCCTCGTCGGGCAGGAAGTCCGGAGCCATCAGGGGGACGGTCACGTGCGTCCCTCCGGCCAGCCGGATGAGCGCGCCGTAGGCGTCGTAGAACGGCTCGAAGGTCACGACCTCGTCGCCGGGTTCGACGAACGCCAGGAGGGTCGCGGCGAGGGCCTCGGTTGCGCCAGCGGTGACGAGCACCTGCCGATCGGGGTCGACCTCGAGGTCGTACCACCGCGCTTGGTGCTCGCTGACGGCCAGTCGGAGGTCCGGCGTCCCCCGCCCGGGTGGGTACTGGTTGACGCCCTCCCGGATCGCGGCGACGGCGGCGTCGAGGACCTCGACGGGGCCGTCCTCGTCCGGGAAGCCCTGCCCGAGGTTGATCGCACCCGTCGCCGCCGCGAGGGCGCTCATCTCGGCGAACACGGTCGGTGCGGGGACACCGTCGGGTCCGAGGAGCATCGCGCCCTCGGCGGCTCGCAACCAGGGTCCTGCCTGCTGCATGTGGTTCCCTCCGAGGTGTCGACCGCGCCGTGCGGCGCCGAACGCACCCAACCTACTGGCGAAGGTGCGCACCACCCGGGTGGCCGCCCACAGCCCACGCATAAGATCGCCATAGGTCGCTCGCAGCGTCAGCAGGAGCAGCGCTCAGGTGGGTCCGACAGACTGCACGAGCTTGAAAGGAGCACGTCCAGCATGACCGACACCACGCCCCACGGGCAGGACGACGACTTCCGTCCGAACGACACGGCTGCACAGGCCGCATCCGAGGACGCCGCGACGAACGACTCCGAGCACACGAACGCCGCTCCGGCGAGTGACGCGCGAGCGGACCACACCGACGTGATCGACGCCGCCCCGGCGAACGAGACCGACGTCATCGCCGCGTCGACCGATCACCCGACCGACCGGTACACGGCGCCGTACCCGACGGTCGCTCCGGAGACCCCGGCCAAGACTGACGACTCGCAGACGAGCCAGTACGGCCAGACCAGCCAGTACGGCCAGACCAGCCAGTACGGCCAGACGAGCCAGTACGGCCAGACGAGCCAGTACGGCCAGACCAACCAGTACGGCCAGGGCAACCAGGCCACCGGCGGGTACGGCCAGCACGCGACCCCGTACGGCACCGACCAGGCGCCGACCGGCCAGGCACCGACCGGTCAGTACGGCCAGCCGCAGCAGCAGGACCAGCCGACGAGCCAGTACGGCCAGGCCCAGTACGGTCAAGGTCAGTACGGCCAGGGCCAGTACGGCCAGCCCCAGTACGGTCAGGGCCAGTACGGCCAGCCCCAGCCCACCCCCGGCCAGCAGCAGCCCCGCTACGGCGAGTACGCCCAGCCCACCTCGGCCCCCGCATCGGCCTCCGAGTACTCCGGGTACGCCGGCGCACCCTCGGCGCAGGCCCCCACCTCGGCCACCAGCTCCTTCGGTGACGTCGACGGCTCCAACCAGCGCAACGGCCACTACTTCGGCGCCGCCGCGACCGGCGCCGCCGCGACCGGCGCGGCCGCCGGTGCGGGTGCCGGAGCAGGTGCGACCACGGGCACCACGACGCGCTCGAAGGACGGCCGCGGACGCCTCGTCCTCCCGATCGTCGCCGGCCTCGTCGTCGCGGGCCTCGTCGGCGGCGGCGCCGGCTGGCTCGCCGGATCGAGCCAGGGCGGCGGCACCGTCGTCGGCTCCTCGACGTCGCAGAACGGCGGGAACCTGACGGTCAACGACTACAACAACGCGACGGTCGTCACCGCCGTGGCCGCCCAGGCGACCCCGTCGGTCGTGACGATCAACGTGTCGTCGAGCAGCGAGGCCGGCACCGGTTCTGGTGTCGTGTTCAGCAAGGACGGCTACATCGTCACGAACACCCACGTGGTGACGCTCGACGGTGACAGCTCGAACGGTTCGATCACGGTCACGACCTCCGACGGCAAGATCTACCCGGCGAAGCTGGTCGGCACGGACCCGACGGTGGACCTCGCGGTCATCAAGATCGACGCGACCGACATGAAGCCGATCAGCTTCGCGGACTCGTCCGACCTCAACGTCGGTGACACCGCGGTCGCGATCGGTGCGCCGCTCGGCCTGTCGAACACCGTCACCGACGGCATCGTCTCGACCCTCAGCCGCAGCATCCAGGTGACCTCGAGCGCTCCCAGTGAGGGCGGCGACTCGAACGAGGGCGGCAACGGCAGCAGCGGCGGCCCGTTCGACTTCTGGGGCAACGGCGACAACGGCAGCAGCTCGTCCTCGAACACCACGGTCTCGCTCCCGGTCATCCAGACCGACGCCTCGATCAACCCGGGCAACTCCGGCGGTGCGCTCCTCGACTCCAAGGGCAAGCTGATCGGCATCAACGTGGCGATCGCGAGCGCGAGCAGCTCGTCCGACTCGTCGAGCCAGTCCGGCAGCATCGGCGTCGGCTTCTCGATCCCCTCGAACCTCGTCAAGCGCGTGGCGAACGAGATCAAGGAGAACGGGTCGGCGACGCACGGCCTGCTCGGCGCGACGGTCGGCGACGCCGCCGAGGACGCAAAGGCCACCCAGATGGGCGGACTCATCAAGTCCGTCTCGTCCGGCGGCGCGGCGGCGAAGGCCGGTCTGCAGAAGGGCGACGTGGTCACCAAGATCGGTTCGGCGACGGTCTCCGACGCCACCGACCTGACCGCGCAGGTCCGCTACTTCGCGGGTGGCGCCAAGACGACCATCACCTACATCCGTGGCGGCGAGACCCGCGAGACGGACGTCACGCTCGGGACCTACAAGGGCTGACGCGCGTCAGCGGGACGCAACGACACGACGGCCTGGAGGCGCGGTGCCAGCGGGCACCCC
>Ga0308167_1004325_pt1 | contig 10370 bp, 6 predicted proteins | sample PhyCR1_2_FD_202138 | JGI IMG/M metagenome (GOLD analysis project Ga0308167, IMG submission 202138) | Phyllosphere microbial communities from UC Gill Tract Community Farm, Albany, California, United States - DLSLRC.R1 | ecosystem: Host-associated > Plants > Phyllosphere > Unclassified | place... | reverse complement strand
CGGCATAGCCTAAATCCACCGCCGTGTCGTGCAGCAGGCCCAGCAGCTCCCTGTCCTGCGGCTCCAGCGACTGCGCCTGATCGGCCTTGGCGTAGTAGATGCGCAGCAGGTCGCGGCAGACGCAATTGATGGCTGTGACCTTGTGGCTGGCGAGCAGGTCCAGAACGTCCAGGGCTGCGCCCATGTGCAGGACGGCGTCTATGGCCAGGTCTTCGAGGTTGGGTTGGAGGGTTATAGCGAAGGTTGGTTGCTCCAACGAACCTGGTTGTGCGTGAGTCATGGCTCACAATTCTTGGTTCGCAGGGAGAACGGGGCCACGTTTTATTTAACTCATGGCCGGGATTGCAAACGATCAGCGCAAGCTTCAAGAGCCAGCCAAGCCTTTGGGAAGGTACTGCCTCAGCACCATGCTCGCACACGCCTTCGTCAATCGGCCTTTCGGACACGTCGCGCGGATTCCAAGGCGAGCGCGATCTTCACGGCATCCACCCGGTCAGCTCTCCATCCTCGAACCTAATTAGCCGACCATGCCTAGCCGTGATGTCAAAGTAGGCAATGTGGGTCTTCGAGCTTGCAATGATGAACCCGCTCCCGACTACCTTTCCGTCGCGCGCGAGCTCCGTACAGACACTATGCTTGTCGCTGCGCTGGCAACCCTTTTGAATAGCGCTCTCCTTTCTCTCTGCCCATTTCCCAGCGGCGTGCTCACCGATGATGGGAGCCATAGCGAGCGCGAAGAAGGCAGCGAAGAATAGGTAGTACAGAAGAACCACGATCAGCCCTGAGATGCCGAAGGACGCGAAAAGGCTCTTGAGCGACCGAGGCAAGCGATCGGCGTTGCGCTTTAGCCATTTTCCCACCCTAGTGTCTCCAAGCGATTTTTTTCCAATCAGCGAGGTAGCCCAGATCTGGATACCACCCATGATGAAGATCCCCAACAGGAGCACCATCCCCAATTTTCCATTCAGCAGCGAGTGGATGTTCTCTAAGACGGCCATATAGCCGTAATGCACACGGTTGCTGGTATCCAGCGGCAGCATGCCATCGTCGAATCCCCAGTGACCAAGATAGCGTCCATAGGCTACTTGGCCAATGAAGTTGAAAGCCGTGGCAGTGGCTCCGACAGCGGCGGCCCCCACCTTGGCCAGCGAAGACCAAGAGATGGACTTTGTTGTCGGCGCCGATTGATCAGCCGAGGGCTCTATCGACTTTGTTGTCGCCAGCGCTGTGTCTGCTTCGTTCACGTGTGTCTGATCCCTGAGTTGAGAGGTTCCGGCAGCTACTGTTCGAGCAAGCGCTACCAACCGGTAGTTTGGCCGCTGGCAAGCTCATAAGGTTACTCCCGACGAAATAGCCCCCTGATTCTCCGGTCCCGTCCTATCGCTTATTTTTGAACATAGGAAGAGCTTCCTAGTAGCCCCAATCCTCATGCCTAACCGGCAGCCTGTTTAGCAGCTTCCTCAACTGCTGCCACTGCGGCAGATAAAAATCCATCAGCGCCATGAAACGCTGGTTGTGCGTGGGCTCCAGCAGATGCACCAGCTCATGCACCACAATGTATTCCAGGCACTCGGGCGGCTTCTTGGCTAAGTCTGTATTTAGGCGGATGTAGCCGGATTCAGGCGTACAACTGCCCCACTTTGTCTTCATGTGCTGGACGAACACCCGATTGGCCTTTACCTTCAGCAATGGCTCCCACTTGGCTAGTAGAGCTTGCGCAGCGTCTCGCACCTGTTGCCGATACCAAGCGTCTAGCACCTCATCGCATCGAGCCCCGTCTGCGTCAGGGCGAACACGTAGCATGAGCTTGCGAGGCGTCAGACTTACTGCCGGGGCGGCGTCTGCGCGGCAAATTTCCAACAAATACCGCTTGCCCCACAAGTAGTGGCTTTCCTTGTTGAGGAACTCCCGAGGTGTCTCCCGTTCTTGGGTCTGCAACTTGCGCTGCTGCGATCTGATCCAGGCCAACTTGGAAATCACGAACAGCCGAATAGTGTCCAGCGGCATGCTCTGCGGAGCTGATACGCGAACCTTGCCCGCAGGCGGCAGCACGTTCAGATGTACGTGCTTGATCGCCTTGCGTATCACTTCCGCATGAAGATCGCCAAGATCCAACACATCGCGCATCAGTACTCCTGTTGCGCGAAAACAATGGGGAAGAGTCGGTTCACTTCATTGATGTCATTCAGCACTTCAAACATGGCCTGTCTGACCATTTGCTCCTTGGCAACCACTCCACGCCAACCATCGGGCCGCTTGGACTTGATGGCTGCATCCAGCAATAACGCCATGGACAAAGCCTTGCTGACGCCGCCATACGGCACGTCTGGCTCCTGCAGCGTATCGGCGGCAACATGGTCCTTCAGGTTGTTATAGAGAGCTAGCTGCCCAGCCGTCTTCACCTGCTGCGGGGTGTCGTCGGACCTGCCAGCGTTCACCTGTTTAGCTACTTTGGCGATGCGAGCCAAGTACTCTTCATACTCAATCGCCTTCTGCTTGCGCAGTCGGATGATCTCGTCCAAAAGCGCTGACATCTTGGCGAAGTAAGCAGGGTCGGTCAGCTCTTCCTTCAGAATTTTGCTGCGAACGTTGTTCTCGATCGTTTCGGCGATGGATTCTTTATTACCGTGCATGTCGCCTAGCCTTTCAGCGATGGCTTCAGCAATGCCGGTTTTGACAATGAGGTCGAGCAGGCCAACGCCATCAAAGGGCGAAATCTTCCGCGGCGCCTGGGCCTCGATATAGGTGTCGATGAGGTGGCGCATGTCCGCCTCGTAGGGCTTCAGATCCAGCGTCTCACCGGCTGCCTTGCGGATAATTTCGCGCAGGTTCAGGTAGTGCTTCTGCAGCGCCTTGAGATTGTCAATTTGCGCGGGCGTATAGCCCGCCGCCTCCAGCTCGTCAGCCAGGTTGGCATAGGCCCTGACCAGGGCCACCACGGCCCTGTAGAGCGCTACACGGTGCGGCTCACGCGCCTTCAGGTCGTCGGCAATCTCTGTGTTGCCGCAGAAGTAGTGGATGTGCTCCAGGTCGCCCTTGGGCGGCTCCACCGGCTCACACAGCAGGGCCAGGGCCTCCACAGCATCGTCCAGAAGTTCTCGGCCAGCTTCCAGTCGATCTTTGATCAGGATCTCAGGGTCGGAGCCTCCTGCACTGTGATCCAGATCAGCCGTGTAGACGGCAATGGCCTTCTCCACTTTCTTGAAGAGGTCCTTGTAGTCAACGATGTGGCCGAAGTCCTTGTCGTCACCGTCCAGCCTGTTGGTTCGGCAAATGGCCTGGAACAGGCCATGGTCCTGCATCGATTTGTCGATGTAGAGATAGGTGCAAGGCGGCGCGTCGAAGCCGGTCAGCAGCTTGTCCACCACGATCAGCAACTTCATCTGGGCAGGCGCCTTGATGAAGCGCTCCTTCACCTGCTGCTCGTAGGTCTCGGTTTTGGTCTTGCCCGCCTCTGCCGCGACGTCCTTCAGCAGCTCGGTGTAGGTGTTGTAGATGAATTGTTTGTCGCTCTCAGTGTTGGCGCCGGTCTCTTCACTGCTGACGTCTGAAGCCTGCGGGTTGTAGGAGGTAACCACCGCACAGCGGCCCTTGAACACTGTCTTGCCGAACAACACGAAGTACTTGCAGGCCTCATAGATGCTGGACGCTACAAGGATCGCATTGCCTCGCTCGGTGGACAGACGTGGCTTCACAGCGAAGTCGAACACGATGTCAGTCACCACTCTGTCCATGCGGGCGCGTGAACTAAGCACGTTCTGCATGGTGCCCCACTGCTTCTTCAGCTCATCCTTCTGCCAGTTGTTCAGCCCCTTGGTTTTGGCCTCGAACCACTGGTCGATCTGGTCGGTGTTGCCCAGCTTCTGATCAATGTCTCGTGCTTCGTAGACTAGGTCCAGCACCACCTTGTCTTCCACGGCTTCGGCGAACTTGTAGGTGTGGATATAGCCACCGAACACTTCCAGGCTGGTCTGGGCATCGCTCTTGAGCAGCGGCGTGCCTGTGAAGCCGATGAACACCGCGTTGGGCATCATGGCCTTCATCAGCCGGTGTAGCTTGCCGCCCTGGGTGCGATGGCACTCGTCCACGAAAACGTAAAGTTCACCCTGCGTCTGGCTGGGCTGCGCAGCCAGATCGCGCAGAAAGGCCTCGAAGTCGTCTACATCCCGACGACCAAACTTGTGAACCAGAGCACACAACAAACGGGGGTTGGGCTGCGCCAATTGCGACATCAGGTCCCGGCCGCTCTGGCTGCGGTGAATGGTCTCGCCCGCGTCCTTGAACACGCGTTCAATCTGCCGATCCAGCTCATCTCGGTCGGTGATGATGGCCACGCGCGCAGCGGGTTTGTTTTCCAGAATCCAACGGGCCAGCAGCACCATCAAGATGCTCTTGCCCGCACCTTGCGTGTGCCAGATGATGCCGCCGCGACGCTGCTGCACATGCGTCTGGGCCGCCTTGATGCCGAAGTACTGGTGCACTCGGGGTAGCTTCTTTACGCCGCCGTCGAACAGCAAAAAGTCGTGCATCAACTCCAGCAGTCGGTGCTTGCTGCACAGCTTAGCCAGGTATTTGTCCAGCTTGTAGCCTGCGTTGTCGGCCTCATCTTCCTTCCAGGTCAGGAAGTATTTCTCTTGTGTTTCGATGGTGCCGTAGCGCAGCCCCTCGGAGTCATTGCCGGCCAGTACCAACTGCACCGTACTGAAGAACCAGGCATTGAACTCAGGCTGCTGGTTTGACAGGCACTGGCGGATGCCCTCGCCCAGACCTACGCGGCTATTCTTCAGTTCCAGCATGCCCACGGCGATGCCGTTGAGATACAGCACGATATCGGGCCGTCGCTCGTGTCCACCCTTCAGTGTCACTTCCTCGGCGATAGCGAAGTCATTGCTGGCAGGCTGGTCCCAGTTCACCAGGTGGACCGTCTCGCTCACTTCACCTGCGGCCACCTTCACCGACACGCCATAGCGCAGCAATTGGTACACCGCCTGGTTGGCGGCGTACAACGTACGCCCATGAAGCAGGGACTCAGCGTGCAGCCTATGCAGGGCCGCACTGATGTGCGCTGCGCTGTAGCCCTGACCCGCCAGATAAGCCGTCAGCAGCCCTTCATCAATGCAGTGGTTGCCCTTGCGCTCCGACCAGTTGCCCAGGTAACGGTAACCCAACTGCTGCGTAAAAAGCTCAGTCACCCGGACCTGGGTGGCGCGTTCGGGCTTGCTAACGTTGCTCATACAGTCTTCCTCCCTGCGCAGCTCTCGGCGGCTGGCGTCAGTGTTTAGTTAGTTTGAAGTTCACCTGATAGCGGTAGAAGCTAATGTTAGGGACGGCCGACAGAGCCCAGCGCAGTTTCTGGTCATCGTCAAGGGCAATGATTGCACCCTCCACGATCTGGTGTGGCTCGGCAATCTGCTCTTTCACGTAGCCCATGTAGCGCAGTATCTGACCGACAACGACGTCCGAAGCGCGGCCGCGCTTAAGTTCTACCACCAGCAGGCGTTGACCATCCTTACTGATTGCCAAGATGTCGATAGGACCCGCGTCGGTGCCGTATTGCTGGCCAACCAAGTCACCATCTTCTTCGTAGATCTTGAAGTGCTGGGCCAACTCGGTCTGGGCCCAGTTCTTTACCAGGAAGTCTTCCAAATGCTTTTCCATCGCGAAAGCTATCGGATCTTCCACCACCGGATCGGTTGCAATGATGCTAGGACCCGTCAAACCAGGCAGCGTTGCTAGGAACTTCTCAATCTCCTGGTGGTGCTCGGTAATCGTACTCACCGTACCAATGGAGCCCGTGGAATTGCGCAGGGCTTCACTCATCGCAGCTCGCGCAATCGTCATCGGCAACCAGTTCACCCTACGACGATGTGGAAGCGTCTGGCCCGGTGCGTAGCTGTATTCACCATCTACGATACCCACGTGATAGTTTCCTACCCCGTCCGGGCTGAGCACCACATCTCCCGGACGTATGCCTTTGCTCACCATCCAAAGCGCACCACAAGCCAGTCCCGCAGAAATTTTGCTTTTATCGGGAAAGCGAGCCATCCACACCGGAATGAACTTGGCATTGAACTGCCGGACTGCATCGGGCAGTTGCTTAGAAAGATCCTGCTCGATATCGAAATCGGTGCCAATGAAGCTGCCTGCAACACATTCAGCCGCATAGGCACTTTGGCGACCAAGCATTACGCGGTAGTAGTTCTTCGCTGGCTGGGTCATACGTTAGGTTCCACGAGGCGGATGCGGCCGGTCAGCAGGGCTTGAGCCATGGCTTGTTTGAGGGAGAGGGCTTTGGCGAGGCGGGATTCGAGGGCGGTGATCTCGGCGTCGATGTCGGAGAGGACTTGGGCGATTGCCAGCTGTTCGTCAGTCGATTCTGGGTACTCAATCGGCAGGAGTCGAATCAGAGCCGCCGTGTAGCTCTGCTGCTTCGTTCCCTGGCAATACCGAAGCGCAAGCTCATCACCTTTGTAGACGTAGTAATGAAAAAGGTAGGCCGTAAGAAGCTTGCTGCTGGGATAGATCGCCATGCAGGACTGATTGGTCGCCGCTGGTTTTCCAACGATGCCACAGGCCCCACGGGTTCCTGCTGCCTCAAGCCCGGTAATGGCCATCAAGAACGTGCCGGCCGGATGAATCTTGAGATTGGTTTTCTCTAGCGCTTCTGCAGAAATGTGCTCCAGAGTCTCTTCAATGAAATTGAAGTTAAGTTCACCGCTTGATATCCAGCGGATGGCCCCTCGGTAGTACTCCGGGTGTGACCGAAGAGGCGTTGCACCGCTAGAGCAATTGTCAATTACATCGCCCCACAAACAAGAAATCCAAGCATCAGAAAACCCCGGCAGCCGCCGCTTGCCTGTAAGCAGCTCCTGCATGGCGCCTTGCTTGATCTGGCGCTTTTTGGTCAGCAGTTGCTCCAGTGACTCGATCAACGCATCGGCGTCGGTGAGAGCTTCGGCGATTGCGTGTTGCTCAGTAGCTGGCGGCACTGCTAGCACGTATGGGCGCAACTTCTCAAGATTAATGTTCAGTTGGGCCCCAGGACTCGCAAGTTTTTCAAAGTCCCCTTTTCTGCTTGCCAGTTCATGAAGCAGCCACTCGACCGAGACTCCATCTCGTGGGGTGATAGCGACAAGGCTGTCCGGGCAAGCTGCAGAAAAAGAGGCAATTCCGACATCACCAATGTTGGCGGCGATGGTGAAGAAGAGTGTTCCCTTTGGAAAAAGTCGACTGACTAAAAGTCCGCTCGCGTTAAGCGTTTGAGAGTAGTTCCGGATCCGGCCCCGGGAATGCGCAACATCCCCGGTTTGAAGAAACGGCGTTGCGCCGCCATATAGCCTGGGATCATTGCGAGGTCTGGCGCTGAATTTGCCTCTCTCAATGGAGGAAATTTCACCGAGAGACTCAAGCCTCCAATCCTCAAGAGCAAACTCACTGTCTCGACTGCGCTCAACCAAGTACTTCGCACTGGGCTCCTTTACTTCCATGCAAACCCCATCTTCGTCAGATGCCCCGCCACCCGCTTTTCAAAGTCGTTCACCTGCTGCGCCAGCTCCGGCATTGTCCGCCCATACCGCTCGGCCAGTTCCTTGATACGCCCGGTCAACGCCTGGCTCACGCGGTCCAGCTCGCCATGCATGGCGGCATCCAGCACCGCCATCCACTTGTGGTCTACCACCAGGGCCTTCACCTCGTCGGGTGTGAGCATTGGGTAGTGGGCAAGGGCTTTGGCATCCAGCTCGGCGTCCAGCGTCTTGATACGCTTCTTCAGTCGGCTGACTTGCTCTGAAAGGGTCAGCCACTGCTGGAGCACGGCCAGTTCCTCGGCCGCATAGGCATCGCGCCCAATCTCCCTGATTCGCGACTTCACTTCCTTGTCGTTGATTTTGTCGAAGCCACTGAACACCGCGTCCTCCCCGCTGTGCTCTTCTTCCAACTCGGTCTGGGCCGCCTGAGCCGCTTCCAGTTGGGCGCCCAGCCGGTCCAGTTCGGCCTGCTCAGGTGCGAAGTAGTGCTGCACCAGCAAGGCCTTGGGTACGAGATCGCAAGCCCAGCCCTTGTCCACGGTCTTGCCTAATGAGCCGTCTTTGTTCTTCTTGGTCTCCAGCACGCGGTAGGGCGTGGCCTTCCAGCCGTCTTCGGCAATCAGGTAGGCGTCGTCCTGCTGGGTCTCAGCCCAGTAGTCCATCAGGTGCTGGTAGATGGCGTAGGGATCGATCAGCTTCTCTGCCGTCGGCTGATACTCGTAGTGGGCCAGCAGCCCCTCGGCCAATTCGTGGATCAGTGCCTTGGGTTGAAAACCTGGCACCAAGGTCTTGAGCCGCTGGGTCACGGGCGCTCGCCAGGCCACAAAGTGGTCATTCATCGCCTGGGTGAAGGCCTGGAACTCAGGGTGTGCGTATATGACCCCCTTGATGCAAGAGGGTATGGGAATCAAGTCCAGGTAGCCAGGCCGGCGTGGCTTGAACAGGGCGGCTTGCAAAGTCGGGCAAACCGTCCAATAGCGGTCAAGCGCTTGCACGTCTGCCTCGGGGATGCCTCCGTTGAGATGAGCATCGATGTCCTGCTGATCCTCCGGCGTGCTGCTGTCGATGTAGCGAGGCAGGTTGAGGTTGAATTCGTTTTTCTCAATCTCGTTCAGGCCGACCATGCGGGCGTAGCGGGGATCGCTGTCATCCAGTGTGGTGAAAGTGTCAACGATGCGATGGATGTCGCGCTCGCGCAGCCGGTTCTTGGGGCCATCTTTCATGTAACCCTGGGCGGCGTCGATCATGAAGATCCCCTTACGGACTGCCGCGCCGGCCTTGTCGATGACCAGGATACAGGCAGGAATACCAGTGCCATAAAAGAGATTGGCAGGCAAACCAATGATGGCCTGGATAAGGCCACGCCGCACCAGGCTCTTGCGGATATCTGCCTCGGCATTGCCCCTGAACAGTACCCCGTGCGGAAGAATGCACGCGGCACGGCCGGTACTTTTAAGCGAGCGGATGATGTGCAGCAGGTAGGCGTAGTCGCCCTGCTTATCGGGCGGCGTGCCGAAACCCTCGAAGCGCTTGAAAGCGTCGCCCACCAGGCCGCTGTTCCATCGCTTGTCAGAGAACGGCGGATTGGCCACCACATAGTCAAAGGTCTTAAGCTGGTCACCCTCCAAAAACTTGGGGGCTGACAACGTGTTGCCCTGCTCGATCACGGCACCAGGGTTGTGGTGCAGGATCATGTTCATGCGGGCCAGGCCGCTGGTGACTTCTTCCTTTTCCTGGCCGTAGACGCTGACCGGAGTGGGTGCCGCTTCGGCCACCTTCAGCAGCAGTGAGCCCGAGCCACAGGTCGGGTCGTACACCGTAGTGTTGGGGTTGGTCTTGGCTTGGGCGATGCCCAGCACCTGTGCCATTACTCGGCTCACCTCGGCGGGCGTGTAGAACTGGCCCTTGCTCTTGCCGCTCTCGGTGGCAAAGTGGCGCATCAGGTATTCGTAGGCGTCGCCCAGGATATCGTCGCCGTCGGCGCGGTGCTTCGAAAAGTCCAGGTCCTTGGACTCGAAGATACCGATCAGGTTGGTCAGCTTGTCAACCTTCTCCTTGCCTTGTCCCAGCAGCGCGTCGTCGTTGAAGTCGGCCTTAATGCGCAGGCGGTTGGCATCTTCGAGCGGGCGGATGATCTTCTTGTTGATCTGGTCACCGATATCGCTCTTGCCCTTGAGGGCAACCATGTCTGCGAAGCTGGCGCCCGCAGGGATCTGGATGGGCGCGAAGGGCTGGCCTGCGTATTTGTCGCTGATGTACTTGATGAACAGCAGGACCAGCACGTAGTCCTTGTACTGGCTGGCATCCATGCCGCCACGCAGTTCGTCGCAAGAGGCCCAGAGCTTGGAATAGAGGTCGGATTTCTTGATGGGCATCGGTTGTTGTAGTTCTTGGATTCAGTGTTGTGATGGGTGATGACGCTGGGGCTCGGGGGCGAGTGTGCTGTAGCAGGCCGAACCTAGTCAGAGCGCAAGCCGCTGAGGGCAACGCCCCTCCAGTGCTCGCTTTATTCTTTGGTTTGTCCAGGGTTCCAACCGATTTGAAGTGTTCGCAGTCAATGCTCACAGGGGAGGAACGCGGTCTGACAGACACCATCTGGTTGATCCGCCTGAAACTGGCAACCTTAAATTATAGGCAGCAGCCAACCACGATGAAGGGGGCTTTTGGGTCATTGCTGCAGGAGATCCGAACGCCAGCTGTTGACGCCTGAGACGCACACACTCCCTCCACACCCCCACCCCATAATCCCGCCCGCAACCCCCAGCCCTCCCCCGGCCCTTCTTGCAGGCACAAGACATGACTTCACTGACCGAGCTGTGGCAGGCAGCCATCACCTGGCTAGCC
>Ga0308167_1004322_pt1 | contig 10377 bp, 7 predicted proteins | sample PhyCR1_2_FD_202138 | JGI IMG/M metagenome (GOLD analysis project Ga0308167, IMG submission 202138) | Phyllosphere microbial communities from UC Gill Tract Community Farm, Albany, California, United States - DLSLRC.R1 | ecosystem: Host-associated > Plants > Phyllosphere > Unclassified | place... | reverse complement strand
CGAAGTCGGTCCGGTTGACATCGTCATCAATTCGGCAGGGGTCGTCGGACCGGGTGTTTCGCTGCTCGAGACGGAGCTCGCGGACTGGCGCCGCGTGCTGGACGTCAACGTCCTCGGCACAGTCGCGATGATGCGGGCCTTCGTCCCGGGCATGGTGGAGCGAGGATGGGGGCGAGTCGTGAACTTCGCCAGCATGGCGGGAAAGGACGGCAACCCCAACCTCTCCGTCTACTCGGCCTCGAAGGCGGCCGTGATCGCACTCACGAAGTCTGCCGGCAAGGAACTCGCCACCTCAGGAGTTCTCGTCAACGCCATCGCCCCAGCGGTGATCGCGACCCCTATGAACGCCGCGACTGCTCCCGAGGCGCTCGCGCACATTACGAGTTTGATCCCGATGCGGCGGGTCGGAGAGCCCGCGGAGGTCGGGGAACTCGTTGCCTGGTTGGCGTCGGAGCGGGTGAGCTTCTCCACCGGCGCCGTCTACGACATCAGCGGAGGCCGAGCCACGTACTGACGGCCCGTCCGCTGCGGAAGCAGAGGCCACGGGTCAGTGCGACCAGTCGTTCGATGCCGGGGCCACGAGCGGCAGGATCACGGGCAAGCTCTCGACGAGCGCGTCGATGGGAAGTCGGAATGCGAGGGCGCTCACACTGACGGCACCGGCCGTGTGCGATGGCGTGCCGCCCTGGATTGGTACCGCGATGCAATTGATGCCCAGCTCGTTCTCCTGGTCGTCCACCGCGTAGCCCTTCGCCCGCACGCTCTCGAGCTCCTCCCACAACGCCGGGATCGTGGTGATCGTCCGGTCGGTCCGGGGTTCGAAGGGGCCCGGACCGAGGCGGCCCACGAGTTCCTCCTCGCTGCGCACCACGCGGCTCAGGAGCAGCTTGCCCACCGCAGTGCGGTACGCCGGGTTCCGGCCCCCGATCACCGACGTGAGTCGAACAGCACCTTCGGGCGGATCGACCTTCGCGCGGTACACCACGTCGGCGCCCTCCAGGATGGCGTAGTGCGCGGTCTCCCCGAAGCGTTCAGCGAGCCGCTCCAGCACCGGGAGGACTCGCGCTGCCTCAGGGCGTGCAGCTTGGTACTCGAAGGCGAGGCGGAGGAATTCATCGCCGAGTTGGTAGGCGCCTCGGCCGGACTGGACCGCCAGCCCCGCTTTCCGCAGTGCGACGAGTGCGCGGTGGACGGTCGGTTTTGGACTGCGAAGCGGCGTCGACAGCTCGTCCAGAGAGGCCCCGTCCGGGTGCTTCGCGAGTTCGACGAGCACGGCGAGAACGCGGTCGGCCCCGACGACCCGCCCTGGCTCCTCTGACAACGAACTGCTCCGATCCGCCCCTTGCACGTCACTGCTCGGAATCCTATGCCGAATACCGGAACGCGCGGGTCGTCGTGTGTGAAGATTGCTGCCTGTTGGCGCTCTGGACAGGTATGAATGGACTGTGAAGCCCTCGACCATCTACGACGTCGCCCGGGAAGCGGGCGTTTCCCACCAGACGGTCACCCGTTACCTCCGGGGCTACGAAGGCATTCGCGACGCGACTAAACAACGCGTTGAGAAGGCGATCGCCCGGTTGGAGTACCGACCGAACACGGCTGCGAGGCAGCTCCGGCTTCGAACCACAAACCGCGTTGCTGTCCTCGCGGACCGCATCGGTCAGGGCGGCCCCGCCCTGATCGTTCGTGGGGTGACCGAGCGTCTGCAGCAGCGCGGCTACGTCAGTGACATCATCGCTGTGGATGGTCAGGACCTTGCGTCTGTCGACGCGGCTATCGACCTCGCTACCGAGTACCAGGTGGCGGGGATCCTCGCGACGGCGCAGACAGACATCGTCCTCGACCGCCTTCGGTCGCGTCCGATCGCTGTGCCGATGGTGATCGACGCGCAGATCGTGGATCCGATCAGCGGGGAGCTGGTAGGGCAGCTCGCGGGCGTTGAAGCGGCCCAGCACCTGCTCGAGTTGGGCCATCGGAAGATCGGCTACGTGGCAGGCCCATCCGGCTGGCTCGCTACTCGCGACCGACAGAACGGATTCGTCTCCACCGTCGAAGCAGCCGGCGCCACCGTCGCCTGGGTCCGCGAAGGGGACTGGACGGGGGCCTCCGGATACAAGGCCTGGCAGATGCTCGATGAGGACGCCAGGAACATCACGGCGATCGGTGTAGCGAACGACACGATGGCGATGGGGATCATGGCGGCGCTTTCCGACGACGGCCGCAGCGTACCCGACGACGTGAGCGTCGTGGGCACCGACGACACGGACGAAGGGCGATTCGTGCGCCCCGCGTTAACCACGGTGCAGCTCGACTTCGAAGGACGCCAGATCGCGCAGCGACTCGTCAATGCCATCTCTGACAGTCGGAGTGGTGAGGGCGGAGGAGAGGCATTCGATGAGGTGCTCCATCCCCCGCGGCTCATCTCTCGAGCCTCGACAAGCGTGGTGTCGGAACTGGGTCGTCCTGGGACGTGATCCGCCGTCTGGAGGCCACCGGTCCGCCTCCTGACCGGGCAGCTGGGCGGCGCGGGAGTGCCTTCATCCTTCCCACCGCGACACGGGCGGCATGAAGGCCCCGGGTCTGCTCAGGACCCGCGAGCAGCGCTGGCCGGGAACGGGAAGGGCACCGTGCGGACGACCATCCGCACGGTGCCCCGTCGTTTCAGTGCTGCGCTACCGTCAACAGGGCCGTTGCTGCCAGGCTCCGTTCGGAGTCCCCGACCGAGATGGTTCGACCCGCCGTCGCCGACTGCCAGTTGCTCGTGCCGGTGTCCCAGTACCGCAGCTGTTCGCTGTCGATGTGGACGCTGACGATCCCGCTCCTACCGGGCGCGAGCATGATGTTCCCGTAGCCGCCCAGCGCGTGCTCGGCGAACTGGGCGTCGTAGTGACCGCGCGGAGCCCCGAGGTAGAACTGTGGCGTCGCCGAGCCCGTCCTCGCTCCCGTGTTGCGGACGCGGACCGACACGGTCGCGCCCGAAGAGTCCGGCCTCACCTTGAGGTGCGAGTACTGGAACGAGGTGTACGACAGCCCGTACCCGAACGGGAACAACGGCGTCTGTCCGGTCTTGTCGTCCCACCGGTAGCCGACGTAGATGCCCTCACGGAAGTCGAGCGACCCGTCGCGTCCCGTGAGCGCTTCCGGCGTAGCGGACACCGGGCCCTGCTCGGGACCAGCCGGGAACGTCACCGGAAGGTGACCGGACGGGTTCACGTCGCCGTACAGGACCTGCCCCAGCGCGGTACCGAAGGTCTGCCCGGGGTACCAGGCCTGCACCACGCCTTGCACGTTCTTCAACCACGGCATCAACACAGCGCCGGCGGTGTTCAGCACGACGATCGTGTGCGGGTTCGCTTTCGCGACGGCTTCGATGAGCTGGTCCTGGTCTCCCGGCAGCTCGAGGCTGTCGCGATCCGCGCCCTCGCCCGATGCGAAGTTCGCCAAGACGATCGCGACGTCGGACTTCTTGGCCGCCGCGACGGCGGACGGGATCTGGGACTGCGACGGTGTCTGCCAAGCGAGGTTGATGCCGTCGTTGCCGAAGGAGTTGCTGACGCTGGTGTACGAGACGGAGAGGTGCACGGGTCGCCCAGCGTGAAGCCGGATCGTGCCCTGAGCCGGGTACGCCACTCCGCTGCCGAGCTGTGAGGTGGGTTTCTTCGCGTCGATCACCGTCCGACCGTCCACACTGAACGTTTCGTCGCCCGAGACGAGCGAGGTGAACCGGTAGAGACCGGTCTCCGTCGGCGTCAAGGTGGTGGTCCAGCGAGCCGAGTACGGAGCCGTCAGGCCGGTCGGGACCTGTGTCAGGTTGATCGACGGGTCCGTGCGGGTGATTGTCGGAGTGCCCTGTGGAACCGCCGAGTCCCAGTACTGCGCAGACCAACCACTGCCGCTCCCGGTCGTCGGGGCGAGGGAGTCGCCCGCGACGAGGTCGGTCGCGGCGACGTCACCCGCAGACCCCTGCGCCTGGACGATGGTCGTGCCAGGCCCCGCCCGCTTGGTGATCCCGGCCAGCGGGGTGGTCGTGGTCGCGGCGGAGACGGGCACCGATGGTCCGCCTCCTTCGACGTACACCGCGTCCATCCCGGACGGACCGATGACAGCCACGGACTTGTCCCGGCTGCTCTTGAGGGGAAGTGCGTCGTGGGTGTTCTTCAGCAGCACCATGCCCTTCGCCGCGACTTCCGTCGCCAGCTGCTGATGCGCTGCGGTGCTGATCTCCGTCTGCGAGACGGGTGGGTGGTCGAACACCCCGGAATCGAACAGTGCGTAGAAGATGCGCTGGTCGCCGTCGTTCAGCGCCGACAGCGGGATCTGCCCCGACCTGTACATGTCTGCGGTCCGCTGCTGGTTGCCGTCGTCGAAGCCGGCGATGTCGACGCCGGCGATCGCCGCGAGCACGGCGTCGCGCTGTGCGGCCAGGTAGTCGGGGATCACCAGACCCTTGAACTGGCTCTTCAGATCGCCCAAGAGCTGCGGGTTCTGGCACGCCTGTTGCCCGTTCACCTGGTTGTACGAGCACATCACGGAGTCAGCCCCGCCGTTCTTCGTGGCCGCGACCACCGGCGCCTCGTAGATCTCGTGCAGTGCCTGTTGCGGGATGTTTTCGTTGATCGCAGGGGTGCGGTAGCCGAGTGTGACGGGGACGGTTCCGCCTCCAGGCACGTTGTACTGCAGGACCAGCGGCCAGTCGCCCCCTTCGAAGCCCATGCGTCCGTACTCCTGCGTGTTGGCACCGAAGTGCTTGACCGTGGTCATGACGTCTTGCGACTTCGCGCCGTCGATCTCGGCGCGGGCCGTGGTGCCGATCAGGTACGGGTCTTCGCCCAGGTTCTCCGCCTGCCGGCCCGACAGCGGCTGGCGGGCCACATCCGTGGCCGGACCGAGCCAGATGCCGTCACCGTTCGCTCGCGTCTCCTGCGCCACGGCCGTGCCGTACCGGGTGGCGAGGTCCGTGTCGAAGCCCGCAGCGAGGTCCTGCGCGGAGGGGAATGCGGTCGCTCCCACCGCCGCGATCCCGCTGGGTCCGTCGTGCGAGGCGAGGATCGCCGGGAGACCGTACTGCACGAGCGGGTGGAAGTTGTCGAGCGCGACGTCGATCTTCTCCTCGAATGTCAGAGCGCCGAGCAGGGCTGTTGCACGTTCTGTCGGCGTTTTCGAAGTGTCACGCCACGGTTCGTCGCTCGCAAACGCGGCGGTGCTCAGCGAGCAGACGGAGCCGACGACGAGAGCGCCGACCGTGACGCCGGCGGCGAAGCCGCGTTTTATGTACTTACGCATGAATCTCCCTTGATTTCCGTAAGCGCCGCTGTGCGGACTTGGTGGCGATGTTATCGACAACATTTTCTGGCCGCAAGGGAGGCGACATGCTCGCCCGAACACTGGGAGCCTGGTTCTCCCAGTTTTCCGAGTTCGTCGACTCCGGCCCTCGATCGTTGCGCAACGTTCACCGCATACCAGCGCTCGGCGGGAACTTCAGACTTCGTCCCACTCATGGCCGGCGGTCGCCACTTCCCTCGGCCGGGGCGGTGTCGCTTCCGTCTTCATCGTGTGCGGGGCGCTCGGACTCGTCGGAGCCATGTTCGATGCCGTTGCAATCCGCGGTCGCGTCCATCCTCGTCGCCCTCGTCATCGCCCTGCCCTGTCCCTTCGTGAAACTATTTCCTTATGGGTGAAAGGTTCCGGCGGGAGGCGCTTTCGGGTCGGGTCGACGAGTTCAATGAAGTCCTTGCCGCCCGGTTCGGGCGGGTCCGATCGGAGCCATGCCCGGCGCGGTTCGAGCTGCGGCACGCCGGCGACGACGACGTCGCACTCACCCGCGCAATCTGCGATATCGGGCATGGCGGTCTCCTGCGCCCACGGGAGCACCACCTGATCCTGTGGGCGGGCGGCGGGGACATTTCCTACATCGCCTCCGACGGCACCGCGTTCACCGCCAACGAACGCGCGGTGCTCCTCCACGCCGAGGAGTCATACACGTACCGCGTCGAGGCGAGCCGCCTGACAATCCTGGCCGTGTCGGACCGGCTCCTTCGAAAGCACCTCCCCGAGCCGTGCCGCACTTCCGCTCTCACGCTCAAGTTTGACCGCGACGACCAGCACGTCGAGCTGCTTGAGCAACTCCTGCGCACGGCGAGCGCCACGATCATTTCGGAGAGCACCACGAGCTCGGTCCGGGAGACCACGAATGCGCTCGTCGCCGAGCAGGTCCTCCGCGCGTTCCCGCTCCACCCTCCGTCCGGCCGTGCTGCGCAGATCGCCGTGGCGATGGAGTGGATGCGCGCTCACGCCCACGATCCGATCACGGTTGCAGAGGTCGCCGCCGCCACCGGAATCAGCGTCCGAACGGTGCAGCAGGACGTCAGCGAGACGCCCATGCAATGGGTTCGCCGATATCGGCTCGAACAAGTGCACGACGAGCTTCAGCGGGCGGCCGCGGGCACCACGGTCGGGTCCGTCGCTCGAAGCTGGGGCTTCGGGCATCTCGGACGGTTCGCGAACGAGTACGCGGCACTGTTCCACGAGCCGCCACGCACCACTCTCGCGCACGCAGCACGCGAGGCCTGACAAAACCCAGCCACCTCCGCGGTGCTGACGGGCGCTGACGCGCACCAGCGCCGACGCGCTGGTCTCGAACTCCGAGCCGTCGATGCCGCCCGTGGTCGTGTCCTCAGCGCTCAAGGAAGTCACCACACGCAGCGTCTGGTGAACGCCGTGCGGCTGCAATGCTGGCCAGCGGGTGCGTAAGACCGATCCAGAGAGAAGCGTCCGCCTCGTGTCCGTTAGCCGATCCCCACCTGCGACTACTCGGAGGCCGCAGGTACCGCTCCCTGACGCGCTCGATCCCGTCGGCGTCAGCTACGGTCACCGCATGACCGACAGTGAGACGCCGAACGACGACGAGCGCGATGAGAGCGATGAGAGCGATGAGAGCGATGAGAGCGATGACCAGCTCGGCGGCACCGCACCGGTCCAGGGCAACGACACGGATAGCGCAACGCCTGCGCGACGCATCATCGTCCCTGGGGCCGGGGGCAATGCGGATGCGGGGGGCATCGTCGACAGGCTCGGTCTACTGAACTTCGACGCCAGCATGTTCGCGAACTTCACCTCGCTGTACACGCCGTCGATCGACTTCTCACGCTTCGCCGATTGGGGGCACTCCCCAGCGCTTGCGGACCTCAGCCGGAGGATCGCCGAACAGACGATGACAAGCGCCCCCCTGTATTCCCCCGCCTGGTTCGAACCAATCGTCGACGCGCTGCGCGAGAGCACCAAAGGGTGGAACTTCCCAGACCTCGCGGATCTCGTCCGCCCCGCTCTGCCAGCGAACATCTTGGAAGCAGACATCGACTACGAGCCCGACGAGTGGATGACCTGGATTTCGGAAGGCCTCGTGATCGCGTGGGTTCCCGACGCCGGGACGCTTGAGCTCATCGCTGCAGCCGGCACGCCCGCGGGGCGTCGCTCGGCTGTATCGACACGTGCCGCCGAGGTCCTCGAGTCATGCGAAGTCCTCCTCGACCAGATCACCGCCGCCGACTACGTCCCGTTCGTCGAGCCTGTGCGGCGCGCGATCGCGGGGGTTCGCGCGGACTTCTCGGATCTCGCGCAGGCGTACGCAGCGAGCACGCTGGAAACGATCGTGGCGATGAAGTACGGCCCCCGGCGGTTCTTTCCCAAGATCGTAAGCGAGCACGAACAGGCGCGGCTCTTTCGAAGCGAGTTGCACCTCGCCCAGCTCATCGCCGTCTTTCAGAGCTTCACCGGAGACGACGTCCCGACCACCTTTAACCGGCATGCGACGGTGCACGCCGTCACACGAGGGAAGCAGTACTCCCGGCTGAACGCTGTGCTCGCGGTAGGCCACCTGGTCAGCGCGCTATGGAAGTACGAGCTCGACACCCGCGACGCGCATCACTAAGTGGATAGCGCCGAAATCGGGCCCGACGGGCGTCCGATGGACGATCGCTAGGCGATCAGTTGGGCTCGCAGCTCTTCTGGCGTCAGGTCATAGCCCGTCGCACGAGGTCCCGACCAGTTCAGACCTGCGATCAGCCCGTCCCTCTCGATTCCCGGAAGCCATCGGCTCTCGAAGTCAACGCGCGAGATCTCCAGGGGTCGAAACCCCTTGTACGCCGGTACCTGTGCGATGACGCGCTCCGCGCGCGACCGCCGAGACCAGAACGGCATCGCCCGGCGACCATCGGCTGCCTTCGGTGCCGGTACACCGCTGTTGTCTTCGACCGTCCATACCGGGCCGTCGCTGCCGATCTCACGAAAGAACGACGACGCCTGTGCAGCACTGACACTCACACCACGAAACGAGCGCAGCCCCTCGTACCGATAGCCGATCGTTGAGCGAGACATCGATCGCGATCGAGCTGAGTTCTAGGCAGCTTCAGCATCACGACGAGTCGCGAGTGGCTGGGCCGACGCCTTCCGTTGTGGGCGGTGGTGCTGGTGTCAGCACGACGGGCACGTGCCGTCGTAGTGGCGTCCGGGTAGCCCCGACGAACCGGTGGGCGTCCGCGGTTTGCGCACTCGGTGCAGTGTCCCGGGTCGGAGTCTCTCCAATCGCCGTGTCGTGTTCGTCCTGTTCAGCGGGGCTGGACGTCGTCAAGGGTCCAGGTCTTCTGCAAGACCTCGGGGCCGACGCCGTAGAACCGGAACATCAACTCGAATGTGGGCGCACCCCCGGTCGGGACGTTGTTGGCCTCGCGGCCCGGCTCGACGTCGGGTCCGAAGTACACGTCGACGGAGCCGTCGTCATTCACGGTGAGACCCGGAGCCTGGGACGCGACGGAGTACTTGGTGTTGCCCTCGATGAGGGTGTGGTCGTCGCCGTCGTACGCGGTCACTGACCAGTACTGGGAGACAGGAACGCCGCCCGGGACTCGGAGCCGGTAGGAACGGTCCGAGCGCAGCAGCTCGTCGTTGCTGTCTCGGACCGTCACGAGGTAGAACTGGCCGATCCCGAGCCGCTTGATGCCGATGAAGGCCATGTGGTAGATCACGGCGCGGTCTGTATATGGGTAGACCTCACCGTTGGTGAAGTTCTCCGCCTGGCCCTGGATGAAGTCGCGCTGCGCGGGGAAGAACCAGTGGCTGCCCTCGGCGAAGTCCGGTTCGGTTCGGTAGACGGTCGCGAGCCATTCGTGCGCCTCCTGGACGGCGCGCTCGAGGACTTCGATCCGGGCGGCGTCGGGTGCGAAAGGTTTGCCGCGTTCGATGCCGAGGCCCCGCAGCATTTCCGCGAAAGCGCGGTCACGCGGCAGCCACACCTCGTGCTGCACGACACGGTCCAGTGCCTTCCAGAAGTGGATGTCGTACGGGATACGCGTATCGACGATCGTGCCGTGCAGATCGCGACGCGGCGTGGCAGCAGGATTCACGGCTTCGGAGAGCGGGTAGAGCCCGATCTGCTCGCAGTAGGCGAGCCCCGCGTCGAGAGTCTCCTGGTCGGCATGCGGGAGCACGGACCGGAGCAGTGCGTACACGCCGCTCGTATCCGACTGCAGCACGATGAACCCGTCCGGGATCTCGTCGGCGTACCCGGGCGGCAGGAGCAGGTACCGGCCGCCACGGCCCTCGTCGGCACCGAACGGGCCGACGTCCTCCAGTGGCACCTGCCAGAGGTTACAGAGACTGCCGTTGAGGACGTGCTCATCAGATCCCGGCGGAATGTCGACCACCACCGGACCGTCGGCGAGGTCTACGAACGCCATGTAGTAGATCAGGTCTGGATTCGGCGTCAGCGTCTTGTTCTTCCAGTCCACCAGGCGTGACCAGTACAGGAACTCTCCACCGCCCTCCGGAGCGAGCACGTCGCGCATCACCTCGAAGTTCACAGCGGGCATGCCCCAGACCGCCGCTTCCACCGCGCGGCGGTACAGGCCCTGCTCCAACACGTCGCGCCGCATGTCGTCCATGTGTGGCCACCTTCCCGTCGCCGCCAGCTGTCGGAACGCTACGGTCGGCGCCCGCAGCAGGGAGCACCCAAACTGGGTGAGAACTGACGACGGGCACAACACGATGGGTGTCCCGTTTGCCGGTCGACAATTGAGACAAGGTCTAGCGGGCTTGACTCGGCAGTATCGAGCCCCACACGCAGCGCCAGGTCGTACTTTTGGCATCGCCGCTCGACCCCGTCGACGTTCGTCCTCAGTTGACCTATCCATGACCAAGGTTGCGGAGCATTCGCTCGAGGGTGAAGTCGAACCGTTCGTGGCCGGCCCCGGACGTCAGCAGGTCGGCGTGCCTGACCGTATTCGGGAACTGCTCGAGCGGAAGCATCCGCAGCCGCGCGGCGATCTCCGCGGGATCGATGGTCTCCTCCGGCACCCGGACGGCCTGCTCGCTCGCAGCCGATGC
>Ga0308167_1004318_pt1 | contig 10391 bp, 9 predicted proteins | sample PhyCR1_2_FD_202138 | JGI IMG/M metagenome (GOLD analysis project Ga0308167, IMG submission 202138) | Phyllosphere microbial communities from UC Gill Tract Community Farm, Albany, California, United States - DLSLRC.R1 | ecosystem: Host-associated > Plants > Phyllosphere > Unclassified | place... | reverse complement strand
GTGCGCAAGGTCAACATCGACACCGACCTGCGCCTGGCTTCCACCGGCGCCATGCGTCGCCTGATGGCCACCAACCCGAGCGAATTCGACCCACGTAAATTCTTCGGTGCCACCGTGACCGCAATGCGTGACGTGTGTATCGCTCGTTACGAAGCGTTCGGTACTGCCGGCAATGCTTCGAAGATCAAACCGATCTCGCTGGAAGCGATGTATCAGCGTTATCTGAAGGGTGAGTTGAACGCTAAGGTCAACTGAGCCTGAGTGTTGAGCTGATTAAAAAGAAACCCGCCGAGAGGCGGGTTTTTTGTGGGCGGGATTTCTCGTGGTAACGATGCTATCCAAAAGTCAGAGAAAATGGCGCTGCCGCGTGCTTAATGGCGTTGAACACTTGGGGCGCCTGTTCGCGATACTGAGGATAGCGATCGAGCACCGTATCAACCGAGGCAAGCAGATGCTGAATGCGCTCTTTGGGTTGGTCGATTTCACAGGTGTGAGCGAACTCCAGGAGTCCTTGTCGTGAGGGGAACATTGACTTGTTGCCCGCCAGATCCAATGCCAGAACATCTTCTGGAATATAGGCCGTGGTGTTGACGATGTCGTAAGCCGGAGCCAGATGCGCGTCGCGTCGCGTCGGTTCGGAATAGAGCAATCCGAAGTTTTTCAAATGAGCGTCGCCATTCCCAACAATGCAGCTCAGAGCGACGCTATCGAAGAGTTGATCAAGCGACGTACGCAAGTGTTTCGCTGGGCAAAACACTCGAACAGCCTTGGCAATTGCCGCATAACTCTTGCTGTACTTCTCGTTAGCCGAGAGCCCCATCAGCACCGCCATGTCTTCAAACCCAATGGGATTGAGCTGGTCGTCGCGATCAAATCGACGCATGACAAACAGCTTGGCATTATCGGAAAGGTAAAACGGTGGAACGGGAATCCCCGCGTCTTTCGCCATGGACATGCAAAGGAATTCGTTGATCGCCAGGCCCGGGAATTCGTCTCTTCCACTCTTGATGATCAGATCCGAGGTTTTGGATGTCACTCTCGGCAACTCTATTTCTTGTCGCTCCGGCACCAGCAACTTGGGTTGAACACCTGAAATGCCTGCCCGCAGGATGTAGCGATCAAGCATGTTGGCGAAGATATCTTCCGTACCGTCCCACGTGAGAATCTCTTCAAGTTTTTCTCCCGGAAATTCTTGCGCCTGCAACAATGCATCAACGGTTTCAGAGCGTACGTGAACCCTGCCAATGGGCGATGTACTGCCGGAAAGCGCCAGTAGCAGCATTGGGTCGACGTTCACAGTCTTGGCCAAGCGGTTGCGCAACTGCTCCAGTACATAGCCTTCTGGCAGGTTCATTTGAAAAACAGGGTGCAACTCCCGCCGACGAAACTCGTTATGCCGTACAGGCATCAGGAGGCTGATCGCCATTTGTGGCGATGCATCTTCCTGATAACGAAAAGTGAAATCCTCGGCATCGCTGAAAAGCCTGCCGCTATTACCTTCAGGGGTACTGACTTGAAGAGAGGCCATTTTCATTCGAATAAATCTCCGATCTCTTCAAGGGTTGGCATCGTTGCTGGAACCACCGAGAGTTCGCAGTCCAACGCAGCCAAAACCCGCGCGTAAGCGATCATGCCGACAGAAAGGGTGCCTTTCTCTACCGCAATGACTTTGTATCGTGTCAGTCCCGCCAGATCGGCAAGTTGAGCCTGCGTCAGGCCACGATTTATACGTTTTTCACGTAATTGAATCCCGAGACGGGTAATTAAAAGAGAGTAATCCATGTTGCGTTGCCATCACATTTTGATGTCAATGTAGCGTAAACGGAACATTTAATCTATTTTGGCTAAAAAAGCCCACACTGACGGGCTTTTTTGTGGACGACTGCTTCTTCAGCCCAACGTGATCCAGTGCCTGATTTACCGCCAGTTCACCGAGCATGACGACCTGCGCGGACTTGCGGTGGGAGATGTCGAGCATGGCGGCGAAGTTGTTGAGCATTTCGCTGGCTGAGCCCAAGGTTTCGCTGGCGTTGGTCAGCAGGGATTCGGTGTTGTATTTCGGGTTTGCGAAGTACATGGGCTCGGGTTCGTTGGTGCTCGCCATGATAAGGGTGGCGGGGTTGAGGTAGTGGTCGAGGGCGCGTTCGGCGGCGTCGTTGAGTTTTTTTGAGTCGAGGGATTCGTATGGCGAGGCCGGGTCGGTGAACGGCGGGTGTGGCGTTGATTTAGTCATTTGCTCGTAACCTGATTGGAGTGCCTCCGCTCTGGCTACTAATCAAAGTGGAGGCAACTGTACGCAGGTTAGTAGACCGGGGTTTCGAGCAAGCCGGCGCACCCGAAGGTGCCCTGCGCACAGCTGCCATCAAGCGCAGGAATCGAAATCCCCGACTGACAGATGCTTGTGCATCACGCTTGAAACCACGGGCTACTAAACCCGATCACTGGGAATCAGTGACACGAATCAAGTTACCGATGGCCCGCCAGGCGCACAAACCGGCGAATTCTGGCGTAGTGGTAGGCAACGACGCAAGCTGTTGTAGGCATCCGGAAGTAACCGCTGACAGCTCTAAACAGCGCTGTTTAAAGGTAGGAGCTGCCGGAGGCTGCGATCTTTTGATTCTGTCTTTTTAGAATCAAAAACAAGATCAAAAGATCGCAGCCTCCGGCAGCTCCTACAGTAGGATTTGCGTTACTTGTCGTGGTCAATATCCAGTTTGGTAAACGTCACCTGTCCACCTTCACTGGTGTAGCCGGTGTTGTCCTGCACATATACCCCGGCCTTGAAGTACAGCGGCTTGTTGCGCCACGTCGCGCTGATCTGCGAATCCCACTGATATCCCGCCGCACTGACGCCCAACGCGCCACCAGGACTCAGATGGATAAGGTAGTTGAATTCGCGATCGAGCTTCACGCCAGTGGCGAGGGTGATGACGCGGCTTTCGTCATCATCGGGGCGCATGCGCACTTTGATCACCAGGTTGCCGGTCTCGGTTTTTTCCTTGTACTGGTACTCAAGTTTGAGCATCGGCTTCTGGCTTTCATACGCATGGATCTGGCCGATGACGATCTTGCCCGAGCTGGGCACTTTGTTTACCGCGAGGGTGGCGCGCAGCAGGTTATCGGCGTCCGGGTAATACCAGTTGCGCAGGGTGCCGTTGCTGTAGGTTTCGCGCAGTTCGGTGCGCGGGTAGACGGCGTTTTCGGTTTTTGAACCGGTGACCGGTGACCAGAAAAACAAGGTCCCGGTATCGGAATGGAAGTATTGATCCTTGAAGCCTTTCACCAGTTTTTCGGTTTCGACGGTGTATGGCGGGCTGCCAACGGGAACGCTGAGGTTCCAGGTTGCGAGATCGATCATGTCGGTTCTTCCACTCGATTCATCCTGAACGCGGGTGCCAGAAGCTCTAGCCCGCGCCTTTTCGGGGCGCCTTTATAAGCGTAGCGGCTATTTTTGTTAATGCCCGTCCGGCGGTTGATTGGCGTCAACATCCTGTCGAAATGCCATCCTTCCCGGTTTTCGGGGGCTGTAGGCGTGACCGTTAGTCGGCTCGACGGAACAATGGTCGAATGATGGCGCCATGACAGCTTCTGCTTTATGGGAACCGCGACTAGAGTGAAGGCTCAGTACGTCTATGGTTTTTGCCGGCAACGGCTTGATAAGAGAAGCAGCATGGAATGCGCGCAACCCCAGCCAGGTGAAGGCAGCTCGGTCCTTTTGATCGTCGATGATTACCCCGAAAACCTGATCAGCATGCGCGCGTTGCTGCAGCGTCAGGATTGGCACGTGATGACCGCCGCCTCCGGTTTCGAGGCGCTGAACCTTTTGCTCGAATACGACATCGATCTGGTCCTGCTCGATGTGCAGATGCCCGGCATGGACGGTTTCGAGGTTGCGCGGCTGATGCGCGGCAGCCAGCGCACGCGGCTGACGCCGATCATTTTCCTGACCGCCAACGAGCAATCCCAGGACGCCGTGATCAAGGGCTATGCCAGTGGCGCGGTGGATTACCTGTTCAAGCCGTTCGATCCGCAGATTCTCAAGCCCAAGGTCCAGGCGCTGCTCGAGCACCAGCGCAATCGCCGTGCCTTGCAACGCCTGAGTCATGATCTGGAAGTGGCGCGGGCCTTCAATGCTTCAGTGCTGGATAACGCCGCCGAAGGCATTCTGGTGCTGAGCGAGGACGGCGTGATCCGTTTTGCCAATCCGGCGATTTCACGGCTGCTCAATGCGCCGGTGAAGGAACTTGAGGGCAAGGAGTTTCTCGATTTCCTGCAGAAGCCGCACATTCCGCTATGGGCCGATTCCGAGTTCTACGCCGGCTACCAGCGCGGTGAAACCCTGCGTCTGCATGATGCATTGTTGCGTACGGCGCCGGGGCAGCAAGTGCCGGTGGCCTTGTCTTGTGCTCCGCTGCCCTCGGAGCAGCATGCAATGGTGGTGACGGTGCTGGACATGTCGGTGGTGCGTCACTTGCACCAGCAACTGGAGTTCCAGGCGGTGACCGATCCGCTGACCGGGTTGCTCAACCGACGCGGGTTCTACCAGACCGTGGAAAACCTGCTGCTGCGCGGCGAGCGCAGTGACAGCAGCTGGGTGTTGCTCTACCTCGATCTCGACGGTTTCAAACGCGTCAACGACTCCCTTGGCCACGATGCCGGCGACCGCGTGTTGCGCTGGGTTTCCGAGCAACTGAAGGCGTGCCTGCGGCCGTTCGATATTCTCGCGCGCATGGGCGGCGATGAATTCACCGCGCTGCTGGATCTGGAGTTTCCCGAGCAAGCGGCGAAGATTGCCGAGAAGCTCATCGAGCGTGTGTCGGTCTGTCAGCAGATCGAAGGTCTGGATATCGTCCTTGGCGCCAGTATCGGCATTGCTACTTATCCAGACTGCGGGCGCAATCTCGACGGTTTGCTGCGCGCCTCGGACATTGCCATGTACGAAGCCAAGCGTGCCGGGCGTCAGCAATATCGCTTCTATGATCATGAGATGAACGGCCGCGCACGCTCGCGTCTGATGCTTGAAGACAGCGTGCGCGAGGCCATCGAAAACCGCGATTTCAACCTGGTCTATCAGCCGCAGGTAGCGATTGGCAGCGGGCAGATCCGTGGGTTCGAAGCGTTGCTGCGCTGGCAGCACCCGAGCGTCGGCGATGTGCCGCCGGGGTTGTTTCTGCCGTTGCTGGAAGAGGCGCGGTTGATCAGTCGCCTTGGCAGCTGGATCTATCACCGTGGCGCCGGTCAGCGCAAAGCCTGGGAAACCTTGTTCGCCGAAGATCTGGTGCTCGGCGTGAGCCTGAGCAACACCCAGTTCGGCCTGCCGAATCTGGTCACTGAATTGCGTCAGGTCATGGAGCGCCATGCGCTGCAGCCACGGCAACTGGAAGTCGAAGTCACCGAAGAAGCGTTGATGCATAACCCGGACGAGACCCGCAAGCAACTGCGGCTGCTGCGTCATCTCGGGGTGCGCGTGGCGCTGGACGATTTTGGTTCAGGGCCGTGCTCGCTGGCGCATCTGCGCGATCTGGAACTGGACACGCTGAAGCTCGATCGCCACTTGATCGCGCGCCTGCCGGACTCGCCACGCGATGCGGCGCTGGTGCGCATGGTCATCGACCTGTGCAAGCAATACGGTCTGCTGGTGATCGCCGAAGGTGTAGAAACCATCGAACAATATCAGTGGCTGCAAGCCCATGGCTGTGAGTACGTGCAGGGCTTCCTGGTGGCGCGCCCTCTGGTCGCCGAGGACGCCGTGCGCTTCGCCGAACCGTTTGACTGGAGCGCGCTGGCCGGCTGAATTCGCTACACTGGCGCACCTTTTCCGAACCGCGTCGCTCGTCCATGACTGTGTTGAAATACCTCCAGGCCTATCCCGAGCGTTTGCAGGATCAGGTGCGCCAGCTGATCGCCGAAGGGCGGCTGGGTGATTACCTCGATCAGCGCTATTCGGGACGGCATGACGTACAGAGCGACAAGGCCTTGTATAGCTACGCGCTGGATCTCAAACAGCAGTACATGCGCAACGCGCCGGCCATCGACAAAGTGCTGTTCGACAACCGCCTCGACCTGACCCACCGCGCCCTCGGCCTGCACACCACGGTTTCGCGGGTGCAGGGCGGCAAGCTCAAGGCCAACAAGGAAATCCGTATTGCCGCGCTGTTCAAGGACGCCGCGCCGGATTTTCTGAAGATGATCGTGGTGCACGAGCTGGCGCACTTCAAGGAATCGGACCACAACAAGGCGTTCTATAAACTGTGCGAGCACATGCTGCCGGGGTATCACCAGATCGAGTTCGATCTGCGTGTGTACCTGACGTGGCGGGATATGCAGGCTTGACCAATCAGGAAGGTGTGATGGACGTCAGCAAGACCAAAAGCAGTTTCTACCGCCGTTTGTACGTGGCCTATCTGATCGACAGTGGCTTGGCGCCAAGCGTGCCGGCGCTGACCGAAGTCACCGGCATGCCTCGACGCACGGCGCAGGACACGATTGCCGCGCTGGCCGATCTGGACATCATCTGTGAGTTCGAACAGGAAGAGGGCGCGCGCAATCATGCCGGGCGCTATCGGATTCGCGAGTGGGGAGCGATTGATTGCGGCTGGATCGAGCGCAATTTGCGGCAGATAAAAGCGGTGCTGGAATACCCCTGAATCCAGCGCCGCCTGAACTGACACAATCGCTGGCAAGCCAGCTCCCACAGGGATCTCCAGCGAACACGGTTTTCGTGAACGAGCGATGAACCTGTGGGAGCTGGCTTGCCAGCGATGAGGCCCTCAAGAACGACGCATGCCTATGTGGGGAATCCCATCCTCGAGATATTCGTCGCCCGCCACTTCGAACCCGTATTTGCCGTAATACCCCTGCAAGTGTGCCTGCGCCGACAGATAGATCGGCACCTGCGGCCAGTGCTTTTCGGCCTGCTTCAGCGCCTGTTCCATCATCGCGTGGCCCAACCCTTTGCCACGGCCGGCGGGCGCGGTCACCACGCGGCCAATCACCACGTCGCCGCCCTGGGATTCCGGATCGAGCAGGCGCAGATAAGCCATCAGTTGATCATCCTCCCAGCCCATCAGGTGATGGGTATCGCCCTCCAGATCCTGGCCGTCGAGATCTGGATAGGCGCATTTCTGTTCGACCACGAATACATCAGAGCGCAGCTTCAACAAGGCGTACAACTGCTCTTTGCCCAGATCGCTGTGATGCTTGCAGATCCACTCGATTGTCATTTTTCGATTCCTTGACCATGTCGCCCGATACTAAGCGCAGCAGCGCCGTATGTCTGTATGGCGCAACAGTCTGTGATAAAGGTCAAAATGCCACTATTCCTTTCTCACGCTGGCTGCGACTTTGTGTAATCTGCTCAAGAGCACTGTCCACTGGCTCCCATGAGCTAATGTTCAATGCTTGGGTTTTGCCGGTAAGGGGCCTTGGGTTTTGACGTGAAACCACGTCGGGCGGTTGCCCGCTGAGGATGTTCAAGCATGCTGCGATTGCTTCAAGCCGTTGCTTTGATCGGACTGCTGGTGCTGGGCCAGGATGCTGCGGCGCAGAAGCTGCGGCTGGCGTTCGATAACTGGCCGCCGTTTACCGACGATGCACTGGTCAACGGTGGCCTGGCTACCGACATTGTCAGCACCGCACTGGCTCGCGCCGGTTATGCCAGCGGTTATGAGCAAGTGCCGTGGGCGCGAGCATTGCTGGGGATTGGCGAAGGGCGTTACGACGTGCTGGTCAACGCCTGGTACAACGACGAGCGCACGCAGATCGGCCAGTTTTCCGCTGAGTACCTGATCAACCGCATCCGCTTCCTCAAGCGTAAAGACACACCCATCGAATACAACAGCCTCGAGCAACTGCACACCTATCCGATTGCGGTGGTGCGCGGCTATGCCTATTCCGCACCGTTCGATGCCGACACGGCGATGCAGAAAGTGCCCGTGCACAACTTCGCCATGGGCGTGCGCATGCTCGCGGCGGATCGGGTCAAGCTGACGCTGGAGGATGAGTACGTAGCGAAGTATTACCTCGCCCGGGAATCGGCCAAGGTGCGCAATTCGGTGGAGTTCTTACCCAAGCCGTTGAGTGAGAACAGCCTGCACATACTGGTCAGCCTGCAGAACCCACAGCATGAGCAGATTGTCGCGGGGTTTGATAGGGCGATTGCCGCGATGAAGGCTGACGGCACGTATGAGAAGTTGCTGAGGCGGCATGGAATGTAGTTGGTAGCTACAAGTTTCAAGCTGCAAGCTTCAAGTTAGAAGGCGGGGCAGCGTCTGGCTTGCAGCTTGCAGCTAGACCTCTTTGATCAAATGCGCCGCCAACGTCCGAAGTGGCCCCAACTGCCGGCAAATCAGCGCCAGCTGCGTCTGCACCAGTCGCTGCCCCTCATCGATTTCATCTGGCATCTGTTCCAGATCATTGGCCAGCGCTTCTTCTTCATCACTTTGAATCGCAATCGACTGCTTGCTCGCCAGGCCTTGGGCGATTTCGTCGATGCTGGTGGCCAGTCTCACCCCGGCGCCTTCGATCAAATGCTCGCGCACATCCGCCGGCAGTTGCGTTTCGCGGTGCGCGCCGAGGCCGGAAAGGTAGCTGAGCAACGTGTGCGACAGCACCAGGAAACGAAAACCGACATCCGCCTCCTTACGGAAATGCCCCGGCTCCATGAGCATGTTCGCCAGTGTTGTCGACAGCGCCGCGTCGGCGTTGTGCGCGTTGCGGCGCGCCAGGCGATAGGCGAGGTCGTCGCTCTTGCCGGCGGCGTATTGCTGCATGATCTGGCGCAGGTAGATGCTGTTGCAGGTCAGGGTGTTGGCCAGCACTTTGTTCAGGCGCCGGCCCTGCCAGTCCGGCAGGAACAGGAACACCGCCAGCCCGGCGATCAGGCTGCCGAGCAAGGTATCGAACAGGCGCGGCAGAAAAAGTCCGTAGCCATCACCGACCTGATTGAAGCAGAACAGCACCATGATCGTGATCGCCGCCGTCGCCAGGGTGTAGCGGGTGGTGCGGTTGGTAAAGAACACCACGCCGGCAGCAATGGCGAAGCATGATTGCACCACCGGGTTGGGGAACAGATCGAACAGCGCCCAGGCCACCGTCAGGCCAATGGCCGTGCCGATGATCCGCTGGCCGAGCTTGCGCCGGGTGGCGCCGTAATTTGGCTGGCAGACGAACAGCGTGGTGAGGATGATCCAGTAGCCTTGCGACGGGTGGATCAGGTGCACCATGCCGTAGCCGATGCTGAGTGCCAGCGGCAGGCGCAGGGCATGACGGAACAGCAGAGAAGTCGGCGTCAGTTGCGTACGCAGGCGAATCCATACGTCCTTGAGGTTGCGCGGTGAGCGGTCGAGCAGGCTGCTGTCGGTAGCATCAGCCAAGGCGTCAGGATTGCTGGCATCGCTGAGCAAGCGATCGAGGGTGCCGAGGTTGGCCGCCAGTGCGCGCAGCGAGCGCAGCAGGCCGCGCCATGCCGGGTTGCTCTGGATGCGTAAATGTTCGAGGGAGGCATGCAGGTCGTTCAGGGCTTCGGCGAAGCTGGCGTCGTAGATGAATGGCTGGCGCATCTGAATTGACTCGGCCAAGGCCCGGCAGGCCTTGCCTTGCTGGCGCAGCAGGCGCTGGCAGCGGAATAGCACGTCGCTGTGGAAGAACGCCTCGGCCAGCGCGTTGTAAGGGTAGTGCGAAGAGCTGGCGCGTTCGTGGATGTCCTGCGCAAGGAAGTACAGCTTCAGGTAACGGCTGACTTTCGAGCCGGGTCGACCATTGCCGACCCGGTGCAGGATGATTTCCTTGGCGGTGTTGAGTGCGGCGACCACCCGGCCGTTCTGTTGCGCCAGTTCGAGGCGGCGGGCCTCGACGTCCATCTGCCGGATCGGCTCGAACAGCGAGGATTTCAGCTTCAGATACAGGCCCAGTTCACGGAACAGCCGCGCCAGACTCTGCTGCACCGGTTGATTGGAAAACAGCGCCTGCCACAGCACCGAGAGCAGGCCATACCACGCCGCGCCGGCGACCAGCAGCATCGGTTCATGCCAGAAATCAGTGACCGCGCCGCCGCGCTGATCAACGCCGATCATCGTATACACCGAGAGAATCAGGGTCGCCGAGGCGATCGCACCGTAACGCTCGCCCAGCGCGCCGAGCATGGTCAGGCCGAAACTGGCCAGCGCCAGGGCCACGGCAAAAATGATCGGGTAGGGAAAGAGCAATTCCACCGACAGCGCGGCGATGCTGAAACACACCAGCGTCACCGCCAGAGCGTTGAGACGCCCCTGCCAACTGTCGTCGGTCTCGGCCAGGGCGCTGGCGATGATGCCGAGGAACAACGGGATCAGCAGGCCCATTTCATCCTGATACCAGCACAGCGCCATGCTGCCGGTCAGGGCGATGAATAC
>Ga0308167_1004313_pt1 | contig 10401 bp, 6 predicted proteins | sample PhyCR1_2_FD_202138 | JGI IMG/M metagenome (GOLD analysis project Ga0308167, IMG submission 202138) | Phyllosphere microbial communities from UC Gill Tract Community Farm, Albany, California, United States - DLSLRC.R1 | ecosystem: Host-associated > Plants > Phyllosphere > Unclassified | place... | reverse complement strand
CTGCCTAGCCTGCAGCGTCGGGAATGGATTTGGCCATGTCGCCCATGGATAAGGTTGCCGACGCGCCGAGTCGCACACTCCACCGCATCTGAACGCAGTTTCAGCCGCCTTGCGTCGACAACCGTAAACGCCACTTTTTTCGCGGCCACACTGCATGGCCATGAGGATCAACACGATGGATGCCACCACTACCCTGAGCCTGGGCGATCCACTGGAACCCGCACGCAAGGCCACCGCCCAGATGCTGCAGGAGCGCGAACGCACCTTCTCGCTGCCACAGCCGTTCTACAACGACGAGCGCCTGTTCCAGATCGACATGCAGGAGATCTTCAACAAGGAATGGCTGATCGCCGGCATGACGTGCGAAATCCCGGCCAAGGGTAATTACCTCACGCTGCAGATCGGCAGCAATCCGATCATTCTGGTGCGTGGCGCCGAAGGCGTCGTGCACGCCTTCCACAACGTCTGCCGCCATCGCGGTTCGCGGCTGTGCACCAAGGAAAAGGGCAAGGTGGCCAAGCTGGTCTGCCATTACCATCAATGGACCTACGAGCTGGACGGCCGCCTGCTGTTCGCCGGCACCGAGATGGGCGCCGACTTCGACATGAAGCAATACGGCCTCAAGCCTGTGCACGTGAAGACTTCCGGCGGCTACATCTTCATCAGCCTGGCCCAGAACCCGCCCGCGATCGACAACTTCCTCAGTACGCTGAACCATTACATGGAACCGTACGACATGGAAAACACCAAGGTCGCGGTGCAGACCGATCTGCTGGAAAAGGCCAACTGGAAACTGGTGCTGGAGAACAACCGCGAGTGCTACCACTGCGGCGGCTCCCACCCCGAGTTGCTCAAGACCCTGCTGGAATGGGACGACGTCACCGACCCCCGTGCCGACCAGGCCTTCAAGGACCACGTGGCCGCTTCGGCCGCTGCCTGGGATGCCGAGAAGATTCCCTACGCCCACGCCAGCCACGGGCTGCGCAATCGCATCGTGCGCATGCCGCTGCTCAAGGGCACGCTGTCGATGACGATGGACGGCCAGGTCGGCTGCAAGAAACTGATGGGCCGCATCAAGAACCCGGACCTGGGCTCGATGCGCATCCTGCACCTGCCGCATTCCTGGAACCACTGCATGGGTGACCACATCATCGTCTTCACGGTGTGGCCGATCAGCGCTCAGGAAACCCTGGTCACCACCAAATGGCTGGTGCACAAGGATGCCGTGGAAGGCGTGGACTACGACGTCGCACGCATGCGCCAGGTGTGGGACGCCACCAACGACCAGGACCGTCGCCTGGCCGAGGAAAACCAGCGCGGCATCAACTCCACTGCCTACCAGCCCGGCCCGTACTCCAAGACCTATGAGTTCGGCGTGGTGAATTTCATCGACTGGTACAGCGAGCGCCTGCTGAGCAACCTGGGGGCGGAGCCGGCGGCCTATCTTAAGGGTGTGGCTGTGCACGAGTGATCGGGCGCCTGCACTGGCCCCATCGCGGGTAGAACCCGCTCCCACAGTCCGGGTGCACCGTGAATCCGTGTGCACCTCAGATCCCCTTTGGTAGAACCCGCGATGGGGCCGGCACAGTCACCACACCCCTTCGCCCTGCCGCAAAACTGTCAACCGCCGCCCTACCACCTGCACCCATGGCTGCCATCCGCCTAATCGGACATAAACAGGGAAACCTATCCGATCACAGGCAGGACAGTATGTTGCTCCTCCAAAGCTTCAATGAGCAAATCAAGATCCATGCTCGCACACCGGGTCTGATGGTCACTGACCCGCGTGGCCTGGTGCTGCGTACCGTCGGCTACTGTCGCCGCGAGCCCCGAGCCATCGCTCAGCCGCGTGTCCACGCGCACTGGTACGACGCAGCAGCCCGCCCCATAGCCCAGTGGGATCCTCGCCAGTTTGCGCACTTCCAGAATGCCCGGAGTGAAACGCCCAATCAGCAGACGGTATTCAGTCTTTCCGGCATGCCATTGCAACAGCGCAGCGTGGACGCCGGTTGGAAGGTCATTGCGTATGACGTGCAAGGTCGCGTCAGCGATTCTTGGAACAGCAACGGCACCCACACCCATACTTCGTACGATCACTTTTCCAGGCTATCGGCGACCATCGTCACCGACGCCCTGGGCGCTGCCCGCACCGTTCAGCGTCTGAGCTATCGGCCGATCGACCAGGCCCACGCAGCCGCAAACCTCTGCGGTGCGATCAGTCGCCACGATGACGAAAGCGGAACCCTTCACTTCGACGCCTACACTCAGCTTGGGCAATTGACGGTGCAGCGTCGGCGCATGCTGCTCAGTACCCTGCCACCGGACTGGCCTGAATCTGAATCGGCGCGGGACGCCCTGCTGGAGCCAGACTGCGTCTATACGACGGCTACGTGCTTCGACGCCGTGGGCGCGGTATTGCGTATGACCGATGCGAAGGGCAATCGGCATGACCACCGTTATGACCTTTCAGGACTCGACCGCAGTAGCCAGCTTCAAACAGCTGCCGGCGTGGTACACGATCTAGCGAACGCGATCCACTACAATGCCCACGCCCAACTCCTGTCACAGACCTGCGGGAACGGCATCCAGACTCGGCATGAATACTGTGACCGTACACAACGTTTGACTCGGTTGTGTTCGAGCCGCGCCTCTGGCGAACGCTTGCAGGATCTACGCTATGAGCACGATCCGGCTGGCAGCGTTCTGGCCATCACCGATGCTTCGCAGGCAGTGCGTCACTTCGCCAACCAGCGCACCGAACCGGTCAGTCGTTACACCTATGACTCTTTAGGTCAATTGATTGCCGCCACTGGACGCGAGTCCGCCCATGCCACAGCACAAAGCCCCCAACTGCCTGAGTTGCAGCCGCTGAGCGACGACCCCAGCCTTTTGCGCAACTACACCCAGACGTTCGTCTACGACGAAGCTGGCAACCTGACACAGCTGCGTCACGTCAACGGTCACCGTAACTGGACCCGAAACATGGCTGTGGCGAGGTTCAGCAACCGCGTATTGCCGGAACGCGACGGTGTGATACCGGATGAAGCTCAAGTCTTTGCCGGCTTCGACTTCAATGGCAACCTTCAACAGCTCGAACCCGGGCAGCAGCTGGTATGGGACAGCTACAGTCAGTTGCACAAGGTCACCTCGGTAGTACGCAACGACGGCCTGGACGATTGCGAGAGGTACATCTACGGCAGCGATGGCCAGCGCGTGCGCAAGTTGACCAGCGCCCAGGTCAAAAGCGTCACGCACTCAGCCCAAGTGCGCTACCTGCCGGGGCTGGAGATTCGCACCGATAGCCGCAGCGGCGAAGAGCTGCATGTACTCATAACCCAGGCCGGCCACGGCAATGTGCGGATGCTCCATTGGGAGGCAGGCAAACCTTCGGCATTGGCCAACGACCAAGTGCGCTACCGCCTCGACAATCATCTGGGCAGCGCGTCACTGGAAGTCGATGCCCAGGCACGACTCCTCAGCCGCGAGGAGTACTACCCATTCGGTGGGACTGCCTGTCGAGCCGGCAGAAACGCGGTGGAAGCCAAATACAAGATCATTCGCTATTCAGGCAAGGAACGAGATGCCAGCGGGCTGTACTACTACGGGTCGCGATACTACGCGCCATGGCTGCAACGCTGGATCAACCCTGATCCGAGCGGAGATATCGATGGTCTGAACCTGTTCTGTATGGTGGGCAACGACCCGATCAACAAGGTTGATCATCACGGCACCAACGGGGATGAACCTTCCACCGGCAAACCCAAGAAACCATCGATGGCGGATAATTTCCTGCTCGGCGTGGTGCAAATGGGTGGCGCCCTGAACGTAGGCATGAGCCGCAAAGGCAGCCTGCGCAACGCCGCCTTGCAGCGGCAGCAACGCATCGAACAAAAGTTGCTGGCGGACCGGGCCATGCAACGCAAATTCAGCTTGCTGATGAGCATGTTAGCGTTGACCAAAATAAACACCGGAGCCGCTGACGAGTCGCTGCACAACATGGAAGACAAAGGGGATTTGGCCTTGGCTTTCGGTCATCGAATGGGCGCGATCGTGTTGTCGAATGTGTCATCGTCGGGCACCGGCATGCTCGTAGGCGCCTCTACCGGTCTGATAACAGGCGGCCCGGTTGGTGCGGTAGCGGGCGCCGTGATCGGGGGGGGTCGTCGGCAAAGGAGTCAGCATCGCAACGGACAAAGCCATGGAAAAGAGCGGAGTCAAGCCACAGCTGCAGCTGCGCACGGGGTCGCTGAGCCCTCACTCCGTCAAGCATGAAGGTATTTACCATAAGGAATCCCTGGCGGGGAAATTCGCCTACAAGCTTCGCGGGTTCTATCCAGACTCGAAGAAGAACGCGGTCAACCTGGGGCTTGAGCTTACCAAGCAAGTGGGCAGCAAATTGGCTGGCCCTGCGGGCATTGCCGTCAAGATCGGCGTGGATGCCGCCAAGGCAGGTTATGAAGCTTCTCAAGTCCTGGACGGCAAGAGTCTGGACAAGGTGCAACGACTTGTTGACGATGCGCCCAAATTGATGCGCGAACTGTATGAGCGAGCAGTCGACGTTGCGAATTACTACGGGACCGATCAAACGGATCCCGGACAACGCATCAACTCGATCACGTTAGGTGACCTGGCGCGAAAAATGGGCAAGGCAATGGATCGCATCTCTGCCACACACAGCGCCGCGCAGGCCTACATCGACGCGCACCGCAACACGAGGAACGCCGCTTGAAGCCCTGAAAGCGGGACTGAAACATCCGGTAAGCACGCAATATTTCTATGCGTGGATAAGTGTTCTAACGTCGCCGCCCTACAAAAAACAAAAAGGGCGTGAATATGTCATCCACCCACTTGCACCGCGTGGATCTCCGATCTGGCGGTGCTTACCTGCCCGGCATCGATGGCCTGCGCGCCATCGCCGTTCTGGCGGTCATCATCTTCCACATCGAGTTCCTCGGCTTCTTGCCGGGGGGCTTTACCGGTGTGGACATGTTTTTCGTGATCTCGGGCTACGTGATCAGCCGCTCGCTGAGTGAGCGCGCTAAATGGCCGCTGGCGACCTTTCTGCTGGACTTCTATCGCCGCCGCATGTTGCGCATCGTGCCGGCACTGCTGGTAATGCTGCTGACCTGCGTGCTGCTTTCGGCGATGTTCGTGCCGCCGGTATGGCTCAGCAACCAGAATGAGGAAACCGGGTTCGCGGCCTTTCTGGGTTTGAGCAATCTGGTGCTGGCCTGGCAGAGCGATACCTACTTCTCGCCGCGCGCGGAATTCAACCCGTATCTGCACACTTGGTCGCTGGGCGTGGAAGAGCAGTTCTATCTGGTGTTCCCAGGTGTCTTTCTATTGTGGCTTCGCTACCGAGAACGCAGCGTTGCGGCGCGCTACTTGCTAGCCGCATTGGCAGCCACTTCACTGGCAGTGTGCGTGGCGCAGACGCGCAGCGAACCGCTGTCGGCGTTTTATCTATTGCCGGGCCGATTCTGGGAGCTGGCAGCTGGAGCCTTGCTGTTTCAGTTGATCGGCCAAGGCGAGCGGGCACCGCAGCGGGCAACGGTTGCCGCATTGATGCTCGGCGCGGGACTGGCCATGGTTGGGGCAGGGTTTGTGTTGGCCGATGCCCGTCAGTTTCCCTTCCCTTGGGCATTGCTGACCGTGGCAGGTACGTTGTTGCTGATTGCAGGTGTGGTACACCGGCCGCACGGCAGCGGATCGCCGCTGCATCGGGCACTGGCGTGGCCGTTGCTGACCTATATAGGGCGCCTGTCCTACTCGCTGTACCTGTGGCACTGGCCCGTGGCAGTGTTCCTGCGCTGGACGGTGGGCCTGGAGTCGCTGGCGGTGCAACTGATCTATGCACCCTTGGTGCTCGGTCTGGCGGCAGCGTCCTATCACTGGATCGAACGGCCCATGCGCCGCGGGCTACCGCTGCTGCGCAAGCGCCCCGGGCTTACCGTGGCGAGTGTTGTGGGCGTGGTCGGCGTGAGTACCGGGCTGAGCATCTGGGTGGCAAACAACACTGAACGCCTGTCGCTGAGCACGGTTGCCGACAGCTACGTCTGGCACGCCTACAAGCACTACCCTCATGAACCCATCGAAGTGGTCGAGGACCCTGCCCTGCAAGGACGTCAATTGTTCGTGCTAGGCGACTCGCACACGGCGGCCTACCGCACGATGTTGAATATCGTCTCGTTGCGCTTGGGCATCAAGGTGGTGGAATATGAGCGCGGCGGCTGTGCGGTGGTCAGCCTCCTGGCGGCCGATCCGGCGGCCTGTGATGACTGGAAGAACGATGCGCTGGCCGACATCCAGGCCCGCGCCAAAACCGGCGACGTGGTGTTCCTGGCGTCCCTGCGCATGCCGGAACTGGCGGGACGCGACTGGCAGGGCGATGAAGAAGCGGTCTTCGCGCAGGCGCTGGGCGAACGCACCGCACAACAGGCGCAAGGGGCCCGCGCTGCCGCCGATACTGTGCTCGCCCCGCTGCAGGCGGCTGGGCTGACGGTGCTGATCGACGCACCTTCGCCGGTCTTCAAGGCGCCGGCCAACCGTTGCTCGGACGCGTTCAACCGCATGAACCCGATCTGCGCACCTGGGCTGACCGTGGAGCGGGATCAGGAATTGCGGCTACGCGCACCGCAGATGCATTTGCTGACGATATTGGCCCGGGAGTACCCGGCATTGAAAGTCTGGGACCCGTTGCCGATCCTTTGCCCTGGGCGGGTGTGCTCGGCCTATGACGAGAAGGGCGCCCCCCTGTTCGCAGATGCAGACCACCTCAGCGGTCACGGCAACCGGGTGCTGGAGCCCTCGTTCACGCAGCTCCTGATAAATCTCTACCACCCTCTGTAGCGGCGCAAGCGTGGCCTTATCGAGTTTCCCCGACCCACCGCATGCACCGCCGACGCGGCTCGCGCCGCTGCTACAGGGATGGTTCACCACACCCCAATGCACCACACCCCGTAGCAGCGGCGCAAGCCGCGTCCAGAATCAGGCAAGGATCAACACATCCGGATGCACCACACCCCCTGTAGCAGCGGCGCGAGCCGCGTCCGGGGTCAGCGCGTTGGCACTGCAGCAGCGCGCGATAATATCAACGCACCACCCCTTCCTCGATCAACGCCTTGAGGATCGCCTGGGCGCCTTCTTCGGCGCTCAGGCCCTTGAGCACCTGCCCGCCGCCGCCACTGGCCTTGGCCGTGGCGGCTTTCATGCGGTCGGCGCCGCTCTTGGCCTTGATCACTTTCAAGCGCTTTGGCCGAGGTTTGGCCGGTTGCAGTTCAGCGCTGTCGAACAACACGTCGTTGATCACTTCCACCTCATCCACCGCCAACCGCCCACGCTGGGCAGGGCCATAGGCGCTTTGCCTGGGTTTGGGCGCCGCGTTGTCGACGGTGGCCAGCAACGGCAGACGCACCTTGAGACGTCGTCGCTGACCACGGGGCAAAGCCTGCAGCACCTGAGCCACGCCGTTGTCGATGGACTCCACTTCCGCCAGGCCAACGATCATCGGCCAGCCAAGCTTTTCGGCCAGCAGAAATGGCAGCATGCCCGACCCTTCACCGGTTTCGGCCTGAGTCCCGGTCAGCACCAATTGCGCGCCGGCCCCTTGCAGGTATTCGCACAATGCCGGCAATGCGTCGGCGCCCTGGGGTTGTTCGAGCACATGCAACTGTTGCAGCCCCATGCCCAGGTAGGCACGCAAGGCCGGCTCGGCCACATCGCCGGCGTGCAGCACCTGCAAGTCGTCCCCAGCCAGTTGCAGGCCCAGTTCCACCGCGCGCGAGTCCTGGTCGGCGCGTCGAGGACGGCCAGACGTCGGGTGGGCACCGATGGAAACCAGACTGATGACCTTTGTGTTCATGACTTCGTCTCTCTCATCGAGGCGCCCTTCAGGCGGCGTCGCGTTTGGCTGGGTTGCGCCAGGCTTCAATGGCGGCGATCAGGGCCTGCATGATCGCCTGGCTGTCGCCGATCACCGACAGATCCGCCCGCTTGACCATGTCGCAGTTGGCATCCAGGTTGACGGCAATGACCTTGTCGCACCCGCCGATACCCTGCAAATGCTGGATCGCACCGGAAATCCCCACCGCCACATAGACCCGCGCGGTCACCCAGGTACCACTGGCACCGACCTGACGGTCGCGCAGCATGAAGCCATCGTCCACCGCCACCCGCGAGGCACCTTCGGTTGCACCCAGGGCCTGGGCGGTGCGGTGGAACAGCTGCCAATCCTTCACTCCATTGCCACCGGAGAAAATGAATTCCGATTCGGCCATGGGGATGGCCGCAGGGTCGACCGCCACCGCGCCGAGGTCTTCGATGCGCGGCAGGCTGCGTGCCGCCGCTGCGGACAACGCCACCGGCAGCACTTCGTGGCGGCTTTCATCCACCGGCTCGGCGCATTCGGCGGCCGCCAGGATCACGCGCGGCAGCGGCCGGGCGATGTCCTGCTGGCCGGCGCCGGCGCGGCTGATGCACTGGCCGTCCTTGACCTGCCACACCCGCGTTGCGGGGCGCTCGCTCACGCGCGCGGCAAAGCGCCGGCCCAGTTCACCGCCGCCGGTGCGGCTGTCCGGCAGCAGCCACTGACGCGGTGCGAATTGATTGTCCACTGCCTGCAGGCCCTGAATGCGCTGCTCGGGGGCATAGCCGTCAAATTCGTCGCCGTCCAGTACCAGCAGGCGATCCACGCCGGCCGTGTCGAAGGCGCTTTCCTTGTGCTCGCCGAAGACGATGGCCAACACCGCACCCGCCTGCCCGGCCAACTGATGGGCCAGGCCCAGCATGTCGCGGTCGTGACTGCTCAGGCGGCCGCCGATCATGTCCGGCACCACGGCAATGTAGAACGCCGGTACGGCCACCTGGTGCAGCGGCAACTTCACTTCAACGGTTGTCGAACGCTTACCGCTACCGCCCTGCTGAGCCCCGCTGCGGTCGATGCGCTTGACCCCGTTGGCGCCGATGAAGCCGATGCCGTGGGGGTTCTTGCGCATGACCCCGTTGGGCCCCATCCACGTGCTGGCCTGAGGCTGCATGGCGCTGTGCAACGGATGCAGCCGGTTGCGAGCGATCCACTCGGCCCGCGGATCACGACGAATAAGGTCGCTCATCAATGCACCTCCTCGGCCAGTTCACGTTTGACCGCTGCTGGCTTGGCGGGCGCGACGGTGTCCTCTACCAGCGCCTCGGCGACCAGTTCGGCGATGTCCTTGATCAAGGGCCGCGGCTCCACCACACCTTCCAGCATGGCAGTGCATTGCGGGCAGCCCACGGCCACCACTTCGGCCTGGGTTTCGCGGATGTCCTCCATGCGCATGTCCGGAATCCGTTGCTTGCCCGGGATGTCGGTGATGGGTGCCCCGCCGCCGCCACCGCAGCAGCGGGAACGAAAACCCGAGCGCTGCATTTCCCTGACTTCGATGCCCAGTGCCTTGAGCACATCGCGCGGCGCCTGGTACTCACCGTTGTAGCGACCCAGATAGCAGGGGTCGTGGTAGGTGACGCTGGCGCCCTTGTGCTGGCCCAGTCGGAGCTGACCGGCGCTGACCAGTTCAGCCATGAAGGTGCTGTGGTGCAGCACCTGATAGTTGCCGCCCAGCGCACCGTATTCATTCTTCAAGACGTGGAAGCTGTGGGGATCGCAGGTGACGATGCGTTTGAACCCATATTTGGCCAAGGTGCCGATATTGCGCTTGGCCAGCAGCTGGAAGGTCGCCTCGTCGCCCAGTCGCCGGGCCACGTCGCCACTGTCGCGCTCCTCAAGACCCAAGACGGCGAAATCGACCTTGGCGGCTTTCAGCACTTTGACGAAGGCGCGCAGGGTGCGCTGGTTGCGCATGTCGAAGGCACCGTCACCGACCCAGAACAGCACGTCGGCGTTTTTCTTGTCGCCGAACAGTTGCAGATTCAGGTCCGCGGCCCAGTTCATGCGGCCGCCGGGGTTGAAGCCGCCGGGGTTGTCGGTGGCAATCAAGTTGTCCAGCACCTCGGCGCCCTTGTTGGGGGTGGCGCCTTTTTCCAGCGTCAGGTGGCGGCGCATGTCGACGATGGCGTCGACGTGCTCGATCATCATCGGGCACTCTTCCACACAGGCGCGGCAGGTGGTGCACGACCACAGCGTGTCGGCATCAACCAGGCCGTTGACGATCGGCTGATGGGGATTGCCGCCGTGCTCGCCGATGGCCTTGCCAGGGTACGGACTGCCCGCGAACCTGGCATCGGTGCCACCGGCCAGGCCCACGACCATGTCCTGAATGAGCTTCTTGGGGTTCAGTGGCTGGCCAGCGGCGAACGCCGGGCAGGCGGCCTCGCACTTACCGCACTGCACGCAGGCATCGAAGCCCAGCAACTGGTTCCAGGTGAAGTCCTTGGGCTTTTCCACACCCAGCGGTGCCGTGGGGT
>Ga0308167_1004300_pt1 | contig 10419 bp, 11 predicted proteins | sample PhyCR1_2_FD_202138 | JGI IMG/M metagenome (GOLD analysis project Ga0308167, IMG submission 202138) | Phyllosphere microbial communities from UC Gill Tract Community Farm, Albany, California, United States - DLSLRC.R1 | ecosystem: Host-associated > Plants > Phyllosphere > Unclassified | place... | reverse complement strand
CTCCCTAGCCTCCGCTCTTAGGACGGGGATCAAGAGAGGTCAAAACCAAAAGAGATCGCGTGAATACCTTGCCTGGGGTTGCAGCGTTAAATCTAATCAGGCTAGTTTGTTAGTGGCGTGTCCATCCACAGCTGACAGGCGAATGTAAAGATTGGACTAAGCATGTAGTGCCGACGGTGTAGTAATTTCGGACGCGGGTTCAAATCCCGCCAGCTCCACCATTTTTAAGTAGTATGAAGTAAAGTAAAGTCTACTAAGCCCGCTTGGAACCAGCCTCGCGGGCTTTTTTACGTCTAATGAAGTCTACTGGAATTTGCTAGAAGCTACTTGCTATGGCACCCTTTTTGGGACCCATCATTTTGGGTCCTAAAGCAGAGGGTCCTAAAATGGCAAAAATCGCAAAGAAACTTACTGACACTGAAATCAAAAATACCAAGCCAGCAGAAAAGGAAATCAACCTTTTTGACGGTGATGGCCTGATGCTACGAATCGCTCCCCTATCAAAGGGCGGTAAGAAAAATTGGTATTTCAGGTATGCAGTGCCAGTAAGCAAGAAGCGAACAAAGATGAGCTTAGGAACCTATCCTCATCTCACACTTGCCAAGGCTCGGGCTTTACGTGATGAATACTTGTCGTTGCTTGCAAATAATATCGATCCGCAGATTCACAACAACGATAAAGCCAACGCCCTTAAGGATGCTACAGAGCACACGCTGCAGGCGGTTGCTAGGAAATGGTTAGATGAGAAGGTTAAGACCTCTGGTATCTCTCCAGACCACGCAGAAGACATCTGGCGGAGCCTTGAACGAAATGTTTTCCCCGGTTTAGGCCACGTTCCTATCAAAGAGATCCGACCCAAGCTCTTAAAACAACACCTTGACCCCATAGAACAACGAGGCGTATTGGAAACCCTGCGCCGCATCATTTCCCGTCTAAATGAAATTTTCCGTTGGGCTGCGACAGAAGAACTTATTGAGTTTAATCCTGCTGATAACCTCGGTCAGCGATTCAGTAAACCCAAGAAGCAAAACATGCCAGCTTTACCACCGAATGAACTCCCCCGGTTCATGCTCGCCATATCTAACGCTTCCATACGGCTCGAAACACGTCTTCTAATTGAGTGGCAACTCCTTACGTGGGTTCGTCCGGGAGAAGCAGTCCGTGCTCGTTGGAGTGATATAGACGAAGATAATCGGTTCTGGAATATCCCCGGTGAGTTTATGAAGATGAAGCGCCCTCACAAGATTCCTCTGAGCAAAGAAGCTATGCGCATTCTTGAGTCAATTAAACCGATCAGTGGTCATAGAGAGTGGGTATTCCCAAGTATTAAGGCCCCCCTTAACCACATGCATGAACAAACAGCCAATGCGGCAATTATCCGTATGGGATTCGGTGGTGAACTGGTTACTCACGGAATGCGCTCTATAGCAAGAACGGCTGCTGAAGAAAGTGGTAAATTCAGAACCGAGGTGCTTGAATCAGCACTTGCTCACACGAAGAACAATGAGATCATAGCTGCCTATAATCGTTCAGAATACCTTGCTGAGAGAATAGACCTAATGCAGTGGTGGGGAAGCTATATTCAATACCAAAAGCATACGTCTATGATTTCTTGTTAACAGCAGGCAAAATTGAAGAAGAGCAGATACTCTGCTCTTAATTATTAATATCAAATGGCGAATATTTCATTCCATCCATTTTTAGTGTTAACAGGCCGTAAATATGAACTAACAAACTCTTCTATCTCAGATAGAAGAAGTTCAATTTGGAGTGAAGATAGTAGAGCCATAGTGCTTTTAATAAAATCTGATATATCCACAAAGTTAAATGATTTGCTTTTATAAGTCAGAACACCATCCTGATATCCTTCCAAAGTGATTATATCATCAGGCAGCCGACATATGAATATAATTGGTTTTTCCAGAGAGTCTGTGTCAGCTAAAGACTGAATACTATCGTCCAATCTTTTATAATCTATTTTCTTAACAGTTATCTCATAGAGATTTAGTATTACACCTTCATTTTCGAGCCATATGTCAGCAGGTTTTTTAGAAGTGGTATTAGTTCCAAAAACACTTTCATCTCCGCCAATAACATTAATTGGCGATTGTTTATAGAGAGAAGATAATATTCTCGCAATAACAAACTGAGGTATAGTTCCAGACTCAGGATAATTAAGGGTAAAGTTAACTAACTTTGAGGCAACAATCTGATTTGATAGAAAAATCTCATCAATAGTGTGAATAACTACTGAGCCACATTCACGTGCGTATGATAACAAACGGAAAAAGAAATAATTGACAATTTTTTGCCGAATAGCATCATCTTCTTCTCTGCTAATGATTTTTAATAAATCAACAGCAGCTATCGCAGTTTGTTGAGGTCTTCTTCCTCTGGCCCAATTTGCGTCTAGCACACTAATATTTTTTGCTACATTTAATGGATCTGATTTTCCACAAGGTATTTTCATTTCCTGAAATGCGTAAAATATTCCATTTTCAAAGATAGATCGAGGATTACATTCGTAGAAATCATTCAAATAATCATAGTTTTCATCAAGAAATTTTCCTGTTAAAGCAGTAGCAACAACTCCTCTAAACCCCATAGCCTTAACATAAATTAAATCTTGAGTAAGAGATTTGAGTCTTTGGAAATGGGGTAAATCTTCAAAATCACTTTCGTTTAGTTGAGCTACGGTTGATAGTTGATCTAAAACATACTGTCTAGCTTTATCATTTCTTGTTTGAACATTCATTTTTTATCCACAACGAAAAAATTAATTATTATTTCACGGAGTTTTTTATTCTCAGAGACTCGATAAACTTCCAGCATTTTCTTTAATTCTAAAACGTCTAAGCGGCGATCTTTATGCTCTACTTTGGATATATCAGCCTGAGTAAGATTAAGCGCGTTTGCTACCTCTAACTGAGATAGGCCAAGGCGCTTACGTTCTTCAGCAAGTCTATCAATTAACTCGCTATAAACAGGGCTGTGTATAGATTTTTTAGTATTCATAATCAGCAAATCATGCTATAAATGACAAAATATTCGAAATTCACATATTTTGAAGAGGTTTTATGAAAGCAGTATCTCTCTTTTGTGGTGCGGGTGGCATGGATGTTGGCGTCCAAAATGCTGGTTTTGAGATTGTTGCAGCGAACGAGCTAGACTCTTATGCATGTAAAACCTATAGAGAAAATCATAAAGAAACAACTCTCTATGAAGGTGATATAGAACAAAATCTTGATGCACTGGGTGCCCACGCTGGTGTGGATCTAGTAATCGGAGGACCTCCGTGCCAAGGATTTTCTGTAGCAGGCCGAATGGACCCTAATGATCCTCGCTCAAAGTTAGTATTCTCCTATTGCGACGTAGTGGAAAGAATCATGCCCAAAGCTTTTATAATGGAGAATGTTAAGGCCCTGGGCGCACTGGAAAAGTTTAAAAGTATCAGAGAAGAGATATTCCGAAGAATGTCAGCTTTAGGATATACACTGTCAATGGTGATCCTTAATGCTAAAGACTTCGGTGTTCCACAGTCCAGAGAACGAGTATTTATCATTGGTTTACCTGGAGCCAATAAAGTATTAACTTACTCAGACTTTGAATATAAAAAAGAAAAAGCCATATCTTTACGCGAAGCTATTATACATCTTGGCCGTGCTGGTAGTGAGAAAAACTCCAGAACTACGAAAGCTAAGATTACACTTGCTGATAAACCAGTATTAAGAAAGTCTCCATATGCTGGTATGCTTTTCAATGGTCAGGGCAGACCGCTAAACCCAGATGCTTGGTCAAGCACTTTACCCGCAAGTATGGGAGGAAACAGAACTCCTATTATTGATGAAGGTCATTTATATGATGACATGCCAAGCTGGGTTGAAGAACACCATAAGGCACTGATAGATAATACAAAAAAGGCACAGTATGGTGATGCGCCAAAAAGATTAAGAAGATTGACGATCGATGAAGCTATAATACTTCAAACTTTCCCCAGTGATTATATTTTTATAGGACCGCAATCTAAAGTCTTTAGTCAGATAGGCAATGCCGTCCCTTGTAAATTGGCGCAAGTAGTAGCTGAGGTAGTTAAAAATAAGCTAACAAAACAAAATCCTGATGAAGAAAAAAATAGAACACATCAACTATCCCTAGAGATTATTTAAGATACACTCGATCTGAAAATAAAAACCAGCAATGGAGCAGGACTAAACCTGCTCTATTGCGGTTTGAATCTTTTGGCTCTAAGATGCTGATCTTTGTTCTGCGATGTGTTTTTCATCGCCGCTTTCAATCTCGCCTTAAAGTCATTTTGATAATCGTTGCTATCATCTAAGTAGACTTTTATATTTTCACGAATGTCTTTTTCTTCATTGTTTTTTTGATACTTTGTTTTTTTATTCCCAACCTCTCTCTTATTTTTTGTATCTTAGCTGCTCTACAATCGAGGTTGCCACGGTCTTTGAGTCTAAATTTATTGTTGGCTGTTGTTGTTCTTTCTGAATGATCAAGTATCCTACTAATAGAACTGCTGCTATATTTATCAGCCCTACTAATGAAGCCACCTTTATTATTAAACCTGTCTGATTTTCTAAAGTATTTCTCTTTAACTCTGTCGAGTATTTTTGTAGCTTTTTGTTTTGCTCTTCCAATTTTTTGTTTGCTGGTCTATAATATTTTTGGCTGCCCCCAAAGCTTGGGTCGTCATATCCAAAGACTTTCTCGCCTGTATTAATGTCTCTTGAGTCTGATTTAGTTCCAAACTGACCGACTCTGACAATATTATCATTGTCTCTGATAATGGCTCTATCGTTGCTGAAATCTGATTTAACAGATGATCGTCCAATATTATTTGGTTCATCATTATTTCTTGGTGAGAAGCTTTTAACGAGTTCATTGTCTCTATTTTGGTCATATTTCACGACTCCTTTAATGTTGTTCCAGCTAAACTTTTTGCCTAATGTTGACCCCTTGAATGCGACATCTCGAACACTGAAAGACACGCCCGCGACGTTGCCAGTGCTGGCAACATTGAACCGGGGTTCAATGCCTACGGCCTGTAAACGTGTGATAAAGCTCTGCAGATCTGGCTTATCGCATAGAGCAGCCTGCAGAGCGTTTTGAAGCACTACACGAGCTGGCTTCTCGCCAGTTCTAAGAGCTTGCTCAATCTCGTTCTGAGACGGCATAGACACGTCTTTGCGGCTTCCACGGAGGCCTTGCGTTCTGCTCAGCAAAAACTCTTTTTCGACTTGCTGACACGCCTCGATAGACTTGAACGCCTCACGTTTTCCATGCCATACAGAACCGTCCAGACCAATCCGGTTCGCTACAATGTGTATGTGGTCTTGGTCTGTGTTTTTGTGTCTCACAATCAGATATTGATGGTTGTCTATGTCAAAACCCATTTTGGTTAGATAAGACTCAGCTACCGCCTGCCATTCCTTATCTGTGAGTGTTTCACCTTTCGGCAAAGATAAACTTGTATGCCAAACTGGGCGCTCTATATCTGTGCGACATTCGCGAACAGCAGCAAACTCTTTTATAAAATCTTTATGAGAAGTAGAAGACATATTGCTAGCTATTAAATCAGGTTTTTCATTGTGCTTATTTTTTGTATCAAATACATATGAAACGCACCCTTTGAAACCTTTACCCCTCTTTACTTTCGATTTCATCTTTAATCCCCATAAGCGCTTTTCACGCTTCAACAATAGCATTAGTCGCAAGGTTTATTTCTAAAACTCCGGGCAATGAAGAGTTCATGCGCTTCGCAATCTGATTTACATTGTTAGCAATATTATTTATTAGCCTGACCGTCTCGCGATTTATCTCAGGTATTTTACTCGGTTGTCTTTTTGGTTTAACTCTTAAAAGTTCACGCCTGATAAAATGACCTTTCTCTAATCCAGAGCTGAAAAATAACTCATTCAAATAATCAAGTTCTTCTTTGCTGACTCTAAACTGAATAGTTTTATTTCTAACCTCATGCTCTGCGAGTTTTCTTCTTCCTCGATTTCTATCTGTTTCCATTTTTCACAGCCTCAACTTTATTTATCATCTAAAGAGATCCAGCCCATTTTTTTGAGTGCTTTTTTTCTATGCTGTTTCATTTTTTCTTTTGCTTCATCTACACCTTTTGAAGCGCCACTAATGGCGCTATCAATAAGACGGCAAAGATATATAATGCTCCAGATAAAACAAGCTCCAGATAACATGCCCAGCCCAGCGCCCATCGCATCAGTCATTTTTATAATCCTCTTGAGCTTGAGAATAAGCATGGCTATTTTTCGCAATCAATTCTTTTATCAAGTCCTCGGCTTCACCTTCTACGACACGTCTGCGGGCAGCAAAATAGCAATGTTCTTGTGTTTCTCGTTCGGCAGATGAAAACTTTATATTCTTTTCATACTTTCCGTCATCAAGATAGTAAAAATATCTTGCCAATAGACTGACATTATAATGGTCTTGATCTTCTTCTTCTTGTGTGCGCCCTCTTCTGTGAAAATGCTTAATAGCATCGAGGTGAAAATCTGAAAACTCATCAAGGTCGCATATAGTTTTAATCCTTCCGCAACTGCAACGTATGGTAATAACTTCAACATTATAACTACGAGCACCCTCTTCATCTCCATTAAATCGGGGTGTTGATGACACTGCTAATCTATGCTTTTTTACACAATCACATAGCATACAATCTGTAAAAAAGTAATAATGCTCGTATCTGTCGAAACCTTTAATACTCTTGGGTAATGACATATATAACTCCTATTTTATTTATAATATTCAATGTAAAACCACCGGGTTTTACCGCCTCCCCTTTGATAAGGGGAATAGGCGGAAGGGTAGATCTTTTCAACCTCCCGAACGAAGTGAGAGGGGGCAATCCAAAGGATTGGGGGAAATAGCGGACACGCTATTACACCTTGCTCCGAAAAATAGCTAACCTATATATTTTAAATAACATATAAGATTAACTAGTCAATAGCGGACACATTAACTAAACACGATACTATAAATAAAAAAAAATATAAAAGCAGCACAGCGCAACCCGGTAGCTTCGCGTAATGACGTCGCTACGTGAAATCGGAGAAAGTTTGGCACCATGAGACGTCAGATTTTGCGTAGCCGCCCCCGAAAACGATGGGGAGGAACACTGCGAACGTGGCGATCGGGTTTGCGTTCGAGATTGCAAACGTAGCTATCCCCGCTACGGAGCCAATGATCATAACAATCGACAAGGCCCACATTGGCACAATGCCATACCCTATTGAGGCAAAGCACTGCGTGCATGTCCCCATGCCTCGAACGATGCGATCATTGTGGCAAAAAGGGCATTGAATCGTTTTATTAGTCATTTTTAGTCCTTTTCAAACTTAACACCTTGATAGATAACCCCGCCATCTACCTTCTCAATCTTAAATGACCAAGAACCTAAGGTTTTATTTTGTGTTTTTGCAATATAAATCGGCTTTTGACTCTCGTCCCAGCTCTTAACAGCAAATACACCATTTTTGAACCTGATTTCATCTTTATGAATATCAAGCCTGACGCCATACTGTGGATTAACATAGTTGCCGTAGATCCCATCATCTCCACACCCTGACAACAGCATGATGAGTGATAAAGCCAACAAAGGTTTACGCATATTTTTTCCTTACCATATCGACCAGGCCAGCTCTTGGCCTATAAACACCATAGAATTCAATTAAATCCAGTTGCAGTCATATCGTTTGTATCGATCGAAAACAGCCATATGATAGGCTTTAGCTATCAAATGTATTAAATCGATCGTTTTTGCCAATTAAAACCGATCGATAACCTCTCCTTTGATAGCCTTAAGCTATCAAGATACTTATATCGATCTGTTTTATCGATCAAAAATTTAACTTGAAGTTTTTATCTTTCGATTTAAATAAAAAAGATTCTTTTATTTGATATGGTTTTACTTTTATAGAACTAGGGATAGATTTGAAGACTCTTCATATTACTTTTTAAGCTCTATCTGTTATCTACCCCTCGCCTTGTCCTCGCCCCCTCCCGAGAAGGGACTTCATCCAAGGCTTCGCCTCCTGAAATTTTCAATTTTTTTCATTGAAAATCTATCAAGATTGGCGAGAACCAAGATGAAATATTGACTTCACCCAAGTTGATCTGGCTTAGAGTTTTGAATCGTTTCCAATACAGGACACCCTACGACACCCCCAGATTCGTTCATGCAGATAGATGTATTGCTTTCCCCTATTTATGCTGTTCGCAAAGGTAGGGCTTTCTCATAGCTATTCCATACTCAACTTCATTATCTGTTTAGAACTTCGCTTCGGGTTGGTATTACGTCGCTTCCCCTTCTATACCTACAACCAACAAACATACGGACAACTCCATAAGCGACTCGCGCTTAATAACTCCACATATGTAGACCTGATACTGAGGTGGTTTTGATTGCTTTAATGAACATTTTAAGCATTGATGCTGATATTGAACCTTGTAATAAACCAGGAGAAGATTTGACAAATATAAATGGATTAGTTAGAAATATAGTTATATTTGTAATCAGTTCTATCTTAACTTGATTACAAGACTTCAAAAGTCAGCAAAACTTTTTTAGTCCCTAAAAGTCAGCTTATAAAGCTGGCTTTTTTGTATCTATACTTTATTTAACCTATATTTATTTTTAGTCAATAGGTATGGCGTATGAAATATAAAAAGACCAGATTATACACCTAGTCTTTTTCATTATTTATATCTTATGGTTTTCATTGACGATTTACTTACTTATTACATTTAAAAAGAAAGATACATTATTTAAATATAATGACTAATCTTACGCGGCTTCATTACGGGACGAATGGACTATCTGTTCAATCCAATCGTCTATTTCACTTTCCAAAAACGCAATGGCACGTTCCCCAAGCTTTATCGGTTTAGGAAATCTATTCTGGCTTATAAGCCTGTAAATCCATGCCTTAGAAAAACCTGTTCTTTCCAGCACTTCTGGTAAACGGATAAATCTTTTTTTGACTGTCATATTGCTCTCCATCGTTGAGTTGATGGCTGTATTATCAGAATATCGTTTATGACTATCAACCCACCTAAAAGCACGAATTGTTCAAAAAAAAGCTTTTTCTTGTGAATATTCTTAACATTCCGCGCAGAAAGCTGCTGTGCTTACCGTTTGTTCATTGTGCAATAAATGCTATTTTTATTATAAGATTTTATTTTTTATATAAACTTTTTTTTATCATAGGGTTATGGTCGTTATGTTTAAATTCTGAGCTTCTTCCGGCATAAAGTATTACTGGTTAGTAAGTGTGTTTATTATGATCTAAATCCTTAACTGCTTAAAACCATTTTCTTTTTAGGACCCTTTTTTGGACCCTTTAAATTTTAATAAAAACAGAAAATTAAGAAAAACATATTGATAGAAACCAAAAAACAGAGACGCCAGCCCACCAAATTCTTGGTTGATGGCCACCAGAACCATTCAACGAAGTCCTGAAAGCCCGCAAGGCGTAAGCCCTGCGGGCTTTTTTTGTTTTCTGCCCTGACCATTCTTTCTGCTCCTTCATCCTCACGTTTCAAGGTCAGAGACAATTACACATCGCAAACGTCGCACTGTCCGAGTGTCGTACGCTCAATCACCTACCGCAGCCAATACCATCCGAAGTGATCAACGTACCTTTGCAATGTCAGCGATAGTGCACGCGCCATCTACACCAACGCGACACGGCATAGATCTCACACGCCCTCATCAACAAACCAGCCTTTATCAAAATAGTGACCGCTATTTATCTCTCCAGCCGAATATTCCCCTTATCTGAATCCGTCACGCATCGCCTGTAAAGTTCGAACGGCTCTAACGCACCGCGCAGCTATTCACCACAGCATTCCCGGGAAAGTGGCAGGCAAAACAACCCTTACTATGCAGGAAGTCCAACCTGAACGCTTTTCTCCCTCAATAAGGAAAATAATAATGACGCCTCTCCGCCTTGCTTACGCCGCATTATCGCCAGATGCCTATAAAGGGCTGCTTGCTACCAAAAAGGCGCTCGAAAACAGTTCGCTGGGCAAGAACCTGATTGAGCTTGTTTACCTGCGCATATCACAGATTAACGGCTGCTCATTCTGTCTGGAGATGCACAGCCAGTCCCTGCGTGCCGGAGGTGAAAGTGTGGCTAAACTTGATGCGCTAGCGGGCTGGCATGTCAGTGCGCATTTCAGTGAACGCGAGCGCGCAGCCCTTCAGTGGAGCGAATCCCTGGTTCACGTCGCTGACACCCATGCGCCAGATGGTGATTACGATAATCTCAGGCCGCATTTTACCGATCGTGAAATCGCCGATCTCACCTTTGCCGTGGCCTTAATGAGCGCCTTTAACCGGCTGGCAATTGGCATGCGCCAGTAAGCGCAGAACACGCA
>Ga0308167_1004299_pt1 | contig 10423 bp, 9 predicted proteins | sample PhyCR1_2_FD_202138 | JGI IMG/M metagenome (GOLD analysis project Ga0308167, IMG submission 202138) | Phyllosphere microbial communities from UC Gill Tract Community Farm, Albany, California, United States - DLSLRC.R1 | ecosystem: Host-associated > Plants > Phyllosphere > Unclassified | place... | reverse complement strand
GATGACACCGCACTTGCCACCGTCGTCGGTGTAGAAGCTGTGCAGCACGCCGACTCCGGGGAGTTTGACGCGATGGACGTCGACCATGATGGCTCCCTTTTCGAGTACCCCGATGATAACCACCGCGGACGTCCGGCCATTCCGTCAGGCGAAGTCGGTTCCGGCACCTCGTGCCGCCGCGAGCAGCGACCGGTCCGCGACGAGCTCGACGGCCGCCGCGATCTCGGGGGCGAGCCAGCGGTCGTCGCCCGGCCCCGCGACCCGCTGCCGGAGCACGGCGCGCACCGCACCGGTGAGCGCAGCCGTCCCGGCGCCGCGCATGTCGGCCGCCCGTGCCGCCGTCAGGACCTCGATCGCGAGCACGCGGGTGAGCCCGTCGACCGCCCGGCGGAGCTTGCGTGCGGCACCCCAGCCCATCGACACGTGGTCCTCCTGCATCGCCGAGGTCGGGATCGAGTCCACCGACGCGGGCACGGCCAGGCGCTTCAGCTCGGAGACGATCCCGGCCTGGGTGTACTGCGCGATCATGTGGCCGGAGTCGACGCCGGGGTCGTTCGCCAGGAAGGGCGGGAGCCCGCCGCTCCGGGTCGCGTCGAGGAACCGGTCGGTCCGCCGCTCGGACATGCTCGCCACGTCGGCCACGGCGATCGCCAGGAAGTCGAGCACGTAGCCGACCGGGGCACCGTGGAAGTTGCCGTTCGACTCGACCCGGCCGTCGAGCGTGACGACGGGGTTGTCGACCGCCGACGCCAACTCGCGGGTCGCGACGAGCGCCGCGTGGTCGACGGTGTCCCGCGCGGCGCCGTGCACCTGCGGGGCGCACCGCAGCGAGTACGCGTCCTGCACCCGGGTGAAGCCGGTGGATCGGTGCGCGGCGATCACCGGCGAACCGTCCAGCGCAGCACGCATGTTCGCGGCCGAGCGGGCCTGGCCCGGGTGCGGGCGGAGCGCCTGCAGGTCGGCGGCGAAGACGGTGTCCATGCCGGCCAGGCCCTCGACGCTCATCGCTGCCGCGAGGTCCGCGGTGCTGAGCAGTGCGCCGAGGTCGTCGAGCGCCAGGACGAGCATCCCGAGCATGCCGTCGGTGCCGTTGATGAGCGCCAGGCCCTCCTTCTCGCGGAGGACCAGCGGCTCGATGCCGGCCGCGGCGAGCGCCTCGGCCGCTGGCATCGGGACACCGTGGACCCGCACGTCGCCCTCCCCCATCGCGGCGAGCGCGCAGTGCGCCAGCGGGGCGAGGTCGCCGGAGCAGCCGAGACTGCCGTACTCCCCGATCACCGGCGTGATCCCGGCGTTGAGCAGCTCGGCGTAGGTCCTGGCGACCTCTGGCCGGACGCCCGTGCGTCCGGTGGCCAGGGTGGACAGGCGGAGCAGCATCAGCGCACGGACGACCTCGTCCTCGACCGCCGGCCCGCTCGACGCCGCGTGGCTCCGGACCAGGGAGGCCTGCAGCTGCGCACGACGGTCGAACGGGATCTGCTTGGTGGCCAGGGCGCCGAAGCCCGTCGAGACACCGTAGTGCGGGACCGTGTCGTCCGCGAGGGCCTCGATGACGGCTCGGCTCTCGGCCATCGCGGCGAGTGCGGTGGGGGCGAGCTCGACGCGGGCGCCGTGCCGGGCGACGGCGACGACGTCGTCGGGAGCGAGCGCTCCGACGTCGACCGTGACGACGGGTGCGGTGGTGGTGGTCATGCTGCTCCTGCGATGGTCGCGAACGGCGCCGACGCGACGGTACCGACTGGACGGTACAGATCATGGCAGCGATCCGGGCGGTTCCGCTAGGGTCCGCGCATGGGGAGAACACGCATCGTCGTCGCCGGAGCCGGGGTCCTGGCGGTCGTCGCCTACGCAACACTGCTCGCGGTGCAGGAACTCGTGCTCGATCCGCTCGCAGCCGTGCCGGGGACGCCGCTCACGACGATCTACGCGCACCTCGATGGGCAGGGGTTCGACGTGCGCTCCGACGTGGTGGGCGTCGTCGTCATCGCGTCGATCGGCGTCGTCCTCGCGACCGTGGTCGCCGTCGTGACGCTGTGGAAGCGCGTCGAAGCGAACTTCGTCGCCGCCTGGTTCCTCGGCATCCTGGCCGCCGGAGCGGTCCCGGCCTTCGCCGCGGGCTTCCAACTCGGCATGGACGTCGCCGACGGGTACGGCATCGGCGGCGAGGACCACACGATCTGGGCCGGCGTGCTCTACTACACCAGCCTGGTGGCGCTCGTCGCGATCCCAGTGGTCCTCGTGGTGGGTGAGCGACGCCGCGCGCGCCTCGCCACGTCGGGGACGCTGGTCGCCTGACGGGGGCGGGTCGCGCCTCCAGGCCGTCGACCGTCTGGGGCCCCGCCGCCGGTTCCGGCTCGACGCGCCAGCGGCGTGACGGCCGTGCCGGTGGGGAGAGGCGCGACCCGCGTTCGCGACGCTGGTCGCGACCTACTCGGGTTCCGTCGTCTTCTCGCCGACCACGGCTTCGTCGGACGCCTTCGCGCCCTCCGCGCCGCTCGAGCGGCCACCGCCGACGACCACGTCGTCCTCGTCGAAGCCGAACGCGATGTCCGGCGCCTCGAGACGGACACGGTCCGCCGACTCGTCGTCGGGCTGCAGCTGCGACTCCCGCTCGGCGGCGACGCGCTTCAGGTAGTTCGACACCTCGTTCTCGGTGGTCTCCTGGTCCCAGCCGAGCACGTCCGCCATGAGCCTCGCGGCGACCGGGGCAGCGGACTCACCGCGGTCCCAGGCCTCGATCGAGATGCGGGTCCGGCGGGCGAGCACGTCCTCCAGGTGCAGGGCTCCCTCGTGCGAGGCCGCGTAGACCACCTCGGCGCCGATGTAGTCGTCGGCGCCCGGCAGGGGCTCGGCGAGCGACGGGTCGTCCTTCACCAGCCGGAGGACCTCGGTCGCGAGCGTGCCGTACCGGTTCAGCAGGTGCTCGATGCGGACCTTGTGGACGCCGAAGCTCCGCGCGGTGCGGCCACGGCGGTTCCACGCGGCGGGGTACCCCTCGGCACCGAGGAGCGGGATGTCCTCAGTCGTCGACCCCGGGATCTTCCCGTCCATCGCCGCGACGGCCTCGTCGATGGCGTCCTTGCCCATCACGCGGTACGTCGTCCACTTGCCGCCGGCGACGACCACCAGCCCCGGGACCGTGTGGGCGACGACGTGCTCCCGGCTGAGCTTCGACGTCTGGTCCGACTCGCCGGCGAGCAGCGGGCGGAGTCCGGCGTAGACGCCCTCGACGTCCTCGCGGGTGAGCGGGACCGCGAGCACTTTGTTCACGTGCTCGAGGATGTAGTCGATGTCCGCCGCGGTCGCCGCCGGGTGCGCCTTGTCGAGGTACCAGTCGGTGTCCGTCGTGCCGACCAGCCAGTGCCGGCCCCACGGGATCACGAACAGCACGCTCTTCTCGGTGCGGAGGATCATGCCCGTGTTCGACTGGAAGCGGTCCCGCGGGATGACGAGGTGCACGCCCTTCGACGCCCGCACCTTGAACTGTCCGCGGGTCCCGATCATCGCCTGGGTGTCGTCGGTCCAGACGCCCGTCGCGTTGACGACCTGCTTCGCGCGGATCTCGAACTTCTCACCGGTCTGGATGTCGTGCGCCTCGGCACCGACGACGCGCTCCCCGACCTTGATGAAGCCCTCGATGCGGATGCGGCTCGCAGCGTGTGCACCGTACGACGCCGCCGTGCGCACGAGTGACGCGACGTAGCGGGCGTCGTCGACCTGGGCGTCGTAGTAGGTCATGCCGCCGACGAAGGCGTCCTTCTTGAGACCCGGCATGTTCTTGAGGACCTGCCCGCGACTGAGGTGCCGGTGGTGCGGGACACCAGGGGGTCGGCCGCCGGACCAGCTGAAGACGTCGTACATCGCCATGCCGATGCCGATGTAGAACCGCTCCCACACCCGGTGGTTGAGCGGGTAGAGGAAGCGGACGGGCTTGACCAGGTGCGGGGCGATGCGCTGCAGGAGGAGCCCGCGTTCGATCAGGGCCTCGCGGACGAGGGCGAAGTTGAGCTGCTCGAGGTAGCGGATGCCGCCGTGCACGAGCTTCGACGAGCGGCTCGACGTCCCCGAACCCCAGTCACGGGCCTCGACGATGCCGACGTTCAGGCCACGGGTCACGGCGTCGAGCGCACTGCCCGCACCGACGATCCCGCCGCCGACGACCAGGACGTCGAGCTCCCGGGTCTTCATCGTCTCGATCGCGGCCGCGCGTTCGTCGGGGCCGAGCTTCGCCGACGGATCGAACCCGACCCCCGGGGCCGTGTTCTCGGCCCGGGCCGGCCTCATTGCGCTGCTGCTGGACTTCGCCATCGTCGCCTCCGTGTCGCGGTGTCGCGCTCGGCGCCGTGGCGTCACCCGTGCTGGAGTGCGGGTGCCACCGTCACTGCTGGTGGTACGGCGCCACGACCACTTCTACTCGCTGGAACTCCTTGACGTCGGAGTATCCGGTCGTCGCCATCGACCGGCGCAGCGCACCGATGATGTTCGCCCGCCCGTCCCACGTCGGGGTCGGGCCGTTCAGGACGTTCTCGAGCGGGGCGATCGTGCCCACCTCGACCCGGCGGCCGCGGGGCAGCTCCGGGTGGTGTGCCTCGGCACCCCAGTGGAACCCACCGCCGGGAGCCTCGGTCGCACGGGCCAGCGCGGTGCCGAGCATCACGGCGTCGGCACCCATCGCGATCGCCTTCACCACGTCACCAGCGGTGTCGAGACCGCCGTCGGCGATGACGTGCACGTACCGGCCGCCCGACTCGTCCATGTAGTCACGGCGAGCGCCGGCGATGTCCGCGACGGCCGTGGCCATCGGGGCGTGGATGCCGAGCGCCGCCCGCGTGGTCGACGCAGCGCCGCCGCCGAAGCCGACGAGCACACCCGCGGCACCGGTGCGCATGAGGTGCAGTGCCGCCGTGTAGGTGGAGGCACCGCCCACGATCACCGGGACGTCGAGTTCGTAGATGAACTTCTTGAGGTTGAGGGGCTCGGTGTTCTGCGAGACATGCTCGGCCGAGACCGTGGTGCCGCGGATCACGAACAGGTCGACACCGGCGTCGACGACGGTCTGCGAGAACTCCTGCGTGCGCTGCGGGCTGAGCGATCCGGCGACCGGGACACCAGCGGCGCGGATCTCGGCGAGACGCGCGGTGATGAGCTCGGCCTTGACCGGCTCGGAGTAGATCTCCTGCATGCGCTTCGTGACGTTGCCGTCGGTGAGTGCCTTGATCTCGTCGAAGTAGGGCGTCGGGTCCTCGTACCGGGTCCACAGCCCCTCGAGGTCGAGCACGCCGAGCATGCCGAGCTTGCCCATCTGGATGACCGTGGCCGGCGAGGCGACGGAGTCCATCGGGGCGGAGAGGATCGGCGACTCGAACGTGAACGCGTCGATCGACCACTGCACGTTCACGTCGCGCGGGTCACGCGTCCGTCGCGAGGGGACCACCGCGATGTCGTCGAACGCGTACGCCCGACGTCCGCGCTTGCCTGCACCGATCTCGACTTCACTCACCCGGCAAGCCTAGCGGTCGTGCCGTGCGCGTGACCCGGGTGGGCGCGGGCGGGCCCGGCGCTTGCGGAGGGCGCGCAGGACGAGTCCGAGCAGGAGCGCCAGCACGATCAGGACCCCGAGGAGCGCCGCCGCCACCTTCACGAGCAGGGCCGCCCCGATGAAGAGCGCGGCGAACACGAGCCAGACGAGGGCGTCGAGCACGAGGGGGCCGGGGGTGCGCACGTCGGGAACGATACCGACCCCGCGGGGGCGAGCCGTGCCTCCAGGCCGGGTGTGGACGACACCGCGCTGCCCGCGAGACGCCGCACGCACAGCGAGACGCCGCGGGATCAGGCGGTGTCTCGGCCGCCGGCCGGTGTCTCGACGCGTTCGTGGCGTCGGCGCGCGCCGAGACGCCGCCGGCTCGTGAGAGGAGGGCCGTGCGGCGCATCAGCGACTTCGCACGACCCTCCTCGGTGCGGATGCCGCCCCCACAGCGACACCCGCGGTCGACACCGCTCGCTCAGCGAGCGGAGTCGACGTCCTTGGCGAGCGTCCCCAGGTACAGCTCGATGACCTTCGGGTCGTCGGCGAGCTCCTTCCCGGTGCCCGAGTACGCGTTCTTCCCCTGGTCGAGCACGTACCCACGATCGCAGATCTGCAGACAGCGTCGCGCGTTCTGCTCCACCATGACGATCGACACACCGGCCTTGTTGATCCGGCGTGTGCGGATGAACGTCTCGTCCTGGCGGACCGGCGACAACCCGGCGGAGGGCTCGTCGAGCAGCAGCACCTTCGGGTCCATCATCAGCGCCCGCGCCATCGCCACGGACTGCCGCTCGCCGCCGGACAGCGATCCGGCACGCTGGCCCTTGCGCTGACCGAGGACGGGGAACAGGTCGTAGATGACCTCGAGGCGTTCGGCGAACTTCCGGGGCCGCAGGTACAGGCCCATCTGCAGGTTCTCCTCGATCGACAGCGAGGGGAAGACGTTGTTCGTCTGCGGGACGAAGCCGACGCCGGCCTGCACGAGCTTGTTCGCCTTGAGGTTGGTGATGTCCTCACCCTGCAGGGTGACCGAGCCCTCGCGGATGGAGACGAGGCCGAACAACGCCTTGAGGAGCGTCGACTTGCCGGCACCGTTCGGGCCGATGATGCCGATGAGCTCGCCCGGGTAGCAGTCGAGGTCGCAGCCGTTCAGGATGTTCACCCCCGGCAGGTAGCCGGCGACGAGGTTCTTGGCGCTTAGCACCGGCTCCAGCGTCGCTGTCGGACTGGAGGCACGGCTCGGGTTCACGGGGTCGGTTGCGTCGGTCATCGGGTCGCCTCCTGCTCGTCTTCTTCCGCTACTTCCTCGGCGAGTTCCTCGTAGGTCTCCTCGGTGAGGAGCGAGTCGTCGCCCAGGTCGGTGTCGTGGTGGGCGCCGAGGTACGCGTCGATGACGGCCCGGTCGTCCATCACGGTGTCGGCGGGCCCCTCGGCCACGACCTTGCCCTCGGCCATCACGACGACCCAGTCCGAGATGTGCCGGACCATGTGCATGTCGTGCTCGACGAACAGCACGGTCATCCCGTCGTCGCGGAGGGACTGGATGTGGCCGAGCAGCGACTGGGTGAGCGCGGGGTTCACGCCGGCCATCGGCTCGTCGAGCATGATCATCGTCGGGTCGGACATGAGCGCCCGGGCCATCTCGAGGAGCTTGCGCTGCCCGCCGCTCAGGGATCCCGCGTAGTCGTCCGCCTTCGTGTCGAGCTTGAAGCGGGCGAGGAGTTCCTCGGCCTTCGCCGTGATCTCCCGTTCGCGCTTCGCCCACACCGGCTTGACCAGGGCGGCGAAGAAGTTCTCGCCCGGCTGGTCACGGGCGCCGAGCAGCATGTTCTGCATCACCGTCAGCCGGCTGAGCGCCTTGGTGAGCTGGAACGTGCGGACCATGCCGCGGTTCGCGATGTGCGTCGCGCTGGTCTTCTGCAGGGTCGCCCCGTCGAATCGGGTGACGGCGCCGGCGCTCGGCTTGTCGAACCCGGTGAGCAGGTTGAAGAACGTCGTCTTGCCGGCGCCGTTCGGACCGATGAGGGCCGTGATGGACCCGCGCTGGACCTCGAGGTGGTCGACGTCCACCGCGGTCATCCCGCCGAAGTGCCGGGTGACGGTGTCGACGGTGAGGATCGGGTCGGACTTGGGGTGGGCGTACGTCTCAGACACTGAACGTCAGCTCCTTCTTGTTGCCGAGGAGGCCCTGTGGACGGAACACGATGAGGAGCATGAGCGCGACGCCGACGAGCACGTAGGAGAACTGCTCCGCCTGCTGCGCGTTCATGATCGAGTCGGGGATGAAGTCGCCCGCCAGGGTGCGGATGAAGAGCCGGACCACGAAGAACAGCACGGCGCCGAGCACCGGACCGAACACCGTCGCAGCACCGCCGAGGATGAGCGCGGTCCAGATGAAGAACGTCATCGAGCGACCCATCGCGTCCGGCTGCACCGAACTCGGCAGGACGTAGATGATGCCGGCCAGGGCGCCGAGCGCGCCGCCGAAGACGAGCGCCTGCATCTTGTACGAGTAGACGTTCTTGCCGAGGGAGCGGACGGCGTCCTCGTCCTCGCGGATCGCCTTCAGGACCCGGCCCCAGGGGCTGCGCATGAGCAGGAAGAGCACGAGGGTGAACAGGGCGACGAGGCCCCATGCCGCGATGCGGATCCACCAGCCGTTGACGCCGTTGTTCGAGTACGTGAACCACAGGATCGTCGTGGTGCCGTCGGGGAGCGGGCTGAGGGCGTTGAACGGGTCGCGGTAGCTCGACCCGGTGATGCCGTTCGAGCCGCCGGTCGTGGTGGTGAGCAGGCTCGAGCGTCCCACCATGCGGATGATCTCGGCGCCGGAGATCGTCACGATCGCCAGGTAGTCGCCGCGGAGCCGCAGGGTCGGGATGCCGAGGATGATCGCGAAGACGATCGCGACGAGCAGGGCGACCAGGACCGCCATCACGAACGGCAGGCCGTTGGTGATGGAGATGGCGAAGCCGTACGCACCGAGGAGCAGGAACGCGGCCTGTCCCATGTTGATGAGACCGGTGAGTCCGAAGTGGACGTTCAGGCCGATCGCCGCGAGCGCGAACGCCGCCGTCGTGGGGGCGAGTGCCTCCTGTGTGAGCGAGGACAGCAGGTTGAGGATGTAGTCCATGGCGGCGCTCCTTAGCCGATCCGCTCGGCACGGCCGAAGATGCCCTGCGGCCGGAACAGCAGGATGAGGATGAGGATGACGAGGGCGGTGGCGTACTTGAAGTCACCGGGGAGCACCAGGTTCGTCAGCTCCACGACGATGCCGATGATCATCGACCCGACGAGCGCACCGTAGGCGGTTCCCAGACCGCCGAGGGTGACCGAGGCGAACATGAGCAGGAGCAGCTGGAGACCGGTCTGCCAGTTGACGCCGTTGAGCACGAGGCCGAGCATCACGCCCGACAGCCCCGCGAGCCCGGCGGCGAGCGTCCACACGAACCGGATCACCCGGTCGACGTCGATCCCGGACGCGCTGGCCAGTGCCGGGTTGTCCGACACCGCCCGGGTCGCCCGGCCGAACCGTGTCTTCGCCAGGAACAGGCCGGTGGCGACGAGCACCACGAGCGCGATCGCCATCGCCACGTACGACTGCACCGTCAGGGTGACCCCGGCGAACCGGATGGTCTCCGGGTTGCCCTGCTGGATGCGGACCGTCGAGGCGCCGAAGAAGTACTGGAACGCGTACTGCGCGGCGATCGAGAGACCGATCGTCACGATCATGAGCTGGGTGAGGCTGATCCGCCTCCGCCGCAGCGGCCGCCAGATCGCAGCGTCCTGCAGGTACCCGGTCGCCGCGCACAGCAGCGTGACGACGATCCCGGTGAGCCAGATGTTCCACCCGAGCTGGTTCGCGAACAGGTAGGCGAGGAGGCCGCCGAGGGTCACCTGCTCACCGTGCGAGAAGCTCGACAGCCCCGTGGTGCCGTAGATCAGCGAGAGGCCGACCGATGCGAGGGCGATGAGGAGTCCGAGCCGGATGCCCGACGCGAACTGCTGCCAGGCCCGCTGCGGGGTGACGCTCGTGGCGTCGTCGTTCGTGACCACGCCCTGCTGGTCGGAGAGCTGGAAGATCTGCCCGACGTTCGCGTTCAGGCTCGCGGTGACCGTGCGCTTCGCGTCCGCCGCGTTCGTCAGGTACTGCCCCTTCGGCAGCGTGTCCTGGTCGACGGCGACGGTGTAGCTGCCCGCGGTCGTCACGCTCACCGACCACCGGCCGGTGTCCGAGGTGGTCGCGGTCTGCGCGAACCCGTCCGGCCCGGTGACGTCGACGGCGACGCCCTCGACCGACTTCCGGTCGGAGTCGGTGATCGTGCCCTGGATGCAGCCGTTCGTCGGACTGACCGTGCACGGTTGGCCGGTGGCGGGCGCGGTGCTCGCCGAAGCGCTCGCGGTCGGGGCCGAGGTGGCGCCGACCGCCGGCAGCGTCACCGCCCAGTCGATCAGGAAGGTCGCCAGGAACGCAGCGAGGAGCACGGCCATGATGACCGGTCGCCGGCGCCCCGGGCGGAGGCGGAACCGGCGCAGCTGCGCCGGTCCCGGAGGAGTGATGGATCCCACGGAAGAGCCTCTCGTTCGGATGTCGAGTGACGCTATGGGGATTGTGTGACACCCGTGTTTCCATCACGTTCCCTGTGTGATTCGTACTGGAACTGTGACGTTGTGGAGGAGGACACTCAGTCGGGCGGGATCCGTGCCTCCAGGCTGTCCACAGGTGCCAGCGCGACGGAATGCGGAAGAGCGCGTGCGCGTTACCATGATCTATCTGTCACTGTGGCACCCCCGTCCGGTCCACCGTTTGACGGCATGTCGTCGTTGCGCAACCACTCGACGTCGACCTTGCACACGACCGCCCACGCGTTGATCACGAGCTTCCCCGGGGCGGTG
>Ga0308167_1004295_pt1 | contig 10426 bp, 13 predicted proteins | sample PhyCR1_2_FD_202138 | JGI IMG/M metagenome (GOLD analysis project Ga0308167, IMG submission 202138) | Phyllosphere microbial communities from UC Gill Tract Community Farm, Albany, California, United States - DLSLRC.R1 | ecosystem: Host-associated > Plants > Phyllosphere > Unclassified | place... | reverse complement strand
AAAACAAAGACCGTCCTTTTCACACGAAAGGAAAGGTCTTAACCAATCATTTTTTTAAATCGATGACATGGAATTCAATCTGTGCTCCGTCTGATACAGCGTACGCCAATTTTCCGTTTACATAAATCGGTTTGGACGTCGTATCGGCCATATCCGTTAAAGGAGCGACGGTCCCATGCGCAAGATCGGCGTACCAAATTTTTGATATGCTCTCCCGGAAAATCATACGGTCAGCCGATAAAAAGCGGAATGCGTCAACCGTCAGCCGGTTATCGGCCGGTTTGAACCGGTAACCCGTTTTTTGGCCTTCTTGTTCATAAAGATGGCCGATCCTTCTTCACCAGTCGCGACATACTTTTTATTGTGTTCAAAATCAATCAGCCCGTTCATCCGTCGTTTGAACGTGCCGTCAAACGTCTCGAGCGTCGGTGTTTGATGACCGTTCTTAAACGTGCTTGTATGCAAAATCAGTCCGGCATCGCTCCGGCGGAAGTCAAATGGATACAGACCGTTCCGCTTTTTACCTTCCTTCAATATGTAATCCTTATGAATGATGATTGCATCCTCACCGATATCAAACGACTTGAGGATTGTTTTCGTTCGGGTCGGTGTCGCTTCATGCGTCATCCAGGATACCCGTTTTGAGGACGTATCCAGATAAGGAATCGCCGTGTCATAACGGCTGATGCCTTGATCCAGCGTATTGATGTTTCCCGTCTTTAAGTCCAGCGAACGAATCGCCCATTTTTGTCCGGACTTGATTTGATTGTATTCGACCCAAAACAGGTAATGCGATACTCCGGTCATCATACCGATGGTCCGGTTGACCGTATGCAATACTTGATTATCGTTCGACCCTTGGCTGTACCGGTAAATGTAGCTTTTACTGGCGGTGTCACTCGTTTGTTTAACGTGCATATAGTAGATCGATTGCTGATACAGGTAGTCCGGCGCAATGACGACGGTTTGTCCGGTAAAGAACGGGCTCAGATTGTATGTCTGATGGCTTCCAAGCGTAACCGTTTCTGATTGTCGCTTCAGCGGCACGTATTTTCCATAGTCGGACAACGGAGCAGTGACCGGTTCAACGATTGGCGCAGCTTGAGCCTGATCTGCCGGAACTTTCGAGTGTTGCTTCGTAACAGTCGAATCGGTGCATCCTGCCGTGACGACAAGCGTCAACGTCAACGCCGCCGTAAAGAAAGTCTTCCGGGACATAGTATGTGGTTTCCTTTAAAGTGAAGTGTGGGAATCGAATTCAACGGCGGTTGTGTTTCATTCGCCAACGTATCGAGACCAAAAAAGCAGAAATGCCGGACAAGGTGAGCAAATAGAAACAGATGGCGAAAGCAAACTCGCCATAATCCTCAAGACTGGCGAACGGATTACCCATAATGAACGGGTCAGGTAACGCACCAATCAAAAACAGCGGAATGAACAGCAGAAAAAACCGTTTCCAAAAATAATACTTGTACGGAGTGCCGGTACGTATGTCCATTGATTTCTTCCTTCCCATCTCCGGAATTAATTATCCTATATTTAACATATTATATCATTTATTGTTTAAGTTGATGAATAAATTTAAAATAAGCCATCAATAAAAAGCGGTCCAGCAAACACCCCATCGTCGGGTGATTACTGGACCGTTTTTAGTCTCTTACTTGATTTTTAAGATGACCTTACCTTTGGCACGACCAGACTCGGAATACTCGAGCGCAGCCTGTGCTTCTTCAAACGGATAAATGCGGTCGATAACCGGTTTGATTTGTCCCGTCTCAATCCACTCTGAGATGTGTTCCAGTTGGCGTCCGCTCGGTCGCATGAACAAAAACGTGTATGTAACACGATGCTTCCGTTCGAGCCATGTCTCGCGAAGGGTCAACAGGCGGAATAGATTGGTCTTTAGGAAGCCGGACCGGTAGGACTTCCCGAACCGGCCGTTCGGTAGCCCGGAAATCGAGGCGATTTGTCCGCCCGGACGGACGATTTTAAACGAACGCCGGAGCGTCTCACCGCCGATTGTATCGTAGACACCGTCATAATCATGCAGGATTTCGTCAAATGCGGCCGTTCGATAATCGATGATTTCATCAGCGCCGAGCGATGCGACGAGGTCATGTCCTGCGGGACTCGCCGTCGTTGCGACGTACAAGCCCATTGCTTTCGCCAGTTGAATGGCAAACGTTCCGACTCCGCCGGCGCCTGCCTGGATCAGGATCTTCTGTCCCGGCGTCGCTTGTAAGACGTCGTGTAGTGCCTGATAGGATGTCAAGCCGACGAGCGGGATGGAGGCCGCTTCCTCAAAGGAGAGCGACGCCGGTTTTAAGGCAAGCATCTGTTCATCGATCGCGATGTATTCGGCAAAGGTGCCGATCCGATTTTTCTCGGCCCGGCCGTACACCGCGTCGCCGACTTGAAACCGGGTCACGGCAGATCCGACTTCAGTTACGATACCGGAAAAGTCATTCCCGAGAATCAGCGGGAACTGATACGGAATCAACAGCTTGACATCACCGTCCCGAATCTTAAAATCAACCGGATTAATGCTCGCCGCGTGAATCTCGACAAGGACATCATGCGGGTTGACAGCCGGACGCGGTTGTTCGGTTTGTACGAGCGGAACCTGTCCGTATTTTGAAATCGTCATCGCTTTCATGAGAATCCTCTCCATTTCCTGGTTCTGCTGCTTTTAGTCTACCAGTTGATTAAGAATGAGAACACTTTGAGTGATTCATTCGGACATGATAAGCTGAACAAGAACAGGGAAAATTTGGAGTTTGGGGTGAGTAAGATGAACAAGACAGGAGAACGATTGTTGCGGCTGTGGATCCGTGTACCGCGGTTCGTGAAACGGATGGTGCCGCTCAGTCTGACATTGTACGTCCTCTTACTGATTGTCACGAGGGGAGTAACAACGCTTCTTCATTTTAATATCGGGTTGGTTTCGTGGCGCGATCTCATCATCAGTTTAGCCGGAGCGGCGATTCTTGTTCCGGTATTCAATCAGTCAAAAGGGGAAGATAAAATATGAAACAATCGGAACAGGAAGAACAATTGACAGGGGGAAACGTCTCGGACGTCTCACGGATCGGGGAGACGGTCAGACGGGAACAAAAACCGGAGAGTCTTCGAGTCCACAAGGTACTGCAACATCTTGAGAAAAAAGGATTTGAAGGAAGCCCGCGCTATTTAGGAATGGATCCACAGGGGCGCGAAATTCTGTCGTTTATTGAAGGCGAAGCCGGGAATTATCCGCTTCAGCCGTATATGCGATCAGACGCCGTTCTCGAAGAAACCGCACGATTGTTACGCGCTTATCACAAAGCTGTCGCGGATTTTCCGATCCCAACCGATTGGCAGCCGCTCGATGGAACACCGGAACCGCTTGAACTCATCTGTCATAATGACTTCGCCGTCTATAATGTCATCTTCCAAAACGAGCGTCCGGTCGGGATCATCGATTTCGACGTCGCTGCCCCGGGACCACGGATTTGGGATATCGCTTATACGATGTACACGTTTGTACCGTTAAGTCGGCATCAGATGACGGATGACGGTGAACCGAAGCTTTATGATTCAGTCGAAGACCAGGAGCGGATTGGACGACGAATTGAGCTGTTTTTGTCCGCGTACGGGACACCGGAACTGACGAGCATGTTATACGAGACGGTTTTACTTCGTGTGGAGGCATTGATTAAAATCATTCATCGGAAAGCAGCGGAAGGCGACGAGGCCTTCCAACGAATGATCGAAGAGGGGCATGTCACGCATTACGAACAAGAACTCGATTTTCTCAAACGCGAGGGAGCCGACTGGTTCCGGTGAACCGGAAATATCGAACGGGTTACCACCGGTTCAAATGGACGAAGAATGGAGAATCATCATGTTGGAAAAATTGAAGGATACCGCGAAAAAATTAAAAAAGCAGATTTTCATTCTGTATTTTGCCTATCAGGACGAACGGGTCGCCTGGTATACCAAATTATTTACGGCCTCTGTCGTCGCGTATGCGTTCAGTCCGATTGACTTGATCCCGGATTTCATCCCGGTATTAGGTTATCTAGACGACATCATTCTTGTCCCATTAGGCATCCTGCTTGCGTTAAGGATGTTACCGCAGGAAGTCATCGACGACTGTACCGTCAAGGCAGAACAACGGCTCGGAACGGATAAACCGAAAAATTGGCTTGTCGGCGCGTTGATCCTGTTGCTTTGGTGTGGGCTGACCATCTGGATAGGTCTACAGATTTACGATGCCGTCCGATAAGCTCAGATCAATAGTTTCTGATAGGCGGATTTGATTTGTTTGTACATGGCGTCTGTCGACAACGTGGCATCGATTTGAATGACGGGAGATGCGGATTGTTCCATTTGGAGACGGTGCTCAGCGAATGTCCCGATCATCTCCGGATCAGTCGCCGTCAAATACGTCCGGCACCAATCGAGAAATTCATTGGATTCGTTGAAATCGGGATAGCGTTCTTGTTCCCGCTTGATTAAGCGGTTCATCCGTGTGTTTTCATCTAAACGTAAAAAAACAAGCAATTCCCGGTCGGCAAAACCGTCGGGATTCCATGAGAACACGGAGCCGGATACAATGTAGTGCCGATGTTGTTCGATATCCGATCTGTATAACGCATAACGTTCGGCAATCGACCGTTTTTCGGTAAAGATGCGGTCCTTCCACAGGTAATGATCCGTGTCGATCCAGTGAATGTTTTCGTGACGTGCCATCCATTCTCCGAGCGTACTTTTGCCGGTGCCGGAACCACCGATGATCTGAATCCGCAAGGGGTAACCTCCTTAGCGCATAAGGCGCAGTTGATGTAAACGATTTTACCATAGCAGGCAGGGAGAAGACGGAAGAATCGTTCTCCCTTTTTTCGGGTATTTGTCTAACAGATAAGCAAAACAGCGGACGATCGTGTTTACCTGTGAAGGGGGCAGTGAGGATGATTCCGTTTTTCATCTTGATGCGCAACATGTACCACGTGTTACGTATCCTGTTTCGGCAAGACGAGCAAAAAGCCGTCATGTTCTCTGTCGCTTTTCTCCTTGCAGTCGGGATGTTTTTTTACCACGGCGCGGAGGAATTGAGTTATCTCGATGCATTGTATTTTTCCGTCATGACGCTGACGACGGTCGGCTATGGCGATATTCATCCCGTCACGCCGATAGGCAAGATTTTTACGATGGGGTATGTCCTGCTCGGAATCGGTGTCATCAGTGCCCTGATCGTCAATTTTAACCGTGCGTTAAAAGAATTTCATGCCAGCAAAGACTCGGCGAAGCAGAAGAAATCATAGGAGCCAAACTTATAGAGGGGAGTATGTTACATGAAGCGACAGGAGCTGGTTGGGGTTGGCGCAGGACTGGTCTTGGTCCTCTGCTATTTGTTGCCGCTCATCTGGTTCGGTGAACAGGCACACATTCGAATCCATGACAATTTGGATTCCAATGTCGTCTGGTATAAAAATTTAGTCGAGTCAGGAAGCGTTCATGCCGGCTTACAGGACACTGTGCCGAATCTGGTCGGAGGGAATGTCTCACGAAATGCCTTCGTCAGTGAATGGACAGGGATCGTGTGGCTGTATGAATGGTTCACCCCTTACACGGCCTATGTCATCAGTCAGACCTTAATCCGAATCTTTGCCTTCCTAGGCTTATATTTTCTGTTACGGGATCAACTGAAGCTTCAACTACCGCGCCACGTCATCGTGCTTGTGTCGGTTTTGTTCGCCTGGACACCGGTTTGGCCGTCCGGGATGCTCAGTACGCTTGGGATGCCGCTATTGTTATGGGCTTACTTAAACCTGTGGCAGAAAAGACGGATCGGACCGAGTATCGTCACACTGGTGCTTGTCCCGTTTTACTCGAGCTTCGTTCTCGGGATCGTATTTTTCTTGGCTTTATTAGTCCTGTTCGGTTTGTACAGGGAATGGCGTCACAAATCGTTCCACGCTTTATTTTGGTCGGCATATGCAGCACAGGTCCTGCTCTACCTTCTGATTGAATACCGGTTGGTCTATTCGATGTTATGGGAAAGTGACGTGACAAGCCGCGACCAGTTTGATATCGGTCATAACGGATTCTGGCGGACGATCCGCCTGTTTTTCAAACAATTTGTGTTGGGTCATACGCATGCCGAGGCGGCACAGACGCCGGTCCTCCTGGTGTTGATTCTTAGTGTCTTAATCGCCGCCGTTCATCGAAAAGATCCGACTGTCCGTTGGTTGAAACAAGGCCTGGTGTTACTTGCCGGATTATCGTTGTGGTACGCCGGTTGGTTTTACACGGGATGGCAACCGTTGAAAGAACGGATTCACGTGATGCAGACGTTTAATTTTGCCCGATTTCATTTTATCGAACCGATGCTCTGGTATATCCTGTTCGCATTGGCACTGGATTGGTTATGGTGGCGTTCCCGTCAACGTTTGGTTCTTGTCGCAGTCCTGTTACAGGCAGTCGTCCTGTTGATTTGGAATCCGGAAATCATTTACCGGAACCAGCCGAGTTTCAGTGAATTTTATGCGGTCCAACAGTTTTCGCAGATTCAGTCGTACATCGGAAAGCCGATCGACACGTATCAGGTCGTTTCGTTAGGCTTGCACCCGGCAATCGCACAGTATAACGGCTTTCGGACACTGGACGGATACGTCAACTTTTACCCGCTGACCTATAAACAGAAATTCAGAACGATCATTAAAGGGGAGCTGAATAAAAGTCCCGAGCTGAAGCACTACTTTGACGACTGGGGGAATCGGGTCTATATCTATTCCGCGGAACTGGGAAAAAACTATGACTATACGAAGACGAATCAACAGCCCGTCCGTCAGTTGGATATCAATACCGTTCAGCTGAAACGAATGGGCGGAGATTATTTGTTGTCGGCAGTCCCGATTGAAAATGCCCCATCGCTTGGTCTGAAATTTGAGAAAATGTTTCGTGACAAGCAATCAGCCTGGATCATTTACTTGTATCGTGTCGCGCCTTAAGGAGGTTATTCCATGTCGGAAGCACCGGTTCTCGGTATCGTCATTCCTTGTTACAACGAGTCGGAAGTGTTGCCGCTGACGATTGAAGCCTTTCAGGAACGATTGTCAGAATGGATTTCGACGGGGCAACTGTCCGAACGATCATTTGTTTTTTTCATTGATGATGGCAGTCGGGATGATACGTGGCGGCAAATTGAACAGATTCATCAGTTGGATCAGCGGTTTCGGGGAATCAAACTGGCACATAATGTCGGGCACCAGCACGCACTTCACGCCGGATTGATGGAAGCCTATGAAGGAGCAGACTGTCTCGTCTCGGTTGATGCCGATTTGCAGGACGATCTCGGAATCATTCAATCTTTCCTGCAACGATTCCGGGACGGAGCGGATATCGTCTATGGGGTCCGGATCGACCGGACAAGTGACAGCTGGTTTAAACGGACGTCCGCCCAGTGGTTTTACCGGGTTGAAAAAATGCTTGGAGTCGAAACGGTTTACAATCATGCCGACTACCGGTTGATGAGCCGGCGGGCAGTTGCAGCATTGGCCAGTTATCCGGAACGGAATCTGTATCTGCGCGGACTTGTTCCGACGCTCGGTTTTCGGACAGAGGAAGTACCATATGCCCGGGTGGAGCGCCCGGCCGGCGAATCAAAATATCCGATCCGGAAGATGCTTGGATTAGCGTGGGACGGCGTGACTTCATTCAGCGTCCGACCGATCAAACTGCTGTTTTTCCTGTCGTTGTTCATGGTTCTCGTGTCCATCGGTTTTGTCGGATATACGTTGTACCGGTTTGCGGAAGGAGAGACGATGAGCGGCTGGGCGTCCTTGATGCTATCGATCTGGTTCATTGGCGGCATACAGCTGTTCGGAATCGGATTGATCGGCGAATATGTCGGTAAAATTTTTAACGAAGTCAAACGGCGGCCCTCCTACACGGTCGAGGAGTCGTTAAAATGACCGGCAAAATCCTGCGTTTTTTATTGGTCGGTCTCGTCAACACGCTGATCGGAATCGGTATGACGCTTTTGCTGTACCACGGTTTTCAAACAGGATACTGGATGGCGACGGCAATCGGGAACGGCTGCGGCATCGTAGTCAGTTATCTGCTGAATCGCCGGTTTACGTTTTCTGCGACGACCAGCCTGAAAACCGACGGACTGCGGTTTTTGCTCGTCGTACTCGTGAGCTACCTGGTTGCCTATCGTCTCAGTTTGTATGTAATCGATTTCTTTCTTCCGTCATTTGGCGGAACGGGAGCGATTCTTGTCGGAATGATCCTGTATACCGTTCTGAATTTCATCGGCCAAAATTATTGGGTATTCAAAAAGCCAAGCTGATTACATTCTCAAAACGAGAACAGAATCAGCTTGGCTTGTCTTATTTTACATATACCATCTGTCCGCCGAGATGTCCGGCGTAAGCGAGAAGCCCGCTTCCGATCAGAGCGACGAGCAGACTGGCAATCAGCAACGCTTGTTTTTTTGAGCGATAGTGCAACAAAAGCAGGACGAGCGATAAACCAAACGTCAACAGACTGTACAAGGCGAAGTCTTCGTGCGTATGAATGGCATCCCGTGCCACGTTCAACTGACTTTCAGCAAATTCCTCTGCGCCGTCTCCTGTTAGGTACGCGGCAATACCGGACAATAACCCGGCAACTAACGTAATCAGCGAAAAGGGTTTTAGTTGCGTCCACTTTAAGCTGCCGAGAAGCAACAGGGTCGCGAACAGCAAAAGACCAATCGGCATGTGCACAAGTAACGGATGAAGCGGAATTCCACCTAACATCAAAACGTCCTCCTCTGACAATCGAATTTAGCTAAGTGTATCAATATTTTTTTGGAAATATCCTCAGAGAGTGGTAAATGAAGTCAATCTTCCAGTTGATCTTTTTTCAGATTTCGTCTTTTGATGACCGTTCGCACGAGTAAAAAAAGGAGGAAGCTGGCGATGATGATCCAGCTGAGGTGACGCACTGCAAATGTCGCGACAAGCGTCCATCGCTCCTGTAACAGATAACCGCTCGTCATGAAAAACAACGACCAGACGGTGAAGGAAAGTAATGTCGAGAGGGTGAACGTTGAAAAACGAATCCGTAACGTTCCCGCCATCAAACCGAATAAAGTCTTCCAGATCGGCGAAAGCAACAGATACCAGCCGCCGTACGTCCGAAGGTTCGCTTCGACCAGCTGCATCCGAACCGGATTGACATGAAGCAACCGCGTTAAGAAGGACAGGACCCGTTCGCCGCCGTAATAGGCGAGACCGTACAGAATGGATTGGGAAACATAAAATCCGACTAAACCGGCTGCAAACATCAACAGAAACGACATCTGATTCGAGGCCACCAAATAACCGGCATAGCCCATGATCAGTTCAGTCGGAATGAAATGGGCCAGTAAAGCGAGCAGGACACCCCAGTAGCTGTACAGTTCAAGCCACGATTGCCAATTTCCCATGTCGAACATCCTCTCTGTACGGAATTGATGTGAAATCAGTGTAGCACGAGTTCCTGTACAGCGAGTCCATCCTCAGGGGATTCACTTTAAAGTCAACCGGCGTCCTTCAGCTCCTGATACGGATTGACACGGGCCGCGATTTGCGCCGGCAACAGGGAAGCAATCGTTCCGAACAATACCGGCAGAAGCAGGGAGACAGCAATCAAAAGCGGCTCATCCCACGGGACGAGATCATACAAGACATAAATCGTGATGTACGAGATACTCAGGCCGACGATTCCGGCGACAAATCCGATCAGCATCCCTTCCAAAACAATCAACTGACGGACGGAACCGTTCGTCCAACCGACGGCTTTGAGGATGGCGAGCGACGCCCGACGATCGGTGACATTCTGCCACATGATTTCTCCGGTTGTCAGGATTGCGATCGTAATCGCAACGCCCATCGTCACGTAATGCATCGGTCCGACTTGTAAGGCAACGAACTGACCGAGCCAGGACGTATAGAGGACCCCTTGCAGGTGGAATGTGACGAACAGGAAGAACGTCAGCAAGGCTGTTGGTAACGCAATCGACAGAATCGACAGCGCATTGCGTTTCCATTTGCCGAAGATTTCTTTCAGTGCCAGTGTCCAGGTTGACCGGAGACCGAGCTTGACGTGCGACGAGGACGCATATTCGCCGGTCTTGATCGCTTCGTACGGTGAGATCTTCCGGATCGTAAACGACGACCAGGCGGCACCGGCAAAGTAAATCACGAGACTGAACAGTGTGATCCAGAGCAGACTCCAACCGTTCATCGCCTCACTTCGGACATATGAGAAAATGCTTTCGACGATCAGCGCGACGAGGGAGACAAATCCGGCAAGCAGTGCCGCCTCGATCAGGACGATCCGGTACAAGTCCTTTGTCCGCCAACCGAGTGCCAGCAAGACGGCAAATTCCTTCCGCCGGGCGAGCATCGAG
>Ga0308167_1004287_pt1 | contig 10447 bp, 9 predicted proteins | sample PhyCR1_2_FD_202138 | JGI IMG/M metagenome (GOLD analysis project Ga0308167, IMG submission 202138) | Phyllosphere microbial communities from UC Gill Tract Community Farm, Albany, California, United States - DLSLRC.R1 | ecosystem: Host-associated > Plants > Phyllosphere > Unclassified | place... | reverse complement strand
CAGGTGTTCTCGACCCTCATGGGGACGGACGCCTTCCAGGAGGCCGACATCGTCGGCATCACGATGCCGATCACGAAGCACTCGTTCCTCGTGACCGACCCGGCCGACATCCCCGCGACCCTCGCGGCGGCGTACCAGATCGCCACGACCGGCCGCCCGGGTCCGGTGCTCGTCGACATCACGAAGGACGCCCAGCAGAAGTCGGCGCCCTACGTGTGGCCGCCGAAGATCGACCTGCCCGGCTACCGTCCGGTGACCAAGGCCCACGGCAAGCAGATCGCCGCGGCTGCGCAGCTCCTCGCCGCGGCCGAGCGCCCGGTGCTCTACGTCGGCGGCGGTGTCGTCCGCGCCGGCGCCACGGCCGAGCTCCTGCGCTTCGCCGAGGCGACGGGTGCGCCGGTCGTGACCACGCTGATGGCGCGCGGCGCGTTCCCCGACTCCCACCCGCAGCACCTCGGCATGCCCGGCATGCACGGCACCGTGCCCGCGGTGCTCGGACTGCAGGACAGCGACCTCATCATCGCCCTCGGCGCCCGGTTCGACGACCGCGTGACCGGCAAGGCGGACGAGTTCGCCCCCGACGCCAAGGTGGTGCACGTCGACATCGACCCGGCCGAGATCTCGAAGATCCGGTTCGCGGACGTCCCGATCGTCGGTGACGCGAAGGAGGTCCTGGTCGACCTCCTGGACGCGTGGAACGGCATCGGCACGGCCGACCGCGCCTCGACCGCGGCGTGGTGGGCGAAGCTCGAGCAGCTCCGCGTCGACTTCCCGCTCGGGTACGTCGAACCCACCGACGGCCTCCTCGCCCCGCAGGCGATCATCCGCCGCATCGGCGAGCTCTCCGGGCCCGAAGCCATCTACGCCTCGGGCGTCGGCCAGCACCAGATGTGGTCCGCGCAGTTCATCAAGTACGAGCGGCCGCACGCGTGGCTCAACTCGGGCGGCGCCGGCACGATGGGCTACTCGGTCCCCGCGGCCATGGGCGCCAAGGTCGCCGAGCCCGACCGCGTCGTCTGGGCGATCGACGGCGACGGCTGCTTCCAGATGACGAACCAGGAACTCGCGACCTGCGTCATCAACGACATCCCGATCAAGGTCGCGGTCATCAACAACTCGTCGCTCGGCATGGTGCGGCAGTGGCAGACGCTGTTCTACGACGGCCGCCACTCCTTCACCGACCTCGAGACCGGGCACCAGACGCGTCGGGTGCCGGACTTCGTGAAGCTCGCCGACGCGTACGGTGCGCTCGGCATCCGCGTCGAGCGGGCCGACCAGGTCGACGACGCGATCAGGCTCGCGCTCGAGACGAACGACCGCCCCGTGGTGATCGACTTCGTCGTGAGCCGCGACTCCATGGTGTGGCCGATGGTCCCGCAGGGCGTCGGCAACTCCTCCATCCAGTACGCCCGCGACCACGCGCCCAGCTGGGACGTCGAGGACGCCGACATGACGGGAGACCCCGCATGAGCCACGTCCTCTCCCTGCTCGTCGAGGACAAGCCGGGTCTGCTGACGCGCGTCGCCGGGCTCTTCGCTCGGCGCGGCTTCAACATCGAGTCCCTGGCGGTGGGCAACACCGAGGTCGAGGGCCTGTCCCGGATCACGGTCGTCGTCGACGTCGAGGACCTCCCGCTGGAGCAGGTGACGAAGCAGCTCAACAAGCTGGTCAACGTCATCAAGATCGTCGAGCTGGACTTCTCCCAGTCCGTCCAGCGCGAGCACATGCTCGTCAAGGTGCGCGTCGACAACCAGACGCGCTCGGCGGTGCTCGAAGCAGTGAACCTGTTCCGTGCCCAGGTCGTCGACGTGGCGACCGACTCGCTCGTCGTCGAGGTGACCGGAGACCCCGGCAAGATCCAGGCGATCCTCCGCGTGCTCGAGCCCTACGGCATCAAGGAGCTGGCCCGCGCCGGCCTCCTCGGCATGGGCCGCGGACCGAAGAGCATCACCGACCGGGTGCGCTGAGCACCCCCAAGACCACCAGAACCAAGGAGACACACCCTCGTGACTGACATCGTGTACGACGCCGACGCAGACCTCGCGCTCATCCAGGGCAAGAAGGTCGCCGTCATCGGCTACGGCTCGCAGGGCCACGCCCACGCCCTCAACCTCCGCGACTCCGGCGTCGAGGTCAAGATCGGCCTCAAGGAGGGCTCGAAGAGCCGCCAGAAGGCGGAGGAGGCCGGGTTCGAGGTCCTCACCCCCGCCGAGGCCACCGCGTGGGCCGACGTCGTCGTCATCCTCGCGCCGGACCAGGTGCAGCGCATCGTCTACGCCGAGGACATCGAGCCGAACCTCAAGCCGGGCGCCACGCTCGTCTTCGGCCACGGCTTCAACATCCGCTACGGCTACATCCAGGCGCCCGAGGGCGTCGACGTGTCGCTCGTCGCGCCCAAGGGCCCGGGCCACACCGTGCGTCGCGAGTACGAGGCCGGTCGCGGCGTGCCCGTGATCGTCGCCGTCGAGGTCGACGCGTCCGGTTCCGCGTGGGACCTGGCGTGGAGCTACTCGAAGGCGATCGGCGGCCTGCGCTCCGGCGGCATCAAGACCACCTTCACCGAGGAGACCGAGACCGACCTGTTCGGCGAGCAGGCCGTCCTCTGCGGTGGCACCTCGCAGCTCATCCAGTACGGGTTCGAGACCCTGGTCGAGGCCGGCTACCAGCCGCAGATCGCCTACTTCGAGGTCCTGCACGAGCTGAAGCTCATCGTCGACCTCATCTGGGAGGGCGGGCTCACCAAGCAGCGCTGGTCGATCTCCGACACGGCCGAGTTCGGTGACTACGTCTCGGGCCCGCGCGTGATCTCGCCCGAGGTCAAGGAGAACATGAAGGCCGTCCTCGCGGACATCCAGGACGGCACCTTCGCGAAGCGCTTCATCGACGACCAGGACGCCGGTGCCCCGGAGTTCAAGGCGCTGCGCGCCAAGGGCGAGGGCCACCCGATCGAGGCGACGGGCCGCGAGCTCCGCGCGCTCTTCGCATGGAAGTCGAACGACGCCGACTACGTGGACGGCTCGGCCGCGCGGTAGTCTTCGCGAGACCACTCGACGACGAGGCGGCGGTGCGGCCTGCACCGCCGCCTCTCGATGTGACCCGGAACCAGATGCAGCAGCTCCCCACCACCTCCGACACCGCCGTCCGGCGGCTCCTCGGGGTCCCCACGCACGATGCGCGACGGCCGTCGTCCGTGCTCCGCGGCCGTGGTCAGAGCATGCCCGTTCGGCATGGGATGATCGACCGATGGGCGTGACGAAGCGAGCGGTGCACATCGGCGCCGGCAAGATCGGACGCGGCTTCGTGGGGCAGTTCCTCGTCGCCAGCGGCTACGAGCTCACCTTCGTCGACGTCGACGAGCGCGTGGTGAACGCGCTCAACGAGGCCGGCCGCTTCGTCGTCCACGAGGTCGGCGAGATGCCGATCGAACACCTCGTCTACGGGTTCCGCGCCCTGAGCAGCAAGACCGACCGCGAGCAGGTCGTCCAGGCGATCGCCGAGGCCGACGTCGTCACCACCGCCGTGGGAGCCCGCACCCTGCCACTCGTCGCCCCCGTGATCGCGGAGGGCCTCGCCGCCCGTCCGCTCGACCGCGGCGACGTGACGATCGTGGCGTGCGAGAACGCGTTCAACGCCACCGACTCCCTGCACGCGAGCATCCGGCGCGCCCCGATCCTCGAGGACCGCGACGTCGCCGCCGTCTTCGCGAACTGCGCGATCGACCGGATCGTGCCCGACCAGTCGGGTGTCCTCGGGCAGTCCGGCGGCCTCGACGTCGTCCTCGAACCCTTCTACGAGTGGGTCATCGAGCGCACGCCGTTCGACGCCTCCGACGCCGAACCGCCGACCATCGACGGCGTGACCTGGGTCGAGGACCTGCAGCCGTTCGTCGAGCGCAAGCTGTACACCGTCAACACCGCGCACGCGACCGCCGCGTACCACGGGTACGTCCGGGGGATCCGTCTCATCCGGGAGGCCCTCGAGGACGAAGCCGTGCGCGCCGAGGTCGACGGCGTCCTGGCCGAGACGACCGCCCTGCTCGTCGCGAAGCACGGCTTCGACCCGGAGGAGCACGCGCGGTACGTCGCCGCCAACCTCTCCCGGATCGCGAACCCCCACCTGCCGGACACGACCGTCCGCGTCGGACGCAACCCGCTGCGCAAGCTCGGGCGCCGCGAGCGGTTCGTCGGCCCGGCCGCGCAGCTCGCCGAGCGCGGCCTGCCGGTCGACCACCTGATCGGCGCCGTCCGCGTCGCCCTGGCGTTCGACGATGAGGACGACCCGGAGTCGATCGAGCTGCACGCGCTGCTCCGCTCCGGGGCGACCGCGCACGCCCTCACCGAGATCCTCACGGGCCTCATGGAGAGCCACCCGCTGTTCCCGGCGCTCCGCGACGTGGTCGCCGAGGTCCTCGAAGCGCAGCCCGCCGACGTCTGAGGGCGTCCGGCTCGTCCACAGGCGACGCATGGTCCCGTCGAGCGGCCCCCGGCTCGTAGAATCGAGGCATGACGACCGCAGCATCCCCTCCGGACGGCTCCGTCGACCGCGACGACGACGAGGCGCTCAGCTGGGGTGACGCGGACGACGCCACCCACGTCGACGCGGCCCACAACCCCGTCGCCGTGAAGGAGCGCGCGGAGCGCGACCCGGACGCCCCGGAGACGTCGGGCGCCCTCGTCGGGTTCGGCGTGTTCGGCGGGCTCTACCTGCTGTACACCGTGGCGTGGCTGCTGACGGCCTCGACCTCGTACGTCGACGGCGTCGACACCGTGCTCACGGTCTTCGTCGAGGTCCTGCGCTTCCTGTCGATCGTCGCGCCGGCGCTCTGGTTCACGGTCGTGCTCTGGGCCGGGCGGGGCAAGCGCACGCGGACCCGACTGCTCTGGATGCTCCTCGGCGCCGCCGTCCTCTTCCCCTGGCCCTTCCTGATGACGAGGAGCTTCGGGTGACCGCCGTCACGACCCCCGAACGCCGTCCACGCGTCGACCTGCTCGGCAAGCTCGTCGTCTGGGTGGTCTTCGGCGCGCTGTTCGCCTACATGACCGTGCAGGCCGTCGGCAACCTGGTCCAGATCTCGCAGAGCGTGGCCCAGTTCAACGCCTTCCTCGACTCGTCGTCGGGCGGCGACTCCCTGCGCACGAGCACGCCCTGGGCCTGGCTCGTGCTCGACATCGCCATCGCGCCCGTCGCGTTCGTCGTCGCGCTCCTGGTGACGCGCCGTTCGCGCCTGGTCGTGACGGTCGCGGTCTTCGTCGTCGCGTTCGCGGCCGCCGGTTCGCTGTGGCTCGACCTGCAGCTCTTCGTGCCCAGCCTGCTCGACTTCTAGTCCGGCACCGGGACGGACAGGAGGCACGGTGCGGGCCCGCACCGTGCCTCCCGTCCGTCCCGGTGGGCCGGTCGGACGGTCGTAACCGCTCGCGCACGTCGCTAGCATGGTGGGATACCGCCCGTCTCGTGTGAGGAAACTGCAGCTGTGCCGAAGCCGGTCGTCCTGATCGCCGAAGAACTCTCGCCCGCCACCGTCGACGCCCTCGGGCCCGACTTCGAGATCCGGAACGTGGACGGTACCGACCGCCCGGCGCTCCTGTCCGCACTCGCCGACGCGAGCGCGATCCTGGTGCGCTCCGCCACCAAGGTCGACGCCGAGGCCATCGCCGCGGCGCCCGAACTCAAGGTCATCGCCCGTGCGGGCGTCGGCCTCGACAACGTCGACATCAAGGCCGCGACGACGGCCGGTGTCATGGTCGTCAACGCGCCGACGTCGAACATCATCTCGGCCGCGGAGCTCACGGTCGGGCACATCCTCTCGCTCGCCCGGCACATCCCGGCGGCGCACGCGTCGCTCGCTGCCGGTGCCTGGAAGCGCTCGGCGTACACGGGCGTCGAGCTCTACGAGAAGACCGTCGGCATCATCGGCCTCGGCCGGATCGGTGCCCTCATCACGCAGCGTCTGCAGGCCTTCGGTGTCTCCGTGATCGCGTACGACCCGTACGTCACGACCGCCCGGGCGCAGCAGCTCGGCGTCGAGCTCGTCTCCCTCGAGGACCTGCTCCGCCGGGCCGACTTCACCACGATCCACATGCCGAAGACGCCGGAGACGGTGGGCATGATCTCGGACGAGCAGTTCGCGCTCATGAAGCCGACCGCGTTCGTCGTCAACGTCGCCCGCGGCGGCCTCATCGACGAGGACGCGCTCCGTCGTGCACTCACGTCGAACACGATCGCCGGCGCCGGGCTCGACGTCTTCGTGTCGGAGCCGCCGCAGGACGACGCCCTCACCTCGCTGCCGAACGTCGTGGTGACGCCGCACCTCGGTGCCTCCACGGACGAGGCCCAGGAGAAGGCCGGTGTCTCGGTCGCCAAGTCGGTCCGGCTCGCACTCGGCGGTGAGCTCGTCCCGGACGCCGTGAACGTCGCCGGTGGCGTCATCGACCCCTACGTGCGCCCGGGCATCCCGCTGGTCGAGAAGCTCGGTCAGGTCTTCACCGGCCTCGCGACCTCGCCCGTCACGAGCATCGACGTCGAGGTGCACGGCGAGCTCGCCGCGTACGACGTCAGCGTGCTCAAGCTCGCCGCGCTCAAGGGGGTCTTCACCGACGTCGTGAGCGACCAGGTCTCCTACGTCAACGCCCCGCTCATCGCGGAGCAGCGCGGTGTGACCGTGCGGCTCATCACCGACGCGGACAGCCCCGAGTACCGCAACGTCCTGACGATCCGCGGCGCCCAGTCGGACGGCCCGGCGATCAGCGTCTCGGGCACGCTCACCGGTACGAAGCAGGTCGAGAAGCTCGTCGAGATCAACGGCCACGACGTCGAGGTCCCGCTCGACCGCCACCACGTCGTCATGGAGTACACCGACCGTCCGGGCATCGTCGCGGTCTACGGCAAGGAGTTCGGCGACGCCGGCATCAACATCGCGGCGATGCAGATCTCGCGCGAGGCCGCGGGCGGGCAGGCGCTGAGCGTCCTCACCGTCGACTCGCCGGTGCCCGCCGAGATCCTCGAGCACGTCCGCTCCACGATCGACGCGGACTCGCTCCGCGAGATCGACATCACGCTGTAGGGGAGTGGCGGACATGCCTGAGGACAACACGGTGCAGACGGTGAAGCTCGCGGTCATCCGCGGCGACGGCATCGGCCCCGAGGTGGTCGACGAGGCCCTCAAGGTCCTGCACGCGGTGCTCCCGGACGACCTGGTGGTCGAGGAGACCCCGTTCTCGCTCGGCGCGACCCGGTTCCTGGAGACCGGCGACATCCTCACCGACGACGACATGTCCGCCATCGCCGAGCACGACGCGATCCTGCTCGGCGCGGTGGGCGGCGATCCGCGCGACCCGCGCCTGGCGGGCGGCATCATCGAGCGCGGGCTCCTGCTGAAGCTCCGGTTCGCGTTCGACCACTACGTCAACCTGCGACCGACCAAGGTCTACGACTCGGTCGCGACGCCGCTGGCCGAGCCGGGCGACGTCGACTTCGTGGTGGTGCGCGAGGGCACCGAGGGGCCCTACGTCGGCAACGGCGGGGTGATCCGGTCCGGCACCCCCGCCGAGATCGCGACCGAGGTCTCCCTCAACACGGCGTACGGCGTGGAGCGCGTCGTGCGGTACGCGTTCGACCTCGCCGAGCGGCGTCCGCGCAAGCACCTGACCCTCGTGCACAAGAGCAACGTCCTGGTGCACGCCGGGTCGCTCTGGCAGCGCACGGTCGCCGCGGTCGGGCGGGAGCACCCGGAGGTCACCGTCGACTACCAGCACGTCGACGCGGTCACGATCCACATGGTCAAGGAACCTGCTAGGTTCGACGTCATCGTCACCGACAACCTCTTCGGCGACATCATCACCGACCTCGCCGGCGCGATCAGCGGCGGCATCGGTCTGGCGGCCTCGGGCAACATCAACCCGGACGGCACCTTCCCCAGCATGTTCGAGCCGGTCCACGGCTCCGCGCCGGACATCGCGGGTCAGCAGCAGGCCGATCCCACGGCCGCCATCCTCTCCGTCGCGCTCCTGCTCGACCACATCGGTCGCAGCGACCTCGCGGCGGCGGTGACGCGGGCCGTCGAGGACGACCTGGCCGACCGGGGCACCACGCAGCGTCGCACGGCCGAGATCGGCGACGCCATCGCCGCCGCGGCCACGGCACGCACCACCACCGCCTGACAGGAGTCACCCCCATGAGCACGGACACCGACCTCGGTCTCGAGTTCGCCACCACCCCCTCCGCCGAACGTCGCGCGGCGGCCGAGCGCGAGGAGATCCTGGCGGATCCGGGCTTCGGCAAGCACTTCACCGACCACATGGTGTCGGTGCAGTGGTCGCTCGCCGACGGCTGGCACGACGCGTCCGTCCACCCGTACGGTCCGCTGACGCTCGACCCGAGCGCGAGCGTCCTGCACTACGCGCAGGAGATCTTCGAGGGGCTCAAGGCGTACCGGCACCAGGACGGTTCCGTGTGGTCGTTCCGTCCCGACGCGAACGCCCGTCGTTTCCAGCGCTCGGCCCGGCGGCTCGCCCTGCCCGAACTGCCGGTCGAGGCGTTCGTCGAGTCCATCAGGCGTCTCGTGCAGACCGACGTCGACTGGGTGCCCTCGGCGCCGGAGACCAGCCTGTACCTGCGGCCCTTCATGATCGCGACGGAGTCGTTCCTCGGGGTCCGCGCCGCGCAGGAGGTCGCCTACCACCTGATCGCGAGCCCGGCCGGGGCGTACTTCACGTCGGGGCCGAAGCCGGTCTCGATCTGGCTCTCCACGCAGTACGCCCGCGCGGGCAAGGGCGGGACCGGTGCGGCGAAGACCGGCGGCAACTACGCCTCGTCCCTGCTGCCCCAGCAGGAGGCGTACGAGCACGGCTGCCAGCAGGTCATGTTCCTCGACTCCCAGGAGGGCAAGTACCTCGAGGAACTCGGGGGGATGAACGTCGTGCTGGTCAAGGCGGACGGCACGCTCGTCACGCCGGACTCCGACTCGATCCTCGAGGGCATCACACGGGACTCGATCCTGCAGCTCGCCGAGGACCGCGGGCTCCGGGTCGAACGGCGCCGGGTCACGCTCGACGAGTGGCGCGACGGCGTGGCGGACGGTTCCATCACGGAGGCCTTCGCCTGCGGCACGGCTGCCGTCGTGACGCCGATCGCCGAGCTGCGCGGCGAGGGCTTCACCATCGGTTCGCCGACCGAGGGCGCCGGTGAGCTGACCATGTCGCTCCGCCAGGAGCTCACCGACATCCAGTACGGCCGTCTCCCCGACCCGCACGGGTGGATGACCAAGCTGACCGACGCGTCCTGATCGCGGCTCGGTCGTCGGTAGGGTCGAACGGTGAAGATCGCACGGTTCAGCAGCAAGGGTGAAGACCCCCGCTACGGCATCCTCGACGAGCGTGACCTCGTCGTGCTCGCGGGGGACCCGATGTACCAGGGGTTCGAGACGACGGGGGAGCGGGTGCCGCTCACGGACGCGAAGCTCCTGGCACCGGTGATCCCGCGGTCCAAGGTCATCGGCGTGGGCCTCAACTACGCCGAGCACGCATCCGAGATGGACGAGCGGTCGGGCGACGACCCGGTGGTGTTCCTCAAGCCGAACACCTCGGTGATCGGTCCCGACGACCCGATCCGCCTGCCGGCCGGGGTCGGTCCCGACGACCCGATCCGCCTGCCGGCCGGGGTCGGGCGGGTCGACCACGAGGGGGAGCTCGCGATCGTGATCGGCTCCCTGGCGAAGAACGTCCGGCGTGAGGACTTCGCGAGCGTCATCCTCGGGTACACGATCGCGAACGACGTCACCGCCCGCGACCTGCAGGCGCGCGACGGCCAGTGGACCCGGGCGAAGGGCTTCGACACGTTCTGCCCACTCGGGCCCGCGATCGAGACCGAGATCGACCCGTCGGACATCCGGCTGGAGACCCGGGTGGACGGTGAGCTGCGTCAGGCGGCCTCGACGAGCGAGATGATCCACGACATCCCGACGCTCATCGAGTTCGTCTCGTCGATCTGGACCCTGCTGCCCGGTGACGTCATCCTGACCGGGACGCCCGCCGGCGTCGGCGAGATCCGTGACGGCGAAGTCGTCGAGGTGACCATCTCGGGGCTGGGGTCGCTCACCAACCCGGTGATCGCCAAGCACTGACCGAGCCACGACGAACGGCCCGCTCCCGACACGGGGGCGGGCCGTTCGCGCGTTCCGGGAGCGGAGACCCCGCGACACGCCCGGGATGTGGGGCGTGTTGGTGGTGGCGTTCACCTCTGCGTAAAGTAATCACTCGTTGCCGCTGCGGCGGAGAACGGGACGGACTGGTTGGTTCGGTTCCGAGTCTCGCCCGGGCAACGGACTCCAGCCCCTCTGATGAGATTCGGTGTTTGCCGGGTTGAGTGGGGGGTGCGTCTGGTCCTTGAGAACTCAACAGCGTGCACATTGTCAATGCCAATTATTTTGACCCCGTGGCCGAGCTTGCTCGGT